>ENA-OQJQ01000004-OQJQ01000004.1-human-gut-metagenome-genome-assembly--contig:-NODE-4-length-353732-cov-44.335935_pt1 | contig 353732 bp, 253 predicted proteins | sample MGYA00242609_ERZ504776 | MGnify/ENA primary metagenome ERZ504776 (study PRJEB26092, sample SAMD00036354) | human gut metagenome | host: Homo sapiens | study: EMG produced TPA metagenomics assembly of... | reverse complement strand
ATGAAAAGGTAATCCGTCTGCTTTTCAATAGTATTCAAATAATCTTTCAGTGAAAGATTATCACCCTGCAGGGTGATAATCTTTCAGTGAAAGATTATCACCCTGCAGGGTGATCTTTTGCGATATCGCATTCTCTGCATGCAAGCAGAAAATGGCTGCAAATAATAACATATAGGTTATTCTCATAATCCTAAATAAATGTTTATGTCGTGATTTTAATAAGAGACAAAACCCCGACAAAGGTATTTTATTCATAACTTTGTGATATTTAAAGATTAATACTTGTGTTAGACATGTGTTAGTTATAAGGCGGTGAATCTCGCACATTCATCGCCTTTTTACATCGTTTTTCGTGTTTTATTTCATTCCATAGGCATTTCTCGTTTTTAATTTAAGGTTACACATTTACTTTATATAGATAATCGTATTATCATCACTGCGGGAAAAAGTAAAACGCGTACTGCGTTGCAACACCTGCAAAATGAAATCCACCCCGTCCGAAACACGGCACTTACCACTACATTTATAGTCATGCAGACTTTTGTTTTGGATTACGATACGGATATCATACGTCTTCTCAAAGCGTTTCATCAAATCGGCAAAACGGATCTCCTCAAAGCAGATCAACCCCTCTTTCCAGCGATAGTCATCCAGGTTACGGATTGATTCCACCATCATTTTGCCTCCCGTCCATTCCGCTTTCTGCATCGGAGCAAGCCGGATGGAAGGACCAGGCTTCATCTTATTTATCAGTTCGATGGAACCTTCCAACAGGGCGGCTGAAAATTCACAATCCGACTCCGACTCATTCACCCGGACATTAAATTCCGTCCCTAAAACTTTTATATCGCATTTCTTCGTCTGTACGACAAACGGATGTTCCACATCTTTAGAGACATCAAAATAGGCTTCACCTTTCAACGACACACGGCGGGTATCCTCGCTAAAAGAGGCCGGATAAGTCATTTCACTACAAGCGTTCAACCAGACATTCGTCCCGTCGGACAGGGTGAGGTTCGCCCGCTGGCCCGGAGGAACGACTAGCTTGTTCATCGCCAATACAGGAGCCGGTTTTGCCACGTTATTATATATGTACAGGGCAGACACTATCAATACGGAAATTGCAGCGGCGATCTTCAGCGATTCTCTGATAACAAAGGGCAGACTGAAACGGTGACCGGATTGCACCATACTGCTATTTTTCGTCTTATGCAACAACAGCACATCAAAATATTTCCGCTCCCTTATCAGCTCTTCCCGATTCTTATCAGAAGCATCCACCCAGTCGCAAACAGCCTCTTCCTCTTCAAAAGAGGCTGTTCCTGCAAAAAATCGATGTAATACATTTCTGTCCATATACTATATAAGCACCTCTCGAAAGTAACCCCCTAAAATTTTATCCGAATATTTTCACCTTCCTTTATTTTCCGGTTACAGATCGTTTTTCCGTCTGCGATAACGGCAACTTGCAGTTTATCACCGAGGCGCTTCACTTCGATATCGAATACTTGACCGAACGCACAAATCTTACGCAGGTTCATATGATCCCACTCCTGCGGCAGACGGGGAGTAAAGACAAACGAATTCAGGCCGGTCGGACGAATACCAAACATCCCTTCCGTAATGATACGGCAATACAAACCGCTTTCGGCAGACAGATGGCGCTGGTTGCCTTCCGGCCATGCCTCGATTGCATAAGGGACATGTTCACCCAGTAGACGCTGGGAAGAATAGAATTTTAAATAATCGGTAGCTTTCTCTGTCTCACCGCAAGCATACACGCCACGCAACGCATACAAGGTGGAGCGGTCCCAGAATGTTTCACTTCCGGCCTGCGTCAGCAAACCGTTCTCCGTCCACAGGCGCGGAGAGAACAACGCCTGGATGGTCGCATCTTTCCGGTCCTGTATCCCGACCGTGAGCGGAATGCAGATCCAGGAACGCAGGACATCATTTCCTTCATAATATTTATAAGTATCAAATCCTTCGACAGTCCCACCGAAATAGCGGTCGATATTTTTCTTCAGGGCTATAGCCTGGCGAGCATAGGCAGCTACCGGCTTACCTAAATCTCTCCCTAAATAACCGGCTGAGATCAAGGCATCATAATATAAGGAAGAAGTGCAAAGGTTTGCTTTTCCAGCAGGGAAACGGTTTTCCAGTTCATCCGCATCGGAAGCCACAACACCACTCTCGTTCAGATTGCGCCGGCAATATTCCAAGCACCATTCGATCAATGGCCACAACTTTTCGGCTTCAGCCTTATCTCCTTTGGACAAAGCATAGCGGGAAGCACCATAAGCAACCATCGCCGCATCGCCACGGTCACCGGCCCCCGCCCAGATGTCGATACCCTCCGCTATGATTGAACTAGGGATCGGCTTGTATTCCGGATTCATGAAACGGGCGAAATGTTCATACGAGCACAATGCGGAACGGTTTCCGACTTCATATCCCAAGTAAGGAAAGAAAGGATTGATATATTCCGCCTGGTCGTTCGCCCAGATTGCAGCATAGTAGGATTCGCCGCCGGGACCATGCATCAGGCCGCCTTTCGTGTCGTAAATACTTTCCGCTCCACGGATTTTTGCAAAAGCGAACATGGTGTTGATGACAGGATCGGGCGTATCCAGAACCAGGTTATCCCAGAAGCCGGCAATCAAATCCTGCCGGGCCTGTAACTCCCGGTCAATATCGAACGAAAGCTCACTTTCATTCTTTTTATATCCGGCAAAAATCGCGCTGAATGTCAGTTCCTCGCCCGGTTGCAACTGACGAGTTGCCTGTCCGTTGATAGTCGAAACCAACTTATAGCTACCATCCACCCCTTTCGCGGCATCTGTCTCGACAACCGAACGGGAAGAAGGGATTTCTATCGATATCGTGGATTCACCTGTATTCCGTAAAATATATTTTTCACAAAAAGCCGGATTCGAGACGGAAGGGAACAAGACACGCGTCAGACCAAGTTTTCCTTTACGAGGAAGCACGTATTCGCTCTGCACGACCATCGTGCCGTTCAACGTGACCTCTTTTACCTTCTCGTTCAGTAAAGACTGTCCGTTTACCTCGACCATATCCGTCACATCCCAAGCAAAACGACGCATCAAGCTGGCATGCGTATTATTCGGAATCGTGCGGAGCATCGGCCATACCATACTTCTGTTCAGCATAAAGGAGCCATTCGCATCCACTCCGTAGCGAAGCACGGTCGAGACTTTCAACCCGCTCATTTCGATATGGTCCTCATGTGGGACGCGCTCGTCTATCTGCCAAGTAATACCACCGGCAGGATTAATAACCCAGCGATCGGCTGCCGAAACGGAAAGGCAGCTAATCCATAAAAGAGATAAAAGGCAATAAATCTGTTTTCTCATGTTACTTAATTATAATGTGTTTTTCAAGTTTCTTTTCATAATAAGCACCTCAAAAAGGATATCCCCTAAAAAAATATCATTCTTTCTGAAACACTTTCATTTCACATTCACATGAACAAAACAATCGTCATATAGTCCTTCAACTTCACTTTCAATATCTTCAATGCTTTTGATATGTGAAACTCCACACTCTTGACGGAAAGAGAGAAATGGGCAGCAATTTCCGGGTATGTCTTATTTTCATAGCGGCTCATGATAAAGATCCGACGGGTCTTGTCAGGCATCATCGCCAATGCTTCATCAACGAGCCGTCCGGCCTCCGAACTGAAGATTTCTTGAGGATCGCAGGCTTCAAGAGTGGCGATCCTCAGGCTGTTCACCCGTTGCTGGTGTTCCTGGATGCGTTGTTCCACATCTTCACGGACACGAAGATGACGAAGGTAATTCAGACATTTATGTTTGATCACTTCCAGGATATAGGCAGGAATATTCGAATTGGAAGAAAGAGAATAGCGGTTTTCCCAATAATACATGATCCCCTCGACAGCAATATCTTCCGCTGCCGCTTCATCTTGCAGGTACGTATTGGCGAAACGCACAAACAATCCATGATATTCGGCAAACAACTTATTAAAAACTTTTATCTCCGAGGCTGTTTCCATAATGTCGCTTTTCGCCGATAAAGATAGTACAAATTTTCAATAATGCAGATTACAAGAAACAGAGTTTCCGGCACCTTCTGGAATTAGAATACGCAGGAAACTCTGTTTTCACCCGCTTATTTTACTTTTTCGAACCAAGGCAGGCGTTCCAGAGGAGCCGTCACTTCGATCGTTTTCGGCCCCTTGAACTTTTTGCCGGTATCGTCTATCCATACGCCTTTAGGCAACATCACTCTGCGTGTGTGCTCTTTGGTCAGTACCGGGGCAATCAGATATTTATCACCCAACATGAACTGATCCTTGCAATCAACGAATCCCTGGTGCGGGAACGCATATTCCATATGCCGGATGATCGGCTCACCGGTCTTTGCAGCATGATGCGCCTGCTCCAGAATGTATGTTCCCATCTTCTCGTGCAGATGGGCATAATCACGGCAAATCGCCAGATGCTTTTCATCGAGGATCCGCCACGGAGCCACCGAGAATTGCATCATCGGCATCAAGGCGTGTACCTGGCAGGAACGCACAATCAGCTCCTGGTCGAGCTTTGTCTGGTCCACTCCCAGGAAAGAACCGAACTGGCCTCCGCCGATCATATCCGGGCAAGCATAAGCATATCCCAGCAGACCGGCAGCAATCATGTCCGGAATCAGCAGGCCAACCGCATTCCAAGAGTAATCCTTATCACCCAGACGCTGAACCAAGGCCTCACCCCCCATCTTCCATCCGGCACGATACTCGTTGAACGGGAAATCCAACCCGATTTCCGCCCAATACCGGCACATATCCACCGAAGTTGCCGACTGATCGTAAAACTCCAGTCCCGGATCGTTATAATGGCCAATATCACCGGCGTCGAACTTGAAACCATCCGCCCCATATTTCTCTTGCATGCTGCGCAATTGTTGTTTCAGATGTTCAGCAGCAGCCGGATTACTCAAGTCATAGCAGGCACTATAGCCATTCCACCACGGGATGATGGCCGCTTCATTTGTTCCCTTCTTCTTGATCAGGTATCCTTTCTGCTGAAGCTCACGAAACTCCGGGCTATCCGGGCTGACGAACGGGCAAATCCAGAACATGATCTTAAATCCCTGCTCGTGCAGACGATCGATCATTCCTTTCGGATCAGGAAAGCGTTCAGGTTTAAAGTCGAAATTGCCATAATATTTCTGCCAGTTATCATCCACCATGAACACACCGACTGGAAAATCATTCTCCAATACATGATCCGCATATTTCAGGATATCCTGCTGATTCTGGTTATACATCAGTTCGATCCAAGTATTATACTGCGGCATGGAAAAGAACAACGGGTCCGGCAAATCACCGGAAGGCGGGAAATGTTTGGCTGAAGCAGCCATATAGGCATCCTTTAACGTACGGCCCGCCAATACCGGTTCCATCTTCTCATAATCGGAATAAAGATGCAGTTCGCCATTCTCGACCCGAAAAGAAAACGGCTTGTCACTCCAGATATACCGTCCCTCCGAAGAAAGCAGAAGCGGCACGTTCTGATTGTTCAGATTCTCAACAGAAAGGTCGAACAAACGCAGGTCACCTTCAAAAGGCATCCTCGCTCCCAGACCGACTGCACCGCCCCACCATTTCTCTCCTTCGAGAGACGTTATTTTCGATTCGTACTTACTCGCGGCAAAGCAGGGCAATACCAAGAGAGCCAAGAAAAAAAGAAAGATTGTTTTATGTGTCATAATATATTCAATATTGTTATGTTATTTCCCGAATATTTCTGCAAATATACGTTGTACTGTCGGAATACAATCGCCTTCCGGTTCGTTTGAATAAGGATTTGTCTGCTTGGTCCAGGGCTCCTCGATTGCATAAAAGTCGATCGCCGCTGTTTTTTTACCATCCAAAAGCCGAGTCTGATAATCGAACCAGGTTTTCCAACGCATATAATAGAAATCTTTCAGGATGCCGTTCCATTCGCGATGAGCATAATCGCGCAAGCCTCCTTCGTCGGCCGCCAACCGGTTACCCCAAGTCGTAATCTGCACACGGGCATTCCATTCGTACAGATCCTTTTCTTCAGAGGTATTTCCGAGGCTGCGAGCGCGGGCGATCCAGGTTCCGACCTTAAACTCAGGACGTGTTGCCAGCAGTTCATCCTGCAACAGGATCAAACGCAGAAAACGATCCGAAGCGTCTTTATACAGCTTTTTATCGCCGGCGGCAAAAGCGGCCTCAACCACCTTCTCCGTAAGACGTCCTTTCTCGGCGATTGCCTGGCGGACGATATCGACCAGATCATACTCGAAATTATTGTTTCCCTTAAACTGATCGGAGACAGACACCATCATGGCGGCAGCACGGATCACATCGTTCGGATCATAATAGTCTTTCATCTCCGACCAGCTCGAAACCTGATACGGATGTTCGGTAGGACGGGCACAGAATACCGACTCATGGGTTCCCTGCTGCGTATTTGCGTCTGGGCAGTTATAGATGGAATTGCTCAACAGTATCCAGGCGTCCTGCACAACGGGGTTGCTCTTTCCGTAACGGGCAACCGTATACGCCTTCAACCACTGATCCTTGTCGAAACGCTGCGGACGCCAAGGCAGTTCCGTCAGCAGTTCGAACATAACCGGATTGTTTTCACTTCCTTCCATTGTCATACCGACTCCTTTTAAGGTTGTACCGAACGGACTTTCCTTCGCTTTATAGAACTCGTCGATCACATGCTTCATCTTCCCATGCAGCCCGATGTTTCCACCATAGTTCAGCAACATACAGTAAATCCAGTCATGCTGTCCAAACCCGTCCTTCCGATACCAAGTAGATGCAGGATCTCCCCACTGCGGACGGCTTTCCGCAAACAGATCCAACGCGATCAGGTCTCCTGCCTCCAAATTTCCGATCATCTGCGGACGTGGGTTCGCCTGCCATGCCTGAGCCACCCAGACGGCTTTCGGATTATTCTTCTTCATCGCCTGCATGATGGCCTTTCCGGCAGCATCCAGATCCACACCGGCCACACTTCCGCCTTCGTGGAACGGGTCCATGCTATAATAGTTCGCTTTGCCATACAATTTGTTCATCTCCTTATAATAGAGGGAAGCGATCTCTTCGAAACGCGGATCTGTCGGCTGTAAAAATGCCGGACGGCGATACCCATTCCATAATCCCGGATCAGAAACATTCAAGCCTAACTTTTCTTTTGCGTTATGAGGAACCATGCCGGAGTATCCGGGGAATACCGGTTCGATACCATATTCACGCATCCGCTTTACGATCTGTTGCTGCAAAGCGATTTGCTGCTTATACCAGCTATCCGGATTCGGACCGCCCCAGCCTTCCAGATTGTTCATCAGCCACCAAGCCTGAAAACCGGGACCGGCTATGAACTCATTGATTTCTTCTTTCGTATAACCTAACTTGCTCAGCACATTGAACCAGACACCATCCGTCCCGACCATCGCCAACGGCAAATTAATACCGTGCAACGCCATCCAGTCGATCTCTTTCTCCCAACGCGCCCAATCCCAAAAAGCCATCGTATAAGAGAAGGTACAATAGTTGAAGTCATAGCGGTATTTCATATCCGTCTCATGGCGTTCCTTCAGCTTCACTGCCGGTAAGACTCCCGGCAATTCGGCTTGCATGCCATTCCAGGAAAGATGAATTCCGGCATGATATTTCAGATACCAGTTCAGCCCGGTCGCGATACTCACATAATTATTACCCCGAATCACGACCTTATCACCTTTCTGGTCGAGCTCAAAGAAATCGACAGGAGATTTCACCTGTTCAATCACAAATTTACGCGACGCACCTTTGTCGATACGTTCCAGCAACCCTTCGATAGGAGAAGCTGCATTTACGGCAAGTGCAATGAGCAGCATGCCAAGGATATGGATGATTTTCATTTGATAGAGATTTTATTCATTAAGATATTGACACCATATTTTCCGTCAGAAGACACCCACCACTGCGTATCACCGTTTGCACAACGGATCGCAAAACGATTGTCATACTGCAAACGGTCAGAGCCATCGGGAATCCAGAGACCGAGACGGTACGTTCCCTTTGCCAGGCCAGCCGGAATCTGCAGGTCGGTAGCGATCGTATGCAGCAACGGAGTGTAGGTGCTGTCGCCCGGTTCATACGGTTGCCAGTCATTCACATTCGTATCCGTCAAGGCGACATGGCAGACCTTACCGGACTCGTCGATCAAGACCAGATAAACAGGATGTTCATTAAACAATGTCGAGAAACCCCGGTTTATCAAAGATATTTCAACAGGATTAGCCTGTCCGGCAAGCAAAACCGCCGGAGCCGTCATCTCCTGCAACTCGATACGGTAACCGAGGTGGTCCCGGATATAATCGAATACATTCCGTTCCGCGACAGAACCATCCTTCCTGGTGAAATATCCATCCGATACCGGCATCTTGTTTTCCCGCAGGAATTCTGCGGAAACAGGAGTTTCCTTCCAGTACATCATCGAATACTTATCTTTCGTATTCTTTTCTTTATAGTTATGGATTGCGCTAAGTGAAGTGAAATGTTGCAAGAACAGGCGGCGTGCCGTCTGCAATCCATCAATGATCCACCCGGCTTCGGGATTATCAGGGTCCTCGTTCATGCTCCAAGTTCCCCAGGGCAGTTCTCCATCGACCGGAAGACAAGGAGACTCACGCACAATCTGCTCATAAGCAGGCGTACCTTCCGACATTCCGCCATCCCACTGATGTTTTTTAATCACAATAAAATCATCATGGAAAGAAACCCGTTTATAATCGCCAGAAGCCATATCCAGCAGATTCTTATATTCGGGAACCCGTATTTGGATAGCCCGCCCTTCCGGTGTCATCCGGCAGATATGTTGCAAAACAGTCCGCTTCGTGTCATCCGATTTTTCTAGACCATGAAAAGAACTGTGCCACTCCCCCCAGGCACCGATCATGCCAGCCTGTACAACCTGGATCACATCTTTATTCTCTTCAAGGAAAGGCTTGAGTTGTTCCGTATGACGAATGATGTCTTCCAATGTAGGACCGGTAGCTGCCCGCCCCAGGAACTGGGTTTCATAAGCAAAACGGAGGACTGCTTTCTTGCCTAAGGCCCGCAATTTGTCAAAAAAAATGCCCATCGTCTGGAAATCCTCTCCTGCCAGCTCTTTTCCGACTGCTCCCGTCAGATAGAAATAGGTCTGCACCAGTGAAACGCTGTCGGAAGCATAGAGTTCGGACTGTTCTTCCAGATAGGAAGTGATGTCAGGAAATTCTTCAGGGGCCCAGACATAGTTCTTTTCCGTTACATCCAATGCCACTTCAAGGCGAAACCCTCTTTCGGGATTATACAGCCCTTCCATACCTGCCGGATCATCCGCATAAATACCTCGGAAAGTACGATGCTGAACACCGGAACCACAAGAGATGAAAAGTCCAAGCGTCAATGCGGTAGCCAGCATAAGGGTCATAATATTTTTCATATCAATCTTTTTTAATAGTTGTTATAATCAATGTAGCCTCCTGCCCCTTCAACAAATCATCCGGAAGACCGGTAATCTTCCCGTTCACGATAATCGTTCCGGCATCTTGAACCAGTCGTAAGGCTTTATCACTCAACGGCTCCCATTCCACAAACTGTTGTGTTACCGTTCCGTCGTTATAATGCACATTCACAAACGAAGGTGTATATAACAACTCACGTGTCACATGCCCGTCAATATCGCGCAAGGTAGCTTTTCCTTCGGAGACCTGCAAGCGTGCCGGTTCGATAGAAGTGATGCGCAACTCATTTTCCGATACCGCCCGATAGCCGTCGGGTATCTTCTTGTACATACGGATATAGTCGATATCAAAACTCTTCGGATACGGGACGGAAGGATCGTAAGTTCCTGTCCAACCGTTCTTTGCTTTTCGATTGTCATAGAAAGAGATAATCTGGATCAGCGGATAAGTGATCGCAGCCTTATGTGTCATCACCTGTATGCCATCCACATACACGGTCACACCTTCCGGTGTCCAATCGAAACCATACACATGAAATTCTTCCGCCAGTTTCTTATTGGCAAACCAGGGATGTTCCGTGTGATACTGGATCGTCGAATCTTTCCAACTGTGCACGGTGGACCAGATACGATCGACATCAGTCCCCAATATCTCAAAGATATCGATCTCGCAACTCTGGTTCGGATCATCTTCAAACCCGATCAACCACCAGGCACAATGCACACCACCTCCTGCTTGCATCTTGGCACGCATTTCGTAATAGCCGTACTGGTTTATTTGTGTAGCTTCCGTCTTGATCGAGTGAAGGGCTTTCTTTTTCGGATCATAGTGATGCATACCTGTGCGGCTGGCACTCATAAAACCCGATATATACATACCCGTATCAAACTCATTTTTTGAATCCCGGTCGATCATCAGACGGACCACTCCGTCTTTCATCTCGTATGTCGGTGTACAGACGGTCCGGTCTTTCGGCCAGGATGGCAGATACTCGGGAATCCATTTCGTCCGGTCGATCTCTTTCCCATCGAATTCATCGTGAAAGATCAGACGGTAGCCCTCTTTCTCCAAAGGATTGGCAGGATAATCCTGGGCCTGTATGTTCTGCAAGTTTCCCTGTAAAAGGAAACAGGCAAGAAGTGTACTGAATAGATGTTTATTACTCATGATATTTATTTGTTAACGGAGAGAAAAAAGGCCGCAAATGAAGCGGCCCTTTCTCAATTAATATAGACTCTAAAAGAATCGGATCAATAGCCCGGATTCTGGACGATCTTACCCTTACCTTCGTTGATTACAGCTTGAGGCAACGGGAATAAGACAAACTCGTCTTTGGTAGTCGTACAACCACGGTCTCTTGCATTCTGGATAAACTGTCCGTGGCGAATCAGGTCGGAACGGCGGACACCTTCGAACCAAAGTTCGTGTCCTCTTTCATCCAATACTTTCTGCAAGAAATCGTCTACACCTTTTACATCACCCATCGTATATGGATTCAGTTTGGCACGTACACGAACCTGATTCAACAGATCCAGTGCTTCAGAGGTTACGGCATTTCCTTTACGGACGATTGCTTCAGAAAGCAAAGTCAGAACATCTGCATAGCGGTAAACAACCAAGTCGATCTGGCTACCGTCACCTGTAGATTCGGGGTCTTCGCCATATTTTACAGGAACAGCTCCTGAATAAAGGTTACCATGCTTGGCAATATCAGACTCTTCATTGAACAGTACGCCATCAGTACCTACATATTCGCCAACCAAAACAGACAGACGGTCATCTCCTTCCTCGAAAGTGCGGTAAAAAGGCCAGGGAACTTTGTAACCATCCCATTTCTGGATAGCAGTATTCTGAGTCGGGTAATTGCCCGGTAAAGCGTGATCATGCCACAACTGAAGATTTGTACCTCTTTCTTCCGTACAAGCAAAGATAATCTCCTTGTTACCTTCATTTTCAAGCGTAAAGATATCTGCATATCTATCCATCAATCCATAACCATATTCGGCTTTCAACAATTCACGACCGCATTCTTCCGCTTTCGCCCAGTTTTTCTCATGCATATAGTACTTCATCAGAATCGTATATGCCAAACCTTTGTCAAAGCGTCCGAACTGTGTCGTACGGGTAGGCAGGCCTTTCAAAGATTCAGTCAATTCTGTTTCAATGAAATTTGTCATCTCTTCCTGAGTTGCACGCGGCTCAATTACTTCATCCAACGGATTCTTCAAATCTTCCAGCGTCGGAATTGGAATAGGTCCATAGAAATCATACAACAAGAATGCCAACCAACCACGACCGAGATGAGTTTCAGCCACCAGTAAAGCCTTCTTCTCGTCACTCATTTCTACATTTGATATACGATCCAATGTCAATGTCATTGTACCCAGATATTTGGCATAATCCGTATAATTGAGGGTCGTATAAGAATGATTCGGAGTCCAGTTATGAGTTGTCAGCGGAATCCAGCTATCATTCACCCAGCAGCAAACAGCAATATCGGTTGACATATCTCCAATAACCTGGAAACTGTGAGCCGTACTGAATACACCGCTATACTCCGCACTACGGAAAGGGGCATAGACACCACCCACGACAAGTGCCTCCGCATCTTTTTCATTCGTCGGGAAAAAATCCGGATTGATCGCATCATATCTTTCCGAATCCAAATTAGTACATGAGGCCAATGCGCAACAGCACATTACTGTATATAATAATTTCTTCATGACTTTATCTTTATTTTTAACTGTTTATACTATTAGAATGTAATATCCAAACCGAAGCTGTAAGTACGAACATTCGGGTAAGCCCATTGCAACTGAGATGGAGCACTTTCTGAACTTGAAATGTCAGTTTCCGGGTCAAGACCTGTATACGGAGTAATCGTAAACGGATTGTTCACGTCGAAGTACACACGTATGTTAGACAGAATATGTTTGCTGGTCTTAATTGGAATATTATAACCTAAAGTAATATTACGACAACGGATAAACCAAGTCTTTTCATAATAATAATCACCGACTCCATATGCGCTTTCAGTCTGGAAATATCCGGGTAACGTACCGTTCGGATTGCTGGAAGACCAAAGATCCGATATTGAAGTAGGCTGATTATAGCCACGACGCAAGTCATTAACGTTATTACTCAACCATTGTTTCTTATAACTTCCGGCAGAGAGTTTATCAAACTGTCCATAGAAATAAACATTGAAATCAAAGTTTTTCCAACGCAAAGTATTATTAAACCCGAACAAATAGCCCGGATCGGCAGATCCGTAGATCACTTTATCTGCATCATCCAGCTTACCATCAGGTTTTCCAGTCTTCATCGGAATACCATGTTTATCGACCTTAATGGAACCATCGGCTTCATAAACATATCCGTCGATATCTTTGATCTTTACCTGTCCGGGTAATGCACCAGGCATATGGTCGATCGTTTCACCTACCTGGACCAAGCCATCTGACAAATAGCCAGAATAATAACGCATCCATCCGTTATATTGGTCATAAGCATTAGGTTTCCATTTCGGATCACGTTCTTTCCACTTGTCACGATACAGAGAGAATGTCAAGTCTGATGTCCATTCAAAGTCCTTATTACGGATATTAGTCGTATTGATTGTCAATTCAAAACCTTGGCTCTGAGTTTTACCCACGTTTGCAATGATTTTATTTACCTCGTTATAAGACAGCAGAGTCTGTTCGTTCAACAAATCGGAAACGACTTTGTGATAATATTCAGCAGTCACATTAACACGTCCGTCCAAGAAACCTAAATCCAGACCAACGTTCCATTCACGGGCTGTTTCCCAAGTCAAAACACTGTTTCCGAACTGATCCAAATAGACACCATTAATCATGGAACTGCCAAAGATATTGTTGTTGCCTACCTTATAATAGCTATATGCTTTATCTCCTACATTGGAGTTACCTGTTTCACCATAGCTTAAACGCAATTTACCATTAGACAATACACTTCTCAAAGGAGCCAAGAATTCTTCTTCCGTAAATCTCCATCCGGCAGCAACTGAAGGGAAGAACCCCCAACGTTCACCCGAAGCAAAGTTAGAAGAACCATCGGCACGCAATGTAGCTGTCAGCAGATAACGATCTTTAAACGTATAGTTCAAACGACCGAAGAATGAAGCCATACGAGATTTGGTCGCACTCGATTCGACCGTCGGACGTTTCGCATTACCCGCACCCAAGTTATTGTATAAGAAACCATCTGTAATGAAGTCATTGCTTTTTCCAGAAAACATTTCATACGTAAACAACTGATAAGAATGACCAACCAAAGCGTTGAAATTATGATCGCCTACCTGTTTCGTATAATTAGCTGTCAATTCCATCAAGTAGTCAGAGTTATCACCCTGCGCAATAGAAGCCGCACCATTTTCACGTTGTCCATAAAGAGTCGTCGTAGGCATATATTGTTTCAGTTTCTGATAATTACGGTCGATACCGAAATTTGCCTTCAATAATAAACCATCGATCGGACGGACTTCAAAAAAAGCATTTGCCAACAAACGTTCCTGAGTCGTTTTATCTGTAATATCCAACAGTGAAACTGGGTTCGGTAAGAAAGAGGCATCGGAGTTCATCGAATAATTACCATTCTCGTCCCGAACAGGTAAAGCCGGATTAAACTGAGCCGCAGAAACCAGGATTCCCGCATTTTCATTCTGGCCACTACCTAAAGGCACATTGTCATATTCATTACGTGTCGCCGTCAAATTAATCCCCATCTTTACATATTTGCTCAATTTTTGGTCTAAATTGGCACGAAGGGAGTATCTTGTCATTCCATTATTTTTAATCACCCCATTCTGATTAAAATAGTTTCCGGAAACCAGGTATTTCGTATTGTCGTTCCCACCTGTTATAGACAAGTTATGAGATGTCTGAAAACCTAAACGGGATATTTCATCAAACCAATTCGTATTATTAGCCGGATTGGCAATCTGAGCATCCGTATAAGGTAACGTCAAAGCCGGCAAAGAAGGATCTGTAGCCTCTTTTCCTCCATAAATGCCAACACCGTTCGTACGCATCCACTGTTCACGAGTGTAATCGTTTGTTGCCGACATAAAACCGGAAGCGTCTAACATTTCATAAGATTTGGCAATCTGCTGTACAGAAGCCGATCCGGAATACTGCACCTTAGCTGCTCCGCTCTTACCTCGTTTTGTAGTCACGATGATCACACCGTTACCAGCCCGGGCACCATAAATTGCAGTCGAGCTTGCATCTTTCAGCACTTCGATAGACTCAATATCGTTTGGATTGATAGAAGCCAGGATATTATCTTTATTACCTCCCGAATATTGGTTACCACTATCCAATGAACCCGGGGAATTCACGGGGAAACCATCAATAATAATCAACGGATCATTACCTGCCTTATCAGAAGAAGCAGCACCGCGAATACGGAATGTTGATTGTCCACCCGGCTGGGCGCTAATCGTGCTGACCTGCAAACCGGCAGCTTTACCAGCCAAAGCATGACTAACTGTAGACACTGTCGCTACAGGAGTATCATCCATCTTTACAGATGCAACCGCACCTGTCATATCCTTCTTCTTCATTGTACCGTAACCGACAACGACTACTTCTTCCAAAGCCTGCGTATCTTCTTTCAACAGAACGTTGATCACACTCTGGTTCTTCACAACAATATCCTGCGGAATGTATCCGATAAAGGAAATTTGCAAAGTCGCGTTAGCCGGAACTTCAATGGAGAAGTTTCCATCCATGTCGGTAGTCGTACCATTAGTCGTACCTTTCTGGATAACGTTTGCGCCGGCAACAGGACCGAATGCATCGCTTACAGTACCGGTCACCTTACGATCCTGTTGTGCGGCGGCGGTAGAAGCCGGAGCCGGTTCGGAAGTCAGGACGATGTGACGGTCCTTGATAGTATATTTCAGTCCTGTTTTAGCAGCAATGGCGTCCAACACAGTCTGAATATTGGCATTCTTCTCATTAATTGAGATCTTTTCATTCTTGTTGATCTCTTCCAGATTATAGAAAAACAGGAATTCAGACTGCTTTTCGATCTGTTTCAACACTTTTTCTAACGTTTCATTCTTAGCTGAAACATTTAGAGTGGCAGTTTGTGCATAGGTGGAAGCAACCACGTTCGACAGACAAACAGCCAACATTAACACGGTTAATTTCATGATTTTTATAGTTCTTTTCAGGTTAAGAGAAACAACTATACGTTGATTATTCATACTTTTGAATGTTTTTAAGATTAAACATGATCCCACGGCAATGGGAGTTTAATTGTTCACACTTTCAGAAGAGGAGATCCGGCAAGATTTTCTCTTCTTTTTTTGTTTAAGACTAACTGGTGTTCATATTTCCTACTAAGATTAGCAATTTGTTTTTATTTAGATTTCTGATATTGTTACATGATGATCATCGATCTTGTACCGGATCGGGATTGACAAATGGATAATCTCCATGATGTCTTTGATACTCTGCCCGCGATAGAAAGTCCCTGTAAATGTCCGCCGGTTCAGGGCTTCCGACTTGACTGTGAACTGCACGCCGTAGACATGGCTCAACCGGTACAGAATAGCATCAAGACTTTGTTCGGGGAAATAATAATATCCGGTTGTCCACGAAACGAACCGGTTGGCGTCGACTTGTTGCAGGAGGGCTGATTGCGTTTTTTTGTTATAGACAAACTGTTCGTTTGGCCTCAATACCGTAGGATGTAACAAGCTCTGCGTGGTCAACAGGACGGAACCTTCCAGCAGTGTTGTAGTCAGAAGTGAATCGGTCGGATAAGCAGAGACGTTGAACTTTGTTCCGAGCGCTTTGATAGATTGCTCTTTCGTATTGACAATAAATGGCTTATCTTTATCTTTGGCGACTTCAAAATAAGCTTCTCCTTCCAGTTGCACGACACGTTCGGATTGACCATAACGGGAATCATAGGAGAAAGAAGTCCGGGTTCCGAGACTGACACGGGTTCCGTCCGGCAAGACAACTACATCCGCTTCAAGCCCGTCTCCACCTACATAGCTGGTAATCCAGCCATCATATTCTCTTGAAAAAAATAGAAATACAGTAGAAGTAATGGCTGCGGCAAAGATTGCCACAGCCGCATAAGTACTTATGCGCGTTAACAAGGTAAACCTTTTACGCTGGCGGGACTTTCTCTTATGGAGAAGGCGAAGCCAGCTATCGTGTATTTCAGAAACATCACGGGAAGGTGCACAGGCTTCATAAAGTGCTTTCGTCTCGAAAAACAGTTTTTTATTGTCTGCACTTTCATTCACCCAGGCATAAAAATCGTCCAAAGACCGACCTTGCAGCCGTCCTTGTAAATACCCGATGATTAATTCCGAATGTTCGTTTTCCATTTTTTTAATTAATTAGATGTAGATACAAAGTCGACACATGGTTAACTTGGCTCTTACATATACACAACGAACGGGAAAGAAAAAGTACTCACAAGAAAAATGATTTTTTTATAAAATATTTTCATCATACAGTTAAGAGTCGGTACAACCAACCTCTCCTTATTGTCATATTTCTTGAAAAAGCCATTGGTCCGAATCGAAACTACTACCGCATCTAATTCACTTTTATACTCCATCTAATTCAAATTACCCGCAAGGGTAATATTTTTTAACAAACTATTATTTCCATATATTACTAATAAACAAAGATTTAAGAAAAAACATAATTTTAAGGGGGGATACTGTCATGTTTGCAAGCACAAAAGAGGATTCAAATGCCTGCCGATCTTCCCGAAAGCTCCGATGCTGCCGAACTTTTTCCGGCATCACGTCGTCTGCCGACAATCGTCGGCAAGCCTGCTGACAGTTGTCGACAAGCGGCTAAATACCGATTGGTTGGAAAGGATGAGGAGAGAAAAAGACCCACAAATCCTTTATAAAAGAAAGATAAGCAGGAACAGATTCGAACAGTTCTTGCGCAGATAAAGGAGGGAACGATAAAGCAGGTTCTCGACCGTTCGGACGGAGAGATTCAGGCGTTCTGCTATTTCGGCCGCTTTCAGACCTTCGAGATAGGACATACGGAAGACTTCCTGGCTTCTTTCAGGCAGTTCGGCAACCTTTTTCATCAGTAAATCGAGCAGATCCTTTCGCATGAAAAGTTCGTCGGAAGCTTCAAAGAAATCAAGTTCGTCCAATTTTAACTGAAGGGCACGGTGATCGATGATCTCCTGCTCCATATTCATCCGGCGGAGGTAATCCAGGCAGGCATTCCGTACGGAGACATAAAGCACCCGTTTCAGGTCACTCTCCGGAAGGCGGAACACCTGCTTGTCCCACAGTTTCAGGAATACATCGTGAACAATATCTTCTGCAAAGAAGCCGGAAACAAACTTCTCCGCAAAGCGCATCAACATCGGGGCATACTCCGTATAAATATGTTGATAATGATCTATGTCCAAAGATGCATTCCCCATACTTGCAAATATAGAAAAAAAATCTAATTATTCATTAACAAACACTTCATGCACACCCGGCTTATCGAATTTTATAGGTTCGACCTTCCCGGTGACAGCATTCATACATTGAACAACATCGTTTCCAGTAGTCTGGGCCTTGACTGCCCATCCATTTTCTTTCTTGCAGACAGACAGGATATCCGTCGTATTAGAAGCCGGCATAACAGCCAATCCATCAGCGCAATGTATGGTTTCGATATGATAGCGGCGTACAGCTATCGGGAATCTCTTACCTTTATATATGAAGGTAGCCGGACGCTGTTCTTGGTCGCTCGTCCAATCAGCGTTCAACAGATAGATCGTACGGCGATCCGAGTGATCCCAAACCGTGAAACCGACGGAAGGAGCCGCCTCCATCCAGCCTTTACAGACTTCCTCACCGGCAGTCTTGGCTGCAATCTCTTTCATGGCTGCCACGTAGTCAGCTTTCAACGTTGTTTCGGCAGGATAGGCTTTCTGGGGGAAATAGATGATTTTTCCCAAACCACAGGTAATCTCTGTCTTAGTTGTTAATTGTTGGTAATTTTCTCCCAACATCTCACGGATAACCGCATCGTCGGAAGGAAAACGGACCGATTGGTCGGGCTGCAACTCTTCATTCAGATGAGCAGCCGTAAGCAAAAGTGTTCCGCCTTTGAATACGAAATCCCGGATACGCAGGAAATCATTCGCATCGTAACTGTTCCATCCGAGGAAGATCATCGCCTTATACCGGTCCATCACATCTTGAGGTGCTTCGACAGGAAGCAAGTCAACCGTACCGTAAGGGGTGGAAGTGAACCAACCTTCCGGCCCGCAGCCATCCACGATATTGTCCGGATAGAAGACATTCAGCAGATCGAAACTTTCGCATGCCTTATTGAACTTCCATTTATCACCCTTCTGCGACCACAGGCTACCGCGACCGAACGATTTCCAAGCGTCATTACGTCCCTGAATCACGGCAATATTGCTTCTCAGATCTCCACGGCGGGAATGCGTTTCCACGAAATCGAGCATCTGATGCTGGGCAAACAGGTGTTCCTTGCCGGAAACGGAATAACGGTCGTTCATATATTCGTCCGTCCACAAGGCTTCTTCCGTATTCATGTGGGAAGAACCGTGCATATAAGCAACAGCCAGCGACATATACAGACGCAAGGAGTGCTTCGGATCGGTAAACGGGCCTGAGCCCCATTGCATGGCATGAAGCGTCCCGTAAAGCGGACGGCTGTAGGCGCGGGATGCACCACGCAAGGAAGAGAGTATGATTTCTTCCGGCCCGTACATTTGTTCGGCTCCCAACCAGTCGTAACCGGCTTGATACAGATAGCGGAACAATGTGGACGGTCCCGTATGGCGTGTACTCGGACCTTTGGAATAGCGGAAATTGGCAACGAGTTTGCGGGCGCCGTCGGCCATATCCGTCACTCCTTCCGGATCATAATGGATAAAGACACCGTGATCGGTATAAATCGGACGATGTTTGGCAAAGATTCCGCCATAAGGACGGTTGCGTGCCGCCATATCAGAGAAGACTCCCTGATACTGGAAATGCTGCCAGTAATAGTAGCCGCCGTCATTCTCATGCGCCTGCTTGCCACGGAACATCGGGGAAGCCAATGTTTCCAAAGAAAGATTGATCCGGCTTCCTGCCAGCGTACGCCCTTCGACTTGCCAAGCGTACGGGATTTTCAACTGGTCCAGCAACCGGGTGTAATGGCCGATTACGGCAGGGTCAGCAACGCGGAAACCGCTCCACTGGTAGGAAGGACGGAACTGATACCAGTTACCGATCCGGTTGGAAATATACCATTTAAAAAAATAATCATACGGCGTATATTGCTTGTCGATATAGATTTCATCACCAGACGAAAGGTAAATCTGCTCTGCTTCCTTGTCGATTACCTGGCGGATTTGTGCCTGCTCCGTACGGCTACCATCATCAAACACCAGCGGGATGGCGTGACCGGCCTCGCCTGCACGCATTTCTACAACATGCAGACCGGGCTTTTCAAACAAACATTCCTGCTCGGCGGGCGTGGCAGCACCGTTTGCCTTTACTTTGAGGCTGACACTCGGTTTATTCGTTTCCACCAATATGCCGAAAGAGGCGTTTTTGGCAACATATTCGGGGACGGAAACGACTTCGAAATCACGTGCGGTCTCTTCGATGATCTCCAAACCTCTCAATTCATACGGATAAGCGGCGCGATGCGGTTCTTTCCGGAGTGTCAGCTTCATCTCGCCACTGCCTTGCAAGGAAGACGGAAGCGGAATATAGAAATCCGCCACATTGGAAGCACGGTCGAAGATGTTTCCCTCGAAGAGCGTCTCTCCATTAAATTCGAGCTTCCACATCGGCCAGCTACGGGTTGCGAGGTTACAGCCGATCCAGTAGTTGTAGTCGTCCGTTTTTTGGGTAAATTTGGTAAATGGTATGGAGCAAACCACCTTCTTGTCCTGTGTCAGGCGCGGAGCTTCCACCCAACATTCGCCGCTGAAATGCGTTCCGCCAACACGCAGGAAAGCGCAAGCCACATTTTCCGGCAATACGAATGTCTCAGACACCGTCTGGTCTTTTCCCGTACCTTCCGGGACCGGCATGTAGAGCACAGAATCCGGCTTATCATAGATATCGTCAGCCGCCCGTCCCGGTTTCTGGTAGAACAATTCGATCTCGACTCCGAAATCGCCATTCTTGGAAACAGTCAAATCCTGTTTCTTCACGACCGGCAGCGTAACCGTCAGTTCACCCGGTTTCAGCAACTTACCGGAAATGCGGTAATAGGCATGGCGCTCGAAATTATTGTCTTCGCCTTTGAAATAAAGCGAATAACGATCCTTTTTATGGATCACAGAATCCAAGTTGTCGTCAATATAAAACTCAGACCGACGGAACATTTCTTCACCTCTGCTCTGAAAAGGGGCAGACATCTTCACTCCTCCGATCACGCGCAGGAATTTCCGTGTCGGGATTCCGGACTGCCCGAAGGTAACGATTTCGGAGACGCTCTGATCGGGTTCGAGCAGATGTGTTTTTTCACTTCCTGCAGGGGTAAAGATGACTGTTCTTGTTTCTTTCCAGGAAGATGAGGCGTATGCCTGAAGTACAGCAAATACAATTAGGCATAGAGAGATACATGTTTTTTTCATATAAACTTAATACAAATGTTTTTCGTTCAAATCACTTTCCAAATGTACGATTTATTTCCGTATTATTATTACTCGCAGTTTTTATGTACTTTTGTAGATGTAATATAAGCACCTAAGACTGAAAAATGATAGTTGTAAGAGATACGGAGACATTGAAAAGGAAAAGGCTGGTAGCCACTATCGGCTTTTTCGATGGAGTTCATCTGGGACATCGTTTTCTGATTCACGAACTGAAGCAGGTGGCCGAGGCCGCTGGATTGCCTTCCGCCGTCATTACGTTTCCCGAACATCCCCGTGCAGTCCTGCACGCCGACTATCAGCCTAAGCTGCTCAATTCGTTCGAAGAGAAATTGAAACATTTGGCATCCACCGGGATCGACTATTGTATCGTGTTAGACTTCACTCTCGAACTATCCCGCCTGACGGCAAAAGAGTTTATCACGACCGTATTAGCAGACCGGTTGCATGTGGATACTTTGCTGATCGGCTACGACCATCGCTTCGGGCATAACCGCGAGGATGGCTTCGAGCAATATGTAACGTATGGTAAGAATTACGGCATCCGGGTGATCAAAGCTTCGCAATACAGCGAAGGTGAGGCGGCCGTCAGTTCGTCCGAAATACGGAAACTCCTTGCGGAATGCCGGGTAGAAGAGGCCGCTCATCTGCTGACTTATCCTTATGGGCTGCGGGGAAGCATCGTCAGTGGTTATAAGATTGGCCGGAAATTAGGTTTTCCGACCGCCAATATCCAGGTAGACGAACCTTTCAAGATTATTCCGGGTATCGGCGTATATGCCGTTCGGGTCTATCTGAACGAACAGCGCTACAAAGGAATGCTGTACATCGGCAACCGCCCGACTTTGGACAACGGTGACAACATCACACTGGAAGTAAACATCCTCAACTTCTCCGGCGATATCTACAATAATGAAATAACAGTCGCGTTCGTACAACACGTACGAGGCGACATCAAATTCAACTCCCTCGACCAATTGATCGACCAACTGAAAAAAGACAGGGAAACGGTGGATAGAATATTAACGGAATAAAACATATCATGTACTACGACGCAATAGACCTATTAAAAGGGATGATTTCACGTCCTTCTTTCAGCAGGGAAGAGGGAGAAGTGGCTGATTTTCTCAAGAAAAGTTGGGAAAAGGCCGGGTATAAGGTGAACCGCAAGGGGAATAACCTATGGCTAATTGCTCCTGGTTTTGATTTGGACAAGCCTACCTTGCTGCTTAATTCACATATCGACACTGTCAAGCCGGCTTCGGGCTGGACCAAAGATCCGTTTAAGCCAGAGGAGACGGAAGACGAACGTCTGTACGGTCTCGGCAGCAACGATGCCGGCGCGAGCGTAGTCTCTCTTTACGAGGCATTCAGAGTGTTGTCAGGAAAGGAACAACCCTACAACCTGATCTTCTTGGCTTCATGCGAAGAAGAAGTTTCCGGTAAGAACGGGCTGGAAAGTGCTCTTGCCGACCTTCCTCCCATCTCATTCGCCGTTGTCGGCGAACCGACCGGTATGCAACCCGCCGTAGCCGAAAAGGGGCTGATGGTCCTGGATTGCGTAAGTACCGGTAAGGCCGGACATGCCGCCCGGAACGAAGGGATCAATGCCATCACGCTCGCTATGAAAGATATCGAATGGTTCAACACCTATCAATTCCCGGAAAAAAGTGATTTCCTCGGACCGGTGAAAATGAGCGTAACGATTATCCATGCCGGTACACAGCACAATGTCATTCCGGACCGCTGCGAATTTACCGTCGATATCCGGACAAACGAATTCTATCCCAACGAAAAGCTGTTCGAACTGATCAAGCCTCAGGTCGGCTGCGAAATAAAGGCCCGCAGTTTCCGCCTCAACTCTACCCGTACAGATTTGCAACATCCGTTCGTACGTCGCGCCGTCATGATGGGGAAAGAGCCTTTCGGTTCGCCTACTTTAAGCGACCAGGCCCTCATGCACTTCCCTTCCGTAAAGATCGGACCGGGAAACTCCGCCCGTTCCCATGCCGCCGACGAATATATCGGCCTGATGGAGATACGGGAAGCAATCGATATGTATGTGAAGTTATTAGACGGACTACAACTGGTATAAAATGATCCAACTGTTAAAAGACAAAAGCAATATTATGCAAGCCTTTTGGTTAGGTTTCGGAAGACTTAGCTCATTTGCATTGGCTTTTGTCAGTGCAGCGATTCTGTCCCGTTTTCTTAGCAAAGAAGATTATGGGACCTATAAACAAATCATGTATTTATATGCATCTTTTTCATTAATCTTCATGGCAGGTCTTCCGGAAACACTTACCTATTTTCTGCCAAAATTAAAGAAAGAAGAGCAAAAATACTTAGTTCTCCAGTTTGAAATAATATTCATCTTCTTAGGATTGCTGTTTTCTTCTTGCTTATATTTTGGCTCCTCTACTATCGCTGAGATATTGAATAACCCAACCTTGGCAGATGCACTAAAAATATATGCGCCGGTCCCCTTGTTGCTGATGCCGACTTTCACTATGGAAAGCATTTACATGAACGAACATAAAAGCCATTATCAAGCGATTTATCTTATTTTCTCGCGATTCATGGTTTTATGCGGTATTACACTTCCAGTCATTTTCTATCAGGCAAGTTGTCAAGTAGCTCTTCATGGCTTGGTCTTCTCGTCTGCTTGTATGCTCATTGTGGCTCTATTTTTGATAGCTAAGCCATACAAAGGATATCACTGTCAGAGAAGCCATTTGAATATACGAGATGTCATTGGCTATTCTATTCCTTTGTTGAGTGCAGACTTTGCTTTGATGCTATTCAATTCAGCCGATCAGTTTTTCATCAGCCGATATTTTGGAGAAGCTGTTTTTGCCGAATATTCCAATGGATTCATACAATTTCCTTTAGCAACTATGGTGTCAGGAAGTGTCCTAACTGTATTGATACCAATGTTTTCACAAGCCAATACTACTAAGAAACTAAACGAGGCTATCCGGTTATGGCAAAATGCCATCCGAAAAACCAGCTTGTTGCTCTATCCGATCTTAGTATTTTGTTTCTTTTTTGCGACAGAGATTGTTACGTTCATTTATGGGAAAAACTATACTTGTTCGGCCATTTACTTTCAAATCATACTTATTAGCAATTTATTTAATATTTATCCATTCCTTCCCCTTTTATTGGCACTCAAAAAGTTAAAAGTATATTCATCTTTTTACTTCTTATCTGCCTTATCCATCTGGGTAACGGAGGCTATTGGGATTCGTCTCTTTTCTTCCCCGATTGCTATTGCTTGTATATCAATTACCAATACAATCTTGTTAGTAGTCGTGTTTTACCTTTACATAAAAAGGGAGTTACAAACAACTGTGTTTACAAGCAGAATTTTGTTATTTCTGAGCAAGGTGCTATTTCACAGCCTATTGACTGCCTCTCTGATTTACTGGAGTACATCGGCCTTTCAGGAATCATATCCACCATTGATTACCTTGCTGATGGCATTTCTGCTTTTTTATTTAGTGCTCGTCGCAAGCAGTCGCTTGTTTGGACTCAATTATATGAGTATTTTAGTACATCTTTTTAATTCTTTCACAAACAAAAATCATGGACGTTCAAATTAAGTTATATCGAAATAAATGGATATCCGGAAACGGAATTCATAGCATCGGATGGGCTTCTACTCCTGACACTTGCTATCCGGATAAAGCCTTCCACCAATTTATCGAATCGCAAATTGATCCGAACACATTCGGCGCAGATGATGCTTATCAATTAGCAAACACACTCAATGGGAGCTATGCTTTAGTAATTACCACACATCAAAGCGTCTTTTTAATTGCAGACAGAACACGGTCATATCCCTTAATCTATCTAAAAAATAAGGGTGTCCTATATATCACAGATGATTTTTTATCTCTAAAAGCCGATTATGTACTCAAACCTACAGTGGATATTTCTCAGGCCGAAACATTCCTCCTTTCAAGTTTGACGTTCGGAAACCATACGATTTACAAAGAGGTATTTGGCATACAAGCTGCCGAAATAGTAGAATTATCTAAACAAAATGAGACTGCCAAGTCAAAACGTTATTTTCGCTATACGCTAAATACCGAAAACAAGCAGCAACTCATAACTAAAGAAGAGATCAACAAGCAAAACGAAATATTTGCCCATGTTTTCCAACGAATGTCAGATAGTGCTCCGACCGTACATAATTGGATTGTACCTTTAAGTGGAGGGCATGATTCTCGTATGATTATCAATCAAATACATAAGCTAGGAATTAAAAATGTGATTTGTTTTTCATACGGAGAAGTCAACAATCGGCAAGCTCAATTAAGCCAACGAGTGGCTAATGCATTAGGGTATCCTTGGTATTTCGTTGAATATACTGCTGAAAAGTGGTATCAAATACGACAAACTGCCGATTTTAACAGATATTTCGACTTTGCTTTCAACGGAATAAGCAATCCGCATATACAAGATCTGTTAGCAGTATATGAACTGAACAAACAGGGTGTTTTCCACCCTGACGATATTTTTGTTCCAGGACATACATTCGATTTTATCACAGGTTCTCAATGTCTAAGAAATATAAAAGAACTACAGTCGGAGAAAGATGTTATCAATTATTTGAGATACTGCATCAATCAATGGAGTTACAAAACACGTCCCAAACATCTTTTAAAAGAGATTACTGATATGATCAGGCAAACCCCTTTACCTTATAATAACTTTACAGAATACTTCTATTGGCAAGAATGGCATTGCAAATTTTTATTGAACAGTGTCCGTGTATATGAATATTTCGGATTTGATTGGCGTGCACCTTTATGGGACCAAGAGCTGGTTAAATATTGGCAATCGTTGCACGTAGACTACAAATTATACCGCAATTTTCTATATGAATGTGAACAACAAGGACTATATAATGAACCTCTACGCTCCATCCCATTTGATTTTCAAATGAATCCAAAAGCTCGCACAATAGACAAACTGTTGCGTTTGATTCCCTATACCTTCATTCGCAAAATTAAACATTATATTCGCCCGCAAGCCATACATTTAGATGACGGGCTGCATCATGTATATGCTCATCAAAAAACAATCTTAAAAGATCAGGCTACCTACAACTCTTGTCCCAAAGCATTACAAAACTATTTGAAACCGTATAAAAATCGACCTTTATGCTGGTTCCCAGACAATGATAACAATAGTATGTACGCTTTGCGAGAGCAATTTAAACAGGAAGTTTTTTCCTAATCCAGCCACGGAGCTGGATTCAATTTCGTCTTTTCTTTCCAAAGCTGGAAATGAAGGATCGTAGCATTGCCATCCTCAGTATCGGTAAAAATCTTTCCGATCGCCTGGCGGGTACTTACCTTATCGCCTGCCTTCACATAGACCTGGCTCAAATTGCTGTAAACCGTTAGATAGTTACCGTGACGGATAATGACCGAATTGTTATATCCCGGGACAACGAACACGCGTGTCACCTCGCCATTGAACACGGCACGAGCATCCGCCCCCGGAGCGGTCTGGATATCGATACCGCTGTTATTCGTACGGACATACTTCAGTTCCTGATGCTGCTGCTCGCCAAAGGCAGCGACAATCGTATGGCGACCGGACACAGGATAGGGCAAACGGCCCTCATTGCCTGCAAAATCATCAGACAAACGTTTCTCGGCTTTTGTCATGGCATATCCCCCTTTGGTATCGGCAACACGTTCCTCACGGACCTGCTCTGTCTCAGGTGCGGTATCAGGGACTTTCTTGCCTGAAGCAGCTGCCTTTTCACGTGCCAGACGGTTCCTTTCAGCACGGGCGGCCCGCTCACGGGCGGCTTCGGCTTCGGCACGGGCGATTTCTTCAGCTATCTGCTTTTCGATCTGGCGGTTCAGGGCATCAGCCTGCTTCTTCTTCTTTTTCAGATCAGCCTGCAACTGCTTCTGTTTCTTGTTTAACTGCTGCACCTCCTCTTTTTGGCTCGATTCTTCGGTCTGGAGCTTGCGGCTTTCATCTTCCCGTGCCCCCAATAAGGCGTTCTTCTCGGAACGCGTCTTTTCCAGTTCTTTCTGCTTGTCGGCAATTTCCTTTTGCTTATCGATAATTTCGGATGCTTGCTTCTTCTGCCAGTCGGCATACTCGCGAAGGTAACGCATACGGCGAAGAGACTGGGCGAAATTGTCAGCGGAAAGGATAAACAGCAATTTATCCTGCGAACTACGGCGTTTGTACATGCTTTGAACCGATTTACCGTAATTCTGCCGTTTATTCCCCAACTCTTTTTCCAGTTGGGAGATGTTACGGCGGGAAGAAGCTATTTGTTTGTCTATTTCCCCGATCTCTTGGTTCAGGAGACTGATAACCTGTTTACGGGAAAGAATTTGTTTGGAGAGCAGGTTTAGCCGGTTTAGAGAGTTACGTGCCGTCTGCCGCGTCTCGTCCAATAACTGGCTGGTCATCTCGATCTCGGCAAGTGCGGCTTTACGCTGTTTTTCGAGTTCGCGCACTCTTGCCGAGTTCTGTGCGAAAACAGAACCGATCGACAGCACGAATATGACGAACCAGAGATATCTCATCTTACATCTTACTACTACTCAACGATTTGATGATCTGAGACAATGTGATACGTTTATATTTGGCAGGAATGGAAAAATCCATTTTCACCGGGACATCCGTCTGCATACGGGAGAAATACAGTGTAATTCCTCCTTGCGAAGCGCCCTCCTTCATCACCTGCACATCCATTTTCATCGGGAATGGCTGTCCGTCTGCCAAGCGAAAATCGGCATAGTCCCATTGCAGGGCGTAACGGTCTGAAGGTTCGGCAATACAGGTTGAGAGAATCTTCTCCTCTCCATCCGCCATAAAAGTGTACAATAGTCCCATCACATCCTTTACCTGTATTTCGGCTGTGGGTCCGTCCTGCTTCAACTTAAAACGACTATACTGCTTCGGGCTGATCCCTTGCTGTCCAGGAAGGAACAGATGATTGGTGAAAAGCGCCTGCAGATTATAAAAATTGAACTCAATCGGCGTCTGCCCTTTTAGGTTGGCATAATTATCGGCTACATAGCGCTTGTTCATGCGGTCGATCACTTTTACGCTATCCACACTGATCTCGGCGCGGAAAACCTCAATACCTAAAAAAGGTTGTACGGACAACTGGAAAGCGCTGTCTTTTACCATCTTCAGGTCAACACGAGAACTCATATTGTTACCCGGCAGGTTCAAGTCTACGTTCAGGCGTGCGGTCAGGGTTTCATACTTAAACGCCTGCTCCTGCATAAGCGCAAAGAACTCGTTATGCGCTTTCGCTCCGCCTGCTTCGACCGTACCGACTTTCTTGGTCGATTTGCAGCCTGTGAACGACAGGGCGATAAAAAAGGCCAGCACAAAGGCAAAGCTTATCTTATTCATTCTTGACCTCCTCTTCTATATAGGTTCCTTCTGCGATCTTGCGATCCAGTACCTCACTTTCTTTTCCCATCTCCTTCGCCTTCTTCCACTGTTCAAGCGCTTTTTCCTTATCACCGCTCATAAAGAGGATATCGCCGTAATGGTCCACCAGTTCGGAACTTTTGGTCGTATCGTTGGCAAGAGCGCTCTCTATGTATATCTTGGCAAGCGTATAGTTTCCTTGTACAAAGAATATCCAAGCATAGGTATCAAGATAAGTCGAATTGTTCGGTTCCAGTTTGACCGCCAACGCGCTCATCCGCTCCGCCTTTTTCAGGTCTTTCTTTTCCAGTGAAAGAAAATAGGCATAATTATTGAGGACGACCACATTCTTATCATTATATTTCAAAGCTTCGTCATATGCCTTGTAGGCTTCCGGCATATTCTTGATCTGATAGTAAATATCGCCTATCTGCCCATAAAAATCAGACTTCAACCCGACGTTCGTCTCTGGAATAATCTCCAGGCCGGCTTTGTAAGTATCCAGTGCATCCTGATACTTTTCCTGCTGGAAATAAGCGATCCCAAGATAAAAGTAATACTCCGGTGCATCGGGGAAAAGCTCCTGGCAACGGGTACAAATACGGATCACTTCGGGGATGTCTTCCGACTTCAACGCCAGATTCAGGAGTTGTTGCCAGGCAGCAGCATTCGAAGGCTCCATCTCGGTAATCAGCTGAAACTGGAAACGGGCTTCGTCTGTCTTTCCCTGCGTAATCAGCAAACTACCGTACATCTGTTTCAGATCGATATCTTCCGGATGTTGTTCCAGCAATGTCAGGAAAAGGGCATTCGCGCTCTCGGTCCCTTTCTTCGTCTGCTGCAATTTGAGAATATAGCGGGACAGGATACCGACTTTCGTATCGACATCCAGCTTTTCATTCACCAATGCATTGCGTATCTGCGTCTCGGCAGCGTCCTTATTACCAACAGCTTCATAATAGTTCGCCATGGAGACAATGTAATAAGGACTTCCCGGATCGATTTCGTGCGCTTTCTGATAATATTTCAGTGCTTTGACCGTATCATTCTTTTCCAGGTGAAGATCACCCAGAATTATCTGATAGCGGGATTCCATCGGGAACTTGTCGGCAAGCTTTTCCACCTCTTTGAACGCATTTTCGGTCTGCTCCAACGCGTTATACAACTTATATTTCTGCATTGAAAGCGCTTCATTCATACCGATGGACGATTCGAGGGCGTCATAAGCATCGATCGCCTTCCCGATTTCGCCTTCCTGTGTAAGCGCATCCGCCAGGTAATAGTTCAACTCCGGTTTTCCGGGATAATCTTTTACAAGCTTCTCATACTCTTCCGCCGCCTCGCCGAACATACCAAGGTTGCGGCTCATGGTCGCCAACGCCAGTCTATAGGTAAAATTATCGGAACTGTAAGCCACTGCACGTCTCAACATCTCCAACGACTTTTCCGGACGGTTCAGCTGGGCATAAAACGAAGAAAGTTCGTATAAGACGGCCGAAGCAGTCGAGTCGATCGCCAGACAATGGTTAAAGGCATCATAAGCGGCATCGAATTTTCCGGCAGTCTTCAAGTTCAGCCCTTCGTAGAAGAAGTAATCGAATTTCCGCTGATCCGCCTCCTGTCCCTGCGCCCTCAACGACAGCGGACATCCCATCAAAGGGAATAGGAACAATATCGAAAACAGCAACTTTAGCATTTTCCTCATAATTGTCAATTATCAATTATTAATTGTCAATTCAGAATTATTTCCCTGTGTGACCGAAGCCGCCAGCACCCCGTTCGGTGTCGTCCAGCGCTTCCACCAGCTGCCAAGCGACCTGGCTATGAGTCGTGATCACCATCTGGCAAATCCGCTCTCCGTCATTGACGGTAAAAGGTTCGGATGAGAGATTTATCAGGATTATACCGATCTCGCCGCGATAGTCCGCATCGATAGTACCCGGAGTGTTCAGCAATGTAATGCCATGCTTCAATGCCAGACCGCTACGGGGGCGCATCTGTGCCTCATAGCCTTCCGGCAATGCGATATATAATCCGGTCGGAATCAGTTTCCGTTCAAGGGGGTTCAAAACTACCGGTTCCGTCAGATTTGCACGGATATCCATTCCTGCCGACAGCGGAGTCGCGTATCCCGGCAGCGGATGGTGTGACTTATTTATGATCTTTACTTCCATAAACTCTTTTATTTCCGGGCAAATTTACACAAATATCCCTGATTACCATCTCTTGGAAGTTCCATTATTCTTTAAATTATGCTTATAAAACGAACGTTCATCGCTCAACAGGCTTAGCTCACCCGGACAGCCTTCTGTCACTTCGAGCGGAAGATGAGCACGATAACTTTGCAGGTTCATTTAGAATAGACTCATTATAAAAGCAAAAAGGATCACCCTCACAGGCAATCCTTTCTTATTAACCAAAACCTTAACTATGAAAAAATTTATGATGCAAATATAGGGTATCTTTTTTAATCTGCAAACTTTTTCGAGAAAAAATTCAAGAAAAATTCATATACTATCGAGCGAATGCATGCTGAATGTAGTTTGATGGCTATCTATCAATTCATTATCAACTTTCACTTCTACTATAGCAGTGTATAGATAAGGATTTCGGACACTCCATCGTTCCGGATAAAACATTTCTATCGTATGTATAACGACCTTCTTCCCTCCAGCTGCGATCTCTGCCGGAGAGGATATCTGATAGAGAACTTTCCCTTCCCGATCCTGTATCCGGGTAGAAACTTCCACGATTACGTCAGAGGCTTCATTCTTCAAGGGTGTTTCAATTTCGACCGTACTCTTGTCCGCATTAATGACCGGGATAGTGATGTTCGTTCCCCAATTATCCACATGAACCTGTCCGGCTTTCACCAGCCATACATTCCGGCCGATATCAGAATCCGAATCCCGGTGAGAGTTAAATTGTGCGCAACTGTCTGTTTGAACAAATAATATATTTTCTTTCTTGCCATAATTCAGAAACGGTGTTAGGACAAAACGAGACGAGGCATTCCCGTCAGGACGAGGACATAACCAATGTCCGTTCAGCCAGATCTTACGATTCAGGGTCGCTCTTTCAAAATCCAGACAGATCACTTTTCCTTTGTCTTTTTCGGGCAACTTGAATTGTTTTCGATATCCATCCATGCCCTCACACAGTGTATCGCCTTCGGATATGAAAGCATCTGTTTGTCCTCCGCCCAAAACAAAGTCCCATTCCTGGCTGAAGGATATTCTTTCATACCCTTTTTTCCAAATGCCACATGCGGTAAGAGACAGACAGATCAGGGCAAATACGGATAGTCTCATACGTGTACAGTTAACTCGTTTATATTATACAAAGGTAATACAAAAGAGACTAAAAAATGAGAGAAGAACATACAAAATAAAGGGGTATGTCGTTATAATATCATACATTTGTAGGGATGAACCTGTTTGTTCATCTTCAAAAAAGAAAGATAAAACTATGGCAGCAAAGAAAGACAGAGTGCTTTGGGCAGACGATGAGATAGATTTGTTAAAGCCCCACATCCTTTTCCTGCAGGATAAGGGATATGAAGTGATTCCGGTAATCAGTGGGCAGGACGCCATCGAATGCTGTAAGGAAGAGTCGTTCGACATTATTTTCCTGGACGAGAATATGCCGGGGCTGACCGGATTGGAAACATTGGCACAGATCAAGGCGATCAATCCCGATGTCCCTGTCGTCATGGTTACCAAGAGCGAAGAAGAAAGCATCATGAACCAGGCTATCGGTAACAAGATCGCCGATTACCTGATCAAACCGGTCAATCCGAATCAGTTACTCTTGTCTATCAAAAAGAATGTTCATAAGAATGTAATTATATCCGAGACGACAACTGTCGGCTATCAGCAAGAGTTCGGGCGTATCGGCATGCAGATCAACGACTCGCTGACAACCGACGACTGGATGGAGGTTTACAAGAAACTCGTCTATTGGGAAATAGAACTGGAAAACAGTCAGGTTCCGATGACCGACCTGCTACGCATGCAGAAACAGGAGGCGAACAGTGCATTCGGCAAATTTGTCAAAAAGAATTACGTGGACTGGATTCAGAACCCCGGAATCCGCCCGTTGATGAGCCCGGATTTATTCAAAAAGAAAGTATTCCCGATGCTCGACAACGGAGATAAGGTCTTTTTCATCCTGATCGACAACTTCCGTCTCGATCAGTGGCGCGAAGTAAAGGATCTGCTTGCCGAATACTATACGTTCGACGAAAGCCTATACTACAGTATCCTTCCGACTGCCACACAGTATGCCCGCAACTCGATCTTCTCAGGGCTGATGCCTTTGCAGATCGAAAAGATGTTTCCGGAACTTTGGGTGGACGAGGATAGCGAGGAGGGGAAAAACCTGAACGAAGCACCGCTTATCCGGACGCAGATCGAGCGGTTTCGTAAGAAATATACCTTCTCCTATCACAAGGTGCATGATTCGCAATATAATGACAAGTTGCTGAATATCGTCCCTTCCCTGCTTCATAACCAGTTGAATGTGGTGGTACTGAACTTTGTCGATATGCTTTCCCATGCCCGTACCGAAAACAAGATGATCCGCGAACTGGCCCAGAGCGAAGCTGCCTATCGCAGCCTGACACGTTCCTGGTTCCAGCATTCGGGCACGCTGGAACTTTTCAAGCGTATTGCCGGAAAAGGATATAAAGTGATCGTTACGACCGACCACGGTACTATCCGTGTCGATAACCCGCAGAAAGTAATAGGCGATAAGAATACAAATACCAACCTGCGCTACAAGGTTGGCAAAAACTTGAATTATAATCCGAAAGAAGTATTTGACATCCGTTTTCCCGACAAGGCAGGGTTACCTTCCCCGAACCTGAGCAGCAAATACATCTTTGCGATGAACAATGATTTCTTTGCTTATCCGAACAACTATAATTATTATGTTTCCTATTATAAGAATACATTCCAACACGGTGGTATTTCGATGGAAGAAATGCTGATTCCTTTCATTACTATGACAGTAAAATAATTAGCAACCGCAAAATAATTGTCAATTGACAATTGACAATTGACAATTGTTTTAACTTTGCAATCGAAAACTTCAATTGCCGGCTGTCAATTACCAATTCTCTTTCTCACTGAATTGTCTATTGTCAATTGTCAATTGCCAATTATTAAAGTTATGCATACAATTAAAATCGAAAGTTTAGATACGATCCGCCAAGCAGCCAAAGAGTTTATTGCCGGGATGGACGACCGTACCGTTTTCGCTTTCCGGGGCGATATGGGAGCCGGGAAGACCACTTTCATCAAGGCTATCTGCGAAGAGTTAGGCGTGGAAGATGTCATCAACAGCCCGACGTTCGCCATTATCAACGAATATCGTAGCGGAGAAACCGGTGAACTGATCTATCATTTTGACTTCTACCGCATCAACAAATTAAGCGAAGCGGAAGATATAGGCACGGAAGACTATTTCTATAGCGGTGCTCTCTGCTTTATCGAATGGCCGGAAAAGATCGAAGAATTATTGCCGGGTGACGTTGTGGAAGTTGCCATTACAGAAAACCTGGACGGTTCCCGCACCGTAGAAGTGAAATAAGATGGAACCTACCGAATATTTTATCCTGACACTCTTTATCGCATTAGGGATATTCTCGATTGTCGCTGCAATCCTGAATCTCGACTGGTATTTCCAAACCAGTGGAGCCATGACATTCGTCAAGTGGCTGGGGCGCAAAGGCGCCCGTATTTTCTATGCTCTTTTGGGATTAGGATTGATTGCCTGTGGAGTGACAGGACTTCTCTTTTGGAATTGACAATTGACAATTTTAGAGATAGAACAATCGACCAAAGGCCGAACTAATTGTCAATTGTCAATTGTTTAAACCAGTGCAAAGTCCAGCTGTTTCCTCTCCAGGTTAGCTTGTGCTACTTTTACCGTGATGGCATCTCCTAATTGGTAAGTACGTTTCGTTCTACGACCAAGCAGACAATAGTTCTTGTCGTCAAACTCATAGAAGTCATCATCGAGATCACGGATCGGAACAAGCCCCTCACATTTGTTTTCATTCAGCTCCACGTACAAACCCCATTCGGTGACACCGGATACGACACCATCGAATACCTGTCCCAGTTTATCTTTCATAAACTCGACCTGTTTGTACTTGATGGAAGAACGTTCGGCATTTGAAGCCACTATTTCCATCTCAGAGCAATGTTTGCAATACTCCTCATACTTGCTCTTTATCACACTACGGCCACCTGCCAGATAGCGTTCCAGCAAACGATGTACCATCATATCCGGATAACGGCGGATAGGAGAAGTGAAGTGTGTATAATAGTCCATTGCTAACCCATAATGACCGATATTATCCGTCGTATAATGAGCTTTCTGCATGGAACGGATAGCCAGCGTCTCCACCAGATTTTCTTCTGGTTTACCCTGTACGTTATCCAACAACTTGTTGATACCTTTGGATATATCCGTTTTCGTCCCTTCCGTACGCATCTTGTAACCGAAGCGGCTGATGAATGCGGAGAAGTCCCTCAATTTTTCAGGATCCGGCTGTTCATGAATACGATAGACAAACGTTTTCTTTGTCCTATTCTTGCTCTTTCCGACAAACTCGGCTACCGTACGGTTGGCCAGCAGCATGAATTCTTCAATCAGTTTATTAGCTTCCTTCGATTCTTTGATGTAGGTTCCTAACGGTTTACCGTTCTCGTCTATGTCGAATTTGACTTCGTAACGGTCGAAAGCGATTGCCCCGTCCTTAAAGCGACGGTCACGCAATTTTTGCGCCATACTGTTAAGCATCAAGATTTCTTCTTTATAATCGCCTTCTCCTGTCTCGATGACAACCTGAGCTTCTTCATAAGTGAAGCGACGGTCGCTCTTGATAATGGTACGGGTGATATGGGATTGTTGGACTTCGGCATCCTTATTCAACTCGAAAACTGCGGAAAAACAAAGTTTTTCTTCATCCGGACGGAGCGAACAGATCTGATTGCACAGACGTTCCGGTAACATCGGGATAGTGCGGTCCACGAGATAAACAGATGTCGCACGACTGAAAGCTTCCCGGTCTATCAGACTTTCAGGTTTGACATAGTAGGTCACATCGGCAATATGAACGCCTACTTCCCAATTGCCATTATCCAACTTACGAGCGGAAAGGGCATCATCGAAGTCCTTAGCATCTTTCGGGTCAATCGTAAAAGTCGTGATGCCACGGAAATCCTCACGCTTGGCAATTTCCTCTTCGGGAATTGCTTCCGATATCTTTTCCGCAGCCTTCTCTACATTGACCGGATATTTATACGGAAGGTTGAACTCTGCCAGAATAGCGTTCATCTCCGCATTGTTTTCACCGGCGGTACCCAAAATATCTACCACCTCACCTAGCGGGTTCTTGGCTTCCTCCGGCCATTCGGTAATACGGACGATCGCTTTGTCGCCAGTCTTGCCGCCTTTCAACTTGTCTTTTGGGATAAAGATATCGTTTGCGAGCGTTTTGTCTTCCGTTATCAGGAACGCAAATCCTTTGGTCACCTGTAGTTTACCGGTAATCAATCGTCGCTCACTTTCCAGTATCTCGATAACCTCGCCTTCCGGGTCAGCCCCTTTTCTCTTGGCATGAAGCTGTATTTTTACCTTATCACCGTTAAGCGCATGTGCGGAGTTTCGCTCTGCCACAAAAATCGGCGTCCCCCCATCTTCGGGAATAAAAGAGTTTTTGCCATTCTGACGGCGCATAAAGGTTCCGATAGCAGTCGTTCCCCAATTATTATAACGGTAACGTCCCCTGTCTATTTCGGAAATGAAGTTGTCGGAAGAAAGAGCATACAGGATATCCACCACCTGCAACTTCTGCACCTGATTGGTTACTCCTATCATACTGCTGATTTGTCGATAGTTAAAAGGTTCTTTGGGAGAAGACTTGAAAACGTTGATGATGGCATTGATCATAGCCTCTTTTTTCATCCGTTTGTTTTCGCCTTTGGAATTGCTTTTCTTCTTCCCCGGTTTATTACTTTTCTTTTCAGATTTACTCTTAGTCATATATCTTTTTCAATGTTTTACAAAGTAAACAATAAATTTTGAGAAGCTGTTTACATTTGTGATAAATAATCTTCGGGAGATTTATTCCCCGAAACAGTTGGCCCTTACACCTTTAATACCCGGTTTGCAACAAAATACACTGCCACTTAAGGGGTATTCCCGGAGTTGTTCCTCGGACAAGCCTGCACGAGCCGTTGTTATGTAAAGCGTATCCATTTTATTGCCTCCGAAAGCGCAAGAAGCGACATTAGGTGCCGGGACCTCTACTTTCGCCAGCAATTCTCCCGTGTAGGGATTGTAGCAATAAACACCATATCCTCCCCATTGGGCTACCCAAAGGTGATCGTCGCTATCAATCGCCATACCATCGGGTGCTCCCGTCCCGTCGGGCAAGGTAACGGCTATACCGTCGAACAAGATATCTCCGTTGTCGGCATCGTAGCGGTAGCGGGCTATCTTACCGGTCGGCGTGTCGTTATAATACATAAACTTCTTATTGGACGACCAGACAATCCCGTTTGAAATCGTGACCTTTTTCAATTTCGTGGTGACAGTTCCGGCAGGCGAAACAGTGTACAAGGTCCCGGCACCTTTAGGTGCACCAAATCCCATCGTCCCTACCCACAAATGTCCGGCAGGATCACATTTACCGTCGTTACAACGCACTTTACCGTTTTCGTCAGGTATCGGAGCAATGGAAGTGGTATGGCCGTCATGCAGGTTTACCCGCACAATTTCATTTTGCAAGGCTATGATAACCGTACTGTCCGTTTCGGGAACCACCGTCGATACCATACGATCGAACTTCCAGGAACTACATTCTTTTGTATCGGGATGATATTCGTATAATGTTTGCCCTTCGATGTCCACCCAAAACAAAGTGTGACGCTCGGGATGCCAGATAGAACCTTCTCCAGTAGTCGCTTCAGCCTGATAAGCCAACTCTGCTGGAATCATTTCGACCTTTGGTGAGCAGGATGTTGTCATAATTAAAAGTGATAATAAAATAGATGCGTTAATAAGAAAATGTTTCATGGTATAAAAAAGACTGTTCTTGCCAGTTACGGATAAGTTTTATGCAAATATACTAAATAAATCCGAGATTTCTTTTAAATTAGGCGCCGAATTTATATAATCGGCTTTGATTGCCATTAATGAACAGATTTTAAATGAATAGTAAGATGAAAGAATTGAATGAAAAAACTGCCGGCAAAATGCTGTATCCGGAACGGATTATCCAGTTCGGCGAAGGCAATTTCCTCCGGGCATTCGTGGATTGGATTATCCAGAAGATGAATGAAAAAGTGGATTTTAACAGCAGCGTTGTGGTGGTCCAGCCTATCGACCGGGGAATGGTCGACATGTTGAACGCACAGGATTGCTTGTACCATGTCAATCTTCAGGGATTGGACAAAGGCAAGAAGGTCGACAGCCTTACCCGGATCGATGTGATAAGCCGCGCGTTGAATCCTTATGTGGATTTTTCCGCATTCATGAAACTGGCGGAACAGCCGGAAATGCGCTTCGTCATTTCAAATACGACGGAAGCAGGAATCACCTTCGATCCGGCTTGCAAGTTGGAGGACGCGCCTGCTTCTTCTTATCCGGGCAAGCTGACGCAATTGCTTTATCACCGCTACAAAACATTTAACGGAGAAAAAGACAAAGGCTTGCTCATCTTTCCGTGCGAATTGATCTTCCTGAACGGGCATAAACTGAAAGAGACCATTTACCAGTATATCGATTTGTGGCAATTAGGAGAAGATTTCAAAACCTGGTTTACGGAATGCTGCGGTGTATATGCGACGCTGGTCGACCGTATTGTCCCGGGATTTCCACGTAAAGAGATCGATTCAATTAAAGAGAAACTGCAATATAACGACAATTTAGTCGTACAGGCGGAAATATTCCATTTATGGGTAATCGAAGCGCCCGAATCGGTCGCCAAAGAGTTTCCGGCAGACAAAGCTGGCTTGAATGTACTGTTTGTTCCGAGCGAGGAACCTTACCACCAGCGGAAAGTGACCCTTTTGAACGGTCCTCATACTGTTTTAGCGCCTGTCTCTTGGCTTTCCGGAGTGAATATCGTGCGGGATGCCTGCCAACACGACATTTTAGGGAAATACATCCACAAAGTGATGTTCGGGGAATTGCTGGAAACGCTGAATCTGCCGAAAGAAGAATTGGTACAGTTCGGCAATGACGTCATGGAACGTTTTAACAATCCGTTCGTCGATCATTCGGTTGTCTCGATCATGCTGAACTCATTTCCTAAATATGAAACACGTGACCTGCCGGGCTTGAAAATTTACCTGGAACGGAAAGGCGAGTTGCCCAAAGGACTGGTGTTAGGTCTGGCAGCTATTATTACCTATTATAAAGGATATGTCCGTACCGATGGAGCAAAATCCGAACCGAATGATTCCACCGAGATTCTTCAACTATTGCAAGACCTTTGGGCTACTGGCTCGACCGGTCAAGTCGCCGAAGGCGTATTGGCAGCGACTTCCATTTGGGGAGAAGACTTGAACCGCATTCCTGGATTAACCAGTATGGTAAAAGGTTTCCTGGATGCCATTGAAGAAAAAGGAATGCTTAATGTCGTTAAAGAAATTTGCTGATGCGGACTTATATACAAATAAATCCGGCAGACAATGTCATCGTCGCCGTAAAGGATTTACAGGCCGGTACATCTTTGGATATCAACGGTAAAACGATCATCGTCCTGCAGGATATCCCGGCAGGACACAAAGTAGCCTTGCAGGATTTTAAAGAGGGAGACTATATAATTAAATATGGCGCTCCCATCGGACATGCCCGTAAAGCGATAACTGCCGGAAGCTGGGTGAATGAAAAGAATATCAAGACCAATCTGGAAGGGTTACGGGAATATGAATTCAATCCGCAACCTACTCCGGAACAGTCATCCGGAAAGCCGCTTTCCTTTAAAGGATATCGCCGCAAGAATGGAGAAGTGGGAATCCGGAATGAGATATGGGTGATTCCGACCGTCGGTTGCGTCAACGGTATCACACATCGATTGACAGATCGGTTACAACAGGAGACACAGGGCGCCGGAGTCGATGCGATCGTCGCATTCCCTCATAATTATGGCTGTTCCCAACTGGGAGACGATCATGAGAATACCCGGAAGATTTTACGGGATATGGTTCTGCATCCGAATGCCGGTGCAGTTCTCGTTGTCGGGTTAGGTTGCGAAAACAACCAGGTCGGCGCTTTCCGTGAAATACTTGGCGATTACGATACGGAACGTATCCGCTTTATGGAAACGCAAAAGGTGGACGATGAACTGGAAACGGGAATGGCACTGTTACGAGAACTCTATGCGATTGCTTCGCAGGATCAGCGGACAGATATTCCTTTAAATGAATTGCGTGTAGGATTGAAATGCGGAGGATCGGATGGATTTTCCGGTATTACGGCCAATCCGCTGTTAGGTGTCTTTTCCGACTTTCTGGTAGCCCAGGGAGGGACAACCGTCCTGACAGAAGTTCCAGAAATGTTTGGCGCCGAGACGATCCTGATGAACCGGAGCGAATCGAAAGCTGTCTTTGAGAAGACCGTTCATCTGATTAACGACTTCAAATCCTACTTTATAGAGAACAAACAGCCGATTTACGAAAACCCTTCTCCGGGTAATAAGGCAGGAGGCATTTCCACCCTGGAAGAGAAATCCCTGGGTTGCACGCAAAAAGCCGGAACATCGGCTGTCCGAGACGTGATGCTTTACGGTGAACAGCTAAAAACAAAGGGACTGAATTTGTTGAGTGCCCCCGGGAACGATCTCGTAGCCAGTACAGCTCTTGCTTCATCCGGCTGTCATCTGGTTTTGTTCACAACCGGAAGAGGAACTCCGTTCGGCACATTTGTTCCGACAGTCAAAGTTTCGACCAACAGTAATCTAAATGCCCGCAAACCGAACTGGATCGACTTCAATGCCGGCTCCCTTTTGGAGGGCAAAAGCATGGAGGAACTTTGTGAATGTTTTATCCAGTTTATCATCGATATCGCAAGTGGCAACCCGACTAACAATGAAAAGAACGGTTACAGAGAGATCGCAATCTTCAAATCCGGTGTGACACTGTGATTCACACAAGTCTGATAGACGCAGATTCAAATAAATAAAATTATATCTGCGTCATCAGACTCATATTTTCTTAAATCTTCTTCTCAATAACTGCTTGTACCACATTCAGCACATAGTCGCCTAACTTCTCAGCTTCACCAATGATATCCATGTAGTAGACACCGTCCTGATACTGGTATTTCTTATTGTTGATATTTTCTACATTGTGGATCTTCAACTGATTGCGGTAATTGTTTATTTCATTTTCGATATTATAAGACGGATTGACATCGTCGCGTACAAGCTCCGACTTCTTCAGAATCTCAATCATACGATGCAAAGCCTTCTCCGTAAGTGCCAACATCTGGTCCACATTGTGATTCTGCTCGTCTGTGAATATCGATTTAAACTCGTTACGACGTTTGATGCTTCTCGCCATGTTATTGCAAGAGTCCGCTATACTCTCGATCTCCGATACGGCACGCAGCATGATACGGATTTCTTCCTTACCTTCCGAACTCAAGCGACCTTCCGCCACGCAAGTCAAATAATTGGCAATCTCGATCTCCATCCGGTCACTGATACTTTCGTATTTCTCGACACGGCTATAAATTTTCAAGAAAGCATCCTCATTCTTCTCGTAGAACAGCGCTTTCACCATATCCAGCATACGGCCTGTACGCTCGGCAAACAGCGTGATCTCCTTATGTGCCTGCAAGATCGAAAGTTCGGCTGTCGACAGCATACCCCCCGTAATATAACGTAAACGATATTCCTCGTCCTCGTCTTTCTTTCCTTTGATAAGGAAGCAAACCGTCTTCTCGATCAGCCCGACAAACCAAATCATTATAAAGGTATTGCTGATATTGAAAGCCGTATGGAAAGCAGCCAATTTGAAAGAAACAGCCACTGCTGGATCAGATATATTCATGACATCGGTGACGAACCAAGATACGGCAGCCGTAAACGGATAAAACAAAACCAAGACCCACATAACGCCGAATATATTGAAGACGAGATGCGCCAAAGCAGCCCGCCGGGATTGCGTATTGCCAGTCAAGGCGGCCAAATTAGCGGTAATCGTCGTACCGATGTTTTCACCCAGCACAAGCGCGACTCCCAGATGATAATCAATCCATCCGTTAGCACACATAATCAACGTGATAGCCATCGTCGCGGCAGAAGCCTGCACGATCATTGTCAGGATAGCTCCGATGAACAGAAACAGGATGATGGACAAGAATCCCATGTCAGTATAATTCTGTACAAAGGCAAGCATCTCCGGATTGGCTCCAAGATCCGGTGCATTGGCTTTTAAGGCCTGAAGTCCCATAAAAAGGAAAGAGAAACCGAAAATGAACTCTCCGACCGATTTACGTGAACTTTTCCCGGAAAACAGGAGTGGAATACCGAATGCGAGTAGAGGAAGGGCAAAAGCCGCAATGTCAACTTTGAACCCGAGAGCCGAGATCAACCAGGCGGTAACGGTCGTACCGATATTGGCTCCCATTATGACTCCGATAGATTGGGTAAGAGTGAGCAGACCGGCGTTTACGAAACTGACCACCATGACTGTAGTGGCGGATGATGATTGAATCAGGGCTGTAATTAAAACCCCGGTAAGCACTCCGGTAACCCTGTTCGTCGTCATGGCCGTCAGAATCCTGCGCAGACTGTCTCCCGCAAATTTCTGCAGACCTTCGCTCATGATCTTCATACCATACAGGAACAAACCTAAGGAACCTATAAGGCGTAGAAAATCAAAAAATGAATAGTCCATTTAAAATACGTTTAAGTGGATGTATATCCGATTAATATTCCTAACTTTAGGGGACAAAAGTATAAATAATAACTGAGATACCATGTCTGAAACTATTACAATTTATTGCAAAAATAACAATACTTATAAAGAGGTGCCGATCGGCTCCTCGCTGTTGGACATCTATTCACTGGTTGGCGCACCCCTCCGGTTACGCCCGATGAATGCGCAGGTAAATAACAAAACAGAAGGGCTTACCTTCCGTTGCTGGCATCCGAAAGATGTTGAATATGTCGACTATTCCGGACTTTCAGGGATGCGGACATATGTCCGTTCCCTCTGTCATATTTTCTCGAAAGCAGTGAACGATGTACTCCCTTCGGCAACTCTGAACCTGGAACATCCCATCTCGAAAGGCTATTATTGCGTTATCCACAACGGCAAAGACATAGACGAAGAAACGATTGGCAAAATCAAGAAGCGGATGCGTGAAATCATCGACGCAGACCTTCCTTTCCATTTGAAAACGATCCGCACGGTCGATGCAGCAGTCTTGTTCCGTGAAAGGGGCATGAACGACAAGGCCCGTCTGATCGAAAGCGCCGGTATGCCTTATACGTCTTATTACGAACTGGACGGCTATATCAATTATTTCTATGGCTGCCTGACTCCTTCCACCGGCTATATACAGCATTTCGACCTGGTTCCTTATTTCGACGGCGTATTGCTGCGCGTACCCCAAAGGACGAATCCGACAGAGTTGGAACCGGTCATCCGCCAAGATAAAATGTTTCAAGTTTATAAGGAACATCTGACGCTACAACGCACGGTCGGATTGGATAACGTCGGAGACCTGAACCGGGCGATAGAGAAGGATATGGCATCCGAGGTCATTATGGTTTCCGAAGCCATGCAGGAAAAACAGGTAGCCAAGATCGCAGAGGAGATTGCCGCCCGCTACGATAGCGGTATCCGTATCGTATTGATTTCCGGTCCGTCTTCTTCGGGAAAAACAACTTTCTGCAAACGGTTGGAGATTCAGTTGATTACAAATTTGATCCATCCGGTCGGACTTTCACTGGACGATTATTTCCTGAACCGTGAAGATACGCCGAAGGACGAATCCGGCGAATATGATTTCGAATCGCTGTATGCGCTCGACCTGCCTTATTTCAACAGTGAATTGCAGAAACTCCTTTCAGGCGAAGAGATCGAAGTGCCGAGCTTCGATTTTGAAACAGGCCGCCGCGTTTTCAAAGGGAAGAAACTGAAGATGCAGAAAAACTCCGTCCTGGTGATAGAAGGCATCCATGCCCTGAACCCCGAACTGACCTCCATGATTGAAGATCGCTACAAATACCGGATCTATGTATCCGTACTGACTTCCATCTCGCTGGACAACCATAACTGGATTCCGACAACCGACAATCGCCTCTTACGCCGCATCATCCGTGATTATCGGTTCCGCGGATATTCCGCACGCGACACGATCGCACGCTGGCCCAGCGTACGCCGGGGTGAGGACAAATGGATATTCCCGTATCAGGAGAACGCGGATGCGATGTTCAATAGCGCCATGTTGTATGAGCTGGCCGCCCTGCGCAAGGAAGCCGAACCGATCCTGGGCGAAGTGCGCGAATGTGATCCGGAGAATGCCGAAGCATATCGTCTGCTCCGTTTCCTCCGCTACTTCAATTACATTCCCGATGTCGGGCTTCCAGGCACTTCCCTTTTGCGTGAATTCCTCGGAGGCGGCAGTTTCCGGTATTGATCTGCAACAACGGAATATTTTCATATGAAGGAACAAGAATTCCATACCCATGAAAATATTGTTTCACTCCCATGAAAATTTATTTTCCCGCAAGAGAAAATAAATTTTCACCGGATGGTAAAAGATGAAACATTACCTTTGCAGCCGATAAAAAACAGGGAGGATATGAAAGAGGCTTTTATAAAACTGCATATTTCCATTATCTTAGCTGGTTTTACCGGCTTGTTCGGAAAATTAATTACACTGAATGAAGGATTACTCGTTTGGTACCGCATGCTTTTTGCAGCAATTATGCTTTTTATAATCCTTTGGGGAAGTGGAAAATTAAAGCGGACTTCCTTTCGCGAAGTGTTGAAAATAGCGGGAACCGGGCTGCTGTTAGGGCTTCACTGGGTATTCTTCTATGGAAGTATCAAGGCGGCAAATGTTTCGATCGGGGTAGTCTGCTTTTCACTGGTCGGCTTCTTCACAGCCTTATTGGAACCTCTGATTATTGGAAGGCGGATATCGGTAAAAGAACTCTTGTTCAGTCTGGTGACTGTATGCGGTATCGTTTTAATCTTCCAGTTCGACACCCGTTATCGGACAGGAATTATCATCGGTGTGATATCTTCGGCACTGGCAGCTCTTTTCACCATTACAAACAAGAAAGTGGGAGTACGGCATGCTTCCAGCATGATGTTGTTTTACGAAATGATTGGCGGTTTCTTAGGACTGACCTGTCTGCTACCGTTCTATCTGCATTTCTTTCCGGTGGAGACGATCCTACCGGGAATGACCAATTTCCTCTACCTGTTGTTGCTTTCGCTGGTTTGCACAATCGGGCTGTACCTCTTACAGATACAAGTATTGAAACAGGTATCCGCATTCACCGTGAATCTGAGTTACAACCTGGAACCGGTTTACAGTATTATCCTAGCTATGCTTTTTTTCGGCGAGGCGAAAGAGTTGAATCTCGCTTTCTATGCCGGATTGGGATTGATTCTCCTTTCTGTCCTGCTACAGACGCGGGAAGCTACCCGTTGTAAGGGAGCGTAAACCAAAACCGCGCACCTTCTCCCGGCCTCGAATCGACACCGATTGTCCCGTTAAGAGCTTCGATAATGGTTTTGCAGATTGTCAGACCTAAACCGGTTCCCTGCTTGAACGAGTTAATTTTCACGAAGCGGTCGAAGATCGACTGCTGATGCTGAAGCGATATTCCGATACCCGTATCAATTACTTCGATCAGGACATAGCCTTCTACAATGCGGTAAGAAAAACTTATGCTTCCCTCCTCCGTAAATTTGGCCGCGTTCGAGATCAAATTCGAAATCACCTGCGTGACTCGCTTCGGATCGGTATGGATGAGAATGTCCGGCAGAGCATCGAAGTCACAGATCAAAGAAACCTTTTCAGGCATTTTCAGCGCGTGTACCTGATACTGCTCACGAAAGATCTCTTTCAGACTGGTATCGGCAAGCGAGTAATCCAAGATGCCCGATTCTATTTTGGAAAAATCAAGTATGTCAGTAATCAGACGAAGGAGCAAATCACTATTCTTATTGATTATTTTGACAAACTCTTCTTTTTCTTCTTTATCGTCAGTCTCGGCAAGAATATTGGAAAAGCCGATTATAGCGTTAAGCGGCGTCCGGATCTCATGGCTCATATTGGCGAGGAAAGCCGATTTCAGCTTATCCGCCTCACGTACCTTTTGTATCTCCAACTCCGACTGCCGGGTTTCATATTCCGCATGGTGCAATTTCTCTTCCAACAGTTTTTCTTCGGTGATGTTAGTAACATGGCAGATCATTTTGTTCTGTCGCCTGCTCCCTTTCGTCTTATAAGCCTGCGCATTGATACGAATCCAGATCGTTTCGTTTTCAATAGCGGTACGACATTCAAAGCTGCAATGATCCTGCTTCCCTTCTATCACCTGGAAAAGCAAGTTGACATTATCGGTCGAACGAATAATCTGTTGTACACCTTCGATCGTCATATACTTATTATTTCTCAAATAGTTGAAAAGCTTGTTATCCTCCGGTGTTTCGTTCAGAAGTGGATTGACAAACAATTCTTTCTTTTCAATATCATATTCGGCAATAAGGGAATGGCCGGACAAGAGGACAGCTTTCAGGATCGCCAAATTGTTTTGCGTCTGCTCCTCTTTGGCTTGTTTTTCCGTTTCGTCGGAAATGATCAGCAAATAGCCGATATGCCCAAATTCCCGGTCGTTCAACCCGATTCCTTTCACCATCAGATATTTGGTTTCATCGGAAATATTGGAATGATAATAGCGGGAATCCCGTATACAATTGAAATCGTATGCAAGCGGAAAACTGAATGCCTTCTTCTTCTTGATCTGATTAAGAATTTTCTCTGGAACAGCCGGATTCTTGAACAGGTTGACTCCTAACAACTGTTCACGGGAGCTACCGAAGATTTTGGTGTCGGCATCGTTTATATCGATCAAGTTACCTTCCGCATCGTATAATTCCACCCCGATCGGCAGATTATTGAAAAACTGCTGAAACTTTGTGCTCAGCTTGGAGATACGTTTTCTCGACTCTTCCAGGTTATAATTGGTTTGCCAGCGTTCAATTATGATGGAGAAAATACCGGCAATGATATGCATATCCTCCACTTCCGGAGCAGTCCAGAAACGGCTCATCCGGACCGAATCGAAACCAATGAAACCTTGTACTTTATTATGGAAGGTAAGTGGAATGATCAGCATAGACTTCAGTTGCTGTTCGGTCAGCAGGATTTTATCGATGTCCGCTTCGGCGGGTAAACCGGCAATATCTCCCAACACGATATCGTGTCCGGCTTTGACGGTGTCAATAATCCACGGGATTATATCGTATGTCAACTTATTCCGATCATCTTTAGGAGCCTTTACCCACGTACTCATCACTTCACATGTGAAATTGGCCGTCAACCCGTCTTCTTCAAAGATGGCAACGTAGCCCCAATCAGCACTGAAATAGTCCAGTAACAAATTCATTGCTTTTTCGATAGGCTTGTTTTCTTCGTTGAAAAGGATTACCAGGACTTCAGAAATAATACGTTTGATTGTCGGCGTCTCCGAGGATATACAAACCTCGGCATTGTCAGGTTCATTATCTCTGGCTTCCAGTAATCGTATCAATTCTTCCCGGGTCAACTGATCGTATGGCGATGCTTTAAGAGTCATATCAGATTCTTTATCTGATCGCAAAAGTAGAAAATAGTTTTGATTTTTAATCCTTTTCGATAATAATAATAATTTAATCTATCCTCCTTTAGAACTATTATATTTTGAATATCGAGGTCATTCCGTGTAAAAAGTTATATTTGCATGTTCTAAACATTGGACGGTCCGGTGATTGTCCTCTCATTATTGAATTTGATTATGTTGAAGCAACAGTTACAACAAAAGTTACAGCAAAAACTCTCTCCGCAGCAGATTCAGTTGATCCGGCTTCTGGAACTTCCCGCCATAGAGCTGGAAGAACGCGTGAAGCATGAACTGGAAGACAATCCCGCTTTGGAAGAAGGAAAGGAAATTGCGGATGACTTTGACCGTACTGACGAAGGTGGCGAGGAGCCTTCATCTAACGAGATGGAGGGAGGAAACGAAACAGACACCGACCTTTCACTCGGTGACTATATGAGTGAGGACGACATACCCGATTACAAACTTCGTGAGTTGAGTGAGCGGGCAGAAAAAAAAGAGGATGTTCCTTTCTCGGTCAGCGAATCCCTGAACGAATATCTGCTCCAACAACTCGGACTACGGGATTTGCCGGAGAAGCAGGTGAAGATCGCCGAATATATCATCGGAAACATAGATGATGACGGCTATCTACGCCGTGACCTGTCCGCCATAGCCGATGACCTGGTGTTTCAGGCGGGACAGGATGTGACGGAAAAAGAAATAGAGACAGTTCTTACTATCATACAAGACTTTGATCCGGCAGGAGTCGGCGCCCGTAATCTTCAGGAGTGCCTTCTTCTCCAGTTGGCCCGTCGGGAAAAAACACCTGAGACGGAGTTGGCAACCCGGATGTTAACTAATTTTTTCGAAGAGTTTACCCGTAAACATTACGACAAGATCATAAGAGGACTGGATATCGACGAGGCCGCCCTGAAAAAGGCCATTCGTGAGATAACAACCCTCGATCCTAAACCTTGTGCCAGTTGGGGCGGTTCTATGGAAACAGCTTTGAGCCAGATCATTCCCGATTTTGTAGTGGAGGCGACAGGTGGTGAACTGATCCTGAGCATGAACAACCGGGGAATCCCCGATATGCGCATCAACCGTGAATATGCGGAGATGTTTCAGGATTATGCCGGTAACAAAGCGAACCAGACAGCCCAAATGAAGGAAGCTGTCCAATTTGTGAAACAGAAACTCGATTCCGCCCAATGGTTCATCGATGCCATCAAGCAGCGTCAGGAAACTTTGCAGCGCACGATGGAAACGATCATCCTCTTGCAACGCGACTTCTTCCTCACCGGTGATGAAGCGACTTTACGGCCTATGATCCTCAAAGATGTGGCGGAACGAGCCGGATATGACATCTCGACAATCTCGCGTGTGAGCAACAGCAAGTACGTGCAGACAAATTTCGGTATTTATCCGCTCAAATATTTCTTCTCCGAATCGATGCAAACCGACAGCGGCGAAGAAATTTCCACCCGCGAGGTGAAAAAGATCATGAAAGAGCATATCGACGGAGAAGACAAGCGCAAACCGCTTACCGATGAAGAGCTGGCCTCCATCCTGAAAGAGAAAGGCTATATCATCGCCCGCCGTACGGTAGCCAAATACCGCGAACAATTGGGTATCCCGGTTGCACGGCTCAGAAAAGAAATATAAATTTGAAGCGTTATGAGGTTATTTTCAAATATCATATCCGGTATGTTCCATCCGTTGCTGATGGTGACGTATGGAGTCGTGCTGGCTCTCACCTTCACGTATCTGGCAATCTATCCGCCGACCATGAAGCTGTTGCTCGCAGGCGGAACATTCCTGTCTACCGCGGTTATCCCCGGAGCATTCATCTTTATGATGGTAAAAAACGGGGCGGCAGTCGATCTGGAACTGTCGGATAGACATGAACGTGTGGTTCCGTATCTGATCTTTATCACATCGATCATGGTCTGCGCTTTCTATATGTATAAAATGATGTTGCCGTTCTGGTTCATCTCCTTGCTATTAGGTGCCTGTGTAGCATTAATCTTGGCACTGCTCATCAACTTTTTCTGGAAAATCAGCGCCCATGCGATCGGGATAGGCGGATTGTTGGGCGGCATTATGGGGGTAGCGCGGATCCACTTGATAAATCCTTACTGGGCTTTTATCATCGTGATCCTGATAGCAGGGCTGGTAGGTACTTCGCGTATCTTTCTGAAAAGGCATACTCCCATGCAGGTATATGCCGGGTTTTGTCTCGGATTTATATGTACCTTTGTAGCCTCATTCTTGAGTTATATCTATTTATTCATCTAATAAAAACACTAAAATTATGAATTTTCCTGCAGATTTAAAGTACACAAAAGATCATGAATGGATCCGTGTAGATGGCAATGTAGCTTACGTTGGTATTACCGATTACGCTCAGGGCGAACTGGGTGAAATCGTTTTCGTCGACATCACGACAGAAGGCGAAGTTGTTGCCAAAGAAGAAGTTTTCGGTACAATCGAAGCTGTAAAGACCGTTTCAGACCTGTTCATGCCGGTAAGCGGTGAAGTGATCGAAGCAAATGCCGAGCTGGATGACAAACCTGAATTGGTGAATGAAGATGTATATGGCAATGGATGGTTAATCAAGATTTCTATCTCAGATCCTTCTGAACTGGATGAACTGATGTCTGCTGCCGAATACGAACAAATGATTGCGAAATGACACCTGTAGTAAGCATTATCATGGGCAGTACCTCGGACCTGCCCGTAATGGAAAAAGCGGCTAAACTGCTTGACGAGATGGAAATCCCGTTCGAAATGCACGCTTTGTCCGCCCATCGTACGCCAGCTGAAGTGGAAGTATTCGCCAAAGGAGCCAAAGACCGCGGTATCAAAGTGATTATTGCGGCTGCCGGCATGGCTGCCCACCTGTGCGGTGTAATCGCTTCGATGACGACAGTCCCTGTGATCGGCGTGCCTATCAATTCGACACTCGACGGTATGGACGCTTTGCTGGCCATCGTACAGATGCCTCCGGGAATTCCGGTCGCCACTGTCGGTATCAACGGTGCTTTGAACGCCGGTATCCTGGCAGTCCAAATGCTTGCCGTCGGAGACGAACAACTCCAAGATAAGCTTGCCGCCTATAAGGAAGACCTTAAAAAGAAGATCGTAAAAGCAAACGAAGAACTGGCTAAGGTTTCCTTCAAATACAAAACGAATTAGTTGAAAGTTGAGAGTTGAAAGTTGAAAGTTAACAAAAACGCAAAGTGTTGATACCGCTTGCCACCCTCGTTGACTCTCACCTTTCAACTTTCACCTTTCAACTTTCACCTTTCAACTAAAAAAGATGGAAGATTTTTTTAACTATCGCCGCCGCAAATCATCTATTGTCAACATAGGGAATACTCCGTTAGGGGGCGATAATCCGATTCGCATCCAGTCGATGGCAAACGTCTCCACAATGGATACCGATGCAGCCGTCCACCAAGCGATCCGGATGATCGAAGCCGGTGCGGAATATGTACGTTTCACCGCCCAGGGAGAACGTGAAGCTCGTAATTTAGGTGCAATCCGCAAACAACTTGACGAAGCCGGATATACGACTCCGTTAGTCGCCGACATCCATTTTAACCCGCGTGCGGCCGATGCCGCAGCCGAAGAAGTGGAAAAAGTGCGCATCAACCCCGGAAACTATGTGGACAAAGTGAAGACGTTCGACCTGCTGGAATATACCGACGAGGAATATGCTGCAGAGCTGCAAAAGATACGCGACCGTTTCATACCATTCCTCAACATCTGTAAAGCACACGGAACCGCCATCCGTATTGGCGTAAACCACGGTTCGCTATCCGACCGGATCATGAGCCGGTACGGCGACACTCCCGAAGGCATGGTTGCCTCATGCATGGAATTTCTGCGTATCTGCCGGGAGGAAGACTTTCCCGATGTCGTGATTTCCATCAAAGCCTCGAACACGGTCGTCATGGTAAAAACCGTCCGTCTGTTGGTCAGGACAATGGAATCAGAAGATATGCACTACCCGTTGCATCTCGGTGTAACGGAAGCCGGCGACGGAGAAGACGGACGCATCAAAAGTGCCGTCGGAATCGGAGCCCTATTGTCCGATGGCATAGGTGATACGATCCGCGTCTCTTTGAGCGAAGATCCGGAGGCAGAAATCCCGGTTGCCCGTAAGTTGGTCGATTACATACTCGAACGCGAAGGGCACGAGCCATTAGAGGCCACACCTGCTCCGGGATATGATCCGGTAACAGTCGGACGCCGCCACAGCCGGGTGACGGAAGGAATCGGGGGTAACTTCCCGCCAGTCGTCATTTCCGACCGCAGCAACGGTGATTTCGAGTTTGATCATGCTTCCCAGCCGGACTATATATACATCGGCAAGGAAGATCCCGACAACCTGCCGGACAACTTTCGTCTTTTAGTAGACGCCCACTTCTGGAAAGAACGTCCGAACGCCTATCCTTTCTTTATCGCATCGGAAATAGAGGAACTGAAAGACTATTCTGTCCCCTTGAAATTTATCCGCCTCACCTACCGGGATCTGACCGACCGCGTAATCGAGATCCTGAAAAAGGATACTTCCGTAATCGTAGTCTTGAGCACACATCACCGGAACGGTATCGCTGCCGAACGCGCAGCCATGCATCGCCTGCTCATTGCCGGTTGCGATGTACCAGTTATCTTGCACCGCGACTATAGAGAAACAGATACCGAAGCTTTACAACTGAAATCGGCCGCCGATTTCGGAACTTTACTGTTAGATGGTTTCGGAGACGGGATCATGTTGCACAACGAAGGCTGCGAAGCGATGGTGACAGACAGTTGCATGTTCGGCATCCTGCAAGCAACCCGTACCCGCATCAGCAAAACAGAATATATCTCCTGTCCAAGCTGCGGACGAACTTTGTATGACCTACAAACCACAATCGCTCACATCAAGGAGGCCACTTCACATCTGAAAGGCTTGAAGATCGGCATCATGGGGTGCATCGTGAATGGCCCCGGCGAAATGGCGGATGCCGATTACGGCTATGTCGGTGCCGGAAAGAACCGGATCAGTTTGTACAAAGGCAAAGAATGTGTCCTGAAAAATATCCCCGAAGAAGAAGCTGTAGAACGATTGGTCCAGCTGATAAAGGAAAATGGAGACTGGAAAGGTTAAAAAAGATAAAATAGTAAAGAAAAATAACACATACGCTTGCAGATATAGAAATTGTAACTATATTTGTAGCACGTAAATTTTTTCATAGTTAAAGTTTTGGTTAGAGAAGGGCAGGCCTGTGAAGGTAGCCCTTTTCGTTTTTTAGTACTCTTCCCTAATGTCTTTCTCCCGGTCAAACCCCTCCTCGAACCGATTATCCTTGATCTCAGCATTAACAACACGCTGGAAAAAGAAACGATGGTTGTTCCAGTGGAAAGCCGGATAATCATGATTTTGTTTAATCACATTATTACGGAAGACAAGGCCATCCACCGATTTAGCATACAGGATCGGCATATCAAAGGTTTCGAACTCGTTGTCCTCGATCACGATTCCACTATGGAAATATTTCTTCTGACCTTTCAAATCCGGTATCTCCGGATAGATGGAGATAACAGCGTTCGTAAACTGGAACTGATTTGTCAACGCATTGATAAACTTGTTGTTCCGGATCAGTACGTCATGACAAGCCCCCGTCTCGAACCATCCGTTACAGTCACCACACAAAAGGATTGCCGTCCCGGAAGTGTGATCAAAAATGTTATTCTCGACTACCGTCTTCTTCGGAGTACTGAACAGGGAACCACGGGCACGATTGTTACGGATCACATTGTCGGCAAAATAAACCTCCGGTGTCCACTCCAGATTCTCGATACCGTAAGTGCCGGCCTCACTGATGGCGGGATCGACAGGCTTATCAAACGTAATGCGGAACTGCTTTGCACCATGATCGTCAGGCTTATCGACAGCTTCAATCGCAGTTATCTTGTTCTGTTTCCCTAAAATTTCCATTGTTTTGGAGTCGATAAACTGGACGGCATCACCCGGACGTCCCCATTCGAAACCGTAGGACTGACCGTGCATGTATTCACCGACCAATGCCTTGTCGTCTATTCGCTTTTGCACTTTCAGATAGGTTCCATGCACATTGATGGCATCATCCATCATGCCCTCGTACAGACCACCGACCGAACGAATCAACCCCTTACAGCCGGAAAAATGAGTCGCATCAGCCTGTGTCGTAAAATAACGCGGATCATCCTCGCCACGCAGGCAGACCGAGAATTTATCCAGTGTGATATTTTCGCTCATCTGTGCCAACAAACCCATTCCTTCCGCATAATGCACCTGTATATTTTCGAGTGTCGTATTCGTATCATGATACATGAATATCCCCGGAGTCGGACGGCCGTATCCACGGAAAACGACAACCGTGCCCGGTATCAGTTTCTTGTTCTTCCAGGGAGCGCAGATCTTGCGTGGCGCAATCTCTGCAACCTGTTTGCTGCCCACGCTGATATCACTGGTCGTATAGACCAATCGCTTTGTATCTCCTTCAAAAGCGATACCCCAAGCAGGGACATGCTCCCAACCTTCCCCTTTGGCGACAAAGTTACTGTCACGTATTTCGTATTCCACCCAAGGAGCAACCTCGTAGGTGATCATACCGCCGAGCGTGTCATTCTCCAGCACTTTCACCTGGCTGATATGCGGATTCGCAAAGTCAATACTGAAATTCTTCAACGTGCAATTATCCGAACCCACCAGAGAGACCGGAAGCATCCGCCCATGGAAAACCAATTCGGAGCCTTGCCCGTCAAAAACTACGTTCTTCATATTCTCGAAAGCCAGCCCTACCTGTTTCGGATTATCCTGGTCATGATTGGAGATGAAATATTCACGTTCCGAAGCACCTGTCGGATAAAAATCATAACGCCCTTTCGGCAGGAAGATCCGGACTGTGTCGGAATTCGATTCCGCCGCTATTTGTTGAAGGGCTTTTGCCATCAATGGAGAAGCGTTCTCGCCGGTATCAGGGTTCAATCCATATGAGGACAGATCATACGCACTGCCTTTACAAGCCGTAAGGAGAGCGACAAACAGAAGCATTACAATAGAATTTAGTTTCATGGCCTACATCTTTTGTTGATTATATTGATAAATATACAGGCAAATATACCATATTATTTGTAAATTTGCCCCTCTTAATACAATATAGATATGGAACATCCATTAAGCATTTACAACACACTCACAAGAAAAAAGGAACAGTTCATCCCGCTGCACGAACCGCATGTGGGTATGTATGTTTGTGGTCCTACCGTTTATGGCGATGCCCATCTGGGCCATGCACGTCCGGCGATCACATTTGATCTGCTGTTCCGTTATCTGACTCATATAGGATACAAAGTACGCTATGTACGCAACATAACGGATGTCGGTCACCTGGAACACGATGCAGACGACGGCGAAGACAAAATCGCCAAGAAAGCCCGTCTCGAACAACTCGAACCGATGGAGGTCGTGCAATATTACCTGAACCGTTACCACCATGCAATGGAAGCGCTCAACGTATTGCCTCCCAGCATCGAACCGCATGCGTCCGGCCACATCATCGAACAGATAGAACTGGTCAAGAAGATACTGGATAACGGTTATGCGTACGAAAGCGAAGGTTCCGTTTATTTTGATGTGGAGAAATACAACAAAGATCATAACTACGGCGTTCTTTCCGGACGTAACATCGACGATATGTTGAATACGACCCGCGCATTGGACGGACAGGATGAGAAGCATAATCCGATCGATTTTGCCCTTTGGAAATGTGCACAGCCGGAACATATCATGCGCTGGCCTTCTCCCTGGAGCGACGGATTCCCCGGTTGGCATTGCGAATGCACGGCGATGGGCAAGAAATACCTGGGCGAACATTTCGACATCCACGGAGGTGGCATGGACTTGATCTTCCCGCATCACGAATGCGAGATTGCACAGGCTGTCGCTTCCCAAGGTGAAGATATGGTCCATTACTGGATGCACAACAATATGATCACCATCAACGGACAGAAGATGGGAAAATCCTTGGGCAACTTCATCACGCTGGACGAGTTTTTTACCGGGGACAATAAGATGTTGAGCCAAGCCTATTCACCTATGACCATCCGTTTCTTTATCCTTCAGGCGCATTATCGCAGCACGGTGGATTTCAGCAACGAAGCCTTGCAGGCCGCCGAAAAAGGGTTGGAACGCTTGATGGACGCCTACCACCACCTGATGAAGCTGAAGGCAGCCGACGTTTCAACAGTGGACGTAAAGGATTTGCGTCGCAAATGCTACGATGCGATGAACGACGACCTGAACTCACCGATCGTGATCGCCCATCTATTCGACGCAGCTCGCACAATCAACTCCGTAAAAGACGGTAAGGCTACGATTTCGCTCGAAGACCTGAAAGAGTTACAGGATGTATTCCATACGTTCATTTTCGATATCCTCGGAATGAAAGATGAAGCGGCTTCAGCTGGAAATAACAGCAATGAAGCGTTCGGCAAAGCTATGGATCTGTTGCTAACCATCCGCCAGCAGGCAAAAGCCAACAAGGACTGGGCTACATCAGACAAGATCCGCAACGAACTAACAGCTATCGGCTTCGAGATCAAAGACACGAAAGACGGAGCCGAATGGAAATTAAGCAAATAGAAAGATGACTATACAGGAATTTCTACAGGGCGACAAGTTCGCCCTGCTTGCCGGTGTCGAATTATTAGAAACCGCAAGCGGGTATGCAAAAGCCCGCATGGAAATAAAACCGGAACATCTCAACGGTGGTGGCGTATGCCAAGGAGGCGCCATTTTCACGTTAGCAGACCTGGCCTTTGCAGCAGCCACAAACAGTCATGCACGCCTGACACTTTCCATCACATCCAGCATCAACTTCTTTAAAGCTGAAAGCAAAGGTTATCTTTATGCCGAAGCCCATGAGACATTTAGCCACAAACGGCTCGCGAACTGTGAAGTACGCATTACCAATGAAACCGGTGACCTGATCGCCACCTTCAACGGTACAGGCTATCGGAAAGACACGGAGCTGCCTTTTGCCCCGATAGAATAAGATTCATCTCAATATTTCCAACAGACGGCGTCTGTTCGTTACTTTTTAAGTAAGTTTTCGTGTCAGTCGAATAATTTACTTAAAAGATGTACCAGACTGATTTAACGGAAACAAAATACTATCCGATTTATAAAAGAGGACGACACCCGGCACCTTCTGTCACCATCTATCTAATAAATAATATATTAGCCGGTGTCGACGTGGTTTTTCAAGGTTGACACCACATCGACACCTTTTCCTGTCTTTGGCGATTACCGGATATTTGTAGACAAGTAATAATCTACCAACTATCCCATTTCATGCCATCAACTAATTCAAAACATACAAAGAACTAAATGATAGCATATGGTAAAGTATATACAGGTAGTACTACTTATATGCAACAGGTAGTACTGCCTATTGACAGTATATAGTACTACGTATCTACGGTAGATAGTATTACATATAAGTAATATGTGATATGCCATGAATTAGTTCACTATGACTTTTGAAGTAGTTTATGGCATATTTCGAAACAGTTGCTTCATGAGGATGGACAGGTTACGGACAAAACTTCGGACACAAAAAGGTGTCGATGTGGTGTCGACCTCAATACCGACATTGACACCTTTTAATATATTGTTTATTAGACAGATGACATCAAGATATGCCAGGTGTCGTTCTCTATTGCATTTTTTATATAAAGATTTGAATTGGATAAAATCTAAACAGGCTCTATTATCATGATCAGCTACCACTATCTTCCGTAGTCGATATAAACACAAAGCAAGCTTTACCCCTCATCCCTGAGACATAAAGCCTAAACACGTAAATCAGTTATTATAAAAAACGAAGCAGTGTTATTAATGAATGTGTCTATAAGTATACTCTTTATTTTCCGTAGACAAAGGAAGGGCATATATATTGCAAGGATATGACAAGAGAAAGACAATTTAATTGAAAATAGAAGACCAAGGATTGTTTTTCTTTCGTACCTTAGTCCCCAAAGACGAGAAACTGTTTTGATTTTTTCGCCTCATGATTTGAGATGTATTAAATCAAAACAGTTTCTGAGTTTCCTAACAATTTTCAATTACCAATAATGGTTTATCTGAAGCAAATCAAACTAATCAATCCGGACGAGGTATCGGGGCCGGTAGAAGATCTGAAATATCCGTACAAGGCAGCAGCCGTACGGTATATGGACGAACTGGTATTCACGAGGCCTGTCACATTCCTGGTGGGAGAAAACGGGATCGGTAAATCGACTTTGTTAGAGGCCGTCATGTATAAATACGAGAGGCGTAACGAAGATCTGCAAGGCATGCTGAACGACGGCGACGAGAGCCACAAGGTACTCGCCAACGTCTTACCCGATCAGATTCGTTTAGTGGAGGTACGCAAACCGGACGACTATTTCTTTTTCCGTGCCGAATCTTTTTTCGACCATGCCCGCGAGATCGATGCCCAATCGATGCGCGACATCCTCAAATACGGACGCGACTACTCCATGGCACGCTATGGAGGACGGCGTCTGCTGGAGCAGTCGCACGGTGAAAGTTTCCTCAGCACATTCCTCAACTACGGAGAACGGAACATGCTCTATATCCTCGACGAACCGGAAGCAGCCCTTTCCCCCCAGCGCCAACTGTCATTGCTCGTACGGATAAAAGAATTGGTGGACCAGGGATGCCAACTCATCATCTCCACCCATTCGCCGATACTAATGGCTTATCCGGAAGCCAACATCTACAACATAGACGAAGACGGCGCCCGCCTGACTCCTTTTGAGGAAACGGAACATTACCAACTGACGAAATATTTCCTGACACACACGCAGCAGATGCTCCGCGAACTGGGAATCGGTTGAACAGGATATCCGGCATACGTCCGTCCCCTGACTTTCAGCAGTGCCGGGAGATTATCTCTCCCAGGCATTTAGGATTTCCGCTACATAGACGTTATGCGGATTCCCAGCCATCGCGCTGTACCACTTTTCGTATAAGGCGGGATCGACAAAATGATCCTTATCCATCTTAGTCACATAAAGAGTTTTGCATTCGAGTGTCAGGCGCGATTCCTCGAAACAAGGGTTACCCAAATCGGTAAAACAGGGCGTCAAACCTGTCGCAGCCACCTTATCAATCTCCCGTCCCGACTTCGAACCGCAAATCTTATGAGCGGCCTTATGCTCTTCCCCCAAGAAGGAAAGCGTGAAAGCGCCCTTCGCATCGACAAACTCGCGGGTATAACGTTCCGGACGGATAAAGACGAACACTACCGGCTTGTTCCACAGGAAACCTACGCCTCCCCAACTTGCCGTCATCATGTTGAACTCGTCTTTGTCACCGGCGCTTACCAGCATCCACTCTTTTCCGATAATCTCTATAAAATTGTCTTTGACCCGACCCGGCTCTATTGCCTTCATAATTTCATACCTTAATTTTATAACCACCCAAAGATACAGAAATATTCATTTGCGTATATGCTGAGTGTAAATATCTCTCTACAACATATAAAACTATTTTAGTACGGTTAACCAGATATTCTTGTCCATACAGAATATTTTCTTTAGGTTTGCATCTTAATATTCACGTAATTATCAAGACTATAAACTGCCAAAATGGAAATACTGAACAACTGGATCAGCGGGATTAACGACCTCTTGTGGTCGTATGTTTTAATTATCATGCTATTAGGATGCGCCTTCTGGTTCACCTTCAAAACCCGTTTCGTCCAGTTTCGTATGTTCCGGGAGATGATACGCGTGCTTGGCGACTCCGCCAACAAAGCCCATGAAGGCGAAAAGCATATCTCATCTTTCCAAGCGTTCGCCGTATCGCTCGCCAGCCGTGTCGGTACAGGCAATCTGGCCGGAGTAGCCACAGCCATCGCCGTAGGAGGTCCGGGGGCAGTGTTCTGGATGTGGATCATCGCCCTTTTAGGTTCGGCCAGCGCTTTTGTCGAGTCTACGCTCGCACAGCTTTACAAACGGAAAGGGAAGGACTCCTTTATCGGAGGACCGGCTTACTATATGCGATACGGATTGGGGCTGAACTGGATGGGCGCATTGTTCGCTATCCTGATCTCTGTCACTTTCGGCTTCGCGTTCAACTCGGTACAGAGCAACACGATCTGCGAGGCCATGCAAGGCTCGTTCGGTTTCGATCCGAAAATCGTAGGTGCGATACTGACGGTACTGACACTTGTCATTATTTTTGGAGGAATCCAGCGAATAGCCAAAGTCAGCAGCGTACTCGTCCCCATGATGGCATTGGGATACGTGGCACTCGCATTGGGGATCGTACTGTTCAATATCACAGAACTGCCGACCGTCATCAAACTGATCGTAAGCAGTGCTTTCGGATGGGAACAAGCGGTAGGCGGCACGGTCGGAGCCGCCCTGATGCAGGGGATCAAGCGCGGCCTGTTCAGCAACGAGGCTGGTATGGGTTCGGCCCCGAACGTGGCGGCCACCGCATCCGTCACACATCCGGTCAAACAGGGATTGATCCAAACCTTGGGCGTTTTCACCGACACCCTGCTGATCTGTACTTGCACAGCTTTTATCATCCTGTTCAGCGGGGCGCCGTTGGACGGTTCGGTAAACGGAGTACAACTGACACAGCATGCCTTGACGCTCGAAGTGGGAAAAGCCGGAGGGATATTCGTTGCCGTAGCGATCTTTCTGTTCGCTTTCAGCAGTATTATCGGGAACTATTATTACGGGGAAGCGAACATCCGTTTCATCACACCGAAGAAAAGCGTGCTTTATATTTATCGCCTGTTGGTCGGCGGCATGGTGATGTTCGGAGCGTTGGCAAGCCTGGAACTCGCTTGGAGTCTGGCGGATATCACGATGGCTTTCATGACGATCTGCAACCTGGTCGCTATCTCGTTGCTGAGCAAACAGGCCTTCCTGCTACTGCACGATTACATTGCTCAGAAACGCAGTGGGATCAAAAGTCCGGTGTTCGATAAAAACAAGCTACCGGAACTGAAGGACAAGGCAGAATGCTGGTAAACACTTCTTATTGATAGATCAGGCTAAACAAACATTCAGGAGCAAAGACCTCGTTGGCGACCTCCTGTATCTCTTCGGCGGTCAGCCTTTCCACCTTAGCAAAGACTTCCGGCAAGGTATCATAGCGGTTATAATGGAGAAAGCTCTTTCCCAACCCCAAGAACAGTCCCTCCCGGTTATCGCCAGAGACACCCAACTGCCCGATCACCTGCTTCTTGGCCGCTGCCAACTGGGTTGTTGTCAGTTTTACATCGCGCAGCTTAGCCAGTTCCTTATGAACAAGCCTGATCGCTTTCTCCTTATTCTTCGGATCGGTCCCGAAATAGATACTTGCCAGTCCTGTATCGGTATAAGAAGTCACATTTGATTCGACGTTATAGACAAGCCCGTTTTTTTCCCGGAGAGAGACATTCAAACGGTTGTTCATCCCCGGACCTCCCAAGAGATTGTTCAGCAGGAACAACGGCAGACGTTTCTCATCGTGCATACTGTATGCTCGTCCTCCGATCAGCACATGCGCCTGATGGGTATCTTTGTGTATCTGGCGGCTGACGGGAAGGATCTCGCCGGGTGCCATCCGGTTACGTGCCGCCATCGGGAAAGCGATATCAGACAGGGCGCTTTCCGCCATCTGCACGATCTTCTTGAACGGAATCCGGCCCATCGAAAAGAACACCATGTTTTCGGGTGCATAAAAACGCTTCATAAACGACTTGCCGGACTCGCTTCCGAAACCGAGTAGCGAATGCTCATCCCCTAAGATATTATGTCCCAATGCATGACCGTCGAATAGCAGATTCTCAAATTCATCGAAGATCAGTTCAGAAGGACTGTCCTCGTATGAATTGATTTCGTCCAGGATCACATCCACCTCCTTCTCGATCTCTTGTTCCGGGAACTGCGAATGGAACACCAAGTCGGTCAGCAGTTCGAAAGCCCGCCGGAAATGCTCCTCCATAAAGATGGAATAGACAAAAGTCTCCTCCTTCGTGGTATAGGCATTCAGCTCCCCTCCCACATTCTCCATCCGGTTCAGGATATGCCAAGACTTACGTTTTTCCGTTCCTTTGAATATCATGTGTTCGACAAAATGAGCCAAGCCGAACTCGTCCGCCTCCTCATCCCGTGTCCCGACATTCACGGCAAACCCGCAGTATGATACCGGAGAAGCAGCAGGAAGATGTACGATACGCAAACCATTCGGCAAAATATGTGAGAAGTAATCTTTTTCCATTATCCATTCATTAAGAGGGCACAAAAGTACAACAAATATTTATTTACAGACTTCTTTTAACTACCTTAGCCGTCAAATTAAAACTCTTTACTATGGAATTACAAACAATACAAAGTAAGATTTACGAGATCAGAGGACAGAAAGTCATTTTAGATTTCGACTTGGCTGAATTATATCAATCAGATACCCGCTCTCTCAATCAAGCAGTCAAAAGAAACATCAAACGTTTTCCTCTCGACTTCATGTTTCAACTGACCACCGACGAATGGTCCGTCTTGATGTCACAATTTGTGACATCAAGTTGGGGTGGCACTCGGAAACGTCCCTTTGCATTTACAGAGCAAGGTGTTGCTATGCTGTCAGGACTATTGAAGAGCGATATCGCAATAGAAGTGAATATTTCAATCATGCGTGCTTTCGTCGCCATGCGCCAATACCTGCTCAACTCCGCTCCCTCACCCCAACTCAAAGAACTGAAAGAACGGATCGAGGCATTAGAAGACATCACAGAGGAAAACGAAGAAAAATTTGACGAAATCTACCTTACCTTGGCGCAATTGGCACAAAAAAACAAACAGAACAACCAACCCCGTAATCCAATAGGATTCGTCAAACCCCAATAAAGTACAAAAATATGCGCTTCCTGCTGTGCAGGTATCATTAAAATAGATACTTTTGTACTTTGTTAAATTCATAACATCATATAGAATCATTTTTAAAGCTATGATAAACGAAGCAATCTCATCCATCCTGCAACAGGAAGCTGAAGCAGTACGCAATATTCCGATAACCAACGGCTATGAAGAGGCAGTGACACTCATTGTGAAACACGTACACGAACTCGGTGGAAACTTGATCACCAGCGGCATGGGGAAAGCAGGACAGATCGCCATGAACATCGCAACGACCTTCTGTTCGACAGGCACGCCTGCCTACTTCCTGCATCCCAGCGAAGCGCAGCATGGCGACCTCGGTATCGTCCGCAAGAACGATGTCATGTTGCTTATCTCCAATTCCGGCAAGACACGCGAACTGCTCGAACTGGTGGAGTTGACACGTGGTCTCGTGCCGGAAATGCAGTTTATCGTTATCACTGGCAACCCCGACAGCCCGTTAGCAGCTGAAGCGACGATCTGCCTGCCGACAGGTGCGCCAAAAGAAGTGTGCCCCTTAGGCCTCACCCCCACCACATCGACCACGGTCATGACGGTGATAGGCGATCTGTTAGTAGTCGGCACCATGAAACGCATCAACTTCGGCTATCCCGACTATGCCAAACGACATCACGGTGGTTATCTAGGCTCGAAAAGCCGCGAGCAGTGTAAAACAGAAAACAAATAAACAGTATGAGGAAGGTAATCGGCATCGGAGAAACCATTCTCGACATCATCTTCAAGAACAACCAGCCCCATACAGCAGTACCCGGCGGATCGACCTTCAACGGCCTTATCTCGTTAGGACGTCTCGGAGTACCCGTCTCCTTCATCAGCGAAGTAGGCAATGACCGTGTCGGCGACATCATCCGCGACTTTATGATGGAAAACAACCTTTCCACCCGCTACGTCGACCGTTTTCCGGACGGTAAAAGTCCGATCTCGCTCGCGTTTCTGGACGACGACAGCAATGCCAACTACACCTTCTACAAGGAGTATCCGAAGCAACGCCTCGACGTGCCCCTGCCGGAGATCAACGAAGATGACATTTTCATCTACGGCTCCTACTATTCGCTGAACCCCGCGCTCAGAGGACGGATGGTGGAGTTCCTCAACTATGCCCGCCAGCGCAAGGCGATTCTTTACTACGATCCGAATTTCCGCAAGGCGCACGCCCACGAAGCCATACGCCTCGCTCCGACATTACTCGAAAATTTCGAATATGCCGATATCGTACGTGGTTCGGACGAAGACTTCCTCAATATTTTCGGAGAGACTGACAGTGAAAAGGTCTACACTGACCATATCCGTTTCTACTGCGACCGTTTCATCACTACCCACGGAGCCGGAGGCGTAAACCTTTACCACGGCGACCGGCACCGTCATTTCGACTCGCCCGCCATCCGTCCGGTCAGTACGATCGGAGCCGGAGACAACTTCAATGCAGGTATCCTCTACGGTCTGTTAAAATATAATGTCCGCCACCGCGACCTCGTCACTCTCCCTCAGGAGACATGGGCGAACATCATCCGGTGCGGGATCGATCTGGCTACTGAGGTTTGCCACAGCTACGACAATTACATTTCTAAAGAATTTGCAACCTCCTACCTCTCTCAGTCTTAAATATCATTAACCGGGTAGATAAAGGGGTATAAAGACACATGTTTTTCACTATCTTTGCTTTGCATGAGTAGTAGAAGTATGATATTGAAACGGATTCTTTTCTTGTTCACCAGTGTGACCTTATTGGCAGGGTGCAGCTCCGGCAGAGCACCTGAAATTCGTGCCATATGTTTGCGTGACGACATCGGTAACTATATTATCAAATGGGAAACAGATCCCCATACCGACGGGATGATGAAACTTTATGTATCCGACACCCCCAACTCTTTCGACATGTCGCAGCCGTGTGGCTATGCTAACATCAACGACGGGAGAGTGACCTACATCACAAATGACAACATCACCCGCAAATACTTCCTCCTGTCGTTCAACGACAAGTACTACCGTACCGTCGGTGCCCGCTCGGTACAGATGGACAGTGTCCAGAACTTGCGCGACATAGGAGGCTATTTCAGCGAACACGGGAACCGTATGACCGGCTGGGGCAAGATATTCCGTTCGGGTGAACTCAAGGCGCTTAGCCGCAACGACACCATCCGGTTGGACAACCTGAAGATCAAAACGGTCATTGACCTCCGGGGAGAAGACGAGGTAGCTCTCGCCCCGGAAAAATATACAGGAGCAAACATCATCTCCATCCCAATCCCGGTAAAAGGAAAAGAACAGATCGCCCGACGTTTGGAAGAAGGGCGCATACGCAAAGGTGACGGACTCGTATACATGCAGGATACATACATCAGCTACGTGACAGACGAGAGCGAACAGTTCGGCAAGGCTTTGAAGGTCTTCCTCGACAAGGACAATTACCCGATCCTCGTGAATTGTTCGTTAGGCAAAGACCGCGCAGGTTTCCTGACCGCCATGCTGCTGACAGCTCTCGACGTACCCGAAGAAACGATTATGAAGGACTATATGGCTTCGAACAACCATATAGACCTGAGACACCTTGCCTATATGGCACGCAACCTCAATACGGACGCCCAGGAAACTATCACCGTTCTGCTGGGTGCAGACGAGACATGGCTGGACTTAGCCTTCCATAAAATAAAGAAAGAGTACGGTTCGACTGACAAATATTTGTCGAAAGGGCTCCATCTTACGGAAAAAGAGCGCGATACACTAAAAGATATTATCCTACACTGATAGGTATCCGAATAATTTGCGTACCTTTGCCCACTCTGAATTATTATATATACACATATATCACATTTTGAAAACATTTGAAGAATTAGGAGTTGCCGCACCAATACTGAAGGCAATTCAAGAAATGGGCTACGAATCGCCCATGCCGGTACAGGAGGAAGTGATTCCTTTCTTACTGGGAGATGACAACGACGTAATTGCATTAGCACAAACAGGTACGGGGAAAACAGCCGCTTTCGGCCTTCCGATCCTGCAAAAAATCGATGTAACTACATACCAGCCCCAAGCACTCGTACTTTGTCCTACTCGCGAGCTTTGTCTACAGATCGCAGACGACCTGAACGACTACTCCAAGTATATCGACAACCTGAAGGTTCTCCCAGTGTACGGTGGTTCCAGCATCGAGAGCCAGATCAAGACGCTGAAACGTGGTGTGCACGTGGTAGTGGCCACTCCGGGACGCCTCTTGGACCTGATGAACCGCAAGACGGTGAACCTCAGCTTGGTAAAGAATGTCATTATGGACGAGGCGGATGAGATGCTCAACATGGGCTTCACCGACAGCATCAACGCCATCCTCGCCGAAGTGCCGGAAAACCGCAACATGCTGCTCTTCTCGGCCACCATGCCGAAGGAGATTGCCGCCATCACGAAGAGGTACATGAAGAATCCGAAGGAAATCGTGATCGGCAACAAGAACGAGGGCAATAAGAATATCCGCGATATCTACTACATGGTCCGTGCACAGGACAAGTACCTCGCGCTGAAACGTATCGCCGACTTTTACCCGAACATCTACGGCATCGTCTTCTGCCGTACCCGCAAAGAGACGCAGGAGATCGCCGACAAACTGATACAGGATGGCTACAACGCCGATTCGCTGCACGGCGAACTGAGCCAGGCACAGCGCGACTACGTAATGCAGAAGTTCCGCGTTAAAAACATACAGCTTCTGGTTGCCACTGACGTGGCTGCCCGCGGCCTGGACGTGGACGACCTGACACACGTGATTAACTATGGCTTGCCCGATGAAGTAGAATCCTACACACACCGCCGCGGCCGTACCGGTCGTGCCGGTAAGACGGGTATCTCCATTTCGATCTGTCATGTGAAAGAAAAGGGCAAGATACGTGAGATCGAACGCATCATCAACAAGAATTTCGAAAAGGGTGAGATCCCTTCCGGAAGTGCTATCTGCGAAAAGCAGCTTTTCAATCTCGTAGATCAGATCGAAAAAGTGAAGGTGAACGAGGAAGAAATCGCCTCCCTGATGCCTCAAATCTACCGCAAGCTGGAATGGCTGGACAAGGAGGATATCATCAAGCGAGTCGTTTCGCTCGAATTCAACCGTATGATCGACTACTACAAAGATGCTGACGAAATCCAGCAGGTGGACGAACGTTCCGCCCGTAGTGAACGGGGTGAACGTGGCGAACGCCGTGCATATGTGGCCGAAGAGGGTTATTCGCGCTTCTTCCTCAACTTCGGCAAAGCCGACGGCCTCTATCCGAACCAACTGATCGAACTGGTCAACAAATGCGTGCCGGGCAAGGTGCGTATCGGTAAGATCGACCTGCGCGAAAACTTCTCTTTCTTCGAAGTGGAAGAGGGTGAAGCCCAACGCGTGATGAACAGCATGAATGGGTTTGAAGTGGACGGACGCCGCATCTCCGTCGAGCCTGCACAGGGCAAGAAAGAAGAAGGCGGACGGGGTGGCAAACGCAGTTATGGAGGCCGGCGTAGCGATGACGGCTACAAAGGCAAACGAGGTTCCAAAGATAGCGGACGCCGGAGTAACGATCGTTCAGACCGTGCTTTCCGCAAAGACGAACGCGACAGTGACCGCCCATGGAAACGGACAGCCGCCGCACGTGATGCCCGTAAAAAAAGACGTTTCTGATCCTTCTTCCTCACGCTAACAAAAGCAGGAAACCGCAGCATACATCAGCAACCCCCAGCCGGCAACGACAGGGAGTTGCTGTTTTTATTTCCACTTCTCTTCTTATCCCAACATATCTTATCCATTCTTCAACACATCATCCTTGTCCGGTGCATCGGGTTCGGGTGTGGATTCCGGATTAAAGGGGTTGAAATAGTAGATGCCTTTCTCACCGAGGAATTGCAGGAAGTACGGGAGCTTCTGCATAAAGAGGCTGCACTCCTTTGACTTGGCAGGGGTCCAAGCGGATTCGGCTACTGCGACCAAACGTGGGAAAGTCATATAATCCAGACGTTTGGCATCGGCTACACGTTCCGTCCAAAGGGAGAACTGGAGGCCCATCACCTGGTCTTCATAATCACGAGTCAGATGGATGATAGGTTCGGGGAAACGGTAGATGTCTTCGACCGGATTGAAACCGCCCCACACACGGCCCACTTTATGGCCACCATATTGGATGAAGTCGGCATACAACGGACGACGCGGAGTCATAATCACCCGGTAACCGTTTTCGAGCGCTTTCACCAACTGGTGTTTGCGGTCATGCCGCCACCACATGATGACGGCTTTGTCGGGAGAGACACCGGCATCGATCATCTCGTCCCAACCAATCATCGTCTTGCCTTTGGAAGCTACGATATCGGCGGCACGGCGGATAAAATACTGTTCCAAGCCCGTTTCGTTGCCCAAGTTCTTATCTTTGATAAACTGTTGGATTTCGGGATCGGTGAACCAGCTTTGGTTACCGTAATGCACTTCATCGCCTCCGATATGAATATAGGGAGACGGAAACAGGGCAACAATCTCGTCAAGCACGTTGCTGATAAACTCGAACGTTTCTTCCTTACAGGGATGGAATGTGAAATGCTGCCATTTTCCCTCACCGCCGCCGGAGATTTCGGGATAGGAACGGCAGACGGCAGTAGCATGGCCCGGCATGTCGAATTCAGGAACGACCATGATATGACGGTCGGCTGCATAGGCAACTATCTCTTTGATCTCTTCTTGGGTGTAGAACGTAGCGGGCGCTTTCGAGTCGTGCCAGTTACCGACAGCCCCCTCGGTAGTCAGCTTCGGATAGCGCTTGATCTCGATACGCCAACCCGGTTCGTCGGTCAAGTGCCAGTGGAACACATTCAGGCGAAGAGACGCCATGATATCCAGATATTGTTTTACCTTTTCTTTTCCAAAGAAATGGCGGCTCTCGTCGAGCATAAAACCACGCCAACCATAGCGGGGCTGATCTTGTATCTTGCAGGCTCGCACGCTGCCCTTACCGAAACGGGATAGTTGAAGAAGGGCTTCCTTCGCATAGAACAGGCCGGCTTCGGAAGAGGCTTGCAACAGGATGCTGTTCGGTTCGATAACAAGCGTATAGGCTTCATCAGCCATCTTACAATCATTATTAAGTTCCAGACGGATGGTTCCGCTGGCAGGTGATGATTGCATACCGGCTTCTTTCAACTCGGTTTGTAGTCCGGCGGCCAGCTTATCAGCATACCCGCCATTACCTTGTATCTGCAGATTCTTTCCAATGGTGAACGAGCCTTTTCCGTTCTGCACCTTTGCAGGTGTCGGGAACAAAGGTTGTTGTGCCATTATCGGCAACACGAATAGGAGCAACAGAGCGCTCAGATAAATCATTTTTCTCATGGCATATTTATGTTTAATCATTTCCTTGCAGGGATATTTCTCTTCTACCGGGGGATTAATCCCCCAAGCAAGGGGTAGCAAATATAACAAAATTTCATATCTTTAGCCGCAAAATCAAATATAATACCATGAACAGACTGATTATCCTCATTATTGTACTTATCTGTTACGGGGACAGCCTCCGTGCCCAGAAAATCGAGTACTCCCAGCCGGTCAACACTCCTGAAAGTTGTACAAGCATCATAGTCGGCAAGAAAGCATCAGCCGACGGTTCGGTCATGACCAGTCACACTTGCGACGGGAACTACCGCACATGGATGGAGATCGTCCCGGCGGCACGTTACGAGCACGACACGACAGTCGCCATCTATAACGGCCGCATGCATACCGAATATCCTGCCGACCGTACGAATATGGAATTGAAAGGGACGATACCGGAAGCCCGATCGACCTACCAGTTCCTAAATACTTCCTATCCCTGCCTCAACGAGAAGCAATTGGGGATCGGCGAGACGACGATCTCCGGACGTGAAGAGTTGCAGAACAAGAAGGGGATGTTCATGATTGAGGAACTGGAAAAGATAGCCTTGCAGCGTTGCACGACGGCACGCGAAGCGATCCGGCTGATCGGACAGCTGGTAGCCGAATACGGATACGGAGATTCGGGTGAATGCCTGACGATTGCCGATCCGAACGAGGTCTGGCATTTCGAGGTGTTCGGCGAAGGCCCGGACAAGGTCGGGGGCGTATGGGCGGCTGTCCGTATCCCGGACGATCATGTGGGCGTATCGGCCAATATTTCGCGTATCTCCACGCTCGACCTGAAAGATAAAGATCGTTATATGGCTTCGGAAAATGTATTCTCCGTTGCCAAAAAGATGGGTTTCTGGGATGGCAAGGAACCGTTCAAATTCTGGAAAGCTTATAGTGGGGGTAACTATTTCGGCGAACCGAAATCATTCAGCATCCGTGAGTATTTTATCCTGAACGCATTGGCCCCCTCACTCAAACTGTCGTACGATGCGGAAGAACTGCCGATCAGCGTGAAGCCGGATAAAGCGGTTGCCGTAACAGATGTGATGGCATTACTGCGCCAGACCTACGAGGGAACGGAATGGGACATGACGAAAAACCTGAAAGTTACTACCAAGAACAAGGAGACACAAAAGACAGACACCCTCACCAGCCCCGCGGCAAACCCGTGGATGGTGACGGATATGGTCAATATGTTGAATGCTGTGAAGCCAGGGACGGTGACACGCAATCGCCTGGTATCAGTCCCACAGTGTTCTTACTCGCACGTGATACAGCTTCGCAGTTGGCTGCCGGATGCCGTAGGCGGTGTAGCCTGGCTGTCGTTCGACAATCCGGGACAGAGCCCACGTATCCCGATCTTTGCTGGTACAACCGACCTACCGGTTGCTTTCGGCATCTGCGGACAGCACCGTCATCGTGAGGATGCTATCATCTGGAAATACCGGACGGCAAACAAATTGGCGACAGTTCGCTGGGGACTGACCAAAGACAAGATCAACGGTGCAGTCGCCCACTTCGAAGAAAAGGGCTTATCGGAAATGCCTTTCGTGGAAAGCCGCTACAAAGAGTTGCAAAGCAGCAAAGGGGAAGAAGCCGCACGGACTTTCCTGACAGGCTACACGGCTGACTTCGCAGGAGCAACAATCCTACGCTGGCAGGAGATGGCGGATGAATTTTGGAAGATGTTCGCGAGGGGATTTTGAAAAAATGAAAGAGTGAAAGAATTAAAAAGTTAGACAATATGAAAACATTTATTTTATCTTGCATGTTGGCATTCTCTGTCTCGACAGCGTTTGGTCAGGGGTATCAGTTTACAGAGGTGGTAACGGTTCCTGCTACCCCGGTTAAGAACCAGGCAGCAACGGGTACTTGCTGGTGCTTTGCCACGACTTCATTTATGGAATCCGAACTGCTCCGTATGGGAAAGGGCACGTATGACCTTTCGGAGATGTTCATCGTCCGCCAGAAATACATGAATCAGTTGCAGGACAACTATCTGCGTCGCGGAAATGGTAACATCGGACAGGGCAGCCTGTCGCATACATTTATGAACGCATACCGCCAAGTCGGGATTGTCCCAGAAGAGGTTTACACGGGTATCAATTATGACTCCGAACGACATAACCATAGCGAGATGGTCCGCTATATGCACGCCATCGCCGATGTGGCAGTAAAGACGAAACAGCGCAGTCCGGAATATGATAAACTGATTGCTAACCTGTTCGACACCTATTTAGGCAAACTACCGGAGAAGTTTACATATAAAGGAAAAGAATATACGCCGAAGTCATTCGCCGAATCATTGGGATTGAACATGGACGATTATATCGAGCTGACCAGTTTCACGCATCATCCGTATTATGTGAAATTTGACGTGGAAGTGCCTGACAATTGGGAACATTCCTTAATGTACAACCTGCCGCTCGATGAAATGATGGAAACAGTGGATTATGCTTTGACGAACGGCTATACGGTATGCTGGGACGGTGACGTGAGCGAGAAGGGATTCTCCTTTACAAACGGTGTCGCCATCAATCCGGAAGTGAAGAAGGTGGAAGACCTGTCGAATACGGATCGTGCCCGCTTTGAGAAATTAGGCGAAAAGGAACGTTTGGAAGAAGTATTCAAGTTCGAACGTCCGTACCCGGAAATCAAAGTAACCCCGGAAGTACGCCAGGCCGGCTTCGAATCATTCGTGACTACCGACGATCATCTGATGCACGTGACCGGCATCACGAAAGATCAGAACGGCACGAAATATTATATCACCAAAAACTCATGGGGCACTGACCGCAACAAGTTCGGCGGCTACCTGAACATGTCCGAGAGCTTCGTCCGCGCCAAGACCATCTACGTAATGGTCCATAAGGATGCGATACCGAAGGCGATCAAGATTAAGTTAGGAATTAAATAACACATTCCACATCTATTCATTGGGGGTGTGTCGAAACTATCCTGTTCCCGCGCTTGACGCGGGATCGCATTAAAACCGACCCTATAAAAATCTGATTGAGAAGGTCTGTCCTTTTGCGTCCCCGCGCTTGACGCGGGGACAAGGAGATTTTGACACACCCCCAATATCGTTATATATAAACATACAAAAATTAAAATCGTTATAAACATGAAACACACCTTTATCCTCCTACTTGGAGCCATGCTGTCTTTACAAGGGCAAGCTCAGGACAAGCAGATGCAGTTTCAGAACACGATCAAGATCGAAGCTGGCGACAATCACGCGGACATCATCGGAAAAGCAGCCCATGTCGTGCCTTCGCCCAACCAGTTAGCGGCGTTGCAAAACGAATTTATTGCCTTCATCCATTTCGGACCGAACAGTTTCACCCGGTTGGAATGGGGAAGCGGAAAGGAAGACCCAAAAGTCTTCGACCTGAAAGAGCTCGACACGAATCAGTGGTGCGAAGCCATGAAAGCGGCCGGCATGAAAATGGTGATCCTGACAGTCAAGCACCACGACGGATTCGTCCTGTGGCAAAGCCGCTATACGAAACATGGCATCATGTCCACCGGTTTCCGCAACGGCAAAGGTGACATTCTGAAAGACCTATCCGAATCCTGTCGTAAGTACGGGTTGAAGTTAGGCGTCTATCTGTCGCCGGCAGACCTCTATCAAATAGAAAACCCCGAAGGATTGTACGGTAACCTCAGCCAATACACCAAACGAACCATCCCACGGGAGGTTCCCGGACGGCCTTTTGCCAACAAGACCCGTTTCGAGTTCGTAGTGGACGACTACAACGAATACTTCCTCAACCAACTCTTCGAGATCCTGACCGAATACGGTCCGATCCACGAGGTTTGGTTCGACGGGGCACACCCCAAACGAAAAGGTGGACAGACCTACAACTACCCCGCCTGGAAGAAACTGATCAAGGCACTTGCTCCCGAAGCCGTTATCTTCGGACGGGAAGATGTCCGGTGGTGCGGTAACGAAGCCGGCGGCACACGGTCGACCGAATGGAACGTGATCCCCTACCAAGCAAATCCGGACACGATGTCGAACTTTGCCGATATGACCGACAAAGACCTCGGAAGCCGTGAACAACTCTATAAAGCCAAATACCTGCATTACCAGCAGGCTGAAACCAACACTTCCATCCGTGAAGGCTGGTTCTACCGGGACGACACGCACCAAAAAGTACGAAGCACCGACGATGTGTTCGACATCTATGAACGTGCCGTAGGAGGCAACTCCACCTTCCTGTTGAACATCCCGCCCAACCGGGACGGGAAATTCTCACCAGCAGATGTAGCCGTATTGAAAGGTACCGGCCAGCGAATCCGGGAAACCTACGGGACCGACCTGTTCCGTCAGGCAGAAGGCCCGAAAGAAGTTCTCGACCAAAATGCAGACACCTACGTGACGGTCGATAAAGACGGCCAGGGAATCGTCATCTCCACTCCCCAACCTGTCACCCTCAACCGTTTGGTTCTCCAGGAAGCAATTGCCACCAACGGGGAACGAGTGGAAAAACACGCCATGGACGCCTGGATCGACGGAGGATGGAAGGAGATCGCCCACTCCACCAACATTGGCTACAAACGAATCTTGCGCTTCCCCGATGTCACGACAGACAAGATACGGGTCCGCATACTCGAATCCCGCCTGACACCTGCGATCTGTACCATCTCCGCCCATCACTACAAAGCCCGTCCGCCCCGGTTGAGCGCACAGAGAAACATAGACGGACTGGTTACCATCGAACCGATGCCACAGGAATTCGGCTGGAAAGCGCACGGCGAAAACATTGCGGAGAACCTGAACGCAGGTTTCAAGATCTACTATACGACAGACGGAACGGAACCTTCGGCAGGCTCTACCGAATATAAAGATCCTTTCCAGATGGGAAACAACGAACTGAAAGCAGTAGCCATCCTGAACGGAGAAAAAGGAGCTATCTTGCAGGAACGGTTCGGACTGGTCAAGAAGGAATGGAAAGTAATCGGCAAGACTGCACAATTTCTTGCTATCGATCTCGGCAGCGAACATATATTAAGCGGCTTTGCCTTCACCCCACAAAAACAAGAAGATAAAGGCACGGTAGCCGGTATCATCCGGATCAGCAATGACGGAAAGAACTGGAAAGAGATGGAAAGCTTCGAATTCGGCAACCTGATCAACGACCCGTCCAAACGCTACCATCATTTCAAGCAAATGGTAAAAGCCCGCTACATCCAAGTGGAAGCAGCAGAAATCGCCGCCCGTACGGAAGCTGATGCCCTTGCTGGAATTGACATCTTCTAAAGCTCGCACAACCAATATAACCCCTGTAAGGTAGAGCAAGAATACTGCTGTTGCAAGCGTTTGCTGTTTGGGAAATCTGGCAAAATAAAGGAAAGGGGGCAAAATATACATATCCCCTTTCCTTATGTAGCAAAGCATATAAAACAAAATTCCTTTGTTATCAAAAAGCTGAATATCCTAACATTGTAGAAAAACTGAACTCCCGAAGAATCCCCTGCTGCAAACAAATATTTCCGCAGGCCTGAATATATCAAAAGAGATTTGCCCCTTTGTCGGCATGACGACCGTCTTCATAGCCGTGACAACCGTCCTCGTTACCATGAAGACCGTCTTCATAGTCTATGGTCCCGGCAACTCACAGTGATGGCAACCGTCTTCGTTGTGAAAAACCGCATACCTCATAGTAGAAAGCCTTTTTTCGATGAAGAACCGGAATTTACTGCTATTCCCAAAGGATGTGCTTTGTTGTTAACGAAACAATATTACACAATCCCCCCTTTCCAGATCAGGATAAATTACGGAAACAACTTTGCCTCCTTCGGGGGATCACCAGACACAACGTTCCGCCCTGTTCGACCAAGACAAGGATATGGAACATATTCGCCCTCATCCCAAGTCTTGGACAAGTGATCAAACAGCAAGGCAGCCAACAGACATGCGCTTATGCAAATTTCTTAAAACTCATTCTTTGCTCTTATTTAGTGTATAATACATCTTCTATTTTTAACTCCTGCAATGGGTTGAACGATTCGGACGCCATATATTCCAAAAGACTCTGCCGGAACTGGGCCGCTGCCGGGCGTTTGTTCAAATCGTTTTGCAGATCAGCACCACAAACTAACAATTTGCCTTTCCCGACACGGGCTTCGTAAAGCATTCCAAGTTTGCGGTTTGTAAACCAGTCATCGACGATATGAATGATCGGACGGAAATCCTTCGGATAGTCATCTAAGATCATGGCATCGCAACGGTTCATCAGATCCCACCATTGATAATCACTTACTCCCTCATTCGGGAAAGCAGCCAATGCCGGATGTTTTGCATCACAGCAAACACCAAGTGTATGCGGAGCCTGCCCGCGGGTCCAAGCCGTATTCCAGAAGATACTGGAGAAGCCGACGGCTATGTCACCTCCCTTTTCAGGGGGGACAGTTCCATAGGTCAGCAGCAGGACGGACTCACCTTTATTCAGTTTATCCTGAGCCGTCCAGTCCAGACGTGTCGTAACATACGGGAGCTTATCTACCGTCTTTTTCACTGCCGGATAGACCCAGATATTCCAACGATTCCTCATATCCGAATCCCCGATCTGAACGGAGACAAGAAGTTGAGAAGGTTCCTTGATCCCGGCCAGATCACAGCGGACCGTTCCGGCCGGGATGCAATTTCCGAGGGGTATCTCACGCGTGAAAGAACCTTCTTTCAATATCTGTTTATCCACAGTCGAGACAGTCCAGCGGATCATTGTTTCAGGAAGCGGTTTCTCGCCGAAGTGGGCTATTTCCAGCGGGACTTCCAGTTTTTCATTATTCAACCAAACCATTTTCGGAAAACGTGCCAGCGGAACAGTGCTGTTACAGAACGTACGGTATTCCTCACCAGTCACATACCCTTTATCGTCCCAGAAAGGGTCAAGCACACCTACCAGTGCAGTCCCCTGTCCGGGAAAGTCGTGCAAGTCAAGTAACTGAAAACCGGCAAAACCCGGTGTACGGAGAGCAGCTTCGATATCTGCTTTATAGCAAAGAGTCTGTAAACGCCCGGAAGCATAGAGAAATTTCTCTCCCATATCTTCCATACCTTTATCGGCTAAAGTCTCCTTGAATATTTCTAAGTTTTTAGCTTTCAGCACACCTGTATATTTATCTATTTCCTTGAAGTTAGGATAGACGCACCACTGACCGATTTCATGGCTGACAGTCGGCATATCCGATCGGATTTTGCCGGCAAAATCATAATCTGTCCGGGGAGCCTCACGGTTGATTATGCTATTAATACCGGCACCCCAGGCCTGTATGCGCGGATCGGGAGTATTCCAATAGTCAGCATTCTCCACATACGGCCATCCGGCCGCACTGGAATAGACACGGCGGGGATCTTTCTTCTTCCAATGATCGACCAGACCGGAAAGATAGTGTGCTTGGTCTGCCCCACCGGGTTCATTGCCATAGACCATCATGCAGAAAGAAGGATGGTTACCATATTCTTCAAGGATGCGGTCGCTCTCTTCCTTCAACCACTGATCCTGTGGTTTGCCACTACCGACTTCCGCCCATCCGCCGCATTCTACTTGCAGGTAAATACCCATACTATCAGCCACATGAAAAGCCGCTTCCGGAGGACACCAGGAGTGGAAACGGACATGATTCAAGCCGTATTCCTTACAGGTACGGTAGATCTTAGCCCAATAATCATTTTGCATGGCGGGATATCCTGTCAGTGGAAATATACAACATTCGAGCGTACCACGTAGGAAGACAGGCTGTCCGTTGACCTCAAAACGTGTACCATTTGCCTTAAACTCACGGAAACCAAAATCGTAGGTCTTTCTGTCAATTCCATCCGACGACTGCAGTAAGACATTCATCCTGTAAACATTCGGGGTATGCTCTGACCAGATTTTTAAATCTTTTCCCATATCTACAGCTGCTTCGATATGGCCATCCGAATTCTTTGCATCGACTTCCACCTGAACAAATTCACCTACAGGGTTTCCTGAAGCGGTCTCCGCCCGTAAGAAAATAGTCGAATTATCTTTTCCGATATTTCCTGCCAGTCGTATCTTTAATTTAGCCTGCTTTTTCTTTAGATCCGGATAGATTTGGACAGATTCGATATACCGGGAAGGTTTTGCCGACAGCTTGATATCCCCGATAATTCCATTCCAGTTACTTTGTGTATGATCGGAAATACTATGTGCATTTATTCCGACATCTACATAAAGACGGTTATCCACACGCAATGTAATCGTATGCTCTCCGGCTTGCATACCTTCTAAAACAAAACGGTTAGGAGTCTGAAGGGAATTCTGCTCACCGACTTTCTTACCGTCTATATAGAGAGTTGTCGCCCAATGTGTCCGTTCCAAATAGAGAATAACCGGACGGCCCTCCCAACCGGAAGGCATATTCACTTTCTTCTGGTACCAAGCTACACCTACATAATGCTTGTTCGGATTCAACCAGAAAGGTACTTTGATATTGCCCGATTGCCGGTATTTGGCATATTCAGGAGCATTATACCAGGAACTATCGACAACTTGTCCAGTCCATCGAGTATCCAAGCTGACATCTTTGCCTTTCCCCTGTTCTTGTAATGAACCCGGCAGACAAACAACATCTTCCAAGTCTTTATTCTGCCACTCCTGCCCTATTCCGACATCCGCCGGGTCCAAAGCGAATTGCCATTCACCTGCCAAAGACAGTTCGGAAGAAGTCTCTTTACAGGATAAAAAGAATATCAGGCTTATCGAGGCCCAAAATAAAAAGAAGTTCACCTGTCTCATAATTCTATCAGTTTAAGTAATTTATATATCAGTCCGTTCATTACACTATATAAGGTTTCCGACCATTTGCAAATGTATCTGTACGCCCTGGTGGTTATTATCCATTCCGGCGGCGATGTGAAAATAACGTTCCGCCTTGTCGAGATTGCCGAGTCCGAGATGCCCCAATCCCATCAGGTAGTTGCAATGGATGCGGTTTTTTTTGTCCATATCGTCTTCCCAAATCTGGAGATCGGGAAGTGAAACGGCGAAGTAGTCCATCTTGAAGGTATCGAACAAATGCTTTTCGCCAAAGTCGATCAGTCGGTTAAAGCACCCTCGGGCTTCATCTTCACGTCCTAACTTGCGGAAAGCAAGACCTTGGTAGAAGATCTTATCCGGTTTCTGGTCATTGTAGTACATGGCGGCTGCCGGTTGACTATTCCCGGTGCTGGCGGCCAGGAACAATTCACGCGCTTCGGCTTCACGCCCCAATGCTTGCAAAGCACAGGCTTTGTAATAATTGAAGTCGTTTTCCTGGGCGCCATAGAGTTTCCCCTCGCCTAAATTATGAGGATAGATGAAACATTCTTCGATCAAGTCCAATGCCTTTTCATTCTCCCCGGCTTTCAGACAGGCTTTTACCAACTCGACACGTGCCAGCTGATACTGTGCAGGGACTTTTCCCTCTCCCCCTTCCCAGGGATGGAAACGGCGGGCATCGATCATGTGAATCGCTTCTTCATAACGTCCTAGCTGATTCAATAAGGTGACATATTCCAAATAAAGATCGTCGCGGGAGAAAGCCACCTCTTTCAGCTTGTCTAACAAGTCCAGGCGATCGGCATGGGGATGGTTCAGACGCTTATACAGTTGGTCGAGTTCCATCAGGATCCGGGCATCCCGTATATCCAGCTTAAACGCTCTTTCGAGCAGAGCCACCGCTTCCTGCTGTTTATCCAGTTTGTTGAAATAGGCCAGTGACAAGTTACGAAGAACCGTCGGAAACGTATCGTCCTGTTCGACCGACTTCTCCCATTCGGCTATCGCTTCAGGATACTGCCGCTTATCGTACCACAGGTTACCCAAATAGTAATGAGCCTTGGGTACGACATCTGCAAACCGGATTACCTCCTGTAACGCCTTGATCGCTTCGAGAGCATTCGGGAAACAACAGTCGGCCGATTGATGCTCAGCAACACAGATAGCCATTTCAGCCTCTTTCAGACGGCCTAAGGATAACAAAAACCAGCTTTTATAATAATACAGCAATGTGCGTTCCGAGGCAACTACTTCGAATGCAACCTCAACCACTTTCAAGGCTTCTTCCCAGCAACCGGCAGAGGCATAATCGAGCGATAAATCCTCGTAATTATGTCCTTCCGAACGCATCCGTACGAGCAGATCATCCAGGACAGCCTTCTCACCCGTCAACAGATACTCTTCAAAACTACAACCGAAGTTGAAGCGGTCAATAGCAAGGGATTCCCGAATCAGGTTCAAGGCCTCGTCCACTCGTCCGAGATGACGGAGAACGACAGCTTTCAGATGGCGGCCGCGCAAGTTATGCCAGTTCCGGAGCAGGGATTTATCTATTTCATACAAAGCATCTTCCCAATTTCCTTTCGAAGCGGACAACTGGGCCAGCGAATAATAACCGGCATCCTGCCAGGCAGCATTCCAACAGGCTTTATAGAAATAGTCGTAGGCCTCATCCGTCTTACCCTGATATTTCAGCGACAACCCGAGATTATACAAAGGCTCGCCGTCATACGGGTTCGGATTCTTTTCTGTCAGTGTCTTGACAGCACGACGCAAATAAGGTTCGGCTTTTGCAAACTGCCCCTTGCGGATCAGCCACAATCCCATTGCGTTATTGTTGCGGACATCATCCGGATCACGGCTGAGCGCCTCTTCATAATAGTCGGTTGCGGCATAGGTTGCATGACGATATTGCTCAAGATGCAAGCCGGTCAGGTAAAGCTGTTCCGTCGTTTGGATATCTTTCGGATCAAGAGCTGCTTTTGCTGGTTCGGGTACTTCCTTTATCTCATTGGGTTCAGGTTCCCAAGATAGAAGGAGTTTTCCCTTTGAGTTACAGATAGAGACGCGAAGACCTATCAGGGTATCGACCGGAACCCACTCTTCGAGGATCATTTCAGGTGTGACATCACGAATGATATCCAAAACTTGTTCGTCCTCTTTCACCACCACGATATGCAAATCCTTCTGCACCGAAGTAGCAAAGATTTTCAGACGGGAAGCATTGCCCTCCGGTTCGATGTTCATCAACAGGTCGGAAGATGCATTCTTCACCACACCCAATTCCCGGTATGGTATAAAATACTGGGTGAAAGTCTTTTCTTCATATGGCTGCAACCAAGTGAAATCCGGTTGGTTGTCAGTATAGACTCCTGTCATCAACTCGATATAAGGACCGTCCTCATCCGTCAAATTGCGATCCCAGGCCTGCCCGAAATCGCCATTTCCCCAGGTCCATTGCTTTTTGCCCGGAGAGACATGGTGGTTGGCAACATGCAGGACACCGGCATGGGTATCATTTTCATAGCCGCCGACAAAATTATATTTGGAACGGATCGCCATGTAGGACGTCGGCACGGGAATATTCTTATAGCGGGAGATATCGACACCTGCCGAATAATCCATCTTATAATAGGTTCCGGTAGCAATCGGATAGCGCGAAACATCCCGCTTTCCATGATCGAACACAGCATTCACATCACCGGGGAAGACCGACTGGTATTGCTCGTTCACAGCAACCGCCGGATTCGCCCACCAGAGGAACGTCTGCGGAACAGGGGTTGGATTATATACTTTTCCCTGTATTTCCAGAACAGCCCGGCCCGGATGTAATGTGAACCCGGCCATCCCTTTCTGGTGGAACATACGTTCCCTTTCGCTAACCCAAACAACCACACTACCGTCCGACTTTTTCTCGATCGAGTAATCCACTGGAAGAAACGTGCTCGGACGATGGTGTTGCGGCCAGTTGAACTCGATACCGCCGGAGATCCAAGGGCCGGTCAATCCGACCAGGGCCGGCTTGATCACATGATTGTAATAAATGAAATGACGTTGCTTGACCTTGTCGTACGCCATCTGTACCCGTCCGCCCAATTCTGGCAGGATCATCACCTTTATATATTCATTTTCCAGATACACGGCATGATAGGACTTATCCTCACAAGTATCTTCGATCTTTTCAATTACAGGATACGGATATACGACCCCGCTGCTTCCCTGATACACACGTTTTTCCAGGAACATCGGATTCTTCTCCGGTTTACCAATGCCATAGGTAGGGAGAAGGATATCTTCCTCCCAAACTTTTACAATCTCTGCCATATTCTCAAATTATTTCGTTAATTCTTTTTCCAGTTCTTCCAGTGTCTTACCTTTGGTTTCCGGGAGCTTGGCCCGTATGAAAAGGAAGCCGGCCAGACAGATCCCGCCATATAGCCAGAATGTTCCCGAAGCGCCGACTGCCTCATTCAGGATCGGGAAGGTATAAGTGAGCAGGAAACAAGCCACCCAAAGGAAGAAGGTAGAGAGCGCCATTGCCATCCCGCGTATGCGAACGGGAAAAATTTCAGAAAGCACCACCCAAACCACCGGAGCCAGGGACATCGCATAGCAGGCAATCGCCAAAACGACCAAGAGCAACATCGGCCAGCCGTTTACCCCTAAAAAATAGCAAGTCCCTAAAATAAAGTAGATCATCGCCAGCCCTACCGAACCGACAAACATCAGTGTGCGCCGCCCCCATTTATCCACTGTATAAATGGCGACAAACGTAAAGATCACGTTCGTCACACCCGTCACCACGATATTCATCAGGACATCGGACACAGCATAGCCGGCAGCCGAAAAGATTTCCTGCGCATAATTGAAGATCACATTAATCCCGCACCACTGCTGGAAAACAGCCAGTACGATCCCGATTACCAGTACATTCCTCACACCGGGTTGCAACAGAGCACCCCAATTGGCCTTTTCTTGCTTATCTCCGTTCAACTGTCCCAATTCAGAAAGCGTCTGTCCGGCATACTCCGCACCACTGATACGCATGAGGATCTTACCAGCCTCGCCAGAACGTCCGGCCGTAGCCAGCCAACGAGGACTCTCTGGAATCACAAAGGAAAGGACAAAAAACAATCCCGCCGGAACCAGCTCAGCCCAAAACATCCAACGCCAAGCCCATTCAATACTTTCCGCATTCAGCGTCTCGCTGCCGGCCGTAAAATATTCGCCGATCTGCCAGTTCGCCAATTGGGCCATCAGAATGCCTAACACGATCGTCAACTGGTTGAGCGAAACAAACTTGCCGCGGACGGATGCGGGAGAAACTTCCGCAATATAAACCGGAGAGACGTTCGATGCAATACCGATCCCGAATCCTCCGACAATACGGTAGACGACAAACCAGAAAAAACTGTCCACCGCCCCGGTCCCAATGGCCGAAGCGACAAAAAGGAAAGAGGCCGCGATCAACATTTTCTTACGTCCGTAGCGATCACTCCAGGCACCCGAAAACAAAGCTCCCACCAAGCAACCGATCAGCGCGCTGCTCATTGCCCAACCTCGGAGTGCCGCCGAACTTTCCAGATTGAAAAAGGGTTCATAGAAAATCTTGGCTCCCCCGATTACGACCCAATCGTAACCAAAAAGCAATCCACCCATTGCCGAGACGAGGCAGATCAGTAATAAATAGGTTGTCGTTTGTTTCATGATAATTAGTTGTTAAGTTATTTGCGGTAAATGATGATTTATGGGTGCGTAATAAAATAATGGTGTCTCGTAGGGGCGGGGTTCTACTCCGCCCAATGAAAATAACGTCCGCCTTGCCGGATCCAAAGGGCAGAGCAGAGCCCTGCCCCTACGGGAAGATAATCATTTTGTATCACCATGTCATCCTTGTTCCATACCCGTAAATCTTCATTTACCTGCTAATATTGAATGATTAAGATACGAATGCAAAATAAATGCCTTTTGCAGGAAGAATAAATAGATAAAAAATCGAAGGAGATGGACAATCTTCCGATTTTAATAGTAAGTTTGTACCACACTTAAGTCAGTTAGCCATGATCAAAAGAAAAGACGGTTTCAGCGGAGAACGGGTGCTTGTCCTTCCACAGCCCATCATCCGTGAGATGGAAGAAGACCCTATTTCCTCCATTTTACACATTACCGATATCGGATATTATCCGAAGGCCTGGCATCATTTCCGGGAACGGCAGGAGCCGATCACGCAATTCGTCTTTATCTATTGTATAGAGGGATCCGGCTGGTACCGGACGGAAGGCGAGGAATTCCAGGTGACCGCCAACCAATATTTCATCCTGCCGGCAGGAAAACCGCACGCTTACGGGGCCAACGAGGAGGACCCGTGGACAATCTACTGGATTCATTTTAAAGGAAAGCTGGCTTCCCATTTCGCCAGGCAGTGCACACGTCCGATAGAGATCAAACCGGGGATGCACTCCCGCATCAGTAACCGGATCGATATGTTCGAAGAAATACTCCGGACACTGGAAATGGGCTACAGCCATGAAAACCTGCTCTATGCCTGCTCCATCTTCTACCACTACCTTGGGACATTGCGCTATTTGCAACAATATCGGGATGCTGCCCGTCACGAAACGGAAAAGAACGATATCGTAACGGCTGCCATCCATTTCATGAAGGAGAACATCGAGAAAAAGCTGACGTTGCAGGAAATCGCCGCCCATACGGGCTATTCCTCCTCCCACTTCTCCGTCCTGTTCAGCCAGCGGACAGGTTACGCACCACTGACCTACTTCAACCAGTTAAAGATACAGCAGGCCTGCCAGCTCTTAGACTTTACGGACATGAAGGTGAACCAGGTCTGCTATAAGATCGGCATCGAAGACACTTACTACTTCTCCCGCCTCTTCAGCAAGATCATGGGAATGCCGCCACGCGAGTACAAGAAGATGAAGAAAGGATGATTACCAATAATACGCATCCATAATCTCCTGCATCCGGGGATTTGCCGCATCGGTATCGCCAATCTCTCGGCGGAGTTTCAGGAGTTCGCGTTTCATCTTCTCGATTTCACCAGCATAGGTTGGGGAACCGTAAAGATTATGGTTTTCATGCGGGTCGGCGAGCAGATCATAGAATTCCCAAGACGGAGTGACCGGTGCCTTATCCGATCCCGTTGCATTCAGCGGGTCGCCGTAGAGGAACATCAGTTTATAACGATGGCCCCGAATTCCCATATGAGCCGGACGTATTTTGTGATGCGTCCAGTAGCGGTAGTACATGGATTGCCGCCAGTCGCGAGGAGTCTCGCCTTTCAGGTTGTCACGGAAGCTGCGGCCTTCGCTGCACGCCGGAGCATTCACTCCGGCATAGTCGGCTAACGTGGCGGCAAAATCAGTGTTGAGGATAATGTCAGAATTGCGTGTCCCGGCAGGGATCTCCTTCGGGTAACGGATGACAAAAGGCATCCGGAGTGGTTCCTCGAACATCATACGCTTATCGAAAAAGCCGTGCTCGCCAAGGAAATAGCCTTGGTCGGAAACATAGACCACGATCGTATTCTTCGACAGCCCTTCCTCATCGAGGAAACGCAGCAGACGGCCGATATTGTCATCGATGGCCGCTCCACAACGCAGGTAGTCGCGAATCAACTTCTGATAGATTTTCCGGCGTGCATCCTCCTTGTTCATTCCTTCTATGGAGAAAGGCAGTTCCGGATACTTGCACCACCACGAATCCGGGTCTTTCGACGCAATCCCCCAACGGCGTGCCATGTCCTCCAACGGCTGTCCGGGAAATGTACGCCCGGACTCTTCCGGCCCGAACTCCATCATATTTGCCGGTTCGGGAAATGTAACCCCGTCGTAGAGATGTTTCAGCCGTTCAGGAAAATCCCACGGTTCATGTGTCGCCTTGAAATGGCAACACATCATGAAAGGCTGGTTCTTATCGCGCGAACGGATCCACTGAATCGTCTTGTCGGTCACCAAGTCGGTCGAGAAACCCTTCTCCATCTTGCCACTTTTCCCTTTATCATCGTCTACCCATCCTTCCGCGGTCTTGAAAAGCGGATCCCAATATTCTCCCTGGTCATGGAAAACCGAAAAGGTGTCGAACCCCGACGGCTGCGTCTTGAGATGCCATTTGCCGAAAAGGGCAGTCTGATACCCTCCCTCCTGCATGCGTTTCGCAATATTGTCCAAAGCCGGATCGAGTCTGTCTTCAAGCGTATAGACCCCATTATGATGGCTATAGGCGCCTGTCATGATCGCAGCACGGCTGGGTACGGAGATCGAGTTCGTACAAAAACAGTTGTCGAGCACACATCCTTCCGCTGCCAGGCGGCGGATATTCTCGTTTTTCACATAATCGCGTAGGATTCCGCCATATATCCCCCACGCCTGCGAGCTATGGTCGTCGGAAAGTATAAAGAGGATGTTCGGACGTTCGCCAGTCGTTTCCGTTTTGCCGGTAGCCAGCACCGGGGAGGCTGTCGCCAGGAGACCGGCACCAATGATAAGTTGATTTAATATTTTCATGGCATGTTTTTTGTTTTTCTTCTCTGCAAAAGTAACGAATTTACATTATGTACCAATGCGGAAATATGCCAATTTACCAATGGGAGAATGTTCGGACGAGGTAATAATATATTCCGATAACAAATAAAAATCATAATAAAACAAACCAGACGACAAGCAACCCTCCAAATCCTCATCAGGAGGCGGAGGCAATGCAGAACAGCCGGGAGAACTATAAAAAAGACGCGGATCATGCAAGAGTGTGTCCTCCGCGTAACCCGCGTCTCCTTTTCATATCTGCGTCTTACTTCACCAGCTTCAATTCCTCTATCAACCGCGGGCATTTTCCCCACTTGTCGATCATATACAGCACATAGCGTATGTCAACACTGATCGTGCGCTGCAAATCCGGTTCGAAGGCGATATCACCACTCATGGCCTCCCAGTTACCATCGAAAGCGAGGCCGATCAAGCGAGCGTTCTTGTCGAATACCGGACTACCGGAGTTACCTCCTGTTATATCGTTGTTGGAAAGGAAGCAAAGCTGCAACTCTCCATCCTTATTGGCATATTGGCCAAAATTTTTGCTGCGGATCAGGTCGAGGATTTCAGGCTGAACCCAGAATTCGTCACTTTCGGGGTTTTCCTTTTCGAAGATCCCCTTCTCGGTCGTATAATAATCATACCAAGCAGCATCGTACGGACGGTAGCCGCCGATGGAACCGTAGCTCACACGCATCGTAAAGTTGGCGTCCGAAGAAAGTGCCTTTTCCGGGTACATCTCTTTCAGGCCGGCGAAATACAGGCGTTCGCCCTTGGCGATATCGTAATAAGAATCACCTGTGAGCTGTTGCAATTCGAAAAGGGAGATCAGGACGGACAAGCTCAACTCGGCAGCCGGGTCCTTCTTCAGCTTCGTATATTTTTTTGGGTCCTTCAGCATGGAAGCGATATTGTCATAAGACAGGATAGATGTCTTCTTGAATACATCGGCGGCATACTTTTCATAATCGCCTTTATACTTTTTGTCCACCTTCTTGTAGATATCCGGAAGATTCTCTACCGGAACCCGTTCCTTTACGATCTTCATCATAGCCGCCAGCACCTTCTGGTCGAGGCTTGCGTCATAATCCTTGAAGAAAGGCTTGATATTATCTTCGAGGAAGATATCGATCTCTTCAGGGGTAGAGCCTTTCACATCCACACTCTGGATCATACGGGCCAGCTTCACGATCTCGGCGCCGCTCAGGAACGCTTCGCCCAAGTAGGTGGAGATCTTCTTATATTCGCTGGAAGAAGTATATCCTTTTTCCAACAGGTTCAAGACGTCACCGTACACCTCTTTACGCTTTGCATCTTGTGCCACCCAGGCGGCAAAAGCAGCTTCTTCTTCGCGTTTGCGTTCGATCACTTTCAGGTTGGCAAGCCCCTTATTCATGCCAATCGAATTTTTCCAGTAATTGGAACTGCCAGCATATTTGGAGGCATATTTGATACGCACCTCGTCGCTCTTCAACATCGCGTCTTTCCAGATCGCCTGTTTGATGCCACGCACTTCGATACGAGGCTTATTGCTATCCTCGATACGCTGCTGCACACCCCATGAACAGAGATAACGGTCCGTGCTGCCGGGGAAACCGATCGTCATCGCGTAATCCTTGTCCTCATAACCTTGCAACGACACTTCGGCTACGTATTTAGGCTGATATGGCTTATTATCCTTGCTGTAGGCTGCCGGCTTGTTATCGGCACCTGCATATACGCGGAACACGGAGAAATCGCCCGTATGGCGCGGCCACATCCAGTTGTCCGTATCCCCGCCGAATTTTCCGACCGAGCTGGGCGGAGCGAACACCATACGGACATCATTGAAAACATCGTAGACGATCAGGAAATACTTGTTATTATTATAGAAAGGTACGACATCGGCAGCCTGAAATTCCGTGTTTCCCACAGAATCGGCCATCGCCTGCCCGATCGAGTCGGCAGCAGCCAGACGCAGGTGCTCTTCCTTGATCGAAGCTATCTGTGAATTAATGCGATCGCTCACATCCACCGTCTCACGCAGGTAGCGGACTGTCAGGCCCGGAACCGGCAACTCTTCTTCCTTACTCTGGGAAACGAAACCGTCTTTCAGGTAATCGTGTTCCACACTGCTTAACTGCTGGATCGAACCGAAACCACAATGGTGGTTGGTGAAAATCAGCCCTTCATTAGAGACGGTGATACCGCTACATCCTCCTCCGAAGATCACCACGGCATTGGCAACACACGGGTCAGTTTCACTGTACAACTGTTCGTAAGACGGAGTAAATCCCAACTCCTTCATCCTCGCCAGGTTTTGTTTATTCAACTCTTTCAGTACCCACATGCCCTCATCGGCAAACACTTGGCCTGAAGCAACGAGAAGCAGTAACACTGCCCACAACTTCTTCATAAAATTCATTCTTTGTTCGTTATTCAATAATTAATTTGATTTTCTTTTGTTCTACACGCGCGGCAAGCCATTTCTTGATCTTTTCTTGTTCCGCCTCGCGTACTTTTTCTTTACTTTTCAGATAGACTAACAGGACGGTATCGGGTTGAATGCTATCCATATCCATCAGATAGGTATGCGCACAAGAGACTTCCTTGATATAAGGGAAAAGAACTTTCATTTCCGGCATCAGCTCGGACGTAAGATGATTATGACTATGATATTTGTTCAGGTCGCGTTTCAACGAATCGATCTGGAGGGACTGTGCCCGGAGAACCTCTTCGCTATTCTTATACAAATCCTGCATCAGTAGGCTTTTCAACTCGTTAATGTCGGTGGCTTCCTGCCCGAACCCTTGCTGTACGATAAGCCCTACGTTTTTCAAGCCGTATTTCGGCATCTTGGCACGGGCGTTCGTTATCATCGTTTCCGGTACAGTCTCGCCGATCAGGACAACTTTCACCTCTTTCTTGTCACTGGTGTCGATCACCGTCTTGCTCAATATCTGCGTGTTCGGGAAACTCAGTTCATCCGCGACGAACGTCCGCACCCGGTCATTGAAATAACTGGCTCGGATCAGGTTGTAGCTCAGGAAAAGACTCGGCACGATGGTAAAGAAAACGATCACCCCGACATATCTCGTCACGATCTTCTCGCGCTGTTTGTTTAAAAAGACCTTCTTCGGATATTTCAACAGGCGAACCACCACGTAGGTAGCCAGACTGATAAACACCGTATTGATAAAATAGAGATAGAAAGCACCGAAGAAATAATATAGGTTACCGCTCGCCAATCCGAATCCAGCCGTACAAAGCGGCGGCATCAAAGCCGTAGCGATCGCCACGCCGGGAATCACATTTCCCTTGCTCTTGGTCGAACTGGCAACGATCCCCGCCAGACCACCGAAGAACGCGATGAGCACGTCATAGACAGTAGGCTGCGTACGGGCCAGCAACTCACTCTGCGCCTCGCTGATCGGAGAGATCAGGAAAAAGAGCGTCGATGTGATGACACTAAATACCGTCGCCGTAGCAAAATTGCGGAAGGAACGCTTGATCAGGTCGAAATCAGAGATTCCCAATCCCAGACCGAACCCCATGATAGGGCCCATCAGCGGGGAAATCAACATCGCACCGATAATCACCGCCGTCGAGTTCGTATTCAAACCCAGCGAAGCAACAAAGGTTGCAAAGATCAGAACCCAGAGGTTCGTCCCCTTAAACTCTATGCCTTTCTTGATAGACTCGATCGTTTCGAGTTCATCCTCTTTTTCTTGACGGACATCGAAATTACGGACAAAGAAGTCCCTAATTTGCTTGTGCAACAATCCTTTTTCCATCCTATTAAAATCATGTTTGTATACGAACATCCCGTTAAACGACCTTTATAATGGCTAACACTCTCTCACAACCGTTTTAACACATCGCCTAAACTGCACAAAGATAGAAATAGTATCTCGAAATAAAAAATAAGAGCTGTGAACATAAAATAAGTGGAGCATATATACTGATAATTATTGATTTTCACTTAACTTTGCAAATATACAATACAGAAACAACAACGAACACTCTCAATTAATCCCGGTAAACAAGATGAAACACTACATTCTCCTGATATACTTCCTCGCTTTTTCCCTCTCTACAGAGGCGAATACAGCAGTGAAAGATTCGCTGTCGGGGGCCTTGTCATCTGCCTCCTCTCCTTTGCAAAAACTGGAAATCATGACTAATCTGATGGATATTTCCCGACAGGAAGAACAAGTGGAATATGCCAAGCAACTCTATAAACTCGCCCTTGAAGAAGACGAAGACTATTATAAGGAAGCGGCCCTGACCGAAATCTTGCGCTTTTATGTGAATACCGATGCCAAGGACAGCGCAAAGGTGTATCTCGCCGAAGCCGAAAGGGAACTGAAAGGGAAAGCACGCGATTTCCTTGTCACGTATATGAAAACGATCATGGATGTCCGTGTTGTCTATTACACCAAAGGCGAAGACCGGATGAAGCTGATTGAAAAATACAAACTCCGCCTCGAAACGGAAAAAGGCATGCCGGTTCTCGACAAAATAGCGAACTATTATCTCCTCGGTATGGCGAACAGCAACCGGGTCGATCCGAAAAACCAGAATGCTATCTATAAAGAGATATGTTATTACATGAACAACCTGATCAAGCTATCGGACAATATCCCGCTCCGCTATTCGTATCTGTTCCGCCTGAATACGCTCAACATACTGAGCCTTATGGAAGCGACTCCCGAAGATCGGGTGAAAGCCTCCCTCCTCTACCTGAACATGCAAAAGGAATATGCAGACACAAAAGAGATGAAGAAGCGTCCGTACACAAGCAAACGGCATCTTCTGAACGCCTACTCCACCTTAGCAACCGCAACAGAAACGGTCGGGAAAGATATGGCAACCTACTATTTCAACTACTTCATCGATTTAAACAGGAAATATCCCGAAGATGCCGCATTCTCCGCCGAATATGACCGCTTTTTCACTTCGCTCAACTATTACAAATCGATACGGGACTTCCAGAAAGCGGCAGATTACAACGATTCAGTCATCTATTATTTCCGCCACGGCGATTTCCAGTTCGACCTGACCGAAAACATCGTCCTGACACTAAAAGACAAAATCGACTGTCTCGACAGCCTGCACAGATATAAAGATGCCTACGAAGCCTACAAGGAATATACCGTACTCTTGGATTCCGCACGCACACGAAGCATGGAAAACAAAGTCGAAGACCTGGAGATCAAAAAACATGTAGACGAGCTGGTGGTCGAGAAGAAAGCGCTGGAAGTAGACCAGCAAAAAAGCCAGAGCCGGTTATATCTATTCCTTACATTGCTCATCCTTTCGATCTGCTTCGGAATCTTCATATTCTTCCGCTTAGGAAAGATCAAATCGCTGTACAAGGAGTTGCAGGAGTCGAACCGGCTGGTAGTCATCGCCAGTGAAAAGGCGCAGGAAAGCGAACGGATGAAGAACGCCTTTATCAAGAATATGTGCCACGAAGTGCGTACGCCGCTAAATGCGATCAACGGCTTTGCCGAACTCATCACCGGCGACGGCGTAAGCCCGGAGGAAAAAAAGGAATTCAGCAAAATCATCTATACGAACTGCCATAACATCACCTCCATGATGAACGATGTTCTGGTAATCGCCCAACTGGATAGCAGCAACGAAATCCTCCCGCTGGAACCGGTCCATATCGACCTGCTTTGCCACCACGAAATGAACCAGTTGAAAAAGTTGCAGCAGAAGCCGGATATCCATTACCAGATCGAAGGCGACAAGAGCAATGACCTGATCTATTCGGACCCGAATCATTTCGGCATTATCATCACCCATCTGCTGAACAACGCGAACAAGTTCACGGATCAGGGAAGCATCACACTTTCCTACCAGCCTGAAGAAGAAGGAAAAATAATGTGCATCAGCGTTACCGACACAGGATGCGGAATTCCGGCAGACAAGAGCGAATGGATTTTTGAACGTTTCACCAAGAACGATGACTTCATCCCCGGTTCAGGTCTCGGCCTCTACCTCTGCCGCCTCATCACCCAACGTCTCAATGGTTCCCTCAAACTGGACACCAGTTATACCGGAGGAGCCCGGTTCGTGTTACGGCTCCCGATTAATCCCTACAAATAGCCAACAGGTTCATATTTTGCCAGTTCCAATATTCTTAGATGCAAATCTTTTTCCGATATAAGGCAATTCGCTTAACGGAAGATCGCGTTTAATGATGATTGCCAAGAAAACCAGGAGCAAAACCGTACGATAGCCCAAACGGAGAATTTCCGAATCGATACGGGGCAACATCCCGACAGCGTAAAATAAAGCCGCCAATATGCTATAAATAACGGCCGACTTTATATCGTACCGGATCGGGAATTTCTTCTGCCCGATCACATAGGAAAGGATCATCATCAACAGATTGCTGGCAAATGAAGCCCAAGCACATGCCATATACCCGTAAACCGGAGCCAACAATACAATCATCAACACGGTCACCACGCAACCGATCGTCGAGAAGTAGGCTCCCCACTGCGTCTGGTCGATCAGCTTATACCAAAACGACAGATTAAAATAGATTCCGAAGAACAATTCTCCCAACATCACAATCGGTACGACACGCAATCCGGGATAATACTTGGCGTCTACAAAATATTTCAGGATATCCAGATAATACATCACACCTAAAAAGATAATCAACGAAAAAATAATGAAATACTTCATTGCCTCCGAATATGCTTTCGTATTATCGTCATCCTTATTCCTGGCAAAAATAAAAGGCTCGTAGGCATACCGGAATGCCTGGATAAACATCACCATCACCACCGCCACTTTGAAACAGGCCCCATAAATCCCCAACTGGGTAGCCGCATAATCCTTATCTTCGAACAGGAAAGGGAACAGAATCTTATCCGCCGTCTGGTTGAAAATACCGGCAATCCCTAAAATCAGGATCGGGAACGAGTATTTCAACATCTGTTTCAGCAACACAAAACTGGCTTTCTCACGCAATCCGGGTATCATATCCGGCACCAAAAGCAAGAACGTCACCACCGAAGTAACCACATTGCTGGCAAAGATATACTCTACCTGATAGCCAGGCACATAAAACCAACTGATCAATCCCGGCGCATGTTCATACAGCCACGGACAAACGATCAGGAAGAAGATCACCAATACGATATTCAGGAAAATGTTCAACAGTTTGATCGCTGCAAAGCGAACCGCCTTCCCCTGATACCTGAGGAAAGCAAACGGAACGCAACAGAAAGCATCCACCGCCACGATCCCCGCCATCATCCCGATATACTCAGGGTGCGCACCATATCCTAAAAAGTTACTGATCGGAGCCAGCGCACTGAACACCAACACCATAAACAGGACGGAAGTGAACGCCAGACTGAATAACGTCGTCGCATACACCCGCATCGGGAGCTTGATCTCTTTCTTGTTCATAAACCGGAAAAAGCCAGTCTCCATCCCATACGTCAAGATCACCATCAACAAGGCTGTCCAAGCATACAGATTCGTCACAATCCCGAAATCGCTTTCAGTAGCCAGTACACGCGTGTACATCGGCACCAGCATCCAGTTCAGGAACTTCCCGACAATGCTGCTGACGCCATAAATTGCGGTCTCTCCTGCGAGCCGCTTCATTCCTCCTGCCATAATTTAAAACAATTGACAATTAATGGTTTGACTAAAATAGTGAGCTTTGTATTCCGTCGGGGCGAAGCCGTCCCAGATGGGTATAAGCCAACTCCGTCACCTCGCGACCGCGGGGCGTACGTTTGATAAAACCCTCTTTAATAAGGAAAGGCTCATAAACTTCTTCCAGCGTTCCGGGGTCTTCTCCCAGCGCAGTCGCGATAGTCGTCAGCCCTACCGGTCCACCATTAAACTTGTCGATGATAGTCGTCAGCAACTTATTGTCGATCTGATCCAGACCGTACCGGTCGATGTTCAATGCCTCCAGTGCATAGCAGGAAATCGCCTTGTCGATCTCGCCTGACCCTTTCACCTGTGCAAAATCACGCACACGACGTAGCAATGCATTCGCTATACGGGGGGTACCACGACTACGGGAAGCGATCTCGCGTGCTGCACTCAGCTCGCATTTCACATTCAGGATATCGGCACTACGCAACACGATCTTCGTCAGCGTCTCCATCTCGTAATATTCGAGGTGCATATTGATCCCGAAACGTGCCCTGAGCGGACTTGTCAGCAAACCACTGCGAGTCGTCGCTCCCACCAATGTAAACGGAGCCAGGTCAATCTGGATGGAACGGGCACTCGGCCCTTTATCGATCATGATATCGATCCGATAATCTTCCATCGCCGAATACAGGTATTCCTCCACAATCGGGCTCAACCGGTGGATCTCGTCGATAAAAAGGACATCATTCTTTTCCAGCGAAGTCAACACTCCCGCCAGATCGCCCGGTTTATCCAGTACCGGCCCTGAAGTCACCTTGAAGCCGACTCCCAATTCATTCGCTATAATATTGGATAATGTAGTCTTTCCCAATCCGGGAGGCCCATGCAACAGCACATGATCGAGCGCCTCCTTACGCATCCGGGCTGCCATCACGAAAATCTTCAGGTTCTCGACTACTTTGGCCTGTCCGCTGAAGTCATGAAACGAAAGCGGGCGAAGCGCATTCTCATACTCTCGCTCGCTCTCCGGAACACGTGCATCCCTTATATCAAATTCATCTTCCATATTCTTATTGCTTTGACAGGCAAAGATAATAAGAATTCATACAGCGATCAGCTATAATCATACATTTTCAATTTCGGAGAAGCTCAACCCTGCCGGATCAGCAATATCACAAACAGACGGAGTCTTCCGCTAAAATATTCACATGATGTTTCCTTTGTCACAAAGCTGATGCTTCATCACCCAATCAAAACGAAGACAAATTGCACATAACAGATTTTTTCAGTAAATCTGGAAAGCTATTGTTTGTGCCTTATACAAAGGACTTTGGGAGAATTACCCGATTTTGAGGTAATGATTTGGCAACTGTGCCATTTACAACGTTTTGCCTTGATTTGCTTCTCAAGTAACTCATTTCTGCCGACAAAAATAATCAATCTTATTGTTTTTTCAATCATGTCATAAGAAAAATAGAAAACAGAAGATGATTTACTCGTATTATCGTTTCTACTTAGTTCAAATGTTTTCCACAAAGCATCTATGTTAGTTTCCAATGTAAATCTGCTCCCCAAACTTTATATGTTATATCTTTTATCTCTCTTGTTTCTTGTTTCCAATGTTTAGATTCTTGAGATTTTTGTTTTATATACTCTCTGTGTACTTCATCAGATATCAATATAGGGCTATACTCGTATTTCTCTGTTATTCTCTTAAATGAAGAAATGTTACGGATATGAATATTTAAACCATTGACAGGAGAATAATCTAATTCACGTGCAAGCTGCTCCGCAGTTAGTTTTCTACTATCTTTAAACCAACCATTGCGTGGTTTGCACAAAAATGACGGAATTCCTAACGGGTCGTAATAATAGAAATCCCCAGTTACATTATAAAATTCATCTTCAACTGTTTTTCCAGCAAAGTCAGTAAGCCGCGAAGCAAGGTTCGCTGGTTTACCAACCCATACCAATCCCTTGTTTTCTGTATTCTCGTTCCCTTTGCGTTCAATACCGACCTTTATTACTCGCATTTCTCCATAATCAACACCTATACCACAATGAAAATCAACAGAGGTAAATATCTCATTAATTATTTGGGAAATGTGATTAATTGTAATAGCACAATTTACTGCATTAACAAAACAGTTACTAACAGGAAACACTACCATAACTCTGTCTCCTATGATGTTTCTCACATATCCATCATGTTCTCTTGCAGCATTCAGTACTCCCTTTGTGAATGCAGTATAAATTCGGCCCATTGTTTCTGTATCATGTTCACGGGTTAATTCTACTGAATTTCGAATATCAACAAATAAAACACAGGTTTCAATACACTTGCCTTTTTTAGCATCTCCACTTTCATATGTTAAATCGCAATCAGATAAGGAAGGTACTTTCGAAGATGTATTATACGTAAAACCTTTTGTATGAACATCATCTATCATATTCCTCACATCTGTTATAAAATCTTTTAATCCCATACATTATAGAGTTATAAGTTGAATAAATGAAATCAAAACAAGCAAAAATAGGAAGGAACAAAAACACCTCACTGATTTTTTATGGTATTTGAATTTGTTATTACAAATGGACGAATTGATATATACTTGCGAATACAAATCGTTTAACATTGATTCTTCGGACTGATTTGCAATATCATTTTTAAATACATTAAAACTTCTGTTAGATATAGTGGTGAAATGCAACAGTGATTTTTCAGTCAATCCGGGCTGCTTAAACAAATTAGTGTCTATTGTTCCTTTTATAACTTGAAGCGAGTAAAAAATAGAGAGGAAAATAAGGATAAACATTGCTGCCAGTATAAATAGTTGAACGGTGTTGATTATTGAAAATACACCATTTCCTGTTTCATAATAATTGTATATTGGCATGATTAGTTGTTGGTGTATAAAACTAATGTAATCAGAGGTACACAAAATAGTAAGTACAACACCTTCAATAGCCAATAAAATACTAGATTTCTGGTCGCAATTATTAATCCAACCATTTACTCTATCCAATCTCAAGGTTAATTCATCTTTTGTTATTCCCATAATTTCCAATTTTAGAGCAAAGGTACTACAAAAAACAACAACTACTGTAAGTGAATGGAATAAAGTGAAACAAAACGGACGAGCTAATTAATTAACCCGTCCGTTGATTGTTAATTTCTTATCTGCTCGAATAGTGTGAACTATGAGAGCGATGAGAACTGTGTGAACTATGCGAGCTATGGCTGCTATGAGAACTGTGGCTGGCGAGTAGTTTAAACTCGGCAGAGGACTGTTCCAACACCAATGATTGTTCCTGCTGCTGTTCGATTTGAGTGTCGCTATTGGTTACCTTAGCGACAATCTTTTCACTAACAGAGGAGCAATAGCTTGCACCTGCAAGGATTGCAGAGACCGCAAAGAACAAGAGTTTCTTCATTGATACCTCCTTTTTTTAATTAAACATTCAGTTACCTAACACGATATATCGGATGATATATGTTCTATTTTCTTGATGTGCGTACTATGAGCCTGTCTATTAGACTCAAAGAATCCCGCACATTGCCCTTTCAACACACAACCATCGCATTCGGGGATATATATGTCTTTCCAATCCGAAATAGATTGCTGAGCATAGCAACGAATATCTTCGGGTAATACACATAATTGCGCATTATAAATATAGGGTTTCATTCCTCTATCTGCAAGCAGTAAAACCGCTTCACGCAATTCCCTATTGTAATCATACGGGTCTATCCATAGTTCTTCAAAATTTTCTTTCGCCAAGCCAGTTGTTTCCATTTGCATAAAAGCGACTTGGACGACAAAAGGGAAATTGTGATAGATGAAATCCGCAAATTGAGGAAGTCGTTTGTAAGTTTGCTTATGAACGACTATACGTAATCCTATACGCTGACGGAATAATGCTAAATTATATAGTCCTTGAACTGTCTTGTAGAATGTTTTAGTTCCTACAATACGGTTGTGCTCGTCCGCAATATCCGAGAATAAAGGTATATCTATTTGCAAATCCTGATGTCTGCATTTAGCTAACTTCATTGCGTATTCTTTGTCCGCAAACTTTACACCATTAGACAGAATGCTGATTGCTGTATGAGGTAATTCTTTCTTGATATAGTTTACCAGCGTAAAGAGATTATCCCCAATAAGAGTTGGTTCTCCTCCTGTTATACCTATTTCCTGTGTTTTTTTGTCAAATAAGGAAATAAGTTTCAAATTGAACGGGGTCTTATCTTTTTCCTGCAAAATAGGAGGTTGCGGACACATAATGCAACGGTGGTTACAACGCTCTGTAGCCATTAAAGCATTGTGATTGGAGAGTATTTCATACACGAATATAATTTCTCCTTGCTTATTGATAACAACCACATCTCCTTCTTGGAAAGTTCCGACATTCTCAACTACACAATACGGTTTCCCTTTACTTACAAACGATGTTGTTTCCGTAATGGTAGCCAAATATCCGATAGAGGGTTTACTTGCATCTTTGCATACCAATATATCGTTGGAACGACCAAACAAGTTATTCTTGCCAAAAGTTATACGTCCAACTATATCATCTTCGATGTTATATGAAGTTCCTTGAATCTGTTTCATCGTTCAATCAATTTAACCAAGACCAAAATATTCTGTTTATCTCAGGGTCGTGCTTCTGCAACAACTCAAACAAGTAGTGTATAATGGCTTTTGTTTTCTTACACATTTCGTTTGTTGGTCGGAAACCTACCATATCGCCTTGCTCTGACATATTACGTACCGGATCTGCACCGCAATAAGGTTGAAATACACATTCTGCACAGACAGGCAAGCATTCGTTACAAGCAGAAGCAATGATATGATGAAGTAATTCCCCATTAAACATTTCTTGATAGCTGTTTTCGTTTACATTGCCCAATCTAAAATAGTAGTTTTTGAAACGTGCCATCATACGAGCTTCATCAGAAACATACACATTTCCGTCATAGTCGTAGATTGCTCCAGCTATACCCACTCCAGCAGGTGACTGCAAATCCACAAAACCGGTAGCAAACGGCGTCAGCATTCGTTTCAACAACAATGCAGCAAAACCCTCTACAAAGAAAGTTCCCTGCTTATTTAATTCTATGATGTAATCCAGCCCATCTTTATAATTGGCGATAAACTCTTCAACCGGATAGGCTATCTTATCCTTGTATTTCTTGGCAAATCCATAAGGATTAAGAGAACGCAGGAATATGTTATTGAATCCCAATCTTATATATTCATCTATAATCTCCTTGAAACGTCCCAAACTATATTTGGAGGTGGTCATCAATGCAGAAACACACTCGTTATCTCCCCATATATTCCTTATCATAGCAAGATTCTTCTCAAAAATGGCATGATGGTCTAAATCCTTGTTTTGCAAAGGCCGGTTCATGTCGTGCAAATCTTTTGGACCATCAAGAGAAGTGGAAATCGTACATTTATGTTTCTTCAAGTACTTTACCATATCTTCGTTAAGTAGAGTAAGGTTCGTACAGATTACAAAATCCAATTCTCTTTTCTTGAATAAGTTTTGCCATTCGGCTTCTTCAATGATATATTTTACCATATCGAAGTCTGTTGATGGGTCTCCACCTTGAAACTCTATTTTGATACAAGGCGATGGAGATTGGAATATGGTTTTCACCACATTCTTTGCTGTTTTTTTAGACATGTCGGCAGAATGGTCATCCATATTTTTACGGGCAACCTGACAATAAATACAGCTTGAATTACAACGTAGTGTTGGCACAATCATGTGCAACGAAGTGAAATCACGCAAGATACTTTTCTTCGTTCTAAACTTAGTGGCAAGCATCTGCACCACATCTTCTACCTTGTCAGTTGTTGCTATTTGTTTGGAAGCAAGGTCATAGAACAATACGCTATGTTCGTCTAACTTGCCATTAACAAAAGTATGAAAATCATCATTTGACAAGAATACATATTCTCCTACTTCATTTGTTAGAAGATACTGATTATCATTGAATCGTTCAAAACGGAATGGTAGTAATTGATAAGCCATAATTCATCATTTTGTTACGGGTTTGAACGCTTCTTGAACTATCATATCACGAATATGGCCAAACTGAACATTTGTATTATAACGAATCTGTTGGTCTATCAATTCATTGCAAAACTGTTTCGGAATCACCTCAGTTACCTTGCTGTTATCTTTTGATTCAAAGATAACATTTACAAGTGTTTGATTACAAGTGTCCATCTGTTGATGAATATAGAATAAATGGGATAATTTATAGATAGCTGCTGTTATTACTTCTTTAGCATACAGGCTTGTATCTATTGAAACTTGAAACTTATCTTCTACAAGTTCCACAATGGGAATTTTAATATCTGCCATAGTCGTACATCTGTGTCTTTGGCAGTCCTCAAAGACCTTTATTTATGCACGAAGCGTGAACTGCAATGCAACTATGTCTTTAATGGAGGTCCTGAGAAAACCTTTACGAACAGATATAGTAATAGCAGCCCACGCTATAGCGTGAGAACCACTATGCTATCCTTGTTCGTAATTAGAAATTTCTCAGGTTTCCATTAACAAGATAAGCATAACGCTTCTTCTTTTTCCAATATGTCTTGGAAAGAGTCACCTCAATCCACTGCAAAAGTACAAAAAATCCGTGATGTAACATTCTACTATCACGGATTTTATTATGATTTACAAGTTAATACCCCGATTTTGTCTCCTTGCTTGTGGTTTCAGCTTCTCCATAAACTCTTCTTTCTTCCTTCTAAACCAGCTGACATGTGAAACTCCGTCAATGTGGAGGTTGAAATTCCCCTCCTTGTTCTCTTTAAGTGAACATATCGTTTTATCTACCCTAAAATGTTGGTTGAACTCGCGAGAATAGAGCTCGCCTTTGATGGAAACATCCTTGAACGTGCATAACTTTCTAATGAGGGCATCGCCAAAGTTCAGCGTATCACGCAGGAACTTGATGGTTGGCATCAGCTTCTCCACATACGGAAAGTAGCATTTGACAAAATCCACGAACTCGGACAACTTGCGGTGTCGCTGTTCGTAAGCATCCGTTATCTCCTGTATGTGCTTCGCCTGTTGCTGTTCCCTTTGTCGTGCTTCTTCTTCAAGTTCAAGGATGCGGTCTTGCAAGTCCTCGTTTCTGCGTTCCAGTGTCCTGACTTTGTTACTGCCGAAAAGAGAACCGACACTTTCTGCAATGTGAGTCGCTGCTGTGGTGGCTGCGCCTTTCAGTTTCTCGGTCTGCACCTCTTTCTTGGCTCGTCTGAGTTCCTGCTCCGCTTCGGTTTTCAGCTTCTGCAAATCCACGACTTCCGATTTCAAGCTGCCGGCAAGTTTCTGTATGTCCCGATAATACTGCTGCGTGGATTTGTGGCGAGCTTGCGAGCCGTCTATGCCACGTTGCAGACCGTACTTTGCCATCGCGACGGCATAACTGTCTTGATAGGATTTCAGCTTCAAGCGCGTCATGATGTCATCGGCACACAAACGGACGGCATTGGCTGGTTTCTTGCGATAGCGTTTCTTTGCCTGTTCCTCACGTTTCTTGCGCTTGCGCTCTCCCTTGACAATCGGGACGAGGGTAACGTGTATGTGTGGCGTTTCCTCGTCCCTGTGCAGATGTGCAGCCACGATATTCTCCCTACCGAACAGGTCGGCAAAGTATTTCATATTGTCGCCACACCATTCATCAAGTCTGCCCTCCCTTTCGATACGCTTCATATCCTCGTGCGTTCCCGACACGTTGATACGGATAGCTCGAACTTGGTTGTTTCCGATTTTGCGTGTCAGTCCTGCTTCCTCCAATCTCTTTTGAATGGCTGCCGTGCGGTCTTTTATCCCATCGGGGTATGTGACGAGTTTTCGGTTAAGGTGTGTGCGTGTGGGGTCTGCGTTCTTCGGTATGATGAAACGCTCGATGTGAGCGGTCGTCCCGCTGTCAGAACCGTGCGCCTTTTCCATGTGTAATACTACGAATCCCATATATAATTCCTTTTTATTCTGCTTGTGAAACATCGTTTGATTATTGCTTATGTACGGCTGTTGCCGTTGGTCTTGGAGAGTCCAGAGAGGTGCAACCTCTTTGGCTTATTGGGGAATTTTCAGCGTTGCTTGCAATGCGGCTCGGACAAATTCCCTAATAAGCTACGGTATTTTCCATCGGTAAATACCTGTGCCGCAGCAAGCATCCCCTTACATCTTCAGCCCTTTCTTTTTTGGTGGCTGTATCATCCGCCTTGCGGATTGGAGTTGCTTCCTCTCCGTTATCGGTTTTTCCGATTGGAACACGGGCTTGCCACACAGGTAATCGTTCAGGTCTTTGTGTCCGTTGTAGTTGTCGGAGAAGTCCCGGATGCGACCGCTGAACTCTCTTGCCAATTCCAAGTAGGCATTTCTTCCTGCCTCGTCATTATCAAGCAGGCAGTGGATGCGCTCGTACCTATGCAGCACGTCTATGGCTTTGGAAACATTGGCAACCGAATTGAGGATGACGTAATCCTGTCCGTCAAGGTTGGGCATAGTCGGGCAGTTCCTCATCCGCAACGTGAGGAATGACAGGTAGTCCATCATACCCTCAAACACAAGGCACTTCTCCTTCGGCTCTCCTTGCTGGCAGATATGGCTGATATCCTTCGGTGCGATGCAGCCCTTGAAGAAACGGTTGCGCACTTCATACCCTCCTGCCACATTCGGGAAGCCGATGGCGAAATAGGGCTTGCCGTTATGGATGAAGTGCAGTTCCTTACATTCCAATCTTGCCAAGTCGGTGTTTATGCCCCTTTCCTGCAAGTAACGGAGCAATGCAGGATGGGTAAGTTCTCCCACCTCTAACTGGTGGAAACTCGGTTCGGATGACTGCTGGCGAAAAGAGAAAGATACGGGACGGATGTGCGGTACTCGCTCCGCTATCTTATTGAGCAAGTAAGGCACATAGTCGGTTGCGTATAGTTCCTCTGCCAATGCGATGATGTTGCCGCCCTTGCCAAGTCCGAAATCGTACCACTTGTTAAGCTCGGTGTTTACCTTGAAAGAGGCATCCTTTTCTTCTCTCAACGGTGATTTGTACCAAAGGCTGTTGCCTTGTTGTTTGACGGGCGTATAGCCCAAACTTTGCAGATAGTCTGCAATGCGTATGTTCTTTACTTCCTGTATGTTCATAATTTTCCTATGGTTTGATGATGATTGTAAAACCGATGAATTGATGAATGTGTATGACAAACTATTGGATAACAATATTATACATCCTCATCATAGTTTCATCAAAGCACTTACCAAAAGAGAAAATCATCATTTGCCATATAGCGTATGGTCTGCCTGACCTGTTTCCTCTTTTCATCAGTAAGATGTTTTTGATGAATGTTTGATGAGAGTACAAACCTTTATATATCAGTGTAGTTATATCCTTATTCATCATTTTATCAAAATAATCAGAGTGTTGTCAACTGTTCTCTTGTTACGGTATAAAACCGTCCTATCCTCCGTATGGGAGAATAGCGGCACTCTCGGGTATAGTCCACTTGATAGGTGTTGTAAGTAAGCGTATTCGGTGCAGGAGTTAATTTCCAGCACTCCTGCAATACCTTACGGACTTGGTGCTTCTCCACCTTTACCTGTGAGTGTACCAGCAAAAGAAGAAGGTCGTTGTAGCAGAAAGAGAAAGTATCCGTACCAACACTATCCATGATGTCAAGGATAAGTTCTTGCATCTCTATCTCCAATCGGTTGCGGTTGCTGCGGATTATCTTCTGTAAGGCTTCTGTATGCAGCAAGGATGGGGCAAACCACATACGGCTTTCCTTTTCGGAGGATAGCTGTCTGTGTTGCAGGAAATGAAGAAAAGCGGGTATCTCCGCTTTCAGTTTTTGCAGAAAGTCGGTATCATCGGACTGCAAGCGTTCAATCTTGCGTACCCAATAGCGTGTTTCTCCTGCATCTATGATTACGGGCAGATACTCGTTGTTGGAGCATAGCACGAACTTGGCAAAGAACGCTATCTCGTCACGGTCTTTGCCTTTAGCTTCCACCTTATAGGATAGGGTTGTACTGAGGTTCTTCAACCTCTCGCTGTCCTCCCTGCGGTTGAGCAGCACCTCATCCACCACGATGAGGAGCTTTCCTGCCCAATCGGAATTGAACTGGCTGCGGAAATCCTCGTTGGTGTTGAACGTGACATTGTTCTGAAAAAGGGCTTTCAGAAAGTTGAGAAACGTACTCTTGCCTGTGTTGCGTTCTTCAGATACCAACAGCAGGATGGGCAACTTTTGGATGGGTTGCAGGTAGAGCAGTTGCAGATAGTCCATCCCCAACTCGTATTGCTCTCCGAAGATGTGCCGTATCAATGATTGGATGTGCGAGAAATCACCCTCCTTTGGTCGGTGGTCTATCGGTTCATAGAGGTTAAGGAACTTACCGACCACAGGGCGGTAGCCGATGTGTTCGGGTACGGTGCAGAAACCGTCATACTTGGGAACGCTGCCGATGTAGTCCTTGCCATAGTCTTGGCGCAGGGTCTCGTTGTTCCACGCGATGCGTTTCTTTACATACCCTCCGTTCAGTCTCGGCTGCTCCACAATCTTGTAGAGCGATGTTCCCACTCGGATGAACTCTTCTTTTGCCACGCTGCCATCTGATGGCGGCTTGTGGCTGTCTTGTTGTTTGTTAGCTGACATAATCAAATGGTTTTAAGTTTGAAAAATACCAGCCACAAAAGTATAATCATTTAATGAATAGGTTGTTACGCAAAATACAGCAGAATATAGAAAAAAGCCCCTCGGAACAAAAACTTTCAAAGGTTTGTCAATGGAGTCGGATTGGAAAGACGAAAAAACTCCCGAAAAGCGAATGGTCGGATGACGCTTTTCGGGAGAAAAAATCAGAGTATCTGTCGTATTGTTGTGCTGACGTACAGATTTAATGACTGCATTACGTCAGTCTCTCATCCCAATCTACGAGAGGTATTTGGGCTTGACTATTTCGGCATTGCCCAACGAAAAGAAGATGGTTTGTTTCTTTTTTCGCAAGTACAGCCTTTTCATGATGGCATTGCGCACCCGCTTTGCTCCGAATGTGCCGAAGTGGAAAGCGAGGGCAATTATCGTTTCAAGGTTGTAAAACTCCATGCTGCACTTGTCGGATAGGCGTATGGTACGCTTTATCTCGTACTCCCTCAATGCGCCACTTTTGCAAAGAGCCTTTATCCCTGCCCGAACGGTCGGGGCGGTGACACCGAACAAATCCAACAACTCGGATTCGTTCATCCATATATCGGTTGTGTCATTTGGCAAAATAACATTGCCGAACTCGTCTATTGTGATGGTACTTCTTTCCATAGCCCTATGCCATTGTTGTGTTTCCAAAAGATTGGTTCAGTTTGTCACCGAACATCGTAAGGTCGTGGTCTATCTTCTGCGTTGTTATCTTCGCATAGAGTTGGGTCGTAACGATGTTCGTATGTCCCAACACACGGCTGACACTTTCAATCGGCATACCCTTACTCAGTGCGAGGGTGGCGAACCCATGCCTTGCACAATGGAATGAGATGTCCTTTGTGATTCCGCACTCTTTTATCATCTTTTTCAACGGCTTGCATATAGACCAATAGTTCAGATTCGGGAAAACAGACTTGTTCGTTTGGAACTTTTCGTAACGCTTGATAATCTGCATAGGGATGTCAAGCAGTTTCACTTGGAACGGGACTTTGGTCTTGTGCCGCTTGGATAATATCCACTTCTCACCGTTCACCTCCACTATATCATCAGTGGTAAGTTCCTTGACATCCACGAATGACAGTGCGGTAAAGCTGGCAAAAACAAAGATGTCACGGATGTAGGAAAGTTTGGCATCCGCAAATTCGTGTGTCATCAGTGTTTTCAGTTCTTCTTCCGTCAGATACTCACGTTCCTTTATGTTGGGACTTATATGGAACTGCGCAAATGGATTTCTCGGTATCAGTCCGTTGAAGTGTGCACGCATTACAACCCCTTTCAGCCACATGCAGTTAGTCCAGATGCTGCCGTTCTGCAATCCTCTGTCGGTGGAAAGGAATACGGCAAACTCCTTGATGAAGTCGGGAGTAAGTTCAAGCATAGACAGGTCGCTTCGCTTGTAGTTCGCCCTGATGAATGCCGCTACATGGTTTCTTGCACGAACCCTTGCCATGTAAGTCCCTTTTACACGGTCAGTACCTACACGCTTTTGAAACGTGGCGTTGTCCTTGTCAAATGCTCCGAGCAATGTTTCATACTCGCTGCCGATTCCTTGATAGGCATTGCGCACCATTTCTGCCGTAACATACGCCTCTCTGTCTGAAATGCGCTGGTAGTGCTTGATGATTTGCGCCTTTATGTTGTCTAAAGCGTGGTTGATGTCCCTCGCCTCAATGCTCTTGCCTTTGGCTCGGTTACCCTTCGCATCCCAAAGCGTTTTCGGGATGGTCTGCTTGCAACTGAACTGCGCCACAGAACCGTTGATTGTCACTCGCCCCATGATGGGGACAATACCGTTTTTCTCCTTGCTGCCGTTCACGTAGAACAGCACTTTGAATGTACTTCTTGCCATACTCGTTTTTTGTTTGCAAAGTTAAATATCAACGAGTTAAACCTTGCTACGCAAAACGGTGACAAACGGTGAAATAGCGTCCTACATGTGTTAAATCTTACATCTTCTTGGGTAATGATTTGCAAACCGTTCTCCTGCTATATTCTGCTATTTCTTGCATTTTCCGCTTTTTCGGTTTGTCCTCATCTGACACCGTAACGACATTGGTACAAAGTCATTTAGCGTCATTTCTCCAATTTCCCGAGGTTATTCCAGAGATTTATTGTAAGTTTGTACAACACAATCATAATAGTACACATTTAAAACCCATGAAAACCATCAGTGCTGAAGAAACAAAACAAGCGGTATACAGCCGAATCAACTTCGAACTACCTCTTGAAATCTGGGAAGAAATAGTCTCTGCTTTTGGAACTTATTGGAATAGGATAGGATTCGGCAATGAAATCGATTTTGATACAATGACCAAAGTCATTTCCCAATTCTTGAAACAACAAAATGTTCCAATCACCCCCGCCCGACTTGCTCGTGTACTCGAAATTATGTTCGGCTACATGGAGGTAGCAGGTGGATTGTCATTTCACCCTACCGAAATGGAAGTCATTGATAGAGAAAAGATGAGAAAACGGGTGTATGAACAAATCGACTTTGAATTATCACCCAACGTTTGGGAGGAAATTGATGAGGCTTTTTTCGACTATTGGGACAACGTGTTGGGTGTTGGTGATCTAATCAATTGGGATAAGATCACCAGCTACATCGTCAATCACCTGAAACAGAAATATATTTTGATCGATAACAACAAACTCACAAGTATTGTCAAAATTATTGAAAATTTCATGGAAGAGGAAGATGCTACTGAAGATTATAATGAGGAAACATTCGTCAGTATGAGACGAATGCAGACAGCAGTGTATAGTCTGATTGATTTTGAATTACCCCCTGAAATCTGGTGGGAGATAGACTACGCATTTACCGCCTATTGGGATCACGCTATCGTAGCAGGTAATACATTCAGGTGGTCTTCCATTGAGGACTTTATTGCCGGACATTTGAAAAGGAAACACATCTTGTTAGATAACAACAAATTCACCCGTATTTTCAAGATCATTCGGCATCACATGGAAGTGAACGAAAAAGTTTTATACGAAAAGAAAAAACCTCTCTCCTCCAATGCCAGTTGTTACAACCCAGACAGGATAGAATTGTATCACTCTGAAAGCGATAAATCATTCATCAAAATCTGGGCAAGTATAAAGGATGACAAACTAATCCTCCATACGCAAGAAACCGGAGGAGATGTTGCTTTACCAATAGGAGAACATGGATACCAAATTAACAATATCCCATTGGCTTCACTCTTCAAAGCACTTTATATCAATACAGAAGATGAATTGGCTCTGCTACTACGGAAAGAATATAATACACGTGATGCGGTAAATCAAATTGTAGAATTCCTAAAAAAACACAATATCGCTTATGATAGATTAGAACATCCGTAATCCCATACTCCTCCCCACCCCAAAAGGAGAAAATAACAAATTTATTACAGCCAATTCTGCTAAGGAAGGGAAACCACAGAGAATAAATAGACTGTGCCAAATAGATTGATACAGTCTATTATTATATAAGTCAATAGGAATAAAGCACTTTGATACAATCAAGTGACCAAAATGGATATTTCCACCAAAGGCTGCCTTTCTTGCTCTTCACACCTTTCGCTTCCAAACGCAGTTTGTCTATCCAAGGTCTGAATACGAAAATATAACCCACTAACAGATAAACCCCAATATTTCCTTCAACATAACGCATTAGCATAACCGGAATCAAAATCCCGGCTATGCAAAGTAATAGGTATAAGAATAAATTTTTCATAAATCACATATATAGATTATTTCACTGCACAAGCAATAGCAACAGCAGCAGTTGTTTCCTCAATAATAGCACTTTCTATTGTAAGAAGAACACTTGCCCATCCATGATTACTGATTGTTATATAAATCTTACGCACAAAAATACCATTTTGTTTATAATTGTTTTCAAGCGGGAAAGATACGAGTTTTCATAATCGGGGCAAAGTTTTTATTATCGTTCTCGACTTATTGTATAGTTTTCCAAAATACCCATTGGTCCAGATCGAAACAGTAGCGCATAAAATTTGATTTTATACCCCATATATTTCAAATTTCCCGCAAGGGTAATATTTTTTAAGAAACACAATATTTATCAAACCACTATATATCAACCAAATACAAATATCACGTCTTTAGGAAGACTTATTGTAGTTTCTGGGATTTCCCATCTTTACAAACAAATCATCATATACCATCAAACCGGATTGAACTTTTTAGTACATTTGTGTTGCTTATAGTACAACATATGACGTATATAGAAACAGAACGACTGATATTGCGACCCTTCGTAGAGGATATATGCCTGTCGGCTATGTCCACGCATGCAGAGCAGTAATAGGCAGGTTGAAACAATCCGAAATCCCTTATATCACCGCTACACACGATGTGAACAACCCGAGAAGCGGAAAAGTGATGCAAGCCATAGGGAATGAAACGGCTCTTCAATTTTTTCCTCAATGAGCAATTTGTATGGGGATGCCGGTAAGCGTTTCCATATACTTCGTTGGGCCTGTATTCCCGAAGCGGTCAATCAGGCATAACCATGCACAAACGCGAGGCAACATGACAGAGAAACGAGGCATCGCTCACCACAAACTCACATTCATATACATTTTTATTTTTATAATCCCATATTTGAAAAAATTTTATATACTTTTGTAGAGCTATATCATTATTATAACATTCCAATGGCCATGAATACAAAATTTTTACTGTCTTCAGATAACAATAACCGCAGTGAACTTCTGAAAAAGAAGATCATCCACTATTATATCGCCAATGGCGACGCGACCATCGCCGACCTGGGCCGTGAAATGGACCTGAGTATTCCGACTGTCACCAAGCTGGTTGCAGAGCTTCAAGACGACGGTTATATCCTGGACTTCGGGAAACAGGAAACCAGTGGGGGACGCAAACCGAACATTTATGGCCTCAATCCGGCATCCGGCTACTTTGTGGGAGTCGATATGCTTAAGGACAAGTTGAATATCGCAGCGATCGACTTTAAAGGCGACAAAGTACAACTCGAAGAGAACATCCCGTACCAACTTGAAAATACACCAGCCTCACTGGAACAGTTCTGTAAGATTATTGACGATTTCATCGTTTCATTGCCTGTCGAACGGAATAAGATATTAGCGATCGGAGTCAATATCACCGGCCGCGTGAACCCAGCATCGGGCTATAGCTACAGCATTTTCTATTTCGAAGAGAAACCTCTTGCACAGATTCTCGAGGAACGGTTGCAGGCAAAGGTCTTCATTGAAAACGACAGCCGGGCCATGACCTACGGCGAATATATGAAAGGAGTCGTGCAGGGAGAAAAGAATATCCTGTTCGTCAATATGGCATGGGGACTGGGACTTGGCATCATCATCGACGGCAATTTATACTACGGGAAATCCGGATTTTCCGGGGAACTCGGACACTTCTGCATGTTCGAAAACGAGGTGCTGTGCCATTGCGGCAAGAAAGGGTGCCTCGAAACAGAGGCTTCCGGATCGGCTTTCCACCGTATCCTGATGGAACGTTACCGGGAAGGCAGCAACACCATACTCGCCGGGAAACTGGACAGCGGAGAGGAAATCTCACTCGGCGACCTGCTCGAAGCGGTGAGGAAAGAAGACGTGCTATGCATCGACATTCTCGAAAAAATGGGCGTAAATTTAGGAAAAGGTATTGCCGGGCTGATGAACATCTTCAATCCGGAACTGGTCATACTGGGCGGAACACTTTCACTGGCAGGCGAGTATATCAGTTTGCCGATCAAGAGCGCCATCCGTAAATATTCGCTCAACTTAGTCAATCAGGACACAGAAATCAAAATATCCAAATTAGGAGAAAGGGCAGGTTCATTCGGAGCATGCCTCTTATCAAGAAGCAAGCTGCTTGGTATGATACATTATTAATAAAACCTTCTTTTCTTTAGACCATTATTTGTAATAATATTTTAATCTAGGCTGTATTATTAAAATATTTTATTTATATTTGCCGAATATTTAAAAACATCGGATAGTAAAACACATTAAATCGCTCAGATAATGGAAAAGATTAAAGGCTTAATTGATGCACCTTTCACACCGTTCTACGAAAACGGGGAAGTAAATTACGAACCGATAGAAGCATATGCCAAGCTTCTGGTTAAAAACGGTTTAAAGGGAGTGTTTATCAACGGATCTTCGGGAGAAGGCTATATGCTGACCGACGAAGAGCGCATGAAACTGGCCGAAAGATGGGTAGAAGTGGCGCCTGACGGATTCAAGGTCATCGTACACGTAGGCAGCACATGCGTAAAATCAAGCCATAAGCTGGCTGCACATGCCCAAAAGATAGGTGCCTGGGGAATCGGCGCAATGGCCTCTCCTTTCCCGAAAGTGAACCGGATAGAAGAATTGGTGAAATACTGCGAAGAAATCGCATCCGGCGCTCCGGAACTTCCTTTCTATTACTATCACATCCCGGCTTTCAACGGTGCTTTCCTGCCGATGGTCGAACTGCTGAAAGCGGTGGACGGGCGTATACCAAACTTCGCCGGTATCAAATATACATACGAAAGCCTTTACGAATACAACCAGTGCCGCTTGTATAAAGACGGCAAATTCGATATGCTTCACGGACAGGACGAGACAATCCTTCCATGCCTGGCGATGGGCGGTGCACAAGGCGGCATCGGCGGGACAACCAACTACAACGGTAAAGAGCTGACCGGAATACTCGAAGCCTGGGCCGCCGGAGACCTCGAAACAGCACGCGAACGTCAGAACTTCTCACAAGAAGTGATCAATGTGATCTGCCATTATCGCGGTAATATCGTGGGTGGCAAGCGGATCATGAAGCTGATCGGGCTCGATTTAGGTAAAAATCGGACACCGTTCCAGAATATGACAGATGCGGAAGAGGCGGCCATGAAAGCTGAACTGGAAGCAATTCATTTTTTCGACAGATGCAATAAATTCTAAATCCATAAACGCCATGAACGACATTACAAAACCCTCCGAATACCTCGGATATTGGGGCGAAAAATACAAAAATGATTTACTGACCGACATTCTGCCTTTCTGGCTGAAATACGGTATCGATCATGAGAATGGAGGCTACTTTACCTGTCTAGACCGGGACGGTTCGCTACTGGACACGAACAAATCGGTCTGGTTCCAGGGCCGTTTCGCCTTTATCCTCGCCTATGCTTATAACAACCTCGAAAAACGGGCCGAATGGCTGGTAGCCTGTAAAAACGGGATCGACTTTATCGAGAAATATTGTTTCGATACCGACGGCCGCATGTTTTATGAAGTGACTAAAACAGGAACTCCCGTACGAAAACGCCGATATGTATTTTCTGAAACGTTTGCCGCAATTGCAATGGCTCAGTATTCAATCGCTTCCGGCGACAAGAGCTATGCAGAAAAGGCGGTCAAGCTGTTCAACCAAATTCTCTATTACAAAAACACACCGGGCACATTAGAGCCCAAATTCAGAGAAGGATTCGTAGCAAAAGGACATTCCTTTTGCATGATCCTGATCGACACCGCCGCCCGCATCCGGGAAGCGATAGACGACCCTGTGCTGACACGCCAGATCGACGAGTCGATAGCCGAACTGCATCGCGATTTCATGAAGCCGGAGTTTAAAGCCATTCTGGAAACAGTCGGGCCGAACGGCGAATTCATCGATTCGATTCCAGGCCGGACCATCAATCCGGGCCATTCCATCGAGACTGCTTGGTTCATCCTCGAAGAGGCCAAACACCGGAACTGGGACCCGCAGTTGAAGCAGATGGGACTCACAATCCTGGACTGGTCCTGGGAATGGGGCTGGGACAAAACACACGGTGGAATCACCTATTTCAGAGATTGTAAGAACCGTCCGCAGCAGGAATACTGGCACGACATGAAGTTCTGGTGGCCACAGTGTGAGGCCATCATCGCCACACTATATGCCTACGAAGCCACAGGTGATCCCAAATACTTGGAAATGCACAAACTGATAAACGAATACACGTATGCCCGTTTCCCGGATAAAGAATACGGCGAATGGTTCGGCTACTTCCATTATGACGGGACACTCTCTCAACCGGCAAAAGGGAATATGTACAAAGGTCCGTTCCATATCCCCCGGATGCTTCTGAAATGTAATCTTTTATGTAAAGAAATTCTTTCAGAGCTATGACAAACAATAAGAAATATTACCCCTGGATCGTTGTCGCCCTGCTTTGGGGCGTAGCTTTGTTAAACTACATGGACAGACAGATGCTTTCGACCATGAAGTCTGCTATGATGATCGACATTACCGAACTGGAATCTGCCACAAACTTCGGACGCCTGATGGCGGTATTCTTATGGATATACGGCCTGATGAGCCCTGTCGCCGGTATGATCGCCGATCGGATCAACCGGAAATGGCTGATCGTGGGCAGTCTCTTCGTCTGGTCGTTCGTTACACTGATGATGGGATATTCGACCGATTTCAACCAGATTTATATTCTCCGCGCCATTATGGGAGTCAGCGAAGCTTTGTACATCCCTGCCGGACTTTCGCTGATCACGGATTATCACCAAGAAAAAACGAGGTCATTAGCCGTCGGGATCCACATGACCGGGCTCTACACCGGACAGGCATTGGGTGGTTTCGGGGCCACCATCGCGGGGGCATACAGTTGGGAAACGACTTTCCACTGGTTCGGAATTATCGGGATTGCATACAGTCTCGTCCTGATTCTTTTCCTGAAAGAGAAAAAAGATCATACGGTCGCCAAACTGGATTCGGAACCCGGACCGAAAGAGAATCCGGTGAAAGCGGCGATAAAGGGAATGGGAATGTTGTTCGTCAACATTTCATTCTGGATTATCCTGCTCTACTTCGCCACTTCGAGCTTGCCGGGTTGGGCGACTAAGAACTGGTTGCCGACTTTGTTTTCCGAGAATTTGTCCATCGATATGTCGGAAGCCGGGCCATTGTCCACCTTTACGATCGCAATCTCTTCCTTTATCGGGGTAATTGCAGGCGGCATCTTGTCCGACAAGTGGATTCAACGGAATGTACGGGGACGTATTTATACCGGTTCCATCGGACTTGCCCTGACCATTCCGGCACTCCTGCTGTTAGGGTTCGGCGACAGTTTCGCCATGATTGTCGGCGGTGGGCTCTGTTTCGGTATCGGATTCGGTATTTTCGACGCCAACAACATGCCGATCCTCTGCCAATTCGTATCGCCGCGCTACCGGGCGACCGCCTACGGCATCATGAACATGACTGGAGTCTTTGCCGGAGCGATCATCACAAAACTGCTGGGTGAATCGACGGATGCCGGTAACTTAGGACAAGATTTTGCGATGATGGCCGGCTTGGTATTCGTCGCCTTAATGGTGGAAGTCATCTTCTTACGCCCGAAAACGGTCAACATGACCGACAAGTAAAACTTGCAAGGTTTCCAAAGGTATATTGACTTTTCCTACAAATGTCATTATCTTTGGAAATCCTATTTTTATAATAATCTAATCAACAAAAAACATCATGAGAAAAATCTTTCTTTACTTCAGCCTCCTTCTCTTCATGCAAACTGCCTTTGCTGCCGACAGCTTGTTTGTCAGAAAGCCGCAGATCCCGATACTGATCGACCGGACAGACAATATCTTAGTGGAAATGCGTATACAGGGCCACAAAGGGGATGTGCTCAACAAACTTTCCCTGCAATTCAAAGAGGGGATCAACTTAAACGACATAAAGGCTTTACGCTTTTTCTATAGTGGAACGGAAGCGACTTCCCGACAGGGAAAGCATTACCGTCCGGTTTCCTACATATCCAGCCACGCGGAAGGCAAGACAAAGGCTGCCAATCCCTCCTATTCCGTTAAACAAAGCGAGGTGACGAATATCTCCAATGTCGTGACCTTCACCAGCAACCAGCCGATGGTGGAAGGAGTCAACTACTATTGGATCAGCATCGAGATGAAACCGGAGGCTTCCTTGTTGACCACTTTTACTGTCCAGATGCCGATGGCGGAGGTCAACAATATGCCGGCGACAATCGTGTGGGATGGCAAATCGGATGTCCGCCGCATGGGAATCGGTGTCCGCCATGCCGGTGACGACGGGGCTGCGGCTTTCCGTATTCCGGGACTGGTAACGACCAATAACGGGACACTTTTGGGCGTGTACGATATCCGCTACAACAGTAGTGTGGACCTGCAGGAAATGGTCGATATAGGGGTAAGCCGCAGCACTGACAAGGGGCAGACCTGGGAGCCGATGCGCGTTGCGATGACGTTCGGCGAAACGGGGGGCCTGCCTCACTCACAGAATGGTGTGGGCGACCCATCTATCCTGGTGGATGAAAAAACAAATACGATCTGGATCGTTGCCGCCTGGACACATGGCATGGGGAACGGACGTGCCTGGTGGAATTCCATGCCGGGTATGTCAGCTGACAGCACTGCCCAGCTGATGCTTGTCAAAAGCGAAGATGACGGCAAGACCTGGAGCCAGCCGATCAATATTACTTCGCAGGTGAAAGATCCTTCCTGGTACTTCCTGTTACAGGGACCGGGACGGGGTATCACGATGAAAGACGGGACGCTGGTTTTCCCTATCCAGTTCATCGATTCCACCCGCATACCGAATGCCGGTATCATGTACAGCAAAGACCGGGGAACCACCTGGCATCTGCATAACCTGGCACGCACAAACACGACCGAAGCGCAGGTAGCCGAAGTCGAACCGGGTGTCCTAATGTTGAATATGCGTGATAATCGGGGAGGCAGCCGCGCCGTGGCCACCACCCGTGATCTGGGCAAGACCTGGTACGAACATCCGTCCAGCCGCAGTGCCCTGCAGGAACCGGTCTGTATGGCAAGCCTCATCCACGTAGATGCCAAAGACAACATCACCGGAAAAGACCTGCTGATCTTCTCCAACCCAAACACAACAAAGGGACGTAACCATATCACCATAAAGGTAAGTACGGACGGAGGTATGACCTGGCCGCTCTCCAATCAGGTGACGCTGGACGAAGACGAAGGCTGGGGTTACTCCTGCCTGTCCATGATCGACAAGGAGACAGTCGGCATTTTCTACGAATCGAGCGTCGCTCACATGACTTTCCAGGCCATCAGACTGACCGACCTAGTCAAGTAGTCCTGCATGAATTACTTCCCAACCCTCAGCAAATCATACAGGGATGGAGGAACAGTTTCTCTATAAGGAAAATCTTGTTTCCCTATAGAGAAACAACTGGTCAGATAGTTCAAAAAAAACAATTAGTAAATGAAAAAGATCCTGCTCTGCTTATTCATCCTATTGAGTGCCACGATCCAGGCACAAAAGATCAAGGTGGCCTGTGTCGGTAATAGTGTAACGTACGGCCACGGAATCGAGGACCGCGAAAAGAACAGTTATCCCACCCAGCTTCAACGGATGTTGGGCGAAAGATACGAAGTTGTCAATTTCGGAAAAAGTGGGGCAACGCTATTGCGAAGGGGACACTGTCCTTACAACGAGCAGGAGGAATACAAGGCAGCTCTCGACTTTGCTGCCGACCGGGTCGTCATCCATCTCGGACTGAATGACACCGACCCGCGTGACTGGCCGAATTACCGGGATGACTTCACCAAGAATTATCTGGCCCTGATCGATGCATTCCGGCAAGCGAACCCGAAGTGTAAAATCTGGATTTGCCGTCTGACGCCGATTTCCCACCGGCACACACGCTTTAAATCGGGTACACGCGATTGGTACTGGCAGATACAACAAAACATCGAAGATATCGCAACACTCGCCAATACCGGGCTGATCGACCTACAAGCGGGACTTTACGACCGTCCCGACCTCTTGCCTGACGCTTTGCATCCCACAGCCGAAGGAGCCGGAATCATTGCACGGACAGTCTGCCAGGCGTTAACCGGAGATTATGGAGGTCTTCAAATGCCCATGACCTATTCGGACAATATGGTACTCCAACGGGAAAAACCGCTCAGGATAGCCGGGACAGCCAATGCCGGAGAAAAAGTAACGGTCGACATCGCCGGACAGAAAGGCGAAGCGGTAACGGCTCCGGACGGGAAATGGTCAGTCACCCTACCGCCGATGAAGGCAGGAGGTCCGTACACGTTGAGTATCTCGGCTGCATCCGGAAAACTGGATTATACAAATGTCCTGATCGGCGAAGTATGGCTTTGCTCCGGCCAGTCGAATATGGCGTTCCAAGTCAGCAGTGCCGTGGACAGCCAGCGGAAGGCTTTTCTGGAATTTGCTGCCCGGAAACCGGAAATCCGTCTTTTCGATATGAAGCCTCGGTGGGCGACAAGTGCGGTGGAATGGGACATTTCGACACTGGACTCCCTTAACAGGCTTCAATATTACCGGGATACCGAATGGAAGGAATGCGACGAAGAGACGGCAAATCGTTTCTCCGCCGTAGCCTTTGCCTTCGGGCAGATGTTATCAGACAGCTTGCAGGTCCCGGTCGGGCTTATCCTGAACGCCATAGGCGGTTCACCGGCGGAGGCTTGGATAGACCGCAGAACTCTGGAACTCGAATTTCCCGATATCCTCTACGATTGGAAACAGAATGATTTCATTCAAGGCTGGGCACGGGAACGTGCCGCCCTGAACATTCGTAAATCGGCAAACAAACAGCAACGGCATCCCTACGAGCCTTGCTACTTATACGAGTCTGGTATCCGGCCGCTCGAAAAGTTCCCGATACGGGGTGTCATCTGGTATCAGGGAGAATCGAATGCTCACAATATGGAAGCACATGAGAGGTTGTTTCATCTTTTGACAAAAAACTGGCGGGAGAACTGGGCGGAAGAATTGCCTTTTTATTATGTGCAACTTTCCAGCATCGACCGTCCCAGCTGGCCCTGGTTCCGGGACAGCCAGCGCCGAATGCTCCGGTCAATCCCCAACAGCGGCATGGCGGTCAGCAGCGATCACGGCGATTCCCTGGATGTCCACCCGCGCCACAAACGTGAAATAGGGGAACGCCTCGCTCATTGGGCGCTCAACAAGACGTATGGGCACGACTGCCTACCGTCCGGTCCGCTCTACCGCTCGGTAAAATTCAAAGACGGCGCTGCCTATATCACATTCGATTACGGGAAAGGCATGCACAGTTCCGACGGAGGCGAACTGCGCACTTTCGAAATAGCCGGACACGATGGTCTATTCGTCCCCGCAGAGGCACAAATCATCGATGGAAAGACCGTAAAAATATGGAGTGACCAAATACAAAATCCGAGATTCGTCCGTTACGGCTGGCAACCTTTCACCCGTGCCAATTTAGTGAACGAAGCGGGACTTCCGGCTTCGACATTCCGTTCGGAAGCGTCTCCGGTCAGCTGGTTCCGGCTACCCGACCTACCCGGCACTGAAAAAAGTCCGTCATCAGGCGTATCTGCTCCGTTTACGGGTATCAGTGGCGGACAGTTGCTCGTGGCAGGCGGATGTAACTTCCCCGACAAACCAGCGGCCGAAGGGGGTACTAAAGAATATTACAGCGATATATATGCATTAGATATCACCACCCGATCTCCTGCCGGATGGAGAAGGATCGGCAAACTACCGTTGCCGCTTGCTTACGGGGCATCAGTCACAACACCCGAAGGACTCGTCTGGATCGGAGGAAACAACAATGAGGAGGTCTCTGGACAGGTCTTCTTCGTCAATTGGGACGGGGAAAAGCAACAACTGCATATCTCCGAACTGCCATCACTTCCCACACCGCTGGATAATCTCTCAGCCACATACGCCGATGGTCACCTATATGTCGCCGGGGGTAAAGGCAAGTCGCAAACGGCTCCAATAGGTAAGGACGGCTCGCAAACCGCCCCTACAAACCCGCTCTTTTCATTACAGCTAACACCGTCACTTCAAAAGGAATGGGTACGGCTTCCAGACTTCCCCGGACCTGTCCGGGTACAGCCTGTCCTCACAGCACAGCAATCCGGGGATGGCATACGTCTCTATCTGGCAGGCGGTTTCCAGCCGGTATCCCCCCATCAGGAAGCCATTGTCTGTACAGATATGCTTTCTTATCATCCGGAAACAAAACAGTGGAGAAATGAAGTTTTTTTACCTTCTTTTGCAGACGGTTCCCACCGTACCATTACAGGAGGCTGCGCCATCGCATCAGGCGATAGCTCCATCTTTTTGATAGGAGGCGTAAACTACAACCGTTTCCGTGACGCTCTTAACCACCCCGAGCCGGATTATCTGCGACATCCTACCGACTGGTATAAATTCAATACCTCCCTGTTACAATACAATACTTTCACAAAACGCTGGACCCACTTAGGCGACTACGAAGAACTGGCACGTGCCGGTGCCGGCATCGCAAACAATGCAAATATGACAATCATAATTGGTGGAGAGCTAAAGCCGGGCATCCGCACACCGGAAGTCAATGCGTTTGAACTTATAATACCCCCCCGAAAATACTCGATCGCTCAAAATAACAATTAAGAATGATTTATTTCTCATATCTTTCTATAACTTTGTCTCACTATCGGTTGAATCAAAGTAATACTATTTTGTCATGTTCAGAAAAATCATACTTCTTCTCTTTTTTGCGATCATAACATTGGCACATTTGTCCGCAGTAAGTAGCCACCCTAATAAAATAGAATCAAACTACAAAATCAGACGGATATCTCCTGACGGAGGATTAAGCATAAACGGACAACGCGACGTCCGGCAAGACAAATGGGGATTTATCTGGGTGACGACTGTCAACAATCTATACCGATTCGACGGATACACCTTTAAACCTTATACAGAAAAAATCAATAAGACAATTCCCTTCACCTCACTGACTTTCGAAAGATTGGAGATCGATAAGGAAGGTGACCTTTACGTGACAACCAGCAACGGACTCCTCAAATACAATTCGCTGACCGATAATTTCGACCGTCTGCAACCAGGGAGATGTTCACTCATTAAAGAGGATATGAAAGGAAGATTATGGATATCCAATCCTTCCTCCATCGGTTTGTTTGACCGGGAAACTTTTCGGTTTACGGCTATAAAATCGGAAACGGGCGACATACCCGACATTTCAGGCATTTGTACCCAGCATAACAAGATTTATATCGGGACGGCAACAGGAAAAATCTACTTATATGACGAAACGGGAAACAGGTTTCAGGAGGTCCTTCATATTCCCGAATACAATATTGCCGACATTATCCAAGCAGATTCCTTACTCTATGCCCTGACCGAGAGTAAAGGCCTGGTCGTCATTTCGACTAACAGCTATCAGCCAATCAAACAATATGATTTCTTTTATCCGGCGGGAGACACAAGAGTTTCCGCCAGGGCTCTATTCATTGATAAATTTAACCATATATGGATTACCGGACAACGGGGAATATATATACTGAATCCGGAAACCGACGAATTTACTCATTATTCATATGAAAAAACTGATCCTTACGGATTACCTAGCAATTCTATTTGGAGAATTGCCGAAGATACACAAGGATGCCTATGGTTCGGAACCTATTCGGGAGGTCTTTGCTTCATTAACCTTGACGAACAGAAAAGTCTGAAATCATTCAACGGGAGGACGGACGATTTAAGCTATTCGGTCGTCAGTAGTTTCGCCGAAGATGAAAAATTCTTATGGATCGGCACGGAAGGCGGGGGGCTTAACCGGTACAACAAACAAACCGGGAGCTTTACCCACTTCAAATATAGTCCTACTAAAAACAGCCTCTCTTACGATAATATACAGAGCCTTTTATACACCGACAACAAACTGTGGATAGGCATGTCGCGAGGAGGTTTGGATTGTCTCGATACTCGGAACGAACATTTTACCCATTACACACTCAACAACAACATGCTGATAAACGACCATGTTGAAAGAATTGTTGCCGAAGCTGACTCCGGACTTTGGATAAAATATCTGATGAACCGGGATTTCCTGACCTATTTATCAATCAAGGATAATATGACGGAACATATTAATTTCCTGGCTCCTCCAATTCAATCAAATGGAAATATCAGTGATATCAGAAGAGGAAATGGCGATACCCTCTGGATCGCTTCCGCCTATCAGTTATTAATCATGAATGTCCGGACCCACCATGTACAAGTGGCGGATTACAGGTATTCGGATATCAAGAATCCAAAAGGCATGAACATCCAAACAATTTACGTTGACAACGACAAACACTCCATATGGATAGGGACACACGGTAACGGCCTACTTATTTACGATATCCCGAACCGGAGCCTGTCCTTAAAAGCCGATTTGTCAAAATATAAAGTCCACTCTATTTACAGTATCAATAAAGACAATGAAGGCAATATATGGCTGGGAACCGATAACGGCTTATTCCGTATGGACATCAAGACCAACAGGCTACAGCAGTTCAATAAAGCCGACGGAGCACAGGGACAAACTTATTACCCTTTCTCCACATTCAAATCGACCAACGGAGAGTTATATTTCGGAGGAAATGAGGGATTCTCTATTATTAGCCCGTCCAAAATCTCTTATAACAACTATAAGCCCACCGTAATCCTTTCCGACTTTTTACTCGATAACATCCCCGTCATTCCCAATACTAAGAACTCACCTCTGAAATCTTCCATCTTTCAGACAAAAGAACTGGTGCTCGATTACAACCAGAATAATTTTTCTTTCGAATTTACATCTACGAATTACTTGAATCCGGGCAAAAACCGTTTCCGGTACCGTCTGGAGAAATATGACGACAAATGGATCGAGACGGATGCCAGCCATCGGTCTGTCTCCTATTCCAAAGTACCAAAAGGAACATACAACTTTGAAATCATGACCGCTAACAATGATGGGGTATGGGGTGAACTGACTTCTCTCAAAATCATTATCAAACCAGCTCCCTGGTTAAGCAACTGGGCAATTGTCGCATATATTCTTTTAGTTTTGCTCATTCTCTATGCACTCATCCGTTACTACAATTACCAGCGCAAGCTTAAAATGTACTACTATCTGGAAGAACGGGAACGAGAACAAAAAGAAGAATACCACCAGGCACAATTAACATTCTTCACAAATGTCTCACATGATTTTCGGACACCTCTTTCGCTCATCCTCGCAGCACTGGAACCGATCAAAGCCGGGAATCTCGCCGGGAAGTACATATCGATCCTTGAAAATAATGCAAAACGATTATTAGCTCTGGTAAATGAAGTAATGGATTTCCGTTCTTTACAGAACAATAAAATCAAACTCAATATACAAATCGGTAATTGGAATCAGTTCGTATCGGACAATTGCTCCGATTTCTCAGAATCGGCAGAACAGAAAAGAATACGGTATACGGTAGAACAGGACCCGTCTATTGCTGCAAATTATTATTTTGATAAAAAAATAATGGAAAAAATACTTCTGAATCTGCTCAACAACGCATTCAAATATACTCCAGAAGGAGGATACATAAAAGTCGAGACCCTATCTGACATCAGGAATTTCACAAGCACGCATGCGAATAAAATCATCATCCAATCGGGAAATGAAACTCGAAATCTTTTCGGATTGGTCATAAGTGATAGTGGAGTCGGTATTTCAGAAGCTTCTATCCGACATATATTCGAACGTTATTACAGAGTCAGCGAATCGAGCGGAACACAGCATTTAGGATCAGGTATAGGGCTGGCATTAGTCAAAAGCCTGGTTGAATTACACAAAGGATATATTGCCGTCTACAGTGAAAGAGATCTGGGTTCCGACATCGTGATCGGTTTTCCCGACGATGCATCTGTTTATGAAGCAAATGATTTTCATAATAATAATAAAGCCGATCCCCATAATCCAGAGAGTAAGCTCGACAATAATTCCAAGTTTATGGATCATGAGATAAGTCCGATTCCCCCTCCCTTACCAGATTCAAAGAAAAAGAACATTCTCTTTGCGGAAGACAATAATGATCTGAGAGAACTCTTATCCGAAACTCTCCGGGAATACTATAATGTTGAAGAAGTGGTGAATGGCCGGGAAGCCTTAGAACTGCTTGCAAATAAAAATATCGATCTCGTCCTGACAGACATTATGATGCCAGGAATCAATGGTATCGAATTAAGTAAAAAGATCAAAGAGAATATTGACAGTTCCCACATACCGGTTGTTATATTAACCGCTAAAACAGGAGATGAGAACCAAATAGAAGGGCTCTACTCCGGGGCCGATATCTATCTAAAAAAACCGGTTAACAAACAAATCCTGCTATTGAGCCTGTCCAATCTATTCAAACAACAGGCAAGAATAAGGGAATACTATGCCAAACACTATTTTGCACAAACGAACAACACCGACACGTCTATAAATAAAAGAGATGCCGAGTTTATGAAACAACTGACAGAAGTCATCGAAAAAAATCTGTCTAATGCCGATATCGATGTTTTACAGATCGCATCCACTCTGGCAATGAGCAGGCGTACGCTTTATAGCAAAGTAAAAGCCCTGACTGGACAGTCTGTTGTCGAATTCATTCGTAATTACAGGCTAAGAAAGGCCGCCCAAATATTGGCAGAAGAAGACATATCTATCAGTATGGTTATGGATCGGGTAGGAATAGACAACGCCTCTTATTTTTCACGAATCTTTAAAAAAGAGTTCGGAGAATCTCCGTCCGAATTTGTCTTCCGCCATCATAAAAAGTCTGATGAAGAATAAACCCCCGAACTGTCCACTGGCAAGAGGATGCATCTTTTTTACCGGAAGCATGCACCCTTTTTTACAATAACCTCACTATTTTCCCATTTCAAGAAAAAAACGATCCATTTCGATCTACCTTTTTCACATCGTTAAGTCGATTTTTCTGACACATAGGACAACCACCTGTCCATTCCGCCCGAATCAGATTGCATACGTCAACCTATTTCCCGGTATTTCCAGCATTCTGGACAACCTTAACTCCTGGAGAATCGAAAATACAGAAAGTAGCCGGAGAGTGTACAGTAATATGCGAAGCACCCGAGAGATACTTTCAGGGCATTCGGCACCTTATTTCCATGACGACCGTCTTCGTTACTGCGAGCTGCCGAATGTATGGCATATAAACATTGACTTCACGGCGATGAAGACGGTCGTTGCCGCAATTTTCTGCGCACCTCACGGAAAAACGACCTTCAGCGCCCATTCTTTTTACCCTTGAAACAACCGTTCGCAAAATATTTATCATGGATTTGCAAATTATTTCTGCGTATTTTTGACAAGAAGCAATCAGCAAAAATCATTATTCCGTTGACAAGATTTTTTCCTGCGTGCATTTCAATTGCACTAATCGGCATTTTATGGCAAAGAAGGCATAATATGCAAAAAAGTATTAGTTAATGACCGTTTTATTCTACCGTCCTCCATATCTTATCAATAATTTTAAGCTTGACAAAGGAGATAATCAAATGTTGTTAAACTTTAAATTAGCATTATATGAAAAAGATCATTGATTCATTTCGGCAAGTTGGCATCATACTTGCTTTTTTGTTGAGCACTACTATTATGTTTGCTCAACAAAAAGTGATAGGAGTCGTAAAAAGCGCACACAATGAACCGCTAATCGGTGTAAATGTAGTTGTAAAAGGGAGTACGCAAGGTACTGTTACAGATTTGGAGGGCCATTATTCCATCGATGTGCCCGACAGTAAATCGATATTAGAATTCACCTACATCGGTTTCGTCTCACAGCAGGTCACTGTTGGTGATAAATCGACCATCGACATTACGCTTATAGAAGATTCCAAAGCTCTTGAAGAGGTGGTCGTTGTAGGTTACGGTACGGTCAAGAAAAGCGACTTGACAGGCGCCGTATCATCGATCAAATCAGAAGAATTGCAAAAGTTACCGATGACCTCTTTAGACCAGGGTATCCAAGGAAGAGCAGCCGGTGTACAGGTCACCAACACATCTGGTGCTCCGGGAGGCCAGGTCTCCATTCGTGTACGTGGCGGAAATTCTCTTTCCAGCAGTAATGAACCCTTATATGTAATCGACGGATTCCCTGTCGGAGCAGGAGCGATGGCAGAAGGAAACCAAAACGGTGCAATCGCCAACAACGGAATGGTAACGATCAATCCAAATGATATCGAATCCATTGAAATATTAAAAGATGCATCATCTGCTGCCATCTATGGCTCCCGAGGAGCAAACGGAGTCGTTCTGATCACCACCAAACGAGGAAAAACAGGAAAAACCAAAGTAACGTATGACGGTTATTTCGGAGTCCAGAACATTGCCAATAAAATGGAGATGATGAATGGCGAAGAGTTTGCTACCATGTCCAATATTGCAGCCGAAAACGGAGGCGTTGCTCCCATTTACGGAGGAGCCAACGAGAAATGGAAAGAACCCTCTTATTACCGGAACAACAGTACGGATTGGCAAGATCTGATTTTCCGTACAGCTCTCATGCACAATCACCAAATAAGTTTGAGCGGAGGATCTGAAAACAATCAATATGCCGTCACCGGAAACTTCTTCGATCAAGACGGTATTGTGATCAACTCAGATCTGAAACGTGCATCCTTGAGAGCCAATATCGATTCTAAAATCTCGAACTGGATCAATGTACAAACATCGCTTACCGCAAGCCGGACCTTTTCGAATGTAGCCTTTTCTGAGGGCGACGGCGCACAAGGGGGAGGTGTGATCAACGGAGCATTGGCAATACCTTCCACCATGTATGTATATAACGAAGACGGGACATTTTCGACCATGAACCAGACTCCTTACGGAGTAACAACGGGCAACCCTTATGCCTTGGCTGAACTGGCAAAAGACAAGTCGACCATCAATCGTGTCATCGCAAATGTCAACATCAAATTTAATCTGAATAAGCTGACGGACGGACTCGCACTCGAAATCCGCGGAGGCACTGACTATTCGAATGCTTTTCGTGACTCGTATCTTCCTTCTACTGTATTCCAAGGAGAGAGTGATAACGGCATCGCAACCAAAGGCTGGAACAGACGTTCAGTTTATCTGAACGAGAACTTATTAACCTATCAGAAGAAATTCGGAATTCACTCCATCAATGCTGTTGCCGGTCTGACGATCCAGTATGACGAAGAGATAAAAGGAAAGACGATCGTTTCCGGCTTTGTAAACGACGTATTGGAAGATAACAGCATGGGGTCAGCAAGCACAACCAAAGGAACTCCGACCTCGTCCAGATGGTCTTCACAAATGGCTTCCTGGCTGGGACGTATTAACTACAACTATGCAGACCGGTATTTATTAACTTTGACTGGACGTGCCGACGGTTCCTCCAAATTCGGAGTCAATAACAAATGGGGATTCTTCCCGTCAGCAGCTTTAGCCTGGCGTGTTACGGAAGAAGCATTCATGGAAGAGGCAGACTGGCTTAGCAATCTGAAACTACGTGCTAGTTACGGTTTAACCGGTAATCAGGGATTCGGAAGTTACTCTTCCGTCGCCAGTTTGTCACAGTATTCTTATAATCTGGGCGGCGATAAAGCAACCGGATTCGCCCCGAATAAGATTCCGAATTCAAACTTGAAATGGGAAACCACCTCAAACTTAGACCTTGGTATAGATTTCGGCTTTATAAACAACCGACTGAACTTCAATGTCGACTATTACTACAAAAAGACGAAAGACCTTCTTTGGAACGTATCAATCCCTCTTTCTTCCGGATTTGGTTCTATCTTCAGCAATCACGGAACACTTCGTAACTGGGGTATCGAAGCCAGTGTCAGTTATGACCTGATCACCAGTAATAAACCGGGTGCTTTCACCTGGAATACCATACTTATGTATTCTATGAACCGAAATAAGGTATTGAGCATGCCTGATGTAACACCGGGCAGACCGGACGGATACCTCTCCGGGCACTTGAGAGTAGAAGGTAGCTGGCTGGAAGAAAATTATCCGGTAGGCATCTGGAAATATTATGTTTATGACGGCGTCTTTGAAAACCAAGAAATGATGGATGCTACTATCATAAATACCAATGGTGAAACCGTTGCCAAACATCCAAAAGCATTAACGACGGACGGGTTAGGTTCTCCTAAATTCAAAGACTTGAACCAGGATGGTAAAATTGACCGTGAAGACTGGGCAGTTATCGGAGATCCAAATCCCGATTTCATTTTCAGTTGGACAAACAACTTCACCTACAAGAATTTCGATTTAAGTATCTTCATTAACGGAAGTATCGGAAACGACATCATGAATCTCGGACGTGGAGAGTATGCAATGGTATCTCCGTTTGCATCACAACGCAGGGATATGCTGAACTACTGGACTCCGGCCAACACACAAACGGATATTCCAGCCCCACGTCTTGCACCACATGCTTATCTGCCATTGTCATCTTACATGATCGAAGATGGCTCGTATGTCCGCTTAAAAAATATCGTATTGGGATATCGTTTCCCGATCCGGAAACACATCGAGTCATTAAGGCTTTATGTCAGTGCCCAAAACCTGTTCACAATAACCGGCTATTCGGGTTTTGATCCGGAAGTGAACAGTAAAGGACAAAATAACCGTCAGTTAGGCGTAGACTACAATGCCTATCCAACAAGTAAAGTTTTTACAATGGGAGTAAACATTGCTTTTTAAATAATTCATAAATCAGATTTGTTATGAAATCAATCTATAAAATCATATTTTCTAGCCTTATTTTAATGGGCCTAATGACTTCCTGTTTTGATAAATTCCTGGAAGAAGACGTATACGATTTTCTTTCTCCAAACAACTTCTACAAAACGGAAGCAGATGCGGAAGCTGCTGTAAATGCCATATACAGCCGACTCGTATCCTCTGAAGACAATGATATCTCGTTTCACCGAGCCGCATTAATGATCGGAGAATACCCAGCGGAATGTTCATCCGCTCAAACCTCGACTGTGCCTTACCGGCTCGCATTCGAATTCTATACTTGGACTCCTAATACGGACGGTATAGAATTAGTTTGGAAATTCTTCTACCAGGTCGTTTTTCGTACGAATGTAGCGATTGAAAACATTCCGAATATCGGCGGTGATCCAGCCAAAATTAAGCGTTTAGAAGGAGAAGCACGGTTCATGAGAGGACTTGCTTATCTCTACCTCATACGCTTGTTCGATAATGTACCGCTCACTACCGCATCCGAACAGGATGACCAAAACCTTCCGAATATGGGGACAAGCGATGCCGTATTCAAACAAATCATCGAAGATTTAACCTTTGCTGAATCTGCATTGCCGGATTCATATACTGGAACAGATGTAGGACGTGCCACCAAAGGGGCCGCTCAGGCATTTCTAGCCAAAACATATCTGACAATGGCCGGATATCCCTGGAACAAGACAGAAAATTATGCTTTGGCAGCTGCAAAATGCGAAGATATCATCAAATCGGGAAACTACGACCTGGATCCCAACTACGCCATGAATTTCAAAGAAGCCGGAGAGCACAACAAAGAATACATCTTCGATGCCGAATTTCAGCAGAATCTAAACGGATCGAATTGGGTAAATATGTCCAGCATACGTGACCAGAATGTTTGCGGTATGGCCGGCTGGTCCTCATTCGGAGGGACGATGAACTTCTATGAAGACATGTTAAAGAATAATCCAGGTGACAAACGTCTTGCCACCAACATCATCTTGTCCTTCATCGACACAAAAACAGGAGAGGAAAAAATATGGGGAAAAGACTTTGACGTAAACAAAGGATTGGTACATACTTGGAAATACATTGATCCGGAAGAGACGGGGGTCGGTGATCAGAATTCCAACCTGAATTACCATTTCACCCGCTACGCAGACGTGTTGCTGATGCACTCTGAAGCGGTCAATAACGCTACCGGATTCAGTGGCTCCTATGACAAATATTACGGTATCAACCTGGTAAGGGAACGTGCCGGTCTTGCAGGTATTACTAATTTGGACAAGGATGCATTCAATAAAGCGCTCATCTGGGAACGGGTTGTTGAATTATGCTACGAGGGTCATCTTTGGTATGATTATAAACGCATGAACTGCATGGAAGAGCGTGTTGCCCGCAAAGGGGTCAATATCGGAACAGACAAGAAATATTATGTATATCCGATTCCGGTTAACGAACTAAGTAGGAATCCGAAACTGGAGCAGCATCCGCTATGGAAATAAGAAAATAAATCATGGGGCTGTGCGAAATCCCCTTATCTCCGCGTCAAGCGCGGAAACAGGACAGTTTCGACACAACCCCAATTATTCAGCAATTTAAAGAAAACAGAAATGGAAGATTTCAACAGAAGAGATTTTATCAAAGGAGTAGTCGGTGCGGGGATTTCATTAATCACGGCAGACAGCTTAGCTTCTGTATCGATGGACCTGGCAAGGATAAAGAACCCCTATGATGCCAAAGGATTGCCAACTACGGAGCTGGGAAAAACAGGTGTCATCATCCCTAAAATGGTTTTAGGATTGGGAAGCCGGTTCTGCCATATCGACGAAGATGAAGAAGCGTACGAGATGCTAAACTATGCTCTTGACAACGGTTTCTATTATTGGGATACGGCACACGCCTACGATAATACCATCGCTGTTCCTCCCGGAAAGAAAAAATCTCCCCGCCATATTATCAGTGAAGTACGTGTAGGAGAAGTAGTCAAATACAGGCGGAAAGAGATATTTCTTTCGACCAAAGTGACAGCCCGCGAACCAGCAGAATCCATGAAAGAAATTGAACTGAGTTTAAAACGGCTCAATACGGATAAATTGGATATGTTGAAAATACATGACGTTCAATCCATCGAGGATGTCAATCAAATGAGTCGTAAAGGACATTTAATCGACATTCTCCATCGGTTGAAGGAGGAAGGCATCACCCGTTTTATCGGTTTTTCCGGACATGGTGATGCACAGGCCTTAAAAGAATTGGCAAACAGGGGAGATTTTGACAGCATGCTTGTCGCTATGAACCATTGGAACCCTAAGCAACCTTCACCCCGCCAGGAAATTGCTGTTCCCGCCGGTAAGAAAAATAAAATGGGCGTACTCATCATGAAGGCTGTACGTCCCAAGGAGACGATCCCCGGACTGCATGCTCCCGATCTCATCAGATATGCCCTTTCGCTAAAAGGGCCGGATGCCGTCGTAATCGGTATGGACAGTAAAGCGGTAGTAAATTCCAACTTGGAAATCCTCCGCAATTTCAAGAAACTGTCGCCAGAACAGATGAAAGAACTGGCCGTACAGCTTGAACCGTTCTATCGTCATGAGAATCTTCCTTGGATGCAGGATAATTATATAGACGGTATGTGGGAAACAATATCCGTATAATCAATTAAATTAATGCCATGAGAAAGTTCTTTATATCTATCTCCATTATCTGCTTCAATTTATTTTCAACCCATATGTTGTCCGCCGCCTCCTTAAATGCAAAGGAAGACCGGCAAACAAGCCCGTATACAGGGTATACAAGAGCACACTGGTTAGAAATAAACGAACAACTGATAGCCGGAGCTTTAAACTATGTAAACCCGGAAACCGGCATATTCAGTTTGCCCGAATCCACCGGTGCCTACCGGGAGCTTGAAGATTTCAGAAACGAAAATCAGGCAAGAATCATGGAACGCATCATGGTCGGTGTCATCATCTACACAACGGCAACAGGCAAAGATGAAGTTCCGGGATACAAAGGTTCTATCACAAAGCCTTTTATAAACGCCATAACAAGGGGAACAGATCCCAAGAGCGAAGGGTATTGGGGAGATCCCGATCCCAACGACCAGATAGGAGTATCGTTCGCATTAGGTATATACGCCTGTCCTGAACGATTCTGGAATCCGCTCACGAACGAACAGAAGAAGAACCTGATCAAATTCTTTCAAAAACAGTCATTCAACACGACTTATCATAACAACCACTATTTTTTTCACTTATTTGCAACCAGTCTTATCGAAAAATACGGGAATGGAATCGACTCCAACCGGGCGCATCATACTCAAATGATGGAAAGGCTTTTAGGATGGTACAGAGGAGATGGCTGGTTCATAGACGGTAACAACCGGGGATTCGATTATTACAATTTCTGGGGATTCCAGTTATTCAATCAGATGGTTTATCAATACGACCCCGTTTGGAAAGAGCAATTCGGGAAAAGGATACAAGATATCTCTTCGCGTCTTCTGGAAACCGTACCTTACCAATATGCCCGTAACGGAGGGCATATTCCCTGGGGCAGATCACTGACATACCGGTTTGCCAGTAATGCTGCCATCGGATGGGCTATGATAAACGGGAACAGCACACTATCTCCGGGAATAGCCAGGCGCATTCTGTCTGGTGATTTAAAATACTTCTGGGAAAATGGATGCATGGGAGAAAACGGGCTGTTGAATATCGGCTATTTAGGCAAAAACCAAAGCCTTGCTGAAAACTATATTGTCCCAGGTGATCCCTACTTCGCCATGCATGGTCTGTGCTGCCTATTACTTCCGGAAAACCATCCGTTCTGGAAGGTAAAAGAAGAACCGATGCCAGCAGATATAGCAGGAGGAAAAGTCGCTGTCGAAGGAGCACAGTTCTCCCTCAACGTAAGTCCTGTTGATGGAGACGCCCGTCTATATCCGGCAGGGCAACCTTTTGATAGAACAATCTGGCAAAGCCCGGTCAAATATAACCAACATGCCTATTCGGCCACAATAGGCTTTTGTCTGACAGGAGAAGGAGGAGAAGATATAGGGGCAGGACGAACCGGATATTCCTATGACGGAAAACAGTGGATGTACAGGTTACGTAGCCGGACGTTATTTATAAAACCGGATCATATCGCAAGCATATATCACCTGCAATCCATTGGAAAAGAGGATCGCACGCCGGAATTCCAGAAAGACGAACTGATTACCCATACACTGATCGGAAACGACGGGGAAGTTCACGTATTTTGGCATAATTATCCCGATCCGCTATACTTATCGGTCGGAGGGTATGGAATCAGCATTCCTAACGGCGACACGTTACAGGAAACCCCATCAAAACAAGGACTTTGTATTCACGGCGGAGATTATCACTCAACCATACAGGCCGTTTGCGCACCAGAAGGCAATCTGTATTCCACTTTGCTCACACCCCGTAAGGGATGGAAACATACACATCTTTTCGGAGGGTTAGGAGCTTATTGCTCCTGGCAAAGCAAAGCAGGTGTACCGCCTCACACTCCAGTTGTCGTATATGTAAACGGGACAAAAGACCGTGTTCCGGCAAACGTAAAAATCAACGTAGCACGAACATACAACGGATTAGTTATTACTTTTGAAGGAAAACAATTTCAAATCAAAATAATCGACTGATATGACATACAAAAGAATATTTACAATCCTTTTCACCGGATTAATTTCCATATGCTCGCTTATAGCCCAGGAAGTACAACGCCCTGCCGTATGGGGAATTGCCAAAATGACATTCCTCGTGAGCGATATAGAGATGGCACGGGAGTATTACGGGCGTTTCCTAGGGTTTGACGAAGCCTTTTCCTACCCGTCCCCTTCAGGAACAGTCGTGTCATTCAAGATAAACGACCGACAGTTTTTAGAATTTATCGTCGATAAACAGGCAAAAGAAAAAAAACGCCTCGTTTCTATATCACTGGAAACAGAGTCGGTACCGGATATGTTACACTACTTGAAAGCGCAAGGAGTGAAAGTTTCTCCATGTATCACGGATGGGGCAGGAAACGAAGTCATTGTCACGCAAGATGCAGCTGGGAACAATGTCGAATTTATCAATCTGAAAGCAGACGGGCTACACCGGAAATCAAAAGGGAAATTTTTGTCTGAAAACAGAATATCCAAAAGGATACACCATGCAGGCTTATACGCCGAAAAGATCGACGAACAGGATCCTTTCTGGGTAAAGATACTGAAATGCAAAGAAATCGTCAGATATCCACTGGACAAAATCCAACCCGGCATTATCCAATACCTAGGTCTAGGCGACTGTACCGAGAATATCGAACACTATTCACCCTGTGATGAGAATTTCAGCCATCCATGTTTCCTGGTCGAGGATATGCAGGAAACGATCTACACCTTAAAAGAGAGAAGAAACGGACAAACCGTAAACCGTCCCTCCATCGGTAAAACAAAGCGTTGGTTGCTGAATCTCCAGACTCCAGATAAGACGAGAGTTGAATTTACAGAGGCCTATTGCATAAAATAGAACCGACAAAACGGATACGGACTATGGCTAAACCAAAGCCTGCTTACGGAGGCTTGCATCCCAAACCGGTTCCGAATAGATCAGTTCGACAGCTTCGGCCGGGGTAGAGGCGACCGCCCAAAGTGCTGCATGCTGCGGGCGCATGAAATGCTCGTCGACGGCCCGGCGGAACATCTCCAAAAGGGGATCGAAATAGCCGTTTATATTTAGGATGACAATCGGGTTGAGATACAAGCCTAACTGTTTCCAGGTGATGACTTCCAACAACTCTTCGAGAGTACCGCATCCGCCCGGAAGAGCGATCACGGCATCCGAAAGATCAGCCATCCGTTGCTTGCGCTCGTGCATGCTGTCGACCTCGACCAGATCGGTAAGCCCCTTGTGACACCAATCCTGTTCCACCATAAAACGAGGGATCACACCGGTTACGGTTCCGCCGGCTGCCAGCGTAGCATCCGACACGGCGCACATCAGGCCCGAATTGCCGGCCCCGTTGATCACCCTCAGGTTCCGTTCGCCCAACAGACGTCCCAACTCGGTTGCCGCCTCCCGATATGCCGAGGCGACCTGCGTGCTGGAGGCACAATACACGCAAACGGAAGTTATCTTATTTCTTTCTCTTTCCATCTTTCTTTTTTGCATTATGATTTTAAAACAAAGGGGCTTTGACAAGCCATTACCTGAAACTATCGGACTCACCGCCTTCCAAAACCGTTTATTTTCCCTTATTTATATCATATCCGAACAAGGCGAAATCGCCCAGGCAAGGATCATCCGGGAAGATATGCGACAGGGTCTCGGTTATCTCGAGTGCCGTTTTCAGGGTGGCGGTCCGTTGCTGTGTCAAACCAAGTTCCAATGAAATCTGGTGAACATGCGTGTCCAGCGGAATAATCAATTGGCGGGGATGAAAAGCAGTCTGCCAAATCCCGAAATCAACGATTCCATCGGTCCGGATCATCCAACGAAGGAACATAGCTAAGCGTTTACAGGCAGAAGTGCCGCCCATCACCGGAATACCGTTTATACCGGAAAAGAGATCCTGCAACTTAAGAACCGGATTCGGGTAAGGGCTTGCAGCCAATGCGTCTTCCAATGAATCATACCGCTCATATATCTCTTTCAACCGGTCACAGAGGGCACACAAATCCGAATGCGTATAAAAGCGGTAAAACGTATCGCGTTTGCCGGCCGGGACATCCGAAACCAGTTCCCAGTACCGCCCGGACAATACCCATTCATAAGGACTTCCACCCATCCGGCTATGTAACCAGTCCGCCTTGCGGAGGATCAGTTCCCGGCGTCCATAAGAGATCCAGGAAGTGATAAAAGCAGATATTTCGATATCCCGTTTCTCTGTAAACCGATGGGGGAACCGAACCGGATCATCAGGTATAAAAGACTTCACATTATAGGTTCCGGCCCATTCCTTCAATTTCGCTGTCAGTTGTTCGTCCATCCCTTACTTCATCTTTAAGAAATACTGACGCCGGTCTTCGGGATAATGCTCGATGGCATAGCGAAGAGCCGTACGCGGAAGCTGGGTCGCATAACGTTCAAGAAAGTCGGTGAGGGTATCCCGGTCTCTTTTGCCCACTTCACGAAGCATCCAACCTACGGCTTTATGCATCAAGTCATGTTTATGCGTCATCAACCGTTCGGCCAACGCCAGCGTATCGGTAAAATCCGAACGACGGATAAAAGCCCAGGTACAGACGATCGAAATCCGCTGTTCCCAGAGGTTATCGCTGGCAGCCAGCTCATACAGGACGGAACGATCCCGGTTCACCAAATATTCGCCGACAATATCCCGGCAGGACAAATCCACCAAATCCCAATTATTGCAACGACGGGTATTCTTCAAATAGAAACGATACATCTTTTCCCGTTCATCTGCCGTAGTCTTCTTATCCTGAAATCGATAGACCAGAACCAACAGGGCGCAAAGGCGGGCCTCATGCCAGGGACTATCCAACAGGCGCTGCAATTCATCGAGAGGCATCGCTTTGTTAGCTTTCGCTATATTGCGAGTTTGCGGGACGACGACTCCTAAAAAGCGGTCGCCTTCGCCATACTGCCCCGGTCCGGTCTTGAAAAACCGGCTCAGATGGGCCGCCTTTTCGGGTGAACCGACCGATTGCAGTTCACTCAACACAAACTCCGCCGTCATGGACGCAATACCCGGGACACAGGACGGTCGCCTTCCAGAAATCCGATTACATTGTTGCAAACCGTACGCGCCATGATAATACGCGTTTCCAATGTCTGCGTTCCGATATGGGGAGTCAAGACGACATTTTCCATTTCCAGCAACTCCGGCGAGGGATAATCGCCGAACTCGAATACATCCAGGCCGGCGCCATGAATCGTCCCGTCTTTCAACGCCCGCACCAAAGCCTTTTCATCGACCAAAGGACCGCGGCCGGTGTTGATCAGGACAGCCGTCGGTTTCATCTGCTTCAGCTCGGCTTCACCGATGATATGGTAGGTTTCCGGTGTATAAGGGGCATTCAGGGAGACGAAATCAGATTGGGAGAGGAGTTCCTCCTTGGAAACGTATGTCACGTTCAGCTTTGTCTCTTCTTCGACATACAGTTGCCGACGGTTATGATAGAGTACTTCCATGCCACAGGCATTCGCACGTTTGGCAAGGGCTTTCCCGATACGCCCCATACCGATAATACCCAGCGTCTTCCCAGTCACGTTGATACCTAAATTCTCCAAGACGCCGACTTTCATATCAAGACCTTCCCGGCGCAACTTACGGTCGCATTCGGTAATGCGGCGTGCCACATCGAGCATCAGACCGAGCGCGAGATTGGCGGTAGGAGCCGTCACAGGGTCGGGGGTATTGGCAACCGTGATTCCTTTTTCAAGGCAATAGGCGACATCGATATTATTGTAACCGACGGCATAGTTTGCCACCATTTTCAGTTTGGGGGCATGGTCGATCAATTCCTTGTTTACCGGGAAATCGAACATCGAGCACAACACGTCGTACTCCGGTATCATCTCTAAAACTTCTTCGTACGTGAAATCTCTTCCTTCGGGAAAAGTAACCTCATACTTGCTTTCCAGCTCGGTAAAACCTTCGCGGAACATGTCGTAAGTAACTAATATCTTTGTCATAATTATTCTTTATATTTAATTTGTGCAGGTAAATGATGATTTATGGGTGCGTAATAAAATAATGGTGTCTCGTAGGGGCGGGGTTCTACTCCGCCCAATGAAAATAACGTCCGCCTTGCCGGATCCAAAGGGCAGAGCAGAGCCCTGCCCCTACGGGAAGATAATCATTTTGTATCACCGTGCCATCCTTGTTCCATACCCGTAAATCATCATTTATTCGCTTATAGTTAAATTATTATACATTTTAATACTTTGCAAAAATACAAAATTATCTGTTACTTCCGGGTCGATTCGAAAGTGTATGGTCGCGGATAAACCGGACAGCCAAAGGGAAAGCGGCATCCCGCATAGTGCCGTGGTCGAAACCGCCTAATTCGTAAAGGGTCACATCAGGATGGCCGAGCAGCTTGAAGAGGCGGTAAAAATAGGCAGACTCTTCGTAACGGCCATACAGTTCTTTTTCACGGTCGCCGGAAAGGATCAGGATAGGAGCACAGTCCGGACGGACGTGATACAAGGGAGCCGTTTCATCAATAGTCGGCTGCAACGGTTTCAGTCCCCGCTGGTTGCGGGTTTCGAAATGGGTGATTACCTGACCGCTGAAAGGGATGATCCCGGCGAGCTTGTCAGCATCTTTTCCATAACGCGCCAACAGCTTCTTGTCCAGCCCGACCATATCGACCAGATAGCCGCCTGCGGAATGGCCGGCGATATAGATAGAGGAAGTGTCACCTCCGTATTTTCCGATATTATCGAATACCCAGGCAACGGCGGCGGCGGCATCATCCACGATCTCCATTGTTTCCACATGCGGTGACAAGCGGTATTCGACACCTACGACTATCATACCGTCCGTCAACAGCCCGGATGGTACTTCGCGGCTGCCACCAGTCAAGCCGCCACCATGAAACCAGACAACGACAGGTGCGTTTTGTACGTCCGGCTGGTAGGCAATATCCAGGCGACACATCTTGGATATGTATTCATCTCCTGCATTTTCGCGATACGGGACATTACGCTCGTAGGTATAACCGGTAGCGAAAGTCGCCACGGAAATCAAGATGAGCAGGAAGGTTAACCCGGTTTTATTCATCATATTCTGTTCTAAATTTGAATTGATTAAACACAAAAATTCGAGTTTCAAAAGTAACCAGCTTTTTCCAACAAAACAAACAATCTCCCATTTCCCGCCTTCTTTTTCCTGCAGAACCCGATTATTTCCTATTTTTGTAATCTAATAACGAGTATCTTATTACCTGTCAACAACTACTATGGTTCTAAATTATATCTGGATCGCCTTCTTTCTGATCGCCTTCGTGGTGGCGCTTTGCAAGCTGGTCATCGGTGGAGACACAGAAGTTTTCACCCATATCATCAACGCTTCTTTTGCTTCGGCAAAGACTGGATTCGAGATATCCCTCGGATTGACGGGGGTGCTGGCTCTTTGGCTCGGCATCATGAAAATCGGGGAAAAAGGAGGCGTGATACAGGCGTTTGCCCGGCTGACGGCGCCTGTATTCAGCAAGCTCTTTCCGGGAATACCGAAAGACCATCCGGCTACGGGCTCCATCTTCATGTGCCTTTCGGCAAACTTGTTAGGCTTGGACAATGCAGCTACACCGATGGGACTGAAAGCCATGAAAGAGTTGCAGGAACTGAATGCGAAGAAGGAGTCCGCCAGCGATCCGATGATCATGTTCCTTTGTATCAACGCTTCGGGACTGACACTAATTCCTGTCTCCATCATGACCTACCGGGCACAGATGGGAGCAGCCAACCCAGCCGATGTCTTCCTGCCCCTTATGCTCGCGACCTTCTCTTCCACCCTGGTGGCCATATTGGCGGTCTGTTTCAAGCAACGAATCAACATTCTACAACGGAACCTATTGCTTTTCTTCGGCGGCATGATCACGTTCGTCGGTGGCCTGGCCTTGCTTTTCGGGATGATGAGCCAGCAATCGGTCTCCCTCTACTCTACCCTGTTTGCCAACATTTTACTTTTCTCCATCATATGCGGATTCATCATCAGCGGTATTCGCAAGAAAATCAACGTATACGACACTTTTATCGAAGGAGCGAAAGAAGGTTTCCAGACCGCCGTAACGATCATCCCCTACCTCATCGCCGTCCTGGTCGCCATTGCCGTTTTCCGAGCTTCAGGAGCAATGGATTTCCTGATCGACGGCATTCGCATGGGAGTCGCGGCAGCAGGACTGGACACGCAATTTGTGGAAGGCCTGCCTACCATGCTGATGAAGCCGCTTAGCGGCAGCGGAGCACGGGGCATGATGTTGGATGCGATGAACACCTACGGAGCAGACTCGTTCATAGGCCGCCTCTGCTCCATCGTGCAGGGATCAAGCGATACGACTTTCTATGTCGTCGCCCTCTACTTCGGGAGTGTTAAGATACGCAACACCTACTATACGATCCCCTGTTCGCTATTGGCCGATTTAGCCGGGGCAGTGGCAGCGGTCGCTATGACGTATCTGTTTTTTACCTGAAAATAATTCGTATCTTCGTCCTATCTAACATAGCAATAAAGTATGGAACAACAAGATATCCGCTGGAAACAGCGTTTTCAGAATTTCGACAAAGCCTTCCTCCGATTAAGCAAGGCGATACAAATCATACGGAAAGAACCGGACAATTTTCTCCTGCAAGCCTTCCAATCCGGGTACATCCAAGAGGGCGATTTGTGGTTGCAAGCCTTGAACGACCGGAATTTGACGACGCACACGTATGACGAAGAAACGGCTCTGTCGGTGGCGAATAACATTCAAACGAGCTATTTCCCTTTACTAAAAGCATTGCATACATGGTTGGAAATACAAGCACACGATTAGGGCTTACATCAAGGCATCAGGAAACTATCGACCGGATCTTTTCCCAATATCCGCATGTCGAGGAAGCGATCGTATTCGGTTCGAGGGCCAAAGGCAACCATAAGCCCGGTTCGGATATAGACATCGCCATTAAAGGCTCTGCTTTGACAAGAGAGGATATATGCAGCCTTGCAGGGGCATTCGAAGAATCTCTCCTACCCTTTTTCGTCGACCTCCTTGCCTACTCGTCCATTTCCAACCCTGAGTTAAAAGCACATATCGACAGGGTCGGAATAACAATTTACAAACAGTAGAAACGACAAGAAATGTATGGCAAATCCATCTTTCACCTACTATCAAAATGATACTGCCACCCCATGTAAATCGGATTAGTAGTGCATCTATTTGGAATTAGTATAGCGGGTAATTTTTTTTAACATATCATTCGGTAAGATAAAACACAAAAAGAATAGCAATATGGCAATAGCATTTTATGCGGAAGACATCAAGCTTCCGGCAATCAAAAAGAGAGCAGTCGGCAATTGGGTAAAAGAGGTTGCCGCTACATACGGGAAGAAAGTCGGCGATATCAGCTACATCTTCTGCTCCGATGAAAAGATACTGGAAGTAAACCGCCAGTACCTTCAACATGATTATTATACGGATATCATCACGTTCGACTATACCAGTGGCGACAAGATCTCCGGAGACCTGTTTATCAGCCTCGACACGGTAAAGACTAATTCCGAAACTTTCAACACCTCCTACAATGAGGAGCTCCACCGTACCATCATTCACGGTATCCTCCACCTCTGCGGCATCAACGACAAAGGCCCCGGAGAACGCGAGATCATGGAGGCTAACGAGAATAAAGCACTGGCAATATTGCCGGAGGAATGCCGGAAAATATAAAAACACCTGCCGAATCTCCAAAAGAAAATGTCAAAACTATCCTGTCTCCGCGCTTGACACGGTAACAAGGGGTTTTGACACATTTCCTTGTTTCGAAAATACCCAAAATTACACATAGACCTGATAAAACCTGTACACCGATTACTCGCTATCACCATCACAAATACTCATACCAAACGACCATCTACTCATTTGCCGGATATCCCCTGGCATTATCACATAGATTTGGATTTATAATTCTATTATCAACCTAATCCTGGAAACAGGCAAATAAAAGATTGGTAACAATTAAATTATCCGGTATGAAAGGCGCAACTATTTTCTTTCTATTTATTCTGTTAACAACGACAGGTTGCAAAAGACAGAACCAAACGGCAGATGACTTGATCACAGTAGATGTCACAAAAAATTCTTTTCCCAAAAAGGAATTGATCCTTCAAGACTTTATGGATGTGGAGTATATTCCGCTGGAAACAAATGATGAGTTTGTCAATCAAGGATGCGTGCAGGCAGTTGGTGAAAAATACATATTAGTAAAAAATTACAGGAACGACGGTGATATTTTTGTGTATGACCGAAACGGGAAAGCCATCCGGAAAATAAATCGTAAAGGACAAGGGGGAGAAGAATACACATCTTGTAGAAGTGTTACATTGGATGAAGAAAACAATGAAATGTTTATAAACGATTTTTGGACAAGAAAAATAAAGGTTTATGATTTAGAAGGAAATTTTAAACGAAGTATTAAGCAGAAACAAGAGGGTAATACCCAATTCTATTGGGATATATTCAATTATGATAAAGAAAATCTGATTTGTTACGATGAATGTAATGATGAGATTCCATTTCTGCTCGTCTCAAAACAAGACGGAAGCATAACCAAAGAGATCAAAACACCCTTTAAAGAGAAGAAGTTGTTTATTCAACTTTTAAGACATGAAGGAGGAACAAGGGCTGCCGGACCAGGTGAATACAGTAGGATTACTCCCTTTAAAGGTAACTGGATCCTATTAGAACCCTCATCGGATACGATCTACACATTAATGCCCGATTACAGTTTGCGTCCATTTATTGTGCGAACGCCACCTGTCCACACCATGACCCCGGAATCTTTCCTGACTTTAAAATTAGTTTCCGATCGTTATTATTTCATGGAAAGCATAAAAAATGTATATGATTTCAGCAAAGAAGATGGTTTTCCGAGAACCTACCTTGTATACGATACACAGGAAAAGGATTTCTTCAGGTATATCATATACAATGGCGATTATTCTTATAAAAAAGAATTTTATATGGTCATGCTGACCCCTATCAATTCCAAAGGGGAATTATGGGCGACTATAAATGCTTTCGACCTTTGCGAGGACTATAAAAAAGGAAAGTTGAAAGGCAAACTAAAAGAGGTAGCTGCGACATTGGGAGAGGATGACAATCGGGTGATCATGTTGGTCAAACACAGAAAGTAGCCTTCTGGTTATATTATCGCTTATCAAATACAGGTATAAAAATGAAAAGAATCAATGTTATTTCAGTGATCATTCTTTTTCTAGCGATCGCGACGGAAAGTAGAGGACAAAAACAGACAGGCAGTAATGATTTCATTACGGTTAATGTCGTTAAGGATTATTCCCCAAAAAAGGAATTGATACTTCAGGACTTTATGGATGTCGAATATGTTGCGTTGGAAACGAACGATGATTTCATAAATCAAGGTATCGTATTAGATATAGGCAACGAATTCGTATTAGTAAAAAACAGTAACCGGATCAATGACGGGAATATTTTTGTGTATGACCGGACCGGGAAAGCCATCCGGAAGATAAATCGTAAAGGACAAAGCGGGGAAGAATACATAAGTCTTTACACCGTCACTTTAGATGAAGAGAACAAAGAAATGTTCGTAAACGATATCTTAGGAAAAAAAATTGTTGTATATGATTTGTATGGGAACTTCAAAAGAAGCTTTAAACACAAAAACGGTACGGATTCCCAATTTTATAGCGATATATTCAATTATGACAGACAGCATCTGATTTGTTATGACGAATACGATAAAGAGCTTCCGTTTGTACTTATATCCAAACAGGACGGAAGCATTACTCAAGAGATAAAAATTCCATTTAAAGAAAAGAAATTCTTAAGCCAAATAAGGAAAACCGGAGAAAATAACGGGCGGGCAGTGATCGGTGTCGGACCCGGCCATTACTATTCCATCTTCCCTTTCAATGACAATTGGCTACTTTCAGAACTTTCGTCAGATACGGTATACACCTTTATGCCGGACTACAATTTGCGTCCCTTTATTGTAAGAACGCCGTCAATTCAATCCATGAATCCGGAGGAATGTTTGATTCTCCGGCTATTTTCGGATCGTTATTATTTTATGGAATCAATCAAAAATGTATATGACTGGAATGCACAAGAAGGATTTCCAAGTAAGTATTTCGTATACGATACAAAAGAGCTATCTTTTTCCGGATACACCATATACAACGGTGATTTTTTGGCAAAAAAAGAAATCTATATGAGTATGATTAAACCCATTAATCACGAAATTACATCATGGAACTCTTTAGAAGCCTACCAACTTGTCGAATCTTACAACAAAGGAGAACTCAAAGGGAAGCTCAAAGAAATCGCATCTAAACTGGACGAAGATTCCAATCCGGTGATTATGTTGATAAAACATAAAAATAGGAGCTTATAAAACACATCTTTTTTAAGAGTAATCAACAATATGCAACAAGTTTTTATCCCTGATACTCGTCCAAACCGGCCATCTGCTCATTACGTCGGCAATAAGCGATCTTTATGGGATATATTTGGAGGGTAATCAAATTATTCATCTTATTTTTACAGGTATGAAAACAGCACTCCTATTGCTTCTCCTTTTCCTGGTAAACAGCGGTTCGGCCAAAACGTTCGTTCCCTATACCCCCGACTCTCTGAAAAAGGGCGATTGGGTGGAAATCGAGTCCGTCCATTACTATCCTTACATTGCTCCGGGTATCGAAGAAAAGGTGCCCTGGCGGGCAGAAAACATCCGACGAGTCATCTTTAAGGCGACCGTAACAGATCTGAATGAACATACCCTCACCCTCGATTACACGCTCAAGAACCTGTACGACTGCCGGAACGAAGCCGGAAAGCCCGGTTTCTACTATTTTGACAGCCGCTACCGGCAGGACTTCACGTTCGACCGCGAGAAAGTCGGCCAACGGCTCCTGCGTGTCATATACGATCGGGATAGCCGGGAAGTACAGACTTTAGACAAGCAGGAAACTATCTTTTCTTATTCGAAAAACTATGTTCCTTTCGGAGTAAGACAGGCCGGGTTATCCACCTATCCGGAAACGACTCTCCGGGATTCCTTACTCTTGGACAAACTGCTTATACCGGCGGCACAAACTCTCCTGACCGGCTGGCAGGAAGAAGGAATGCCTCGGCTGGCACAAAACACACGAATCATCGACGCTTCGTTTTCCCTTCCTCCGAATACGGAGTTTACGTGTAGCCATGTCAATTTCGACTTGTCCGACGATTCGACCATCCACAAGAAGATATTCATCGCCTACCCGACCGAATACAAAGTGGGCGAACGGGTGACACTCCTACTCACTCCGGGGGATTCCATCACACAAGACAAAGAACGGTTTGCCACGACTCACAAAAGACATTATCAGGGACGGGGAAGCGAACAGAACAATATCCAATACAGTTTTCGGCGGTTCGCGGACATATATGACCCTGATATGCGAAGTTTGCACCCTATCACTCCTGACCAAGTAAAAAAAGCATTTCAAACCCGTGATTCCCTTTTTCAAATTGCATTAGAAAAAGATTTCAAGCATTTGGACCCATACTGGCGAAAGGTTTTCGAACGCTCGGAGCAATATTTTGAAGGGATGTTTGTCCTTAGGTTTTATATGAGAGCCACCGACAAACGGGCTTGGCAAGAAAGCGGTTTGCTTGACTGGCAAGCTCCTTATTTCGCATCGGTCAATCCGCTTATCGACTTTGCATACAGCCTGCAAAAGACAGACGCCGCAACCTACTATTATTTCCTATACACATATTCAAACTATAAAAAACAAGAATTCAAATCCGACAACCTGTGCTTGAACAAGCAAGGAAAACTATCCCCACAGGAAGAATACATCATAAATAAACAACTCTTTTCGGGTTTTCCTAAATATATGGCAACGGGATCAACTCTACAACAGTTGATGCACACCAACACGCTATCCGAAATAGAAGGAGATTATAACGATTTTATCCGCTCCTGTCCGGATACCAGTCTGACAAATCTGCTAAAAAGAACATACGATAAACTATTACCCTTCGAAACTGGAAAAAATATCAGGGAAAGTGGCCTTATGATAGCCGATAGCTTGCATCTGGTGAAAGGAAGCGACCGGAAATACATCCTGCTGTTTTTATCAAGAGAACAAGGTCTTCCTGCGCCAAACCTTCAAAATGCACTTGATTTCAAAAAATGTCTTGAATCGGAAGGGCTTGTCTCCATCGTTCAACTCGAGTTATATTCAAAATTCCAATCTAACAATACCGAACGGGTAAAACCCTTTAAAGCGATTTCCGATCTGCAAATAGAGGAATTAAGGCGTAAGGGACTCGGTGCAGTGACTATCCTGATGCGTGAAGACGGAACCATCCTCTATCGGCAATTTACGGGTTGGAGGTTTGATCCCAAACCCGCCTTAGCAATCATTCAAAACGACCTGAACCGGGAAGACGAATCTTTCAACGATTTTCTAAAAGGATTCAAAGAAGGAGTCTTAGGTACACTTTTAATCGCGGCAATCATCTGTATCGCCTACTATTTCAGGACGAAAGAAAAGCAAAAGAAGGAACGTAACCGCCGCCGTATCCGTGAACTCGAACTGCGCGCCATCCGTTCTCAGATGAACCCGCATTTCATTTTTAATGCGCTCAGCTCGATCCAGAATCTGATCAACCGATCGGCCAGCCAAGAGGCAAATGAATACTTGATCGATTTCTCACGCCTGTTGCGAAAAGTGCTGGCGACTTCCGAAAAGAAGCTGGTTCCCCTCTCCGACGAGATCGAACAACTACAGCTCTACCTGAAGCTCGAACAGCTCCGGTTCCCCTTCTCCTATTCGCTGACGGTAGACAAAAATATCGAACCGGACGCGATTGAGATTCCGGGAATGCTGATACAGCCTTTCGTCGAAAACGCCGTCAAACACGGAATCGCTCCGCGCGGTACGGGAGAAATCATAATTCGATTATCTTTGCAAGACCAGTTGCTGACCATCGACATCATCGACGACGGTCCCGGAATAGAAACAGAAGCGGAAGGTGGCTTTGGTATCCGCGCCATCAGCAACGAGTTCGAGATACTAAAGGATTTGTACAATACGGAAATCGGCATAACGATCGAAAACAGGCAGAAAAAAGAATCCGTTTCCGGTTGCCATGTCCGGCTATCCATTCCTTTATAAGATAAAATATGGACACAAAAATAACCGCAGCAATCGTAGATGACGAGCAGGGGAACCGAGAGAACCTGCTCCGTATGATCGGAAAGCATTGTCCGCAAATCAAAATATCGGCCATTTGCAGCTCCGTCACCGAAGCCCATACCGTGCTGCCCGAAGCTAAACCGGATATCCTTTTCTTAGATATCCGGTTAGGCGACGATACCGGCTTTTCCCTCCTGAGAAATCTTCCGGAGATTTCTTTCGAGGTGATCTTCGTGACCGCTTACGACAACTATGCGATCCAGGCCATCCGCTTCAGTGCGCTCGACTACCTGTTAAAGCCCATCGACCCGGAAGAACTGACACATGCCGTAGACAAGGCGGTCCAGGTCGTCCTTCGGAAACAAGAAAACAGACGGATGCAGAACCTCCTGCAAAACACGCAAGTATTGGACAAGCAAAAGAAAATAGCCCTGTCGGTCGCTGATAAGATTGAGTTTGTAGAAATCGGTTCCATTATCCGTTGCGAATCGGAAAGCAACTACACGACCTTCTATCTGAAGTCGGGGGAAAAACTGATCGTATCGAAAACGCTCAAGGAGTTCGACGAATTATTGACACCCTACAACTTCCTCCGCGTCCACCAGTCGCACCTGATCAATCTGGATGAAATCAAAAGTTTCATCAAAAGCGACGGTGGATATATACGCATGAAGGACGGAGCCTCGGTCAGCATTTCCCGCCAACGGCGGAACTATGTGATGGAGGTATTAAAGCAATTATAAACCAAGCCATCTACATAACCGCTCATTCCTTATATTTCAAATCGAAACGACCTTCCACAATGCGTCCTCCCTCGAAAGTGCCGCTGAACACGCCGCCCGACATACGGGAGATGTAGACCTTGCCATCTTCCATATTTTGATTCTCAAAAGAGAGATTCACATAAGGAAGCGTTTCTCCCTCTTTGGGGTCGGCAATCGTAAAACGGATACACGAACCGAGACCAACCTGTGCCGAAACCGTCATGCTGGAACCCTCTTCCCACTCCAAATATTCCGCAACAGGCAACCCCCACCTGCCGCTTGTATACACCCAGCCGTCAACCAGACAACCGAATGTATTCGCCCCGGTCGTAGTAGCTTCAGGCATGACCGTCGGATCGACCGATTCGTTCTCTTCGCAGGCCACACAAAACAACAACAAACAGATCAATAACAGATGTCTCATAATCGTATCTGATTAAAAGTGTAAATTCATACCGAACAATAAGGATAATTGGGAAAAACATCCTCCACCACCGCTCAATTCAGGAGATTCGACCTGCCATTTCTGGCCGTGATACCTGACCGAATAACTTTCGGAGGAGGTAACGATCCAATTCAACTTTGCGGAAATTCCCACAAGCGGAGAAAGAAGATACTCACCTCCCATTGACAGGTTATAGGCCAGTTTATTCATAGACACATCCCGCGGTTTTCCGTACACAAAGCTTTTATCTTTATAATGCTGATATCCCACCCCGGTTGATAAAGACAGATTGTATTTCTGCTTCACCATAAACAAGGCAAGCTGAGGCGCGATATAATGCATCAGAATCTTGTCAGAACTTTCGTCATGAGCGTTTTTATAACGCCCACCCTGATAGATAAGTCCGGGAGCAAGTTTAAACGAACCGAAGATATATTTGTCTCCCAAGAAATAATAGTTGGCATCCCAGGCGATCCCATTCCGTAAATCATTCCGATAAGCATCGGAGTTGTTCGTGATCCCGATCATTTTCCCCAAATACCAGGAAGCCCCTGCATGAACGGAGAATATCGACTTCCCAACAGACGCCTCCTGGGCCAAAACCGACACGGCCTGTATCAACAACCCAAACAAAAGTACATACTTTTTCATAACATTTCTTTTAGACTTATAGTCATATCTATAATGATGCCCAGAACCAGTAACACGCTGCATGGCATTATGATAGGATCGTATTGTTTTTCCTATCTCCTAAGTATCGCCCGGTTCAAATAATGGATAAATTCAGGATCATCAGGTGCAATGATAAAGTTACCGTGTCTGATAGTCGTAATCAGAATACGATTATCAGAACGCCGGGCAAAAACTTTCACATGTCCGATAGCAGTAGAAGAGAAATATCCGAGATCGCCAAACAACCAACTGACACCAAATGAACGGATCATTATTCCTAAATCCTGCCGGTCGACCTTGCGGACCGAAAGGATTTCCTCTATGCTTATATACGTTTTCCGGAAAGACGCATCTATTACCAGTTTTTCTCCATCCACGATAAAACGGTTTGGCATAAATCCTCGAGTAACCAAACAGAGGATCGTACTGACGGCAAACAAACCCAACAAGACATGCAGGTTGCCATCCCAAGCCGGGAATATACAGATGCCATATAAAAGCAGAAGCATGGCAAAACGTCTTTATCTTATTGGTACGATCCATCGTCGAAGAAGAGATCCGGGGTTCCATACTGCTATTCTTTAGTATTACTTAGTGTTTCAAGATTTACAAACATAACCAAAATCCCGTACAAATCTATTATCTTTGCAAAGAAATAAAGACAATTAGGACAATGACTTTCAATTACGATGTGATCGTGGTAGGAGCCGGCCATGCGGGCTGTGAAGCCGCGGCGGCCTCCGCCAACTTAGGTTCGAAGACTCTTCTCATTACAATGGACATGAACAAGATTGCACAGATGAGTTGCAATCCGGCCGTTGGAGGCATAGCCAAAGGCCAAATCGTCCGCGAAATAGACGCATTAGGCGGCTATATGGGAATTGTGACGGACCGGACAGCCATCCAGTTCCGTATGCTGAACCAGAGTAAGGGACCGGCCATGTGGAGCCCGCGCTCCCAAAGCGACCGTGCCCGTTTCATCGAATGCTGGCGGGGAATATTGGAAAACCTCCCGAACCTGTATATTTGGCAGGATACCGTACGCGAACTATTGCTTGACGGAAACACCGTATGCGGCGTAAAGACCGATATGGGAGTCGAGTTCCATGCGAAAAGCGTAGTCCTGACCAACGGGACTTTCCTGAACGGGCTCATGCATATCGGCCGGACACAAATCAGAGGCGGCCGCATAGCCGAACCGGCCGCTTTCGGTCTGACCGAACAATTAGTTTCACTGGGCATCAAATCCGAACGGATGAAGACTGGGACGCCGGTGCGCATCGACGCACGTAGCGTGCACTTCGATGAAATGGCGGAACAGCCTGGGGAAAACGACTTCCATAAGTTTTCATATATGGACACTTCGCACCGTGTTTTGAAACAGCTAAGTTGTTGGACAACGTTCACCAACGAGGCCTGCCATGCAGTCCTGCGCGAAGGTCTACCCGACTCCCCGTTGTATAACGGACAGATCCGGAGTATTGGCCCGCGCTACTGTCCAAGCATAGAGACGAAGATCGTGACGTTTGCGGACAAACCCCAGCACCAGCTCTTCCTGGAACCGGAAGGCGAAACGACACAGGAATACTATCTGAATGGTTTCTCCTCCTCTCTTCCTTTAGAGATACAGTTGCGTGCCCTGCAACAGATCCCGGCATTCCGGGACATACAGATCTACCGTCCGGGATATGCCATCGAATATGATTTCTTCGATCCGACACAACTTCACCATAACCTGGAGACAAAACAAATCCGCAACCTGTTCTTTGCAGGACAGATCAACGGAACAACCGGATACGAGGAGGCCGGCGGACAAGGATTGGTAGCTGGAATAAACGCACACATCAATTGTCATGGCGGAGAACCGTTCGTGTTAGGACGTGACGAAGCCTATATCGGCGTATTGATCGACGATCTTGTCACGAAAGGCGTGGACGAACCCTACCGCATGTTTACCTCGCGTGCCGAATACCGTATCTTGCTCCGCCAAGATGATGCGGATATGCGTTTGACGGAAAAGTCGTATGCCCTCGGTTTGGCAAAGCAGGATCGCTATGATCTGCTGAATGAGAAAAAGACCAGCCGGGACGCGATCATTGCTTTTGCAGCCAACTATTCCATCAAACCGCAATATATAAACAGCGGCTTGGAAACTTTGGGCACTACCCCGCTTGCACACGGATGCAAATTGATCGAACTGATTCCACGTCCCCAAATCACGTTGGAGAATATCGCGGAACTGGTCCCGGCATTCCGGGCAGAGCTGGACAAAGTTCCTGTTTCACGAAAGGAAGAGATCATCGAGGCGGCAGAAATCTTAATCAAGTATAGCGGCTACATCCGTCGCGAGCAGATCATCGCCGACAAGATAAACCGTCTGGAAAATATCCATATCAAAGGCAAGTTCGATTACAACTCAATCCAGTCTTTGTCTACGGAAGCCCGCCAGAAACTGACACGGATAGACCCGGACACAATTGCCCAGGCAAGCCGTATTCCGGGCATCTCACCGAGCGACATAAACATCCTTTTGGTATTATTAGGTCGCTAAACGCGGAATGTTCCACGTGAAACATTTACTTTAATAAAAACAGCGTAAAAGACTGATAATAGGATAGAAATAGATGCAAAAAGAGATGAGCGCAACCGAGGAACATATAAAAAGCATCCTTTCCGTCATACCGGAATCGCCAGGCTGCTACCAATACTTTGACGAGAAGGGAACGATCATCTATGTAGGCAAAGCGAAGAATTTGAAGCGTCGTGTTTCCTCCTATTTCAACAAAGAGCACGACAGCAACAAAACGCGTGTCCTGGTTAAACAGATACGGGACATCAAATACTTTGTTGTCGACACGGAAGAGGATGCACTTCTTTTAGAAAACAACTTGATCAAGCAATATCGTCCCCGGTATAATGTACTATTGAAAGACGACAAGACCTATCCGTCTATCGTTGTCAAGAATGAATATTTCCCGCGTATATTCCAAACCCGGAATATCGTACGGGACGGTTCGCGCTATTACGGTCCCTACCCTTCCATCTACACGGCAAAAGTCATGTTGCAAATGTTGAAAGAACTGTATCCGTTGCGTACCTGCAAATACCCTCTTACCCCCGAATCCATCGCCGAAGGAAGGTATAAAGTTTGCCTTGAATACCATATTAAACGATGCAAAGGACCTTGTGAAGGATTACAGACACTGGAGGAATACCAACAAAACATTTCCGAAATAAAGGAAATCCTACGCGGGAATATCTCGCAAATAAGCAAGCATCTGTATGAAGAGATGCAAAAACTGGCCGGAGAATTACGATTCGAGGAGGCACAAAAGATCAAAGAAAAGTATGAAGTCATCGAAAATTACCGTTCCAAATCGACAGTAGTCACCCCGATGCTCCACAATATAGACGTATTTTCGTTAGCAGAAAATGAGAACTCTGCCTATATCAATTACCTGCATATCGGCAACGGGGCAATCGTGCAAGCCTATACGTTCGAATATAAAAAGCGTTTAGACGAATCGAAAGAGGACCTGCTCAGCTTAGGCATCATCGAAATGCGCAATCGTTTTAAAAGCACTGCACGCGAAATCATCGTTCCTTTTCCGTTGGATATAGAACTGGAAAACGTTTCAATCACCGTTCCGCAGCGCGGAGACAAAAAGAAGTTGGTGGAATTATCGGAAATGAACGTGAAGCAATATAAGGTCGACAAACTGAAACAGGCGGAAAAGCTAAATCCGGAACAACGCAGCACACGTCTTTTAAAAGAGATACAGGATACGCTCCATCTCTCCAAATTACCAGCTCATATCGAGTGCTTCGATAACTCCAATATACAGGGAAGCGATGCGGTGGCTGCGTGTGTCGTCTTCAAAATGGCGAAACCATCGAAAAAGGATTACAGGAAATATAACATCAAAACGGTTGTCGGTCCGGACGATTATGCCTCGATGAAAGAGGTCGTACGCCGCCGTTACCAACGCGCCATCGCCGAAGAAACTCCCCTGCCCGACCTGATCATCACCGACGGTGGAAAGGGACAAATGGAAGTCGTACGCGAAGTGATCCAGGACGAACTGCATCTGGACATTCCGATTGCAGGGCTGGCAAAAGACGGGAAACACCGGACTTCGGAACTCCTGTTCGGCTTCCCTCCCGAAACAATCGGCATGCCGATACAAAGTTTCATGTTCAAATTCTTCACGCAAATACAGGACGAGGTGCATCGTTTTGCTATCGCCTTCCATAAGGATAAGCGAAGTAAGAGCCAGACAAAATCCGAATTAGATAAGATAAAAGGGATCGGAGAAAAGACAAAAGTATTACTTTTACGTCATTTTAAGAGCGTAAAACGAATACGCGAAGCCAGCTTCGACGAACTGAAAGAAGTGATCGGAGAAGCCAAAACAAAAGCATTATTAAATGGTTTAAAATAAAGATATGAGAACATTGATACAACGGGTACAACATGCCTCCGTGACCATAGACGGACAGCTGAAATCCAAAACCGGGAAAGGCCTGCTCGTACTGGTCGGTATTGAAGACCGCGACACACAGGAGGATATCGAATGGTTGTGCAAAAAGATTGCCAACCTTCGCATTTTTGATGATGAAAACGGCGTCATGAACCGCTCTGTAACCGAAACGGAAGGGGAAGTGATGGTAGTAAGCCAGTTTACCTTACACGCCTCTACAAAGAAGGGAAACCGTCCTTCTTATATCCATGCCTCCAAACCAGACGTGGCTATCCCGATGTACGAGGCCTTTTGCGCCGAGATGGGGTTGCAAATCGGAAAGGAAGTGCAGACCGGTACGTTCGGGGCCGATATGAAAGTCGAACTGGTGAACGACGGTCCTGTCACGATTTGGATCGACTCACAAAATAAAGAATGAAAAGATATGACAGAAATTACGCTTAAACAGGCACAGGAGCAGGTGGACAACTGGATCAAAACGTATGGCGTCCGTTACTTCAACGAACTGACGAATATGACCATCCTGACCGAAGAAGTTGGCGAACTGGCTCGCATCATGGCCCGCACATACGGCGAACAATCTTTCAAGGAAAGCGACAAACACCGTGATTTAGGCGATGAAATGGCCGATGTTCTATGGGTATTACTCTGCCTTGCCAATCAGACAGGCGTCGATCTGACCGCCGCTTTCGAGAAAAATCTGCAAAAGAAAACGAACCGGGATAAAGAACGACATATAAACAATAAAAAGCTATAAGATTATGGTACACGAACACGATCACGGATGTGGATGCGGACATCATCACGATGAAGACACCGAGCATCTCCACACCAATAAATATCAGCAGGCATTCGCCAAATTCGAAACGGCCGGCACAACGGAAGAAGTGGCCGAACGGGTAAAAACACTGCTCGGAAAACATGGGAACGACAACTTCACTCCCGACGTTTTAAAACAGATTCACGGTTTCATCGACCTGACTTCTCTCACCAGTATCGACACGAAAGAAAGTATCTGGAAGCTGGTCGACAAAGTGAACGATTTCGAAGGAACCCGTCCCGACCTACCCAACGTTGCCGCCATCTGTACCTATCCCCTATTCGTGGAAACGGTAAAAGAGGCCCTCTCCGCACAGGAGGTAAAGATTGCATCCGTAGCAGGCGGTTTCCCCTCCTCGCAGACCTTCATGGAAATAAAGATTGCCGAGACAGCGATGGCCGTCATGCAGGGGGCCGATGAAATCGATGTTATCATAAATTTAGGTTATTTCCTCGAAGAAAACTATGACGAACTTACCGAAGAACTTCAGGAGATCAAAGAGAGCTGTCGTAATGCCAAATTGAAAGTCATCCTCGAAACAGGTGCTCTCCAGACACCCGAAAGTATTCAAAAAGCGGCAATTCTCGCCCTCTATTCCGGTGCGGACTTCATCAAGACATCGACCGGGAAAGGCTATCCCGGCGCAACTCCGGAAGCCGTTTACACGATGTGCCAAGTTCTGAAAAAGTACCATTCCATCACAGGAAAGCGTGTCGGTATCAAAGTTGCCGGTGGTATCCGCACGGCAGAAGAGGCTGTCCGCTACTATACCATCGTCAAAGAAGTATTGGGTAACGACTGGTTGAACAAAGACTTGTTCCGCATCGGAGCCAGCAGTTTGGTAGAAGACATCGAACACCGTTTGGGAAAATAAGAAAAGCAACGGGATATTTCTCACAGCCCTATGGTCTTTTCTTCAAAAGACAACGACATAAATTTTGATACGTCCGGGTGTTCCCTCCCGCCACACCCGGATCTACCTACATAAACACCCGGATGCAGGAACCACCTACATCCGGGTGTCACTGTGTTTATATAAGCAGTTTATTCATCTTTCTCTGTATCTTCCGGAAGTTCTTCCAAGGTGCTATGCGCATTCAAGGGAGAGATATCTTTATTTAGCTGTATTTCAAGCAATAATACTTTAACAAAAAGGGGAACATGATGGTATGATAGATAAACATGATAGATGGAAAAGCAACTATCATATCTGAATCAGCTTGATATTCAAAGAATACAAGAAGAAAATGATAGTATGACAGTAAAACGTAAAAACTTATTTACGGCGCTCTATTATGTAATCGGCAAGCAACAGCAATCCTTTGCGTGCTTCCGATTCGGGGAGTGTTTTCAAAACCCCGACCGCTTTATCATGATACTCCAACATCCGCTGTTCGGCATATTCGATGCCGCCATTTGCTTTGGCAAAATCAATCAGCAAGTCTATATTCTCTACAGTAAAGTCTTTTTCATTTATGATACGAAGGCAATGGTCTACTTCTTCTTTCCTACCCGTCTGCAATGCGTGTAACAAGGGGAGCGTTACCTTTCCCTCCCGGATATCATTGCCGGTAGGTTTTCCGATATTCGCTTCTTTAAAATAGTCGAAGATATCATCTTTGATCTGGAAACAGTAACCTAAATATTCGCCGAACTCACGACATTTTTCCACCATTTCACCGGATGCCCCGGCAGAGATGGAACCGATCTCGGAACACGCAGAAAGCAGCATGGCTGTCTTTTTCCGTATCACCTGCATATAGCAGGATTCGTCGATAATACTTTCTTCGGCCGTTTCCAACTGTTTGATCTCCCCTTCCGAAAGATCGCGTCCCAAGTTGGAAACAATACCTATGATTTGTAGATTACCTGTCTGGATAGAACGGATCAACGCGGTGGAAAGGACATAATCGCCCACCAAAACCGAAATACGGTTGTCGAATATGGCATTCAGGGAAGGAACGCCGCGACGCTGTTTTGTCTCGTCGATCACATCATCATGGATAAGCGTGGCAGTATGAAGCAATTCCAGCAAAACAGCCGAATTAATCGTATTGTCCGTTACCTGCCCGCATGCTTTAGCTGCCAAAAGTACCAATAAGGGGCGGATATGTTTTCCGCTCGCATTCAGTATCTGGTCAATAGCCGATTGCAAACGATTCGTTTCGCTTCGCAGCGAAGCAGCAAACTCATCATTAAAACGTTTAAACTCTACAGCAACCGGTTGTTCTATTTTACTTCTATCCTTCATAATCGATCCTAAGATGCGCAAAAGTAACAAAAAGTATCGAGTAAGCGAGTTTTTTCGTACATTTACCGACAATTGTCACACTAAAACGTGTTAAAAGAGATGAAGTTATTCCTCATAGATGCTTATGCATTGATTTATCGTTCTTACTACGCTTTTATCAAGAATCCGCGTATCAACTCCAAAGGTATGAACACTTCGGCCATCTTTGGTTTTATCAATAGCCTGGAAGATGTCCTGAAACGTGAAAACCCAACCCATATTGCGGTAGGCTTCGACCCGAAAGGTCCGACTTTCCGCCACGAAGCCTACGAACAATACAAGGCGCAACGGCAAGAGACACCGGAAGATATCCGCAAGTCAGTCCCTTTCATCAAAGACATCATAGAAGCCTACAACATCCCGATACTGGAAGTCCCGCGCTATGAGGCCGACGATGTCATCGGTACGGTTGCCAAGCAAGCCGAGAAAGAAGGTTTCGAGGTTTATATGATGACACCCGATAAAGATTATGGTCAGTTGGTGTCCGAACATATATTCATGTACCGTCCTCGCTTCGGCGGTGATTACGAGATTATGGGAATACCCGAAGTTCTGGGCAAATACGGCCTGACATCCGTCGACCAGGTGATCGATCTTTTAGGACTGATGGGCGACAGTTCCGATAATATTCCCGGATGTCCGGGTGTCGGTGAAAAGACTGCCCAGAAATTATTGGCCGAATTCGGAACAATCGAAAATCTTTTGGAAAACACCGACAAGCTGAAAGGTTCCCTTCAGAAGAAGGTTACGGAGAACACAGAACAAATCCGTTTCTCCAAATTTCTGGCAACAATCAAGACGGATGTCCCAATCCAGTTCGATGCCGCCAAATGCATCCGGGAAAAAGTGAACGAAGAGCGCCTCGTAGAGATTTACACCGAATTAGAATTTAGAACATTTATTAACAGAATGGACAGAGAACCGGAAAAAGTCAAAACGGAGTCCAAAGCAGCACCGGCACCGGCAAAAACCGGCACAAGGAAAAAAGCAGCTCCGACAGGCCCGATTCAAGGCTCGCTCTTTGAAGAATTTGCGGCCGAACCTACGACTGTTCCCAAATATTCGACTCTCGCGAACTTAAAATCCACCCCTCATACTTATCATCTTGTTGATACAGAGGAAAAGAGGATAAAATTAGGGCGTTTTTTGAGCGAACAGGATTTTTTTGCTTTTGACACGGAAACAGATGGTATAGACCCAATGAAGGCCGGATTGGTCGGAATGTCATTTGCCGTGAAGGAAAACGAAGCTTGGTACGTCCCTGTTCCGGCAGCCCGCGAAGAAGCAGACAAAGTTCTTGCCCACTTCTCCCCCGCCCTGCAAAATCCGAAATCGTTCAAGATCGGACAAAACATAAAATTCGATATCCTTGTCGTCCGCAAATATGGAATCCGGATAGCCGGCCCTCTATTCGATACGATGATCGCTCATTACCTTTTGAATCCCGAATTGCGTCATGGCATGGACTACCTTGCCGAAACATACCTTAAATATAAAACGGTACGCATCGAGGAACTGATCGGTCCGAAAGGTAGAAAACAACTTTGCATGCGCGATGTCCCCATTCCACAGGTAGCCGAATACGCAGCCGAGGATGCAGATATTACGCTCAAGCTGAAAAACTATTTTGCCCCCTGTCTGGACAAAGAAGGACTCGAATCGCTTTTCTATGATATCGAGATGCCTTTAATATATGTATTAGCCGAAATGGAATATACGGGAGTGACGCTCGACACCATCGCCTTAAAGCAATCATCCGAGGAACTGACGACCGCACTCAAGAAGTTGGAAAAAGAAATTTATGAATTGGCAGGAATAAAGTTCAACATCAATTCCGCCCGCCAGGTCGGCGAAGTTCTTTTCGATCACCTCAAGATAGAAGAGAAAGCGAAGAAGACGAAAACCGGCAGCTACAGCACGAGTGAAGAAATACTGGAGAAAATGCGCTCCAAACATCCCGTCGTAGAAAAACTGCTCGAATATCGCGGACTGAAAAAGCTACTCAGCACCTATATCGACGCATTGCCCGAACTGATCAACCCGGAAACCGGCAAGATACACACGTCCTACAACCAAGCAGTCACCTCGACCGGCCGCCTCAGCTCGACCAACCCGAATCTACAGAATATTCCGGTACGCGACGAATTAGGACGTGAAATCCGGAAAGCCTTTACAGCCGAAAATGAAGATTGTATTTTCTTCTCCGCCGACTATTCGCAGATCGAACTCCGTATCATGGCTCACCTCAGCCAGGATGCCCATATGATAGAAGCCTTCCGCAGCGGGGCCGACATCCATGCCGCCACAGCTGCCAAAATATACGGCATTCCGGTCGAAGAAGTCACTTCCGACATGCGCCGGAAAGCGAAAACGGCCAATTTCGGCATTATCTACGGAATCTCTGTCTTCGGGTTGGCCGAACGGCTGAACATCCCTCGCGCAGAATCGAAAGAGTTGATCGAAGGCTACTTCAAGACTTATCCAGACATCCGCGCCTACATGGACGAAAGCATCGAGGTGGCGAAAGAAAAAGGATATGTAGAGACGATTTACAAACGTAAACGTTTCCTACCGGATATCAACTCCCATAACGCAATCGTGCGGGGATATGCCGAACGAAACGCGATCAACGCTCCGATCCAGGGCAGTGCTGCCGATATCATCAAGGTGGCCATGGTCCGCATCTTCAACCGTTTCGAAACCGAGGGTCTGAAAAGCAAGATGATCCTCCAGGTACACGATGAATTGAACTTTAACGTCTACAAAGACGAAATGGAAAAAGTAAAACAAATCGTATTGGATGAAATGGAAAATGCAATCCAACTGCAAGTTCCCCTGATCGCCGACTGCGGTGAAGGGGTGAACTGGCTGGAAGCGCATTAACAAAAACATATAAAGCGTATAAATCATATCATTTATACATTATCTTTGTCGTGAACTTTATTGCAAAGAGTTGCAATATCACATAGTAAAACAGAAGCGTTATCATATTGTCCTTAAGCAAGAAAATCGCCAATTTTTCATCCAGCAAGGACAGTAGACAACAATTGCCTCACGTTTTTTGTATATATACATAAATATATAAACATTAAGCGTGGGCTGTTGTCTATCTGCTGGATAGGTGTTTGGCGATACCTCTTGCTTGGATAGATGGCAGTTCCCACGCTTTTATTTTGTTTTCCATCTTAGGGAACAGATGGAGCAATCGAGAAATTATGTATTTCATATTCCCAGACAATCTTCCGGTATCCGTACAAAAGGCGGCATTCGAATTCACATCCGAACAGTTCCCCTTGTATCATTACATAACACCGGATACAGAGATACTGAATCAGGGTATTTCAATCGCTATACCGGATGAAGCCAGCCATATCCGTTCCATCCGCCTCACCACATCCCTAAGCCATTTCATTTACTATTATCCTGAAAAAGGATATAAGATCGCGCAAGGCATCCATCTTCCCCCCTTCCGGGTTCCGACAGTCGGAGATCTTTATGCAAACGGAGTGGTTATACAGACCGGGGTAGATTCTTCCGGTCAGCAGATAGAACCCGATATAATCCCTTATAAAGGTTCGGTAATGGAGATACAGGAACAGACACTCGATTATTTCGATGCCTTAATTTATTGCGAGTCTATTTCCGAAGGGACTTTAGACAACTGGCATCTGCCGGATATGCTCAATTTGGTATTGCTGCACACCAGGCAACGGGAATTTAACATGCTTCTTGCCAAGCATCAGGGAACTTTGTTATACGACGAGGAATACTGGTGCAAAGACAACAGCGTGATCGACCTGGGAGTAGCGTTCAATATGGCAAACAGCAGCCTCGATATATGCCCTAAAAAGGAAAAGCGGCAAGTTCGGGCTATACTGGATTATTAGAATACTCAAAATCCTCTCCCGCTTATTCGCCCAAACAATATTTTCTATATTCGGTTCGCCTGCATCCGGCAACATAAATACAAAAGAATCCTTATCTTTGCAGTCTGAAAACAAAGTTTGAATAAATCATAACAACAAAATAGAATGGCATTACAATGTGGCATAGTAGGACTTCCCAACGTAGGAAAGTCTACTCTTTTCAACTGCTTATCGAATGCAAAAGCACAGTCTGCTAACTTCCCGTTTTGTACGATCGAACCGAATGTCGGCGTGATCACCGTACCGGACGAACGTTTGAACAAGCTGGCAGAAATCGAACATCCCCAACGTGTTATCCCTACTACGGTGGAAATCGTAGACATCGCCGGCCTTGTAAAAGGCGCCAGCAAAGGAGAAGGGCTGGGAAACAAATTCCTCGCCAATATCCGCGAAACAGATGCAATCCTGCACGTATTACGTTGTTTCGATGATGACAATATCGTTCATGTGGACGGTCGTGTCGATCCGGTTCGCGACAAGGAAATCATCGACGCCGAATTACAGATTAAAGACCTGGAAACCATCGATAGCCGGATCGCCAAAGTGCAGAAACAGGCTCAGACCGGTGGTGACAAGCAAGCTAAAATAGCTTATGAGGTGCTTTGCAAATACAAGGAAGCACTGGAACAGGGTAAAAGTGCCCGCACCGTCTCTTTCGATACGAAAGACGAGCAGAAGATCGCACACGATCTGTTCCTGTTGACCGACAAACCGGTCATGTATGTCTGCAACGTAGATGAAGCCAGTGCCGTGGACGGGAATAAATATGTAGAGGCCGTCCGTGAAGCTGTGAAAGACGAAGGAGCTGAAATCTTAGTCGTAGCGGCCAAGATCGAAAGCGAAATTGCCGAATTCGACACCTACGAGGAACGCCAGATGTTCTTACAAGAGATCGGTTTGGAAGAATCCGGTGTTGCCCGCCTGATCAAATCCGCTTACAAGCTCTTGAACCTGCAAACATTCCTGACAGCCGGTCCCGATGAATGCCGTGCCTGGACGTTCCATAAAGGCTGGAAGGCCCCGCAATGCGCCGGTGTGATCCATACCGACTTCGAAAAAGGCTTTATCCGTGCCGAAGTCATCAAATATGAGGATTATATCTCCTATGGTTCGGAATCTGCAGTAAAAGAAGCAGGAAAGATGAGTGTCGAAGGAAAAGAATATATCGTCCAGGATGGTGATATCATGCATTTCCGCTTTAATGTGTAATTTCCTAAAACAAATACATTATGATTAATAAAACCAGTACAGTGTTCATCGCAGCCTTGATCAGCATCTTAGGGCTTACCGGCTGTGTACGATACAACGTGGCAGAACCATTAAACCGTTTCAGCAGCCCCGAAATGGGGACTGCCGACGGCAATGAAATAACCGTAACAGCCGGATCGACTTGGTTTGCCGAAGGAGAATATGAGAACTTCATATTAACCGGACAGGCCCGCACCGAGGAAAATGCGGAAGCGGCATTGCTATTCCATACCGACGGGACGTCAGGCTATGAAGTGGCCTTCCGGAACGGAGCCATCGACGGCACACGTAAAAGCGGCAGCCTCACCTCTGTACGTAACCTCTACCGTTCGCTGGCTGAAGACGGAAAATGGTTCGACTTCGAAATTGCCGTACGCGGGCATAACATATCGGTTGCCATAAACGATACGGTGGTAGTATGTTATACTGAGCCCGAACATCCCTATCGGACAAAAGAATATGCCGGACGTCTGCTCAGCAACGGTTCAATCGCGCTAAAAGGCAGGAACGGTGATGTCGCTTTTCGTAACCTCAACATGACTCGTTTGAAAAAAGACGCGGTCAATGAAGCAGACACAATGCCGCGGATAGACGAACAGAACGATGCCGTCATCCGTTTCCAACAGCAGAACTTCCCTGTGATAGACTACCATGTGCATTTGAAAGGCGGCCTGACGAAGGAGATGGCACACGCCATGTCGATGAACTACGGTATCAACTATGGTGTAGCTCCCAATGCGGGCGAGGGTGGCGTAGGCCGTATGCTTGCTGACGACAAGGAAGTGTATGAATACTACAACGAAGTAAAAGACATGCCTTTCCTGCGCGGCGTACAAGGTGAAGGCCGCAAATGGACAGCCACCTTCTCACAAAAGGCTTTAGGTGTATTCGACTACCTCTTTACCGACGGAATGACCATTGTGGACCATAAAGGGCGCCTATCAAGGATATACCGCCCCGAAGAGGTACACTACGACGGTGTTACCAAAGAACAATATATGGACCATCTAGTGGACCAGACCGTCAAGATTCTGACCAACGAACCGGCCGACATCTATGCCAACCCGACTTTCCTGCCGGAAGAGCTGAATGCAGAGTATGCCAAATACTGGACCGACGAACGTATCGACTGCGTCCTGGATGTATTGGAAGAATACAACATCGCACTTGAAATCAATGCACGTTATAAGATTCCAAGCTTCGACATCATCCGCAAAGCGAAAGAACGTGGAATCAAGTTCACTTTCGGTACGAACAATGTCGATGCCGATTTCGGCAAACTGGAATATTGTCTGCAAGCCGTCGACGAATGCGGTCTGACAACAGAAGATCTCTGGTTCCCGACCATGAGCGTACGTGGCACTCGCGAAGTGGTACTGTATAATAAGTGGTAACTTAATACATTTACGATATATTAGTAATTCCGTACTGCATAAATATTTATCTTTGTGCCAAACCTCAAAGATAAATATTATGAAGGTACGACAGATCCTCTATTCTTTTTTGGCAGCATCTTTTCTGGGAGCTTGCTCCGATACCGATCCATCCGGTAATTTCTCTTTAAACGACTGTCCGCAGGTGGCTATCCGGCAACTGGTTGGAAACGATAGCGTAGTCGTCTGTAATCTCGACCTGATAAAAGATACACTGAACATCCCGCTCAGCCAACTCATTGACGACTTCAAAATCATCAAATTAGACTCGAAAGACGAGGCATTGGTAAAAAGTTATTTTACCCATATAACAGATAACTATATCGGTGTCTACTCCGGGAGAATGATCCCTTACAAACTCTTCGACAAAGAAGGAAATTTTCTGCGCACAATCGGGAGTATCGGACAAGGGCCGAATGAATATACCCTGATATATGACAGTCAGATAGACGAGAAAAACAAAAGAGTGTACCTCTTGCCCTGGAATACAAAACAGCTGCTCGTATATGACTTCGATGGCAACAACCTCCCTCCTGTTCCACTACCGACTCGAATACCCAAAGGCATTTTCCAGGTAGATACAGACAAGGAGATCGTCACAATAGGCATTCTACCTTTCCGCTATATGGAAAATAAATCCATAATATGGCAACAGGATATGAAAGGTAACATTATACAGGAAACAGATGCCACGCCTTTCTTCGCGTATGACGATTTCAGCAATGAAGTCAGCAATAACCAAAATACGGGACAGTTCGACTTCTACATTTTCCATTGGGGAGCACAGGAAGACTCATTATATCATTACGATAAAGCTGCCAACCGCTTAGTTCCTATCTTTACAATCCCGTTCGAAACAGAGGAAATCCCCAAGCATGACTATATAGAATTGCCTGGTCACTATATAGCCGAAATCACAACGAAGGTCGTGGGCGGAACCAGCATGGGAGGGATGAATATACTCGTAGACAAACAGACTTTAAAAGGATGTTACTTCAATCTCGTCAATGATTTCCTGGGAAATATGCTCATTACACGTCCCATTTTCTATTTCCAGGACGGCAAGTTCACCCTAAACATGGACCCGGGAAATCTGCTTGATGCCTTAGAGACTGTCCTGGCAAAATCCGCAAACCTACCGGATGCCGAGATACAAAAGCTAACGGAATTCAAAAATTCCATCTCCATTGATGACAATAATTATCTTCTCATCGGCAAATTAAAACAGGAAGCGAAGAAACTGACGGCTTCTACAGGAACAGAAGCAATTCCCATACAGATAAAAAGCACAAAAGAAACTGGAACCATTGACAGTACGGAGCAGGAAAACCCAGACCTCATTTATTATACCGCTACGCTGGAGACTTGGAAAAGCTATTTTCCTGCTCATAACAAATACAAAGACTGGGATTCCAAAAACGCAAAACAGGTACTGATCGGAGCAAATATCGACAAATATGGTAAACCACATGACGTTAAGATCATCAAAAGCAGTGGTATTAAAGAATTGGATGAAGAGGCCATGCGCCTAATACAGGCAGCTCCGATCGTTCCTGCTAAAAATAAGGATGGAAAGAATGTAGAACAAACCAATTGGGGTATCCCGGTCTATTTTCCTCCCAGATAATGTAGTCATGACCCGTATTCGTCTTTATATAGTATTCTTTCGTACGACGTTGCTAACCAGCATTGTCATTGAAGTGGCTCTCGCTTTCTTGGCTTTTATCCTCCATTCAAGGGATTTTATCGGCAGCATGCTGCTATTCACCCCTACGTTCGGACTGGGGATGGATTTGCTTTATAAAGAAGGATCAATGCTACCTGAAGGAAATCAAAGAAAAAGAAGAATTAATCCCTTACGGTTATTATCGTCCCGGCTAATTTTAGTATCTTTCCGCACATATTAATTCTCAATCATTATGAAAACCTGTTGTATGATTCTTTTAGCGGCCTTCACGTCGCTCGCATCCGCCCAACAGAACGGAGTAACCAGCATATTGGAAGTACTGGACGTAACAAACGGCGGGCGCACCGTAGTCAAAGAATTCCCCTACCGTATCGAAGCACCAAACTGGACGCCCGACGGCCGGTGGCTCGTGTATAATAGCGGAGGAAAACTGTACAAACTCTCACCCGATTCGCCCGGCGAACCTGAAATGATAAACACCGGCTTTGCCACCCGCTGCAACAACGACCATGTCATAGCTGCCGACGGCAAGCAGATAGCTATCAGCCACGGGACAAAAGAAGACGGCAAATCACGCATCTATACCCTTCCGATGCAAGGAGGGACACCTCGCCTGATCACCCCGATAGCCCCCAGCTACCTGCACGGTTGGAGTCCGGATGGACGGCAACTCGCCTATTGTGCCGACCGGAAAGGCAATTATGACATTTACGTTATTCCGGTTGAAGGAGGAGAAGAAATACGCCTGACGACAGCAGAAGGATTGGACGATGGTCCCGAATATTCTCCTTGCGGAGAATATATCTGGTTCAATTCTGTACGCACGGGTTTGATGCAGGTATGGAGAATGAAAAAAGACGGCTCCGAACAAACCCAGATGACATTCGACGAAACCCGCAATTCCTGGTTTCCCCACATCTCTCCCGACGGTAAATCCGTCATCTTTATTACCTATTATAAAGGAGACCTGGAACCAGGGCAGCATCTTCCCAACAAGAACGTAGAACTCAGGATTATGCCAGCCACGGGAGGAGAGCCAAAAACATTAGTCAAGCTATTCGGAGGACAGGGAACGATCAATGTCAATTCCTGGGCTCCGGACAGCAGGCGCGTAGCATTCGTCAGTTACCGCCTCTCCTCTCCTTCCTCCAAATAAACATTCTTGGCGGTGTCAAAACCGCCAAGCTTTTCCATTGATAAACACGACTCCCAAGAAATAAAAAAAGGAATGCCATGACGACATTCCTTACCAGACACACATTTACCTCTTATTTCATACCATATTTCTGCATTCCATATTCACCTAATATTTCAAGGCATCTGAGGCACTTTCTAAAAAACTTCTTCATAGCTTCTCTCTTCTTATTTAAAACGATTCATGCAAAACATACTTGCATTAGTATAGCATAATTATGTTTTACAACACAAAAATAGAGGTAATACAGATACGTTATTCACCTCAAATGTCTATTTAACATCATTTGTACAAATAGCCGAACAAGAAAAAAGTGCCTTAGCCGATGATATATTTCGCATGCGGCAACTTACTCACCAGATAAGTAAATGACCATGAACAAATAAAGGTAAGAACAGCCGAAACAGGAACCAACGCCGGAACAGGTGTCCCGATCCACTGTGCGAACATATAAGAAGGACCGACAAAAAAATAATGCACGCAATACAAGCCAAAACCGCATTTGGTCAGATTGGCAAGGGCACGGCAAATAACCGGCGAGGTGATCCGTACTTTTCGTACCAACAGGAAAACGGCAGCCGTCATCAACAAGACGTTAGGCGAACAATAAGTAAAGAACAGCTCCATCCCCTCCTCGCTCACATTCGGATCGGATGTCATATAGCGAAAACCGGCCCATGTAATAAAATAGCCAACTAAAAACAGCGGAATCGTCATTAACAAGGTCTTACCAAGCGCCCCCTCCGTTTTTTTCCCTAAATAATGTCCTAACAGTAAATAGCCGTTGAAACCAGCAAAATAATAAAATAAGCCGAATGAATTCCATGAGCAGGTTCCGAACTGGTAACGAGAGACAAACTCCGTCAGATAAGGGATAAACAACGAAATAAACCAAAGCGACAAAAACATACGCTTCGCCTTATCCGACGCCTTCTCCACCCATGCGGAGAAGACCGGCATATACAGATAAAGCCCTATCAGCGCATAGATATACCACATCGGCGTCGCATAGACCGTAAAGGTTAGAGGAATCAAAGCGATCGTCTTCAACGCCTCTACGAACGAGGCCGAAGGATTCGGTTCCCAAGGGAAAAAATCCGTCACCAGTTCCGGGCTACCTCCTACCCACTGGATGAACCAGGGGGCCAGATCAAACAAGACAGACCAAATCAGGAATGGAAACAACACACGCGGAATGCGTTTCTTATAAAAGGTGGAAGCTTCCTGCCTGACCGGCAACAAAAGAAATCCGGTCATCATCACAAAAAGCGGCACGCTGGCACGCAGCATAGAGCCATAAACAGACCCCCAAAAATTAAACTCCGGATTGGCCCTCGATTCAGGCGAAGCGTTAAACGGGTCGGTACAATGGATGGCAATCACCATCAGGATGGCGACAAGACGAAGAACATCCAGCCAGACAATATGTGGTCTGGCAGTAGTAGTTTGAACAGTGTCCATGGCAGAATAAAGATCGTTATGTGTTTATTTGCTATTCTTATACTCCGACGGAATCGTACCCGTACACTTCTGGAAAGCCCTCCGGAACGTACTGATCGAATGGAATCCTGAACGTTCGGCAATCTCCTGTATACTGACATTCGGCTCGGTATCCATCAAACGCTTACTTTCCTCGATCCGGAACTGGTTGACATAATCGGAAAACGATTGTCCCAGCTCCCGGTTAAACAATTGGGAAAGATAGGAACGGCTGATAGGAAAGATCCGTTGCAAATCCGTCAGGCGTAAATCTTCGCGAAGATACGGTTTTTCTCTTTCAAACCATGCATTTACTTCCTCTGCATAACGTTTACTGAGAACCCGGTGTTCATCATCGTCATCACCATCTTCCTCTTCTTGATACGGTAGATCCCATCCACTCTCAAAAGAATGTTCCAGGACAACCACCTTCAGAAATAACGCCTTATAGAAAAAATAATACCATACGAACAGCAGGACCGTTTTGTCGATCGCATACATCAAAGGCGTATTGGTCAGCAATAAAACAAGATAAAAACCATGTAGAGCAATAAAAATGATCATGGTTTTCTTTAACCATTCCAAATCATATTCTTCCGGATCGGAAACATTCTCTGATAAAAAAACTTTGAAATCCTTACCATACCTTGCTATCAGATAAACAGGCAGAACCATATAAAACAAGGTCAGCAAAAAGACCGTCATACGAAGCAAGACATCCATATTGAAATATTCGAAAACCTCCCGTATCGAATAGTAGGTATGAATTTCACCTCCCGACAACCGATAAGTCAGGTAGGCCAGGCCACCGAAAATAACCGGACTGATAAATAGAAGAAAACGTTGGCAGGTAAGAAAGCCGGGCCGCAATACTTCAATCACATAACAGGCGAGCATAGCTGCCACCAAAGCCCCCATGATCAGGATATCCGGATGGAAAGCTTCTTTCGGTTCATGCAGATAAAGGTTTACAGACAACCTTATGGCTGCCAGGAAAGCCCACAAAAACATACCCCATCCCAATATCTTTTTTGCCCGGTTATCACTGGCCCGAAGTAGCAGGGTGAGTCCGCCGAAAATACAGAATCCTATGATCTGCAAGCTTAATAAAAACTGAATTTTGTCCAACATAATATATCCCTCGTATCAAGTAAACAAATTGAAGCATTAAATAGTTGATCTGAGCCATTAGTAGACAATTTGACGCCTGTAGATAATTTGCACCTTGTGGTTTTATACGATTTCATCGTGGTTTTATACCGAATGCACTCTCTACCTCTCCAAACTGACTGATCTTTGCACCTGTAATCACTTCACAAAAATAATACAAAGAATGAATAAATTACTACTATTTATGATGGCGACAGTTTGTATTTTTAGCTGCACAAACGACTACGATCCGGTACTCATTGAAAATTTAGGCATGAAAAAACAACCTTTAAAAATAATCACAAAGGTACTGACTACAAAGTCTCCTAATTTTATACAAGAATTTACAAGAGGATCAGTCATCGGGTTACATGTCGTCTCGGAAAACACCGGTAACATCTACGATAGTAATCCGGACTACAAAAACGTGCGGGCTGAAGCCTTTCTGATACACAACAAGTTGGACTGGCGCCAGTCACCCGAGATTTACCTGAACGAGGAACCGGTCACTGTTTATGCCTATTACCCGTATCAGTCGCAGGTTGATTTCGATCCGGAGAATATCCCGGTCCGCATATCGCCGGATGCTTCCCTGACGAAAGATTACATGTACGGGATACAAGCCAGCGGGCAACGGGCGGTCAACCAGATTTCTCCAGTCGCGTTGCTCAACATGAATCATACGCTTTCACTCCTAAGTTTCCAATTGCGAATGACACCGGAAGCGGAAGGCTGCTTCCTACTCCATGCGATACAGATCGGAAACAAAGCCGGCGGCACGGCTCTCTGCTTCGGGGGTAAGATGAACATTAAAACCGGAAATATCGGCGGATGTGCCGGAACAAATGCTTCCACCCGACTGAAACTGAATACTCCGCTCATGTTGAAAAAGATATCGGACGAGCCGCAACAACTGATGGTAATCCCCACATCGCGTATCAGGACAGACGGAGATGTGGAAGTGCTCTTCACCATCAACGAAACAACATTCAAATATAAAGTTCCCGCCAATACGAAGTGGGAAAAAGGAAAAAGATATATATACAACCTTCTCTTCAACGGTAAAGACATCACGCTCGAAAATGTAAGTGCCAGCGAATGGCTTCCGGTTGATAACATCACCTGGTATTAGTCTTCAAATAAACAAGGGTAGTCCATACATTGTGAACTACCCTTGTTTCATTCTATAAATCAATATTTATCTGTTACTTTTGGCTTGATCCAAAAGTAACCAAAAGATCAAGGCTTAACCGTCCAGGCTACTCCGGGCAAAGGCTACGCTGTCGCCTGCGAAACTCGCTTCGCTCAAACAGCGCAGGCTCCGGACGCTCCGCCTTTACCCTTCGCTTGACGCCTGTCCGCTTAGGCCTTTTATAGAAAGCTACGCTTTCTCTTGGGATGGCCGATACCGCCTGCTTCTCTCGCCTGCTTCTCTGCGATCCCGCACTTGATGCGGGAACAGGCTTGTCCCCGTGCGGGGCACGGGGACGCAAAAGAACTGTCGAAATCGGCCATCCCCAAAGAGCCGTCAGGCTCTACCTCCGGCCTAAGCTGGTGAGCGTTAAGCGCAGAGACCGCAGTGAGCGTCTGCTGTTTGAGCGAAGCGAGTTTCAGACGCGACAGCGAACGAAGGGAACGGAGTAGCGAAGCAGCTTAAGCCTTGACTTTTTGGTTACTTTTGGGTCAAGCCAAAAGTAACAAGTATACATTTACACCTTGCCTGACATCCCAGAAGACGATGTACCGGTTGTAGTGCGGTTGTCCGGTTCTTTAGAAGCGGAGGCGATTGTTGCAGAAGCGGCACCTGTAGTAGTGACAGTCGTAGCAGCTCCCTGTACCTGTTTGTCGACTTCCCAATGGAACGGTTCGAACGCAGTATTCGGATCCACCCAAGACGGTTTCTTGGCAGCATAGATAATGAACGGAGCGGCTACTACCACAATAGCACCGATAATCAGTACGGCAAACCAGACAGTATTGTTACCTGTCGAAATCTGGCTGGGCGGGATAAAGCTCAGTACGAAGGCGAGCAATGAACCGCAAAAACCAAGACCGCCGATAAACCACATCAGTCCGTTACCATTCTTACCGATACGGAACGGACGACCCGCTTTCTTCATCCGGTAACGCAATGCGATTGCACCGGAGAACATCAGCATATACATAATCAGATAAAGAATAACCGTCAACTGTGACAAAATCTGATAGAAGCTCTGTACGGAAGGCATAACCACGAACAACAAGCTTAGGAATGTAACAGCCAAACCTTGAACCAACAAAATATTTTTCTGTACACCCAACTTGTTTGTTTTCTGGAAGAACGGAGGCAGATAACCGGCTTTACCAACGGCAAAGATACCTTTTGAGGGACCGGCAACCCATGTCAATACACCTGCCAACACACCGAAAGCCAACGCAACGGCAATAACGGGCGACAACCAGGAAGCATGGATAAATTTAAAATAGTTGTCAAAACCAACCAGCAAACTCTGCGTCAGATTAATATCTTTCTGCGGGATAATGATACCCAATGCGAATGTTCCCAACACGAAGATCAACACGGTAATCAACGCACCGATAAACACAGCCTTCGGATAATTGACGGAAGGATTTTCGACATCTTTCACATGGATACCCCCCATTTCCATACCAGCATAAAAAAGGAATATACTGGACGCAAGTACCAAATTATCGAACTTCGTGAAGTCGGGGAAGAAATTGCTGTGGAAGTCCATATTGGAATGACCGCCGGAAGCCAGATACACGATACCTAAGATAATCAATAAGGCAGCCGGGATAATCGTACCAACGATACCACCCACTTTAGCCACTTTACCTACCCAGCTCAAACCTTTCAAAGAGATGAAAGTGGCAAGCCAGTAAATAATCAATACCACAACCAGCGTATACACTTTGTTTGAAGCCAGCGTCATGTCATGCGCATCGTTCATCCCGATAAACGCAATAGAAACGGCCCCGAAAGTCAATACGGTCGGATACCAGATCGTACTTTCAATCCATTGTACCCAGATAGCCAGGAACCCCCATTTCTTACCATAGGCCTCTCCTACCCATCGGAACACTCCACCCTGTTTATCCTGGAACATGGCGGCTAATTCGGCTGCCACCAACGAGGTAGGAATTAAGAACACGATTGCTGCAAACAGATAATAAAAGGCTGAACTTAGTCCATACACAGCCTCAGCCGGCAGTCCGCGAAGTGAGACGACTGCCGTAACATTCATAATCGCAAGAGTAAATACTCCAAGTTTTGCTGCTTTTCCAATATTTGCCATGAATTTTACTATTAAAATGTGAATTTTGTTTTGTTTAGTTTCGCTTGTATTGACAGTATAACAACTCCTTTTTGTGTTAGTTTGTCAACAAGATGTCAAACTTGGTTAATTAACAGACAAGTGTTAAAAACAAAAGGTGTCATTTTGTTGTTTCATCCGATGAAATATCTATTACTTTTGGCTTGATCCAAAAGTAACTAACAAATCACCATTTAGTAAATAATATCTAAAGACAATGAGAACTGCATTCAATGATTTTTTTTATGAAAAACGAGGTATCTACGGAGTACTTCATGTGATGATATTGCTGCTATCGCTATTCCTCATCGTAGATATTTCGATCGACACGTTCAATAATATACCGTTCATCTCGCAAACCTCGTATCTGAAAACGCAGTTCTGGATCTGTATGTTCTTCATTGCCGATTTCATATTGGAGTTTTTCTTATCAAAAGATAAAATTCATTATTTGCAAACCCATTTTCTCTTCCTGCTGGTTTCGATTCCTTATCTTAATATAATAGATTACTATGGCTTTACTTTCTCGGCCGAGGTGACCTATTTCCTGCGTTTCATCCCGCTCGTACGCAGCGGATGGGCACTGGCGATCGTCGTCGGCTGGCTGACTTCGAACCGGGCTTCCGGCCTCTTTGTCTCCTACCTGACGATGTTGCTGGCAATGGTCTATTTCTCCAGCCTGATCTTTTTCGTGATCGAACAGAAAGTGAACCCCGAAGTCAAGGATTACAGTGACGCTCTCTGGTGGGCTTTCATGGACGTGACGACCGTAGGTTCGAACATCATCGCGATCACCCCTACAGGACGCATCCTGTCGGTCCTGCTGGCTGCTCTCGGCATGATGATGTTCCCGATCTTCACAGTCTATGTTACGAGTCTGGTACAGTCTGCAAATAAGAAAAAAGAAGATTATTATAATAAAACGCATCTCACTCCCTCCGGACAAGCAGTTGATACCCAGCCGGTCGTCATTACTCATAAATCCGATAACCCACAGTAACGAAAACAGTCGTCATGCCAAAATTCTGTACAACTCACAGGGAGATTGCATTGAAACACATCTGGCATGATAAAAAACACGAATTTAGAATTATCAAAATGTCACTACTACCCCATCCAAATCGGATTACTACCCCATGTTTTTGGAATTACTATTGCGGGTAATATTTTTTAACATTACAAAATGCGCTACTTTACCGAATAAAGATAATAAAATGATAAAATTATTTCCACAAAAAACGAGCCTCCCGTCTCCCTGTTAAATACAGAGGCGTGAAGGCTCGTCAACTAAAAGAATAAACCGTTTTAACCGGTGATTGTAAACCGGGTACTGCCAAAAATGGAGATACCCAATTTATTCATTATGTATTTTATTGCCAACTGTGCCTTTACAGAGTTGCCGGAACTGTCCAAAGGAGGTGCAAAGGCAGAGATGCCGAAGTGCCCGGGCATGATACCCATCACGCCACCGCCTACACCCGTTTTGGCCGGAATACCGGAAGTATACAACCAGTCTCCCGTACGTTCATAAAAACCGACTGTAGCCACTAAAGAAGTGATTTTTGGCGACAAGGAGGCGTCGAAAACAGGCTTCTTGGTAACTGGATTCACGCCGTTGTTGGCAACGGTTGCTGCGGCAATGGAAAGCTGTTCGGCTGTGATACCTAACGAACACTGGCGGGTGTACAGGTCGAGCGACATATCCGGATCGTCATAGATACGGTTGTAGTTCTTCAGTAACCAGGCGATAGAACGGTTATTGAAGTTGGTGGCAGTCTCTGACTTGTACAGTTCATCGATCAGTTGCGGAGCACTCCCGCAAAGGTCGGTGATGTTGGAAACGATGGCTTCCCACTTTTTGTCGGAATTACCGACCGGTTGCACCATACTGCAAGCCGTGATCGCACCGGCATTTACCAGCGGAGTGGAAGGATGGTCATTTTCCAACAAGATCGCCATGATGGAGTTGAAAGGAAGGCCGGTAGCATCGGCACCGATCATCTTCAGTACTTTCTCGGCTCCGTACTGGCGAAGTGCCAGGATAGCCGTATGCACTTTCGAGACAGATTCGATCCCGAAACGGTAGGAAGAATCTCCTAATGTAATGATCTTACCGTCCAACAGGCAGATACTGATACCGAACAGGTTCTTGTCGATATTAGCCAGATAAGGGATGTAATCGGCATTCTTACCACCTGTATTATCCTTGAATTGCTCGTAAGCCTCCTGTGCAGCTTCTTTTATTTGTGAAACAGAAATTGTTTTATTCATGATTACTTCTTTTTATGAGGTACACCTGTATGAGTAAATACAGAACCTTTCACTTCCTGGTTCTTATCCTGTGCAATACGGGTAGGAGTCGGATATTCGAGTTTTTCAAGTTCCGTTATGGCTCCCGTGATATCGTTCAGCAACTGGTCAGCCATGTCACGGCTGAATCCCTGGCGGGCAACGATACGCATCACGACATAGTTTTCAAGATTGTTTGGCAATGTATAGGCGGGAACCATCCAACCGCTTTGTTTCAGTTTATCCTGCAAGTCGTACAGTGTCCATTTCGCCTTCTTCGCATAATCCGGTTTGAGATACCAGATGAACAGCGGATTCACGACTTCGTTGCTGTAGTTTACGAACGGAGCCATCTTGCCAATCTGGTCATGTAGGTACTGGGTAACTGCCATGCTATTTTCCTGGACAGCCTTATATCCTTCAAATCCGAGACGGATGAACTGGTAGTATTGTCCGAGGATCTGGGCAGCAGGACGGGAGAAATTCAAACCGACCTGGGTAATGTTGGCACCCAGATAATTTACGCTGAACGACATGGAATCAGGCAAATATGACTTGTCTTTCCAGACAACCCAACCCAGACCCGGATAAACCAGACCGAACTTATGTCCGGACGTACTGATGGAAAGAACCCATTTCAAACGGAAGTCCCACTTCAATTCCGGTTTCAGGAACGGGAGGATAAAGCCGCCGGAAGCAGCATCCACATGAATAGGAATATCGTAGCCAGTCTTTGCATTGTAGGCGTCGAGAGCTTTGTCCAGAGCTTCCACATCATCGTTCAGACCTGTCCATGTAACTCCTTGAATCGGCACGATACAGATCGTATTTTCATCACACATCTTCAATGCTTCTTCGGGATCGAGCGTAGTCTTCTCCAATGTCAGAGGCACTTGGCGCATTTCGATCTGCCAAAGTTGGGCGAATTTTTCCCATACAACCTGAAATCCGGTAGAGATAACAAAGTTCGGTTTGTCTGCAGGCTTACCGGCAGCCAATCTTTTCTTACGCCAGCGTAGCCAGGCTGCAACACCACCTAACATACATGCTTCGGACGAACCGATAGCCAATGCGCCGGCTTTCCATTTTGCCTGTTCGGGGGTATTCCACAAATTCGCTACGATATTGATACATTTGGCATTCATAACGGCAATACGCGGATATTCCGTTTCATCAATGTAGTTGATGTTGATTGCCTCGTTCATCAGTTTGGTTGCATAATCGTCCATGTAGGTAGTTACGAATGTCGCCAAGTTCAAGCGAGGCTGTGTCTGGGCAAACGTCTCGTCTTTAACCATTTGATACGCGATTTCCGGGGTGGTAGGGCCATCTGGGATTTTGTCTACTGGAGAGGCTTGTAACATCTTTTCCGAGCCAAAGATTGCTGTCTTGGCATCACCTTTTCTGAAATTAGAATCTTCCATGTCTTTTTTGTTTTTAATTATTAATGGCGTCATCGACTTGTTTCAGCCGATTGTATGGCAAAAACAGCTACTATCCGCAATTGTTCTGCGTTTTTGGTTAAACATACGATATTTGGAGTTTATTAAAATAATGTTATATAAGAGTGCCAAAATCTACTCGTATTTTAACCTAAAACGGCTTTGTAAAAGGATTTTATAAGTAGATGAGATCCAAAAGTGAACATTCGCTATTCGGGATTGTTTCAATACAATAAATAAAACGATTATGCGAATACAGACCGGACAGGGGACGATTCCCCTTATTACACTAATAGGTATATGGTCGATATCGGCACTGAATGCATTGCCCGGCCTGGCTGTCTCCCCTATCTTAGGGAAACTTTCTGCTATCTTTCCGCATTCCACTGAGCTGGACATACAGATGCTTTCGTCGCTTCCTTCTCTACTGATCATCCCTTTTATCATCCTATCGGGTAAACTGACGGAAAAGATCAATAATATCCTCCTACTGCAAGTTGGCCTGGTAGTCTTTTCGTTGAGCGGGATTCTGTATTTGCTCTCCACAAAGATGTGGCAACTGATCGCCGTCAGCGCGCTTTTAGGAATCGGTTCGGGGTTGATCGTACCGCTTTCCACTGGTTTGATCTCCCGCTTTTTCACAGGGGTATACCGAACGAAACAGTTTGGCCTCAGTTCCGCGATCACGAATGTGACCTTAGTATTAGCAACGATTCTGACCGGGTATCTGGCGGAAGTAAACTGGCATCTTCCGTTCATCGTCTATCTGTTTCCGCTGATCTCGATCGTTCTTTCGTTCTATCTGAAAAAGAATATTTCACCCTATCCCGATACAAGTATGCATGCAACCGTAAAGCCGGTAGCTTCACAGGCCGAAATGAAGCCCGCGTACGGTACTACCGACAACAGTTTCGGTAAATTCGGCATACAGATACGGCATCTGATGCAGATTATGGCATTCTACGGGCTGGCCACCTATCTGGTGATTATCATCAGTTTCAACCTACCGTTCCTGATGAAAGAGTATCATTTCACCAGCGGGAATTCGGGTATCATGATCTCCCTTTTTTTCTTAGCTATCATGACACCGGGATTCATACTTAACCAGATTGTGTCCTATTTCGGGAAAAAGACAAAGTTCGCCTGTATGCTTTCCATTGCGATCGGGATGGCACTCATCCTGGTCTCCCGAACGGAATGGTTGATCGGGTTAGGTTGCATCTTTACCGGCTTTGGCTACGGCGTCATACAACCTGTCGCTTACGATAAGACAACCCGTACGGCGATCCCGTCCAAAGTAACGCTTGCGCTGGCTTTTGTGATGGCGATGAATTACCTGGCAATCCTGCTTTGCCCGTTTATCATCAATGTTTTTAAAGACCTATTCCATATCGAAACTCAGCAATTCGCTTTTATCTTCAACATGGTGATCGCGCTGATAGCTGCCGCATGGGCATATATCAAACAGGATTCTTTCCTATTCAACGACAATTTTAAATCTGCATAATATCAAATCGTATCGAGCATGAAGAATAAAATTACAGAAGCCAACGTCAGCATGGTAATATCCAAGACCTTCAGCGGTCTGAACATGAATGCACTGAAATATCTGCTGCCGCTCTGGATGACGCCGCTTTCGGGTGTTACGATACGATGCACTTTTGCAGCAGTCGCTTTCTGGATTATCGGAATGTTTACAAAGCCGGAAACCTCTACGCGGAAAGAAAAGATATCCCTTTTCCTGTTAGGGGCGTTAGGTATCTATGGCTTTATGTTCTTCTACCTGATCGGACTGAGTAAGACAACTCCGGTTTCCAGCTCCATTTTCACCAGCCTCGAACCAATCTGGGTATTCATTCTTGCCGTAATCTTTTTCAAAGAGAAGATAACGAAGATGAAGGTTATCGGGATATTGATCGGGCTGGGAGGTGCCCTACTTTGCATCCTGACACAAAAGAGTGACGACCTGGCAGCCGACGCTTTTACCGGAAATATGCTTTGCCTGATGAGTTCGTTCGCGTATGCCGCCTACCTGATTATCAGTAACCGGATATTGAGCAAGGTCGGGGTGATAACTATGTTGCGATATACGTTTACAGGAGCTGCTTTTTCGGCCCTTATTGTGTCGACGGTAACCGGTTTCGATGCCAGGGTACTGGAATTACCTTTGCATTGGACACCTTTCCTTATTCTGATGTTCATCCTGATCTTTCCGACCGTCATCAGCTATTTACTCATCCCTATCGGCCTGAAATATCTGAGTACGACTCTGGTAGCCCTCTATGGTTATCTAATTTTGATTGTCGCCACCATCGTATCACTCACGCTGGGGCAGGACCGTTTCAGCTGGACACAACTGGTAGCCATATTACTCATCTGTTCCAGCGTTTACTTTGTCGAAATAGCAGAGAACAAAGAAAAAAAATAATTTTTTTCCTTTCTTTGTAACAACTTCTTTTCCGTTCCCGTCTATTTAATGAACGCTCTTCAATAGCGCGCATTGAAAGAGTCGGAAATAACGGAATTAAATAATGGTTAATACATAAGAAAGATGAAAAAATACATTGCAATCCTGATCCTCATTCTATCCTGCCAGGCAGGATACAGCCAAAGCATGGACAAACTGTTCAACGACTTTGCCAATCAGAAAAACGTAACCCGCGTCACAATCGGCCCGTTCTTGATGAAAATAAGCAGCTTGTTCACCGAGACGATGGGTGTGAAAAGCATCGAAGTCCTTTCTTTCGAGGAATGCGGTAGTACCGTCAAAAACGATCTCCGCACCGCCATTAAAAAACTGAAAGACCCGAATTACGAAACAATGGTCAATTCCAACGAAGGAGGTAGCCGTACGAAAGTAATGGTACGCATTGACAAAGATATCATCCGTGAACTGGTAATTCTGACAACCGACGGAGGCGATGATGCCCTGATCCGTATCAAAGGGAAAATCAAACCATCCGATATCGAAAAAGTAATAAACGACCACAAAGATGGATGTTGAAAGCTTTAAAAGGCTGTTCCTTCCTCTCCATCCCAAGCTCTTCCGGATCGCTTACGCATTAGTCGAAAACAAGTCCGATGCCGAAGATATCCTGCAAGATGCCTACTATAAATTGTGGAGCCGTCGGAATGAACTGGCCGATGTCCGGAATCCGGAAGCCTTCTGCGTGACGCTGGTCAAAAATCTTTGTCTCGATTTCCTTCGTTCTCCCCGTGCGGGCAGGCATGATGAAGATGTCACCGAAGCCGTCACCCTCTCGACAGATTCTTCTCCGGACAAAGAACTGGAAATGCAAGATAAAGTGGAGCAAGTCCGCCATCTCATCAACCGTCTGCCGGAAAATCAGCGGCAAGTCCTCCGGTTGAGAGGAATCGAAGACTGCTCGATAGATGAGATAGAACAGATCACCGGCCTGAGTGCCGTCAACATACGAGTGCTACTTTCCCGGGCACGAAAAATAATCCGGGAACAATTTGAAAAATATTATGCATACGAATATGAACGATAAAAATATAGACGAACTGATCAATAAAGCCCTCCAGGAAGAGCAGGCTTTACCCGAAGGACTTTCCCGCAGGCTGGAAGAGCAGATCGACGCCTGGGCTGCCACAGAGGAAAAGAAGACTCGTTCATTGACCCGTAGACGAACGTTATACTGGTTAAGCGGAGTCGCAGCCTCTATCCTGCTCTGCATCGGCTTTTTCCAATACGAGGTACCGTCTTATGCTCCGGATCGGCTTCATGACACTTATACGAATCCGGAAGATGCCGCCGTCGCCGCCGAAAAGGCTTTGCTCCTGCTGTCGCACAATCTCAATAAAGGTATCAGCCGGGTAAACGACGCAGGGCAGGAAATCGATAAAGTAAACAATATTTTAAACAAACATTTAAACGATTAATCTTATGAAATCCAAGAATATATTCCTAATCCTGTTTCTGTGCTGCACAAGCTTGTGCTTCGCCCAAGATAAATTATTCGAAAAATATGCCGATATGGATAATGTTACATCCGTCTTCATCTCCAAGAAAATGTTCGACATGATCCCTAATGTAGAAAGTGGTGGCCTTAACCTGATGAATCTGAAAGGAAAAATAAACAACCTCCAAATCGTCACTTCCGACAAGCGTGAAGTCCGGGACCAGATGCGAAAAGAATTCAGCAACCTCATCAGCAAATCGCATGAAGAACTGATGCGAGTCAAGGACAACGATACACGTGCCTCTTTCTACATCGTCCAGAACGGTGAGCTAATCAACGAAATGATCATGCTGGCCGACACAGATTCGGACTATGTGGTCATCCGGATAACAGGCAAATTCACATTGGAGGATATACAGGAGGTGGCAAAAAGTTTTGAAAAAAAGAAATGACAAAAGAAACCCTATGTGTTACGGTAGCTAATGCATAGCTTTACCACCCCTAACACATAGGGTTATACAAGGTAAAAAGCAGAGCTTATTTTCCAGTAATAATCCTTCGTATCTCGCTCAGCTTGTTCAGGGCTTCCAGTGGTGTCAGATTATTGACATCCAAATTTTTGATCTCATCCCGCACCTGACTGAGTACCGGATCGTCCAATTGGAAAAAGCTGAGTTGATAGCCATCTGCCGATGAAGCGATTCCTTTTACAGGCTTGCTTTTAATGCTGCCTTTGCGCTTTTCCGTAGCAATCCCCTCCTGACGGTTTTCCGTTTCCAGCTGTTTCAGGATCTCATTGGAACGCTTTACGATGCTTTTCGGCATACCAGCCATCTTGGCCACATGGATACCGAAACTGTGCTCACTTCCTCCGGGAACCAATTTGCGCAAGAAGATCACTTTATTATTGACCTCCTTCACCGAAACATTATAGTTCTTGATACGCTTGAAAGAGGTTTCCATCTCATTCAGTTCATGGTAATGCGTAGCAAACAGCGTCTTCGCACGGGCACTGGGATGTTCGTGGATATATTCGACAATCGCCCAGGCAATAGAAATACCATCGTATGTACTTGTTCCGCGCCCCAATTCGTCAAACAGGACAAGACTGCGGGAAGACATATTGTTGAGGATATCCGAAGCCTCGTTCATCTCCACCATGAAAGTGGATTCTCCAACCGAAATGTTATCCGAAGCTCCCACACGCGTAAATATCTTGTCCACAATCCCAATATGAGCGCATTCAGCAGGAACAAAACAACCGATCTGGGACATCAACGTGATCAAAGCTGTCTGGCGAAGCAAAGCGGACTTACCGGCCATGTTCGGTCCGGTGATAATGATAATCTGCTGTTTTTCATCGTCTAGATAGACATCATTGGCAATATAAGGTTCTCCTATAGGCAACTGTTTTTCAATCACCGGATGGCGGCCTGCCTTAATATCTATCACCTGCGAATCATTCACATCCGGACGGATATAGCGGTTGATTTCCGCCACTTTGGCAAACGAGAGCAGGCAATCCAGACGACCGATCAGATTTGCATTCATCTGGATAGGCGGAATATATTCGGAAAGACAAAGTACCAGTTCGTTAAAGAGACGGGCTTCCAGCGAAAGTATCTTCTCTTCCGCCCCTAATATCTTTTCTTCGTATTCTTTCAATTCCTCGGTAATATAACGCTCGGCATTCACCAAGGTCTGTTTGCGTATCCATTCGGCAGGAACTTTGTCCTTATAGGCATTACGCACCTCGATATAATACCCGAAGACGTTATTGAAACCGATTTTAAGGCTCGATATGCCTGTCAGCTCTATTTCCCGTGCTTGTACCTTCAAGAGATAATCTTTTCCCGAATAAGCGATTGCACGCAATTCGTCGAGCTCAGCGTTCACGCCTGTCGCAATCACACCGCCCCGGTTCAACAAAGAAGGCGGATCGTTATTGATCTCCTTTTCTATCCGGTCACGGATCAGGGCACAGGCATTCAACTGTTCGCCGATACGGCAAAGACTCGGCTCATCGCTTGCCATACAAGCCTCCTTGATCGGCTCGATGGCACGAAGGGCAACTTTCAACTGCACCACTTCGCGGGGAGAGACACGACCGACCGCTACTTTGGAAATAATACGTTCCAAATCGCCGATCTGTTCCAGCTTTTCTTCCAACAGTTCTTTCACTTCGGGATGCCGGAAAAAATATTCCACTACGTCCTGACGCTCATGAATCGGTTTCACATCCTTCAAGGGGAACAAGATCCAACGGCGTAACATACGTGATCCCATCGGAGAAACGGTCTTGTCCAACACATCCAGCAAACTCGTCCCCTCCTCGTTCATCGTACTGACCAACTCCAGGCTGCGTACCGTAAACTTATCGAGGCGCACATAACGGTCTTCTTCAATACGGGAAAGGGAAGTGATATGAGAAATATGGGTGTGTTGCGTCTGATCCAAATAATACAGGATGGCACCCGAGGCTACGATTCCTAATTTCAAGTGTTGGACACCGAAACCTTTCAAATTCTTCGTTTCGAAATGTTTCAACAGGCGGTCATTAGCAGCTTCCAAAGTAAACACCCAATCATCCAGTTCGAAAATAAAGAACCGGGGACCGAAAGCCTCTTCAAAACGTTTACGGCTGCCTCGTTCGACCAAGACTTCTTTCGGAGAAAAGTTGTTCAGCAGTTTATCCACATAATCGATAGATCCCTCGGCCGTCAAGAACTCGCCGGTAGAGATATCGAGAAACGCGATTCCACAAACATCCTTTCCAAAATGGATGGCGGCAAGGAAGTTGTTTTCTTTGTGGTTGAGGATATTGTCATTGATAGAGACACCCGGAGTCACCAATTCGGTGATGCCGCGTTTCACCAGTTTTTTCGTAAGCTTCGGATCTTCCAGCTGGTCGCAGATGGCTACGCGCTTGCCGGCACGCACCAGTTTAGGCAGATAACTGTCCAGTGCATGGTGAGGGAAACCGGCCATCTCGACCGTTTGCCCCGGTCCGTTCGCTTTTTTCGTCTGTACGATACCCAGTATTTCAGCTCCGGTCACAGCGTCTTCACCATACATTTCGTAAAAGTCGCCTACACGGAATAGCAGGATTGCATCAGGATGTTTCGCCTTTATATCGAAATACTGCTTCATCAAGGGTGTTTCCACTATCTTTGCCACTGTTCTTTTCTTTTTATCTGTTAACCGTACAAAGGTACGATTTTTCATCTTTCAAAAAATTCACGGATTGCTTTTTCATTTACAAATACCCCGCAAGGATTATCCTCGACCCCACATTCCCAATATCGAAAACAACTTAAAATTCCAGACCCTAACCATCACTGACAAAAACAGGCAGGCAGAGAGCAAACAGATTATCACTTGTTCTGGAAAGAATTAAGAAATTCATCCTGCACAGCCTCTTTTATTTCATTGTCAAGTTGTGGAGTAAGGAAAGAAGCGACAAACGCTTCATCAATATCCACCACCGGCCGGAACGCCTCACTCCGGACATAGTTACTGATGCTTTGCAACAATTGAAGAGAAGCAGGACGTTGATCGATCTTATTTTCCGTATCTATTGCCAGTACAAGCAACTTGCCTCCATGCAACTTGGCCTCGAATCCGATTCCGAGTTTATGGTTGTGCTGATAAGTGTCAATGCTTTGGATAAAAGGAAGCAAGGCATTGGGAGCTGCATTCATTTCAATCACTTTCGCATGGCACAAAATATCCCACCATTGCCAGTCCACAAACTCATCTGTTACGAAATCGGCAAACATTGGCTGTTCTTTATGAATCAGACACCCCAACGTAAGAGGTTGCCACTTAAACATGATCGGATTCCAAAAATGATTATGGAAATTTGACTTCCGCCCTTTCACAGCCTCCGGACGAGGCAACAGAACCACACTTTTGCCAGCTTGCAGATAACGTCGGGCTTCTGCCGTATAGGAGGTCGTAAAAAGCACCTGATTGTCAGACTTCAGAATTTCTTTGACTTGCTTCCGAGGATAAACCCATATATCCCAACTGTTGGTAATCTTCTTGTCCACACAAAGATGTACAGTCAACTTTTCGTTACTTGTAATCCGGTTCAACGGAAACTCAAACTCACCGAGAGGATAAACGCCATAATTGGAAATCTCCTTACAACTGATCCGGCCACTATAAAGCGTAGTTCCACGACTGTCCGTCACATGCCAGCGGACATCAGGACGACGGAAACGGGAAGGAGAATAATTGTACAACTCGGCTTTGCCACTAAAGATTTCATCATTGAAAAAAGCACGCTTCTGAAAACGTAGTAAAGCTACGCTGGGAGCACAAAATTCCCGAAATTTTTCTGGTGTAATGATTCCCTTACTCTTCCAAAAGGCATTGAGAATTCCTACCGGAGCATAACCTTGTCCAGGAAAGTCGATCAAGCTCAACAACTGAAATCCCGATGAAAGCGAACTGCGCAACTGCCCCTCGATCACATCTTTATATTCAATCCGGGTCTGTTGTCCCGACACTCGGAAAAAGTCTACGGCAAGATTCTCCATTCCATGAGCAGCCAGTGAATCACGATAACGTTCCAGGTTACGTGCTTCCACAGGGCCTGTATAAGCCGAAATCTCACTAAAATCAGGATATACACAACGCTGCCCCGTTTCATGACTGATAATAGGCTGTCCGGTACCATGTCCGGCATTAATATCCCAGTCAGTCATCGGACGACCTTCGTAAATAGTCACACTTCCTTTATCGGAACGATGGGACACATAAAACTGTTCTGCCTTAACATGCTTGCGAGCAGTAGATCCACTAAATAGACGGCGGTTATCATGACTACGTCCGTATTCGGTCAGTTCGTTCAAAAAATCAAAGTCACCCTCCAGCTCATTTCCGTTACAATACAACAAGAAAGAAGGATGATTCCCATATTCTTTAAGTATAGCTTTGAGTTCACGGCGGAAGAAATCATTACGTGCCTCATCTCCGGGCTTGGCATCAGCTCCCCACATTGGCATCTCCACTTCCAAATAGACCCCCATCTTGTCGGCCATACGGAAACAAGCGGCAGGCGGACACCATGAATGGAAACGCATGTGGTTCATTCCATACGATTTGAGTATGTTAAAAATGTGTTCCCATGAAGCATCATCCATAGGAACATGACCTGTAAGCGGGAACTCGGCATTGTTTACCGTACCACGCAAATGCAAACGATGCCCATTAAGCAAAATATCATCTCCTACAGCTTTTACCTCCCTCATACCGAAAGAGAGCTGCTTCTGTTGTTTCACTTCTTCACTTCCAGAAGAGAGCAAAGAACACTGCAATTGATACAGGTCAGGCGAAAATTCATCCCACAATTTCACCTTTTTGCCCAATACCAATGTTGTTTCCAAACTAATGATAGAATCGGCCGAAGCAACTTCCACCTCTTTCTTCACCTCCAGCCCATGTCCAGTCACTTTCAGCAAGGCTTTACCCGTAAAAGGCTTTCCGGTTGTATTCACAAGACTGAGACAAACCGTGACCTGCTGTCGCTGCACATCGGGATAGAGCTGTAGATCATCCATATAAACCGGATCCAAAGCAACAAGTTTCATATCCCCAATCACACCATTCCAATTAATCTGTGTAAATTCGGTATGGGCATGATCCCATTTATGCGTATTATACTGATAACGATTGTCGATCATTAAATCAATAATATTTTCCTGTCCAGGCTTCAGATAGCCGGTAAGATCATGTATATGAGGTACACTGATATAGTCATTCCTGTTCACCTCCGTCCTTCCACTATAAATGGCAGTCAGCCAATGAGCGCGTTCCAAATAGAGATGTATACGTTTACCACTCCATGATTCGGGGATTTGTATCTGCTTACGATACCAAGCCGGTGCCATATATTCATACTTGCGCGTCAAACGGTCATAATATTTGTAAGTCGTACGGTTCCCTATATGATATTGATCCGTAATACCGGGCAAAATAATTGTATCATGCAACTCCCCATCGCCACGTATCTCCACACCAGAACGGCGAAAATCCATAACATCTGTCTCAAAGCCCCAACTACCCGCAAGATCTATCTCTTGTTGAGCAATCGTTTTTTCGACTTGCAAAAAAAACAATAAAACAATTGCGACAATAATTTTAAAATTTATCATAACATAAATGTCCGTTTATACCTCTTTTGTATATGTGTGCTTTGCAAAATTATCGATTTATTTTCTATTTATTTTCTATTTGCCAAACATTAATTTCTAAAAAGCCATACATTTGTAAATAGTAAAACATATATATATCATCGAAAAATATGAAACAAGCAATTCTAATTTCGACCGGCCTTTTGCTAGCTGCTCCTTCCATCCATGCAGAGAAGAATAAGGATAAAAAACCGAATGTCGTTTTTATCCTTGCGGACGATTTGGGTTATGGAGATCTAAGTTGTTACGGACAGGAAAAGTTCGAAACACCCAACATTGATAAGCTGGCACAAAGTGGAATGCGTTTTACGCAATGTTATTCAGGGACAACCGTCAGCGCCCCTTCCCGCTCCTGCCTGTTGACAGGCACGCACAGCGGGCATACACCTGTCCGCGGTAACCTCGAACTCGATCCGGAAGGACAGTTTCCACTTCCCGCAGATGCCCGTACCATCTTCGAGGTTATGAAAGATGCAGGATATAAGACATCCGCTTTCGGCAAATGGGGACTGGGTTATATCGGTTCGACCGGCGATCCTAAAAATCAGGGTTGCGACACTTTCTACGGATATAATTGCCAGTTGCTGGCACACAGTTATTATCCCGACCATCTTTGGGATAACGACAAACGGGTGGAACTCGAAGACAACAATCTGAATGTACAGTACGGAAAAGGTACTTACTCGCAAGACCTTATTCATGGAAAGGCTCTGGAATATCTGGACAATATGAATCCGGACGAACCGTTCTTCATGTGGTATCCGACCATCATTCCACATGCGGAATTGATCGTGCCGGAAGACAGTATCATACAGAAATTTCGCGGTATGTATCCGGAAAAACCTTACAAAGGGGCCGAACCGGGCAGTCCCGCCTTCCGCAAAGGAGGTTACTGTTCGCAGTTCCATCCCCATGCCACTTTTGCCGCTATGGTTTACCGTCTGGACCTCTATGTCGGGCAGATCATCCAAAAGTTAAAAGATAAAGGCTTATATGATAATACAATCATTATCTTTGCGAGCGACAACGGACCGCATATGGAAGGGGGTGCCGATCCCGACTTCTTCAACAGTAACGGCATTTACCGTGGATATAAACGGGATTTGTATGAAGGTGGCATTCGCGTTCCAATGATCGTTTCCTGGCCGGGACATGTCCAACCGAATACAGAAACCGACTTTATGTGTTCTTTCTGGGATGTATTACCGACCTTCGAAGAAATCATCCATCCGAAAGCCAAACAGAAGGAGATGGATGGTGTCAGCATGCTTCCCCTCCTGGAAAACCGGAAGGGACAGAAAGAACATGAATTCCTGTATTTTGAATTCCAGGAACTGAACGGTCGCCAAGCTGTACGCAAAGGACCGTGGAAATTGGTCCACATGAATATCCGTGGTGACAAGCCCTATTATGAATTGTATAACTTAGCTTCCGATCCATCGGAACGGCATAATATACTGGATCAGTATCCTGAAAAAGTAGCGGAACTGAAAAATATCATGGTTCGTGAACACAGATCGGACCCAAACTGGCCGCTATTGAAAGAGGAAAAGGAGAAATAGCTGAAAAAATTTATTGAAAAGGATGTCAAAATCTGGTTTTGGAAAGTACGAATTGAAAAACCAGATTTTGACATCTTGTATATTTATACATACTCTTCACCTTCCCCCTTATTGTATTATTCCGTAAAAAGCCATTCGTCCAAATCGAAACTACTACCTCATCTAATTCGATTTTCTACTCCATCTAATTCAAATTTCCCTATAGGGTAATATTTTTTAAGAAACAGACATTTTTATCATTTTGCTATAAACCAACAATTTATTGTATCTTTTAGATCTAAAGGGAGATATTGTAATTTCCAGATGGGTATCTACAATGAGGGTGTGCCGAATATCGGTATTCATGGGACGCAGACAACGCAGACGAGCGCAGATTAACGCAGATATTATTAATTATCAGCAAAATAAATCTGCGTCCGTCTGTGTATTCTGCGTCATCTGCGTCCAGTGATATCAAATTGACACACCCTCATTCTTGCAATTTGCTGCTTCAAACCTCTATGTATTACAAAATTCACTAACTTTGTGGCTTTAAATAGAAAACGATAAAATAAACGATAAACGATCATGGAGTACAATTTCAGAGAAATTGAGAAAAAGTGGCACGAATACTGGATTGCCAATAAGGTTTATAAAGTCGAAAAGAATACCGACAAACCAAAGTATTACGTTTTGGACATGTTCCCTTATCCGTCAGGAGCAGGACTGCACGTAGGCCACCCACTCGGTTACATCGCTTCTGATATTTATTCCCGTTACAAACGCTTGCAGGGTTTCAATGTTTTACATCCGATGGGCTACGATGCCTACGGACTGCCTGCAGAACAATATGCCATCCAGACCGGACAGCATCCAGAAGTAACGACTAAGAAAAACATTGCCCGTTATCGGGAACAGATGGACAAAATAGGTTTCAGCTATGACTGGAGCCGCGAAATCCGTACTTGTGATCCCGAATATTATAAATGGACGCAATGGGCATTTATCCAGATGTTCAACAGTTATTACTGCAACAACAAAAAACAGGCACGTCCTATCAGTGAATTGGTTGCAACTTTCGAACAGTCCGGAACGGAAGACTTGAATGTCGCTTGCAGCGAAGAATTGCATTTCACCGCCAATGAATGGAAAGCCAAAAGCGAAAAAGAAAAACAGGAAATCCTGCTTAACTACCGGATTGCTTACCGGGGAGAAACAATGGTAAACTGGTGCGCTGCACTGGGCACCGTATTGGCCAACGACGAAGTAGTGAACGGTGTTTCCGAACGTGGTGGCTATCCGGTGGAACAAAAGATCATGCGTCAGTGGTGTCTACGCGTATCCGCTTATGCACAACGGCTTCTGGACGGACTGGACACAATTGACTGGACAGATTCGTTAAAAGAAACACAGCGCAACTGGATCGGTCGTAGCGAAGGTGCCGAGATCCAGTTCAAAGTAAAAGACAGCGACCTTGAGTTTACCATCTTTACAACCCGCGCTGATACCATGTTCGGTGTTACTTTTATGGTTCTGGCTCCCGAAAGCGAACTGGTCGCACAATTGACGACTCCCCAACAAAAGCAAGAAGTCGATGCTTATCTGGACCGTACAAAAAAACGTACGGAACGCGAACGTATTGCCGACCGTTCTGTCACCGGTGTATTCAGCGGTTCATATGCAATCAACCCGTTCACCGGTGACGCTGTGCCCGTCTGGATCAGCGACTATGTATTGGCTGGCTACGGAACCGGCGCTATCATGGCCGTTCCCGCACACGACAGCCGTGACTATGCCTTTGCCAAACATTTCAATCTGCCGGTTGTCCCATTGATCGAAGGCTGTGACGTAAGCGAAGAAAGTTTCGATGCAAAAGAAGGAATCGTCTGCAACTCACCAAGACCGGATGTAGCGCCTTATTGCGACCTGTCATTGAACGGCCTGACCGTAAAAGAAGCAATTGCCGCCACTAAGAAATATGTGGTAGAACATAAATTAGGACGCGTAAAAGTGAACTATCGTTTACGCGACGCTATTTTCAGCCGCCAGCGTTATTGGGGTGAACCGTTCCCTGTCTACTATGATGCAGATGGTATGCCTCAGATGTTGCCGGTAGACAAGTTGCCGCTGGAATTGCCTGAAGTAGACAAATTTTTGCCGACCGAAACAGGCGAACCTCCTTTAGGACATGCCGTAAAATGGGCATGGGACACCGTAAAACAGGAAGTTACGGAAGTTTCCAAAATAGACAACGAAACTATCTTCCCGTTGGAACTTTGTACGATGCCGGGATTCGCCGGTTCATCCGCCTATTACCTACGCTACATGGACCCGCACAACGACCAGGCTTTAGTTGCTAAAGACGTAGACGAATACTGGCGCAACGTAGACCTGTATATCGGTGGTACCGAACATGCTACCGGACACCTGATCTACAGCCGTTTTTGGAATAAATTTCTGTTTGACTTAGGTGTCGTTTGTGAAGAGGAACCGTTCAAGAAACTGATCAATCAGGGTATGATCCAAGGGCGTTCCAATTTCGTATACCGTATCAACGGCACCAACAAATTCGTATCCCTGAACCTGAAAGACCAGTATGAGGTCACTCCTATCCATGTAGACGTAAACATCGTATCAAACGATATATTGGATATCGAAGCCTTCAAAAACTGGCGTCCGGAATATAACGATGCAGAATTCGTATTGGAAGATGGCAAATACATCTGCGGATGGGCTGTTGAAAAGATGTCGAAATCCATGTTCAACGTGGTCAACCCAGATATGATTGTCGAGAAATATGGCGCCGACACGCTTCGCTTGTATGAAATGTTCTTAGGTCCGTTGGAACAGTCCAAACCGTGGGATACGAATGGTATCGACGGCGTACACCGCTTCTTGAAAAAGCTCTGGGGACTGTTCTTCGGCAATACGGACACCTTGCAGATCACGGATGCAGAACCGACAGCCGATGAATTGAAATCATTACATAAACTGATCAAGAAAGTGACATACGATATTGAACATTTCTCGTACAACACTTCCATCAGTGCCTTTATGATCTGTGTAAACGAACTCAGCAGCCTGAAATGCAACAAACGGACAATCCTGGAACAGTTAATCGTTCTGCTCGCTCCATTCGCTCCTCATACTGCTGAAGAATTATGGCATACCTGCGGTCACGATACCACCGTATGCGATGCCGAATGGCCTGTCTACAACGAAGAATATTTGAAAGAAAACTCGCTCACTTATGCTATCTCCTTCAACGGCAAAGCCCGTTTCAGTATGGAACTTCCGGCCGATATGCCCCGCGAAGAGATAGAAAAAGCCGCTCTTGCCCATGAAAATTCTGCTAAGTGGATGGAAGGCAAGACTCCGAAAAAGATTATCGTTGTTCCCGGAAAGATTGTAAACATCGTAATCTAAATTTATTTATATGAAGCTTATAAACAACAAAGTCTATTTTGCTGTACAAGATTACCTGATGATCCTGTTAGGTACTCTCTTGTACGGCTTCGGCTTCAACGCTTTCATTCTGTCGAATGAAATTATCACCGGTGGAGTCAGTGGTATTTGTGCCTTGATCTTTTTTGCCAGCAATGAATTAATCCCTGTTTCAGTTTCTTACTTTGTCATAAACATCGTATTGCTGTTAGCGGCACTGAAAATTTTAGGATTCAAATTCCTGATAAAAACGATTTTCGGAGTGTTCTCCTTGTCGGCTTCTTTATCATTTTTCGAATGGCTTCTGAAAGGAGAGCCACTCTTACATGATCAACCGTTTATGTCCATCATCATCGGCGCATTCCTTTGCGGATCCGGTCTCGGACTTGTCTTCTCGGCAAACGGTAGTACGGGAGGAACGGATATCGTTGGAGCTATTGTAAACAAATACAAGAATATATCGATCGGGCGAGCCTTGCTGTTCTGCGATTTTATCATCATCGGTTCTTCATTTTTCCTGTTCCACGATGTAGAAAAAATCGTCTTCGGTTTCGTTGAAATGTTTGTAAGCAATTATATAATCGACGTCGTCCTGAACGGAAACCGCCAATCTGTCCAATTCCTGATTTTTTCCCAAAAATATGACGAAATAGCCGAACACATCATCAATGATTTAGGCCGTGGTTGCACCATCCTCGACGGCGTAGGAGGATATTCCCGCAAACCGGTCAAGGTTGTTGTATTGCTGGCCAAAAAATCAGAATCCGTCTCCATCTTCCGCCTGGTAAAACAAATCGACCACCAGGCCTTCATCTCCCAAAGCATCGTCAGAGGAGTATACGGGGAAGGGTTTGACCAGATAAAAACATAAAACAATCATCCAAACAATTTAAAGCACTTCCATACGTTATATATAATATCGTATAGAAGTGCTTTTTTATTCATACTCAACAAACATGAAACTTGTATTCGCAACAAACAACCGGCATAAGCTGGATGAAGTCCGGAAAATTATATCTGGATATACCGAAATAATTAGCCTCTCAGATATTGACTGCCATGAGGATATACCCGAAACAGCAGACACATTAGAAGGCAATGCCTTGCAAAAAGCCCGTTACATAAAAGAACATTTCGGATATGACTGTTTTGCTGACGACACCGGACTTGAAGTAGAAGCTCTAGACAACGCTCCCGGAGTATATTCGGCACGTTACGCCGGCCCTGGACATGATTCGGAAGCCAATATGAACAAACTTCTCCATGAAATGGAAAACAAAGAAAACCGGAAAGCCCGTTTCCGTACGGTAATCGCCCTTATTTTGAATGGAAAAGAATATTTGTTTGAAGGTGTTGTCAACGGTACGATCATAAATGAAAAAAGAGGTGGAAGTGGTTTTGGATATGATCCCATATTTGTTCCTGATACCTATTCTGAAACATTTGCTGAAATGGGCAATGATATAAAAAACCAGATCAGCCATCGTGCCGAGGCTGTCAAAAAATTGACTGCTTTTTTATCAGATTACACATTTTAATATTGCAATTAATATGAGAAATATATTAACTGTCATCTTACTTTTCTTATTATCATTCTCTGCTTTATCAGTTAATGATAATGACAACATGCTTGGATGGAAAACATACCTTTCCTACAATAATACCAATTGTGTGGAAGAATCCGCTGACCAAGTATTTGTCATAGCAGAAGGTGCTTTATACATATATGGGAAGGAAGATAACAGCATCAAACAATATTACAAAGGAAATGGACTGAGTGACACAGATATCCAGTCTATTTCCTACAACAAACAAACAAAATCACTGTTGATTGTTTATAAAAACTGCAATATAGACATTCTGGAAGAAGGTTCAGTAAAAAACATACCTTATCTGTACACGACAACTTCTTTAAGAGATAAATCACTTAATTCCGTTATGATTTATAACGAATATGCCTATTTATCCATACAGTCTGGCATAGTAGTTATCAACATGGATAAGAAGGAAATAACCGATACCTATAACTTATCTAAGAATATAACATCTTGTGCTATTTCCGGCAATAATATATATGCTTCTACAAAAGAAGATCAAAAGTCTACAGTCATATATGCATCTTTGAATGATAATCTGTTAGACGGATCAAACTGGAAAACATATTCGATTCCGGGATTCCCATCTGAAAACTCCATAGACAAAATATCCTTATTTAAGAATAAGCTATTCTACCTGTCTAAAAATAAAGGTATCTACTATGAATCAAATGGAACTACAGTTCCTTTGGTCAGCAATGCACAAATAAACAATATGAAAATTATAGGAGAAAAACTGGCTTGCATAGCTACATCCCAAGTTTATATTTTCACAGATACAAACACTTTTGACCAAATCAACAACCTATCCATCAAAGATATCAGCACTTATCAGACTGATAAATATTGGATAGCCGAAGGAAGCAAAGGTCTACGTTCTATCAAAAGAAAAGGAGCCAACCAATTCGAAGCGGTAAATGAAGCCATAACTTTGGATGGCCCGTACTCCAACAGCTCTTATGATATCGTATCAAAAAACGATAAAATATATATTATACCTGGTGGAAAAAATCTGACTGGGGATAATTCCTTTAACAAAGCCGGCTCAATCATGATATACGACTATGAAAAATGGAGTGTATTAGAACCTTCCGACGTTCAGAATAAACTCAATACATGGCCTAAAGACTATACCAGCATTGTCGTCACAAATGATGCTGAAAAAGAGATTATTTACGTATCTTCTTTCGGTTATGGCGTTTTTCAATTCATTGACAGAGAGCCTTCTATCGTTTACAACAAAACAAACAGCCCGCTTGAAAATGCACATGGTAATGAAGGCTTTTATTGTCGTGTAGACGGACTTGCTTTTGATAAGGAAGAAAACCTATGGATGACTAATTCAGAAGTCAGCAAAGCTATCAAGATATTGGATAAAGAAGGAAAATGGCATAGCCTGTCTGTCGAATCGTTAAACGGGAAATACACAATAAATGACATACTCGTCACCTCGAATAACGATAAATGGATTAATATTTCCCGTCCTGCCAACCAAGCCTGTCTAACAGTCGTAACCAACAGCAGCTCTTTAGATGAAGCAACGTCATATGAATTTAAAAACTTCATTGATACAGATGGTAATGACTTTTCTCCCAATAATTATACTTGTATGGCAGAGGACAAAAACGGATATATATGGATAGGAACCAATAAAGGAGCTATATACTTAACAAATCCTAAGTTGGCAACGACAGAAAACAACCAATCTATACGTTGCACACGTATAAAACTAATCAATGAAGAAGGAACTCCTTATTATTTTCTCGATAATACGATAATAACGACCATTAAAGTAGACAACGGAAATCGAAAATGGATCGGAACGGATGGCAACGGTGTTTATGTATTGAGCGAAGACAATCAGGAAATTGTCCATCAGTTCAATACATCCAACAGTCCGCTACTATCTGACAAAATATATTCCATAGAAATTAATGAAAACACTGGCGAAGTGTTCATCGGTTCCGACAAAGGCTTGGTTTCCTACAAAGGAGAAGCGACAAAAGGTAAAGATGACTATTCAGATGTGTATGCATATCCGAATCCCGTACGACCTGAATACAGGGACAAAGTAACCATCACGGGATTGATGGATAACTCGATCGTAAAAATCACCGATCTGAATGGCAACCTAGTCTATCAGACTAAATCTTTAGGTGGACAAGTTATTTGGAACTGCCAGAATACCAAAGGTGTCCGTGTTGCTTCAGGTATATATTTAGTACTTTCTGCTACCGAAGATTCAAAAGAAAGCGTAGTTACTAAAATTGCAGTTATTAAATAAAAGAGGGTAGTATATTAAATTGCCTTGTTCCCGTGCCAAACGCAGGAACAAGGCAATTTTATCCCCTCTCCCATTTTATTGAGTTTTGTTTACCTAACAATCTTACAATCCCAACCTCTCCGATATCTCCAACATTTTCTTGATCGGACGGATGGCTTTCTCCTGTACTTGTTCGTCGACAAAGATTTCAGGAAGTTCGTATTTTAAACAGTTGTAAAGTTTCTCCATCGTGTTCAGACGCATAAAATTACATTCGTTGCAGGCACATGTACTATCGGCAGGAGGAGCCGGGATAAACTCTTTACCGGGACTTTGTTTCCGCATTTCGTGAATAACGCCGCTTTCCGTCGCTACAATGAATTGTTTTTTATCCGACTTGACAGTATGCTTCAAAAGAGCCGCAGTCGATCCTACGAAGTCCGAGACTTGTACAACGGGCTGCTTGCACTCCGGATGAGTAATGACTTCCGCATCAGGATATTGTTTTTTTAATTCCAATATCTTTTCCAGTGAAAACTGTTCATGCACATGGCAGGCACCATCCCAAAGTAGCATCCTACGTCCGGTAATACCGTTTATGTAATTACCTAAGTTCCGGTCCGGACCAAAGATAATCTTCGTATCTTCCGGAAAACTTTCAACGATCTGGCGTGCATTGGTAGACGTCACCACAACATCCGTCACGGCCTTTACAGCAGCAGTCGTATTTACATACGAAATAACCACATGATCGGGATGCTGTTTGACAAATTCTGCAAAATCGGTAGCCGGACAGCTATCTGCCAATGAGCAACCGGCATTCAGGTCCGGGACCAACACCTTCTTGTCCGGGCACAACACCTTCGCCGTTTCTCCCATAAAATGAACACCACAGAAAACAATGATATCGGCCGTTGTCTTGGCTGCCTGCTGCGCCAAAGCCAAACTGTCTCCTACAAAATCTGCTATATCTTGGATATCACCAGTCTGATAATAATGAGCAAGGATAACGGCGTTTTTTTCTTTACGCATCCTATTTATTTCTTCCTTCAAGTCCAACCCCTTTGGAATGGGTGCGTTCATATATCCGATCGATTGGTTTGTCAACATAGTTACCTGTATTAAATGATTGTAAAATTCAATAATCGCTAATGAGCATAAACCGCTATTTACAGTCTATCAACAAAGTTATCATCATTCTTTATAACTGATAATCTTTATTTTACTCCTATTATCAACTATAAGTTGATAATATGCAAAGGTAAAAACTTTATTGATTTTCCCATAGGATAAAACAAATAAATTTATAGAGCAACCGCACCAAAATTATTCCTATTTTAGCGTTCGTAAAAAACGAGAAAAAATGCACGACGGAGTTGATGTATGCAGGACTTTGATATCTGGTGCGGTCGTACGGAAACACGAAGATGCAGTATATACTTTTTAATTTCATGCAAGTCTAATCTGTTTTCGACGTTGTCGTATATATACACGACATTGTCGAGTATATATACGACAACGTCGAAAACATTATTGACAACGTCGAAAATAAATTACTTAAGCATCTAATCGCAGATTGCTTGGCAAGAGGCAGAAAGTTCCACCGCAACAACAGATTCATATAAACCTATAAAAAAGCTAAAAACATATTCACTTTTTTTTGTAACTTTGCAGCACTTTTAATCAATCAGGCAGAAAGATGAAGAACAAGTTTGATTTTCAGCCCAAGTTAGTATCGACGCTGAAAAACTACTCTAAGGAGAAATTTATGACCGACCTGATGGCCGGTATTATTGTCGGGATCGTGGCATTGCCACTCGCTATCGCTTTCGGTATCGCTTCGGGAGTAAGCCCGGAAAAAGGGTTGATCACCGCTATTCTCGGCGGATTTTTCGTATCGTTGTTAGGAGGATGCAATGTGCAGATCGGCGGGCCAACAGGTGCGTTTATCGTAATCGTATACGGCATTATCCAGAATTTCGGGATCGAAGGACTGGCTATCGCCACAGTAGTCGCTGGTATTATCCTGGTGATCATGGGTGCGTTGAAGTTAGGGACGGTTATCAAGTTCATTCCTTACCCGATCGTCGTCGGTTTTACCAGTGGTATCGCTCTCACTATTTTTACCACGCAAATGAAAGACCTTTTCGGGCTGACAATGGATAAGGTCCCTGCGGATTTCATTTCTAAATGGATCGCCTATTTCGAACATTTCGACACGATAAATCTCTGGTCGTTGCTGATCGGGCTTGCCAGTATCGTGATTATCGCCGTCACACCGAAATTTTCTAAAAAGATTCCGGGTTCGCTGATTGCCATTATTCTGATGACGGTTGTTGTCTATGTCATGCGCTATCATTTAGGAATCACGGGGATCGAAACGATCGGAGACCGTTTTACAATCAATGCTTCCCTGCCCGGCCCGGAAACGATCAACTTCAATATGGAAACGATCAACCTTTTGCTTCCTTCCGCATTTACCATCGCGATGTTAGGAGCGATCGAATCGTTGCTGTCCGCTACGGTGGCCGACGGTGTGACAGGAGACAAGCATAACTCCAATACCGAACTGATTGCACAAGGGGCTGCCAATATCATTGTGCCTATCTTCGGCGGTATTCCCGTTACCGGTGCGATTGCCCGTACCATGACGAATATCAACAATGGCGGACGTACTCCGGTTGCCGGCATCATCCATGCAATCGTATTGTTGCTGATTTTGCTTTTTTTAGGTCCGCTGACCAAACATATCCCGATGGCTTGCTTGGCAGGCGTATTGATTATCGTTTCGTATAATATGAGCGAATGGCGGACGTTCCGTTCGCTGATGAAGAATCCGAAAAGCGATGTGTCGGTGTTGCTGGTGACTTTCTTCCTGACGGTTATCTTCGATTTGACAATCGCGATCGAAGTTGGATTGCTTATCGCCATGTTCCTCTTTATGAAACGTGTGGCTGAAACGACTCATGTGTCGGTAGTAAAAGATGAGATCGATCTCTCGGACGATGGAGAAATCCACCATGACGAAGAAGTCCTTTCCCTTCCCAAAGGTGTGGAAGTATATGAAATCGACGGCCCGTTCTTCTTCGGGGTGGCCAGCAAGTTCGACGATATTATGCACAATATGGGAGACAAACCGAAGATACGCATCATCCGTATGCGTAAGGTTCCTTTTATGGACTCGACAGGATTACATAACTTAGAGAACCTGTTCCGCCTGTCACAAGCCGAACATATACATATGATCCTTTCAGGGGTGAACGAGCATGTACGCCGTGTACTTGTCAAATCGGGTTTTGACAAAAAGATCGGAACGGAAAATATTTGCAGCAATATAAACGAGGCTGTAGCAAAAGCACGCGAAGCAATAAGATAATCGCAAACCAAAATAAAAAAACAATCAGCTCCCGCCCTCCTTTTTTCGGACGGGAGCTATTTTTTTCAGATAGGAGACAAAAGGTAATTTCCGTACGACTTACATCACATAAATGCTATATGAAGAAAACGGTCTCCCGATTTATATTTATCCTTCTTCGCCTCAAACACAAATTCTTTTGCAATCGTTTCCGCATCTTCAAAACTAAACCCATTTTCCGGCTGGCTCCAATACCAGAGCTGTGGCACATTCTTTTTACTATTCGGTGATTCCATTGTTTTATATATTTATCTAACTTTATCCATAAGACACAGAATATGAAAAAACCCCCATCCGGATCAGAAATAAATATTACATTTGCCAATCATACATTTAAATCTGTTTGTACCCTTAAACTGGATACCAGGATATTGGTTATATACAAACAGATTTATATCAAATTATAAAATATATGAACAAAAAGGCCCTATTCCCGCTAATCGGTTTATTCCTGTTGGTAACAGGAATAGTCCTACCCGGATCTGCCCATGCACAAATCAGCGAAGGTGGAACACCCGCTTCCTTCAAGTATCAAAACACACTGAAAAGCGATCTGCCAACCGTCCAGATCCCCATCAATTTCAGCGTAGAAGACATGAAAACGGTCGACAGATGGCAGGTTAGCCAGGGGGCGCCGCTAAAAGTATCCCAACTCATACCAACCGATCTAAGCATAGATAATGCAGGAAACTGGACCACATTGCCCGGAGGTGAAAAGATATGGCAATTACGTTTACAGGCCAAAGATGCAATCGCATTAATGCTTTATTATAAGGAGTTCTACATTCCGAAAGGAGGACGTTTATTCATTTACAATGCTAATAAATCACATGTAATTGGTGCTTTTACACATGCAAACTCTGTTACATCAAAATTTGCAACCGAATTTGTGGCCGGTGATGATATAATCCTTGAATATGAAGCTACCGCAAACGGGGAAAAACCGCGCATCCGAATCGAGAATGTGGGGTATGGATATAATCACCTATCCATTTCCAACGGTTTGGAAGATTCCGACTCCGAGCTTTCAGGCCCTTGTATGGTCAACATAAACTGCGAGGAGGGAGACGAATGGCAAAATCAGGGAAAAGGGGTTTGCATGATGGTGATGAAAATCGGCAAGCGTGCCTTTTTATGCAGCGGTTCGTTAGTTAACAATACAGCCCGGGACAAAAAGCCTTATGTCCTTTCGGCATTCCATTGTACAGAGGACTTGGAATACAACGTATCGGCTAGTAAAGAAGATTACAATCAATGGATGTTTTATTTTCACTTAGAACATACTGGATGTGATAATACATCTCTCATTCAGAATTATAAAACAATACAAGGATGTTCACGAGTTGTTGCCATACCGGTAGAGAATGGTTCAGACGGTTTATTGTTATTGCTTAACGAAAATATTCCTGATTATTTCGACGTTTATTTCAATGGATGGGATCGAACAAACAGCATAAGTTTATCTGGAGTAGGAATCCATCATCCAGGAGGTGATGTTAAAAAAATTTCCACTTACGGAAATCATTTACCTTCAAGTGCCACTTGGCTTAATTCCGATAGTAATAAAGAAGGAGCTCAAAATGCACATTGGAATATCATCTTCGACGAAACATCAAACGGACACAGTGTGACAGAAGGAGGTTCATCTGGTTCACCTATATTCAATCAAAACAAACTGATAATCGGAACATTAAGTGGTGGAAACTCTACTTGTGATAATCCAGAGGGCATAAATCTGTATGGTAAATTATTTTATCACTGGGACAAATACAGCCAAGCCGATACCGGACGTATGGACAAATGGTTGGACCCGATCGGATCGGGAGTCACTTCGCTTAATGGGATGTCACAATCAGGCAAAGAATATAATACCTCATTGCAAAAACCGACTGAAGTAAAAGCGACACTTAGTCTTGACAATACTATAAAAATAAGCTGGAAAGAACCTGTATACAAACAAATTATCGGTTGGGGAAGTCAAGAAGCTGTCTATATAATCGGACTTGAAGGAGAACCTTTTTATGTAGGACAAAGATGGGAAGCAAAGGAATTAAAAGCAATTGATACTAAAACTATTACTTCCGTAAACTTTTTTCCTGAAGCGAATGTCAACTATTCTGTACACATCATGCAAGGAGATCGGACATACAAACAAGACGTAATATCTTATGATCCGCATGAAATATGTTCAGTCCTTTTAAAAACTCCGTTTACAATAGATGCAAACCAAGATTTAATTGTTGCCCTTCATGTTAAAGAATATAATGAGACAACTCATCCTATTTATTTGGATAAAGGACCGGCAATTGATCAAAAAGGAAATTTATTTTCTATGGATGGCAAAACCTGGGAACTTTTTCCGGATAATATCGATTGTAACATTGTTTTGTCAGCAACCGTTAGTTCTGAAGAAGGAAAGGTTACTCAACTCCGGAGCTTGGGTACAGACAGTAAATCAATAACAATCAAGAAATCAACACATTCTTTTAATGTCCAGGAATCTCAGTTAAGATCTTTAGTTCAGGAAGGTAACACAATCACTGCATTCCCAGAAATCACCCAATATAATATCTACAAAAATAATACTAAGCTCGCGTCTATAGCTCCTACCGAAAGAGAATATACGGATAAACAAACTTCCGTTATTGATAACATATATGGAGTGTCGGCTCAATATGGTGTAGAAGAAAGTGATATAAAAGACATTATCTATGACGCAAGTGTAGACATTGAAAATATAACTCTTTCTGAAATATCGCTCACTCCTACCATATTCAAAGAACAAATACAATTAACAAGCAATAAACCAGTTGATTTACTAGAAGTATTTTCTATTGATGGTAAAAAAGTCATGTATCTGAAATATCCGGGAAATACCATTCAAACCGATTCTCTTCCTTCTGGTATATACATCTTCCGTATCTATACAGACGGAAATATAAAAGTGATGAAGCTAATTAAAAAGTAATAAAAAAGGAGGTGTGTCGAAACTATCCTGTTCCCGCGCTTGACGCGGGATCGCATTAAAACCGACCCTATAAAAATCTGATTGATAAGGTCTGTCCTTTTGCGGCCCCGCATCAAGCGCGGGGCCAAGGAGATTTTGACACACCCCCATTTTCCACTTCCTAATTTTTACTTTTTAAGCTTCACGCTGATACCATTACTTCAAACCCCTCCTGACGGGCACGGTCAGCAATAACTTCCAATTCGTCTTTTGTCACCTTTTTTAAGTTCTTTACAGGAGTTTCGCGGTCGATTGTATAGATCATGACCTGTTTAGGTTTGATTTGTTTTAAAGCTTCCAGCCAGCCAGATATTTCGTGCTCGGTTGTATTTGTCACGCTTTCTCCATTCACCTCTCCTTTCAGGAACATGGTTTGGATGATCAAGTTACCATTAAAACGGCAAAGTTGTTCCAACAACCGGTCAAAAGTAAAAGCCGGGGAATTGGGAACATTCAACTGCCCGATACGACTGTCCGAAATGGAATCGAGCTTCAATATATTATCTTCAATCTTATTCAATGCCTGGAAAACATCCTCTTTATAAAGCATGGTCGAGTTCGAGAGCACCGCAATCTTAGCCTTCGGGAAAAAACGGTTACGGGTTTCAATCGTATCGTCGATAATACCGGCAAATTCCGGGTGCATGGTAGGTTCTCCATTCCCGGCAAAAGTAATTACATCGGGAGCAACCCCCTCTGCCTGCATGGAAGACAATTTATGTATCAAAGCTTCCTTTACCTCTGCACGGGTTGGCAGTTTACTACGTGTACGATGGTTCTCGTTCAGTCCGCATTCACAATAGATGCAATTAAACGAACAAAGTTTCCCGTCTGTAGGAAGCAGGTTCATACCCAAAGAAACACCTAACCGACGGCTATGTATCGGTCCAAATACTATTTTATCAAAAAGAATTGTAGACATACTGATTTATATTTGAGTACAAAGCTACAAAAGTTATCAGAATTTCCAGCGCAGCGACGTATATACATCTGCTTTCATATGTCCCTCGATCTCTTCCAGGTCGGTACCGATCACATCGCGATCAGCATAATATGTGTATCCAAATTTAGCAGAAAGAGAAAGCTGCTTCACGATATCCCACCGGAAAGAAAGTGCCAACCGGACTCCTTTTCCATAAAAAGAAGGCATATTGAAAGCATACAATATATTTTTCTCATAAGAAAATATCCGGGTCCGATAATTATCCGTATGGAATCCGGCTACATAAAAATCTGTCTGAACAGGGATATCAACCGATTTCCAACCTACGCTCTGGGCAATCATCCATCCTTTGCTCTTTTTGCTCGTTTCTGTATAACAAATACCGTCAGCAGATGTCCGTAGCGAGACGGACGAAGAAATAGCATACAAGGCTTGCATACGCAAACGTTGTTGAAAGTAAGGTTCTATATCTTCCTTTTGTTTATATTTATAACGAACGTATACGGACAAGTTCCGGCTCGGTGTATAATCGAGTTGAAGCATATATTCCTTTCCTGTCGATGGTGCATCCACTCCATATTTCAGCCAGGGAAACCGGAATATATCTGCATACGCGGATAACTTCCAACGACTGAAAGGTGTCCATTGCATCCCCATATACACTCCTTGTTCATTTTGGACGGCCGAATTTTGTGAAAAAGCATTCCCGAAAAAAGCCTGGTAGCGTTTATCATAATAACGATACAGTAACAGCAGGGAAAAATAAGAGGCAGGCGTCAACTGCAAGGCATTCAGGGAGGCAACCGCCCTATTCCGACTCATGGCCGTTTCGCCATAAAACTTGACCCACCTATTTTTCAACAGGTAATCCACACTGATATTCAGATTCCGGTTACCGCGAAAATAGAAAAGGTTGTAAGGTTTCGGATCGGGTTGTATCGAATAGTTTCCGAAAGAATAAGAAAGAGCAGTCAAACCTATACATAAATCGGGAGTTGCATACCGTATATTCCCCCCATACGTCTGCATGGCAACTTTACGCATCTTCTCCCTGTCCCGTACCAAACGATGCAGACCATCCGTTTTAAACGAAGTAACGATCGTACTATCCACGCTTCCATCCAACTTCCGATACGAATAGAACAGGCTGATATCTAAATTCTTCCAATTGACAGTAGCAGCAGCTCCCTGGAAAAAGTCATTTTCATTGGTTGAAAAATGACGGCGGAATCCGTTCGTCCTTCTTTCCGCTTGTGAGACAAGGGCATTCCGACTGGGAGAAAAATCATTGCTGATCACCAGACCTTGTCCGAAAGATATTTTGTAATCGCCTATAGCCAAACTTTTCAACCATTTATTCATATCTTTCAGAAAAAGGTGCATCGAATAATAGTCATACCCTTTATGATATTCATTCCAAAAAGGTTCTCCCGCATCTTTTTCTGCAACCAGACCGAACTGGATACGTTCATCGAATGCGTACGAATAACGAACAGAATGGTAGAACGGCTCTCCTAAATACTTCCGATTCGGATATTGTTGTAGCATACTGTCAGGATATGAACGATAGCCTTTCTTTTGTTGAAAACATCTATCATATCTGATTTGTAAGTTATTAGTACTTCTTTTCAACAGATTTTTCACTGTAATGGTACGTTTATCAACTATTATTTCACCGATATAAACAAACGGGATAAACAGAGAAATCGTCTCTAAATCGAATGCTTCCACATTTTTAAGTTCATAAAGGGTTAACATTTTTCCATAACGGGAACGATATCCTAACAATTCCCGTATTTGTAGATCGGATAGAAAAGGGAGACGTTTCAATTCTCCTTCTGTCACTGTATTGAGTTCGAAAGGATGTTCGACAAGATAGGAAAGATCTGTATAAAGCGCTTCAATACGCTCTTCATCTTCTGTTTCCGAAGCTATTTCTTCTATATATTCCATCCACTTATCAACAGAATATAATGTCTGGCTTTTAAGTTGATAACTGCTTATTAACAGATATACCAACAGGTTTATAAACATTCGTTTCATTGTCAAACCTGATTAAAAAGAATAACTCAACCCCAGTCCGGTACTGACTCCCAAAACCGGATGATAAACAGTCGCGACATCTACTGTAAATCCAGCCAGACGGTATCCGATACCCAAAGCAGGCAGGAGAGGAGTAGTCTGTACTCCCGCCCGTATACGGAAATTTTTGAATGGAGCATATTCAATACCTGCATTTCCGATCCATGTATGCTCTTTATTGCTTTCGATGGTTCCTACTATCAACAAGCTGTTAATTATCTCCCATTGAAAACCTATTTGTACAGAATAACCAGTAAAACATTTTATTTCAGCTGTATATTTATGAATAGCAATGGCAGGAAAATTCATTATCAACACTCCAATCAACAGTTTGTCAACGGGAGTAAACAAGATTCCAACATCTGTGGAAAGTTGCTTCGGTACTTCTTCCCACAACTCGGTCTGTAACATCTTATATTGGAAACTAATACCAATTCTCCACCGATCATTCAATCGTTTTCCGACCGACAAACGAAAAAGAGTTTCCCTATACTGATCATATCCGAAAGAAGATATATCAACACCTGCCGACAACAACGGATTAGGATAGACAAAGCCAACTCCCATCGTTCCCAACTCCTTTACACCATAACGATTAAAATATTCGAAATAAAGAACTTTATCAGTATGCAAAGCCACCAGTGCCGGATTAAACAAAACAGATTGTGTAACTCCGTTTCCTCCCATTCCCAAGCAACGGATATCGGGGATACGAAGGTTATCAACAGCATGAATGTTGATAGGTACAAAAAACAAAACGAGTAAACTTATTGATTTCATAGTAAGGTTTTGTTTAAATCGTCAACTTTCCGGATTACTTTTTTTCAAAACTTTCTTCTTTAACTTTTACTACTACATTATTGATAAAGTTATTCCATTTTGCATAACCCAACAAAGGTTGCAGCTCCCTGGCACTCCAACATTCTATGCCTTCTACGATATTTGCAGCCGCTTCGAACTGATCCAATAACTTCTTGATCTCTTCTTTTTTCATAATACAAGTTGTTTAAATGATAATTATTATGGACTATACATTCAGGATCGATAAATATGGGAAAATGGCGGAATGTTTCATAGTCTGTTGATTTTAGTTGTTTGTATTGTCACAAAGATAATGATTTCTCGGTGAGAAATGAAAAACTTTCACCACTTATAAAAAGATGAAAATAAATTTTCAATATTTCTCACAGCATGAAAATAAATTTTCCCGCAAGTGAAAATTTATTTTCATGCTATCCTTTCTTATATTACATGATTAGTCAAATTCTGTAAAACCGGCAAATACTATCCGTAAATCCATTACTTTTGTGAACGATGTTAAGAAAAGGCAAGTATAAAATATTGATAATATTCATATTGTGTGCAGTAGGAGCCCATGCACAAAGATTGAAGATCAATACCGTTCCCGAAGGATTGCAAAAGGCTTATCTGGATGGAAAGGATACGGTACCTGTCGTTAATCTGCGGGAAATTTATATTTATCCGCCGGTAAAGTTTAAAAACAAACGTGAACAAGCACGTTATACCAAGCTGGTCCGTGATGTGAAGCGCACATTACCTTATGCCAAAATGGTGTATGAAACATTGATCGAAACCTATGAATATATAGAGACGCTCCCCGACGAAAAATCTCGGCAGGCCCACCTGAAGCGAATGGAAAAAGAACTTTTCCAGGAATATAAACCTCAGTTGAAAAAACTGACCTTCTCACAAGGCAAACTACTTATCAAACTGATTGACAGAGAATGTAACCAGTCAAGTTATAACCTGTTGAAAGCCTATTTAGGCAGTTTCCGAGCAGGTTTCTGGAACATATTCGCCGGCATGTTCGGTGCCAGCCTGAAAACCGAATACGATCCCAAAGGAAAAGACGCCATGACGGAACGGGTAGTCGTACTTGTCGAAAACGGATTAATCTGACAACTGTTTAAAGAAATCCCAGATAATGATACCGGTAGTCACCGAAACATTCAAAGAATGCTTGGTCCCGTACTGCGGTATTTCAATACACATATCACAGTTATCAACGACACATTGTTGAACACCTTTCAATTCGTTTCCCATGATAACGGCATACTTTTTATTCTTGTCCAACAACAATTTATCCAACATCGTACTCCCCTCGGCCTGTTCAACCGCACAGACAGTATACCCTTGTTGCTTCAGTTTATCAACAGCGTCCATCGTATCTTCGAAATATTCCCAACCGACAGTCTCTTCCGCTCCCAGAGCCGTCTTATGAATCTCTGCATGAGGCGGACAAGCCGTAATACCGCACAAATAAATGCTTTCTACTCTGAAAGCATCAGACGTACGAAACACGGATCCCACATTGTTTAAGCTTCTTACATGATCGAGCACAACGACCAACGGAATCTTTTCACTATCTTTGAATGCTTCCGGAGTCAAGCGGTTCAACTCTGTTATCTTTAACTTGCGCATAGCTATCATTTCTTTGCTTGCAAAAGTAGTGAATTAATGTGGATATGCCGTTGAAAAGCTATTGATAAGTGGTGAACACAAAATGAAAAATAGTTCTTGCATTATTCAATTTGTTCGCTATACATCCTCTTGTTTCTATTATGCAATAAAAATAACAGATTATTTATTACGCCCTATCAACAGTGGTTATACACGTATCAACAGTCCTCAATCGTCATAAACTTTTACACACAGGTAGTTTTCAACTAAAAACTAATAAAGTCTATAAAGTAAAGGATATCAGTATGTAAAACAATAAATAGGATGTTAGTATCTATTTAATAAGTCATTTACATCGTTTAATAACAAATCGGGCAAGTATTGTAGCATAATTGTATTAACTATTTCAACAGGCTATTATATTCATCATATTTAGATTTAAAATAAAGAATAAATAAGATTATAATAATATGATTGTGGATAACTCGGGAAAGAGGGAAGAAAGGGATAGAGAAAACGGCTGGGAGTCTTTGTGACTTGTCTGGCTGACTCTATCTTGCCCTATAAATATTATCTATTGAGCAATAGAAATATTTTGTATATGTAAATTTGCCGTTTGCCTGAACATTTTCCTACCTTTGAGCGTTATTTATTCAGGATGATTATACGAACTCATTTTATATATACATAAATTAGCATTATGGAAAAAAGTATTAAGGGTACTCGTACCGAGCAGAATCTGCTGAAATCATTTGCCGGCGAATCTCAGGCAAGAAGTCGTTACACATTCTTTGCAAGTGTAGCTAAAAAAGAAGGTTATGAACAAATTGCAGGCGTGTTTATGGAAACAGCCGAACAGGAAAAGGAACACGCCAAACGTTTCTTCAAATTCCTCGAAGGCGGTATGGTTGAAATCACGGCTTCTTATCCTGCCGGAATGATCGGAACGACTGCTGAAAACCTGGCTGCCGCTGCTGCCGGCGAAAACGAAGAATGGGTAGACCTTTACCCTGCTTTCGCTGACATTGCTGACGAAGAAGGTTTCAAGGAAATCGCTGTCGCTTTCCGTATGATCGCAAAGGTAGAAGCAGAACACGAAAGACGTTACCGTCAGTTGTTGGCGAATGTGGAAGCAAACAAGGTATTCGAAAAAGACGAAGCTATTATGTGGCAGTGTCGCAACTGTGGTTTCGTATTCGAAGGCAAGAAAGCTCCGGCGAAATGTCCGGCTTGTGCACATCCGCAGGCTTACTTCGAACCGATGAAACAGAACTATTAATCAGAGTTTTTGATCCTATCAGGCACGAATTTTCCGGATTCGTGCCTTTTTTTATTTTATAACTTTTACCTTTAGCCCCATTATTGGCGTTAATCTGAATTTACCTGTTGATGAGCATATCGATAAGAAACCTCAATAAAGTGTATCCGAACGGAAATCATGCGTTGAAAGATGTCTGTCTGGAAATACCGACCGGTATGTTCGGACTTTTGGGTCCGAACGGGGCAGGCAAATCTACTTTGATGCGTATTTTAGTGGCTCTTATGGAACCGACTTCGGGCGAGGTGAATATCTGTGGGTATGACCTGATGCGGCAACGCAAGGAGATACGGGGCATATTGGGATATCTGCCACAGGATTTCCGTTTTTTTGCCAAATATAAAACGTACGAGTTTTTAGACTATGCCGCGCGTCTTTCCGGCATAAACCGTAAGTCTTTGCGGAAAAATGCGGTGGACGAGATGCTGGAAAATGTCGGGCTTTTTGACGTGCGCGATCGGTATGCCAATAAGCTGTCGGGAGGTATGAAGCGTCGTTTGGGGATTGCGCAAGCATTGATTCATCATCCGAAAGTGATTATCGTAGACGAACCTACGACGGGACTCGACCCCGAAGAACGGATCCGTTTCCGCAACCTCCTGTCGGAGGTCAGTGAAAACGACGTGACAATTATCCTTTCCACCCATATCGTAGGCGATATATCGAGCACATGCAATTGTATGGCGCTTATGAATAAGGGAGAAGTTTCCTTCTATGGTTCCCCGCAGGAGATGTTGAGGCAGGCGGAAGGAAAAGTATGGCGTATGCGGGTGACCGGTGACGAACTGCATGAGGTGGATAAACTGTATCCGGTTATCTCGACGATTCCCTCCGGTACGGGCTGGGAAGTGCAGGTCGTGGCTGATGAGGTACAAGGATATGACGCAGAATCCTATCCGCCGAATCTGGAACATGCTTATGTCTACTATATGGAAAACAAGTTGAACCGTTGGAGAAACGATTAAAAGAGATCGCTTGCCTATGTCATTTATCACAAACATACGATCCGTAGCTAAATACGAGAGCAAGATATTGGTGAGGAGTTGGTTCTTTCGTATCTTCACTCTGCTTGCCGTGGTGTTTTTAGGTTTTTTCAATTTTGCCATGATGTTGATGGAGGATAATTTTGGCCTGTGGTTCGCAAAATCGGTTTCATCCAATATTCCCTATCTGAACTTGTTGCTGTTGAACACGGGGCAGGCAGTGGTCGCTGTCTTCCTTTCTTCCGAATTTCTAAAACGGGACAAGAAGCTCGATACTTCCGAAGTCTTTTATGTCCGGCCGCTCAGTAATGCCGAATATGTGATCGGGAAGATATGGGGGAATCTCAGGGTGTTCCTGCTCTTGAACCTGCTGGTCTTGGCGATTGTGCTGGCTTTTAACTTTATGGCTTCCGGCATAACTGTCGATTGGCAGGCCTATGGGGTGTATTTCCTTCTGATCAGCCTGCCGACACTGATCTTTATTATTGGCCTTTCCATTTTTCTGATGCTGGTGTTGAGGAATCAGGCGCTTACTTTCATCTTGTTGTTAGGATATATCGGACTGACGTTGTTTTATATACAGGATAAGTTTTACTACCTGTTCGATTATATGGTGTATAACCTGCCGTTGTTCAAATCGACGATTGTCGGATTCAGTAGCTTGGAGTTGATCTTGAATCACCGGGCGATTTATTTCTTTGCCGGTTTGGGATTCATCTTCTTTACGATCTTCCTGTTCAAGCGGTTGCCGAATGCCAGAAGGAGCCATTATCCGTGGCTGTTCCTTTCGCTTTGTATGTTCTTACTGGCGGGGACGGCGGGTTACCGGCATGTACGTTCTATTCTTAGGGAAGGGGAGATACGTGCCTTATACACAAGCATCAATAATAAATATGTTCATGAGCCGAAGATGGCGATCGACTGGTACGATATTTCGGTGGAGCAGAAGCCTGAAACGATCCGTTCTGTTGTCGGGATGAAAGGGACGGCGCTCGCTACGTCGGAAATATTTACCTTCTGCCTGAATCCCGGATTGAAAGTCGGGGAGGTAAAGGAAGGGGAAAAGCCATTGGATTTCAAGCGGGAGGAACAGATTTTAGCGGTAGATTTCGGGAGGAAGATAGAAAAGGGAGATACCATTTCGCTTTCGATCTGTTACGAGGGGAGGATAAAGGATGATTTCTGCTATTTGGATATCCCGGAGGAGGTCTTACAACAACCGTATGATAAGGAAATGCTTAAGCTTGATAAGAAATATAGTTTCCAGACACCCGATTATGTGCTGTTTACGCCTGAAACCTATTGGTATCCACGTCCCGGAACGGGGTATAGCGACAAGAGTCCTGACTGGCAACAGACCTATTTCAGCCGTTTTCGACTGGATGTGAAGCCGCTTCCCGGGCTGGTCTCTATTTCGCAGTCGGCAAACAATCCTTATCAGTCCATTTCCTTGATTATCGGGAAATACGAGCAGAAGAGTGTGGAAAGTGACAGTACGCTCTATAGTGTCTGGCATATAAAAGGACACGATTATTACGAGGCGGCGTTCGATTCGATCCGCGATACGATTCCGGGATTGATCCGCAACCTGCGGGAGAACCTCGAACGCACGTATAAGTTGAGTTACCCGTTCGACCGGTTTTCAGTAGTGGAAGTTCCGGCACAGTTCTACAGTTATGTCCGTTCCTGGTCGCAAGCACAAGAAGTGGTGCAGCCGGAAATGGTTCTTTTCCCGGAACTGGGCTGTATGTTTGGTCAGATGGACTTCGTCAGAAGTAAGAAAAACCAGTTGAAGTGGTCGAAGCGGGGAGGACGTGAGATCGGTGAGGAGGAAGCGGAGATTCGGGTGATGAACAGTTTCCTGTGGATTTTCTCGCAGACGGAAGGTAACTATAACTATTCTTCCGGTAGCCGGGGCAAATTCAATATCTCTTCCCAGAGTAATCCGTATTTCCTGTTTCCCGAACTCTATAATTTCCGGTATAATATCTATTCTTCCGAATGGCCTGTCACGAACCGGCTGGTCGAACTTTATCTGCAAAGGAAGTCCGATAATAACGGATGGGAACGTGAGATAAACGGGATCAGCAATAACGAGAAAGCGAATTTACTGATGGAGAGATATTCGTTTAAAGAGCTTTTGTCTGATGTGGAACATCGCGATTTGCTGAATAATACGATCAGTCTGAAGGGGTATTGCTTGTTTGCTCCTGCCGAAGTGAATATGGGGGTAAGCCTGTTCAGGGATTCCCTGTATGCCCTGTTGGAACGGAATGAATTTCGTAATATGCGCTTCGAGAACCTGTTGGATACGTTGGGGATGATCAGTGGGGCCGATATTCGTGCGGGTATTTCCGGGTGGGATCGTCCGACGCCTCTTCCTTTCTATACGATCGGTCAGCCCGAAGTGATCAAGATTACGAACAAGGGACAGGAGAGTTTCGTCCTGAAGCAATTAGTCAGCAATAATTCCGATAGAGACGGTATGCTTCAACTTGATATACAGGCTGGGGGTTATGGCCCGAATATCGATCCGCGTACGAGTCGTAAACTGCCTCTTGCCGCCCACCAGACCAAGCTGTTGGTAACGGTCTGGGAAGAAGCACCTCGCCAGGTGGATGTGAATACGCTGATAGCGGGTAACCTGCCAAATATATTGAACCTGCCTGTTTCCAACATCCGGGAAGAACGGGAGAGGGGGGTTGATGCCGAAGGGGATTTCATTGTTGCAGACTTTTCTCCCGAAGTGGAAGGAGAGGTGATTGTGGATAATGAAGATGCTCTTTTCTCTCTGTCTGAACCTGCTGTCGTCGGGCTTCTGCCCAAATGGCTCGACAAGGTGGAAGATACCTCTTTCAAGTATGCCGGTGTTTCTCCTTGGCGTGCCCCGTTGCAGTGGACGGCTACGACGAATGCAGCCTATTATGGCCGTTATATCCGGTCAGCCTATGTGATCAAGAGCGGTAACGGTAGTCAGACGGCCACTTGGAAAGTTCCGGTTCCTTCTTCCGGGCAATACGATGTCTACTATTATGTTTCTAAAGACAATGAACTGAAATATAGTAAACAGGCCAATGGTGAATATCACTTTAAGGTGGAGCATGACGAGGAGATGGAAGAGGCTTATATCGATCTGAGGAAAGCGAATGAAGGGTGGGAGCCTATAGGTACCTACTACTTCAGTTCCGATACGGTCCGGGTCGTCCTGACGAATGAGTGCAAACTACGGAGTGTAACAGCTGATGCAGTTAAAATAGTAAAACGATATTAATAGAATTAGATACATGATACGAAGAGAATTACTATCCATGAAAAAGATAATGCTGACGGCCGCCGTTTGCTTGGGGGTATCTGTCCCGTCGCAGGGGCAGGTATCTCTGACGATCGAGAAGGCGATGGATATAGCGGAAGAGCATAGTCCTTCCCTACGCCGTTCCCACATGAACCTGGAACGCTATCAGCAGAACCTGGTTGCACAGCGAGCTTCCCTGAAATCGAAATTCTCGTTGAATCTTAATCCGGTGGATTATAGTAAGAGTCGCAGTTTCGATAATCGCCTGTCTCAGTGGTACACGAACGAGCGGTTCAGTACGACCGGAACGTTTCAGGTGGATCAGCCGATCTTGTGGACGGATGGTGTCCTCTCGTTGATCAACCGTTTCGGCTGGCAGGATAACAACTCTAATATCGACGGTACGAAGACCAGCAACAAGGCATTCAGCAACGACCTCTACCTGCAACTCTCGCAACCTATTTTTACTTATAATAAACGTAAGATGGAATTGCAACAGATCGAATACGATTATGAAAATGCCAATATCAGCTATGCACTGCAACGGTTGAGTACGGAGAAGGATATTACCCAGCAGTTCTATTCCGTTTATATGGCACAAAGCCAGTTGGCTATTACCAAGGAGGAACTGACCAATGCACAGCAAAGCTACGAAATTATAAAGAATAAGGTGGAAGCCGACCTGGCTGCCCGTGATGAGTTGTTCCAGGCGGAAGTGAATCTCGCCTCCGCACGCTCTTCCCTGGAAGAACAGCAGGTGTCGCTGGAAAACTCGAAAGACCAGTTGAAGCAGACGTTAGGGATGGACCTGAACGAGGATATCATGGTTTTTGCCGAAGTACAGATCAAGCCGGTGGAAGTGAATCTGGAAAAGGCGATACAGCATGGCCTCGAATCGCGCCTGGAACTGCGGCAGCGTGAGATCGAGAGTAAAGAACTGGCTTTCGATATGATCAAGACGAAGGCTCTGAATGAGTTCAAGGGAGATATTGCTCTTTCTTTCGGTTTGATCGGTGATAACCGACATCTGGAAAAGATTTATAATAACCCGACACAGAATCCACGTGTTGCCATCAGCTTCAGTGTCCCGATTTTTGATTGGGGAGAGAAGAAAGCCCGTGTCAAGGCGCAGGAAGTAGCCCAGAAGATCAACCGGCTGGAGTTTCATGAAGACAAAGTTAATATCGAATTGAACATCCGTCAGACCTGGCGCAGCCTGGAGAATCTGCTTTCGCAGATCAAGATAGCCGAGCAGAACGTTGCAAATGCACAGCGTACCTATGACCTGAATCTGACCCGTTATCGGGAGGGTGATATCACTGGTATGGATATGAACCAGTTCCAAACTCAGCTTTCAAATAAAAAGATCGCCTATACGCAGGCGCTTATCAATTATAAGATCGAATTGTTGAACCTCAAGATACTTTCCCTCTATGACTTCGAGCACGACATGCCTATTGTCCCGATGGAAGATTTAGTAACGAAAAAGTAATATGAATATGAAATATATAGTCACATCTCTCTTATTGTTTGTCTTGTTGGCGACCGGTTGTAATAATCAGCCGCAGAATACACAGAACGATATTGCTACGCCCGTGTCGGTAACGGAATTGAAGAAAGGCTCTATCAGCAAACTGGTCAATACGACCGGGACGGCACAGCCTACCTATGGAGTAACGCTCAATTCCGAAATGAGCGGTCTGTATAAACTACAAACCAATCCCCATACAGGCAAACCCTTTAAATTGGGTGATATCGTCTCCAAAGGACAACTGATCGTCCGCCTGGAAGACCGGGAATACGAAAACGGCATCGCTATTGACGCTAAAGAGTTGAGTCTCGAAATAGCCGAACAGGAGCAGGTGAAACAGAAAGCTCTTTATGAGAAAGGTGGTGTGACGCTTAGCGAAATGCGTAATACGGAAGTGAAAGTGACGAACGCCCGCTACGACTACGAGAACGGTAAGCTCAATTTGGAGAAAATGAATGTCAAAGCACCTTTCGACGGTGTGATCGTGGACTTGCCCCATTATACATCCGATGTCCGTATCGAACAGGGGAAACCGGTGGTCGGCATCATGGATTATGCCCGTATGTACATGGATATCAACCTGCCGGAAAGTGCTATCGGGTATGTGAAGGCGGATCAGCCGGTCTATATCACCCATTATACGTTGCCCGAAGATACGATCCGGGGAGTAATCAGCGAACTGTCGCCTGCCATCAGTTCTGAAACCCGTACTTTCAAAGGAAAGATACTAATTCAGAACGAGGGGTTGAAACTTCGTCCCGGTATGTTTGTCAAAGCAGATATTGTGGTGAATAAGGCGGACAGTGCCATCATCATACCAAAAAGTGTGATCCAGTCCAACCGTCGTATCAAATACGTTTATATTGTTGAGAAGAACACGGCTCTGCTCCGCGAGCTTAAGACCGGGCTGGAGGATGACAAGAATATCCAGGTATTGGAAGGGCTGAAAGAGAACGATAACTTAGTAGTGAAAGGTTTCGAGACATTAAAAGAGAATGCAAAGGTAAAAGTCCAGAAATGAAAAGTATTATCAAATTTGCGGTAAGCAATCCGGTTACGATCTGTATGCTGGTACTGGCGATCCTGCTGCTGGGTAAGATTTCCTATGACCAGTTGGCGGTCGACCTGTTGCCCGACCTCAATAATCCCCGTCTCTTTATCGAGCTGAAGGCAGGCGAACGTCCGCCGGAGGAGATCGAGAAGCAGTTTGTCAAGAATATGGAGTCAATGGCGATCCGGCAGAGCGACGTGACACAGGTTTCATCCGTGATCCGTGCTGGTTCCGCCCGTATTACGGTCGAGTACACCTGGAAGAAAGATATGGACGAGGCTTTTCTCGACTTGCAGAAAGCCATGAACCCTTTTGCCCAGCATAAGGATATCACCGAACTTAAGATCACGCAGCACGATCCGAACCAGTCCCCTGTCGTCCTAATCGGACTTTCACACCGTAGCATTACCGATATGGCAGAGCTCCGGAAGGTGGCGGAGAGCTATATCCGTAACGAATTGATCCGTCTGGAAGGAGTTGCAGATGTCACGCTGTCGGGTGACGAGGTCAGTACCTTGGTGATCCGCACGGATCCTTATAAGTTAGATGCCTTTAAGTTGACGATAAATGATCTGTCTTCCAAAATAGAGGCGAATAACCAAAGCATATCCGGCGGTCGTGTCAGCGAGTTGGGTCTGCAATACCTGGTTAAGAGTTCGAGTCTGTTTACGACGGAGAGTGATTTTGAGAATCTGATTGTCGGTTATAGGCCGGTTACGGTCGAGACAGATGGGACAGCAGTTTCGGGAACTTCCGGTGCGTCTGTTTCATTGTCTACGGACAAAGCTCCGATCTTCTTGCGCGAAGTCGCTACCGTCAGCTTCGAAAATGCTCGTCCGGAAAATATTGTCCGCATCAATGGTGAGCGCAGTATCGGGTTATCCGTTTATAAGGAGATGCGTTTCAATACAGTGAAAGTAGTCGATGGTGTGATCCGCCAGTTGGCGGTTATCGAGCAGGCGTTGCCGGGATATCGTTTCCAAGTGATCACGAATCAGGGAACCTTTATCAAGAATGCGATCGGAGAGGTGAAGAGCAGTGCCGTCTTAGGGATTATACTTGCGGTGGTGATCCTGTTCGTCTTCCTTCGCCGCCTAGGGACGACGTTGATTGTCAGCCTGGCTATCCCGATTTCCATTATCGCCACTTTCAACCTGATGTTCTTCAATCATCTTACGCTGAATATCATGACACTTGGCGGATTGGCCCTTGGAGCCGGTATGCTGGTGGATAATGCGATCGTAGTGATCGAAAGTATTTTCCGTAACCAAGAAAAAGGGATGACGATCCGTGAAGCTGCCATAACGGGTACTTCCGAAGTAGCCGGTGCGGTCATTGCCTCGACACTGACGACGATCGTTGTCTTTCTGCCGATTGTCTATCTGCATGGTGCTTCCGGAGAACTGTTTAAGGACCAGGCTTGGACGGTGACGTTCTCGCTGGTATCGTCGTTATTCGTGGCTATATTGGTGATCCCGATGTTATACGACCGGATTACCGGACGCCCTAACCCCTTCCCGCGCTTAGGGCGCGATCGTAAAGAAACCGACTGTGATAGTGCCGGTTCATCTGCGTCCCCGTGTCAAACGCGGGGACAGGGCATTCGGATTACTGGTTACAGTCCTCTGTTGCGTATCCTGCTTCGTCGCCGTTGGGTAGTGATCGGCTGTGCTCTGATGTTGCTGTTGCTGGCGGTAGCCTTGGTGCCTTTTATCGGTATGGAGTTTATGCCGAGAGCCGAGAGCAAGGCTTTCTCTGCCGTTATCAAGTTGCCGGAGGGAACTCCGTTGGAGCGTACTGTTTCGGCTGTCGAAAATTTGGAGGAGCTGATGCACGTTATCTCGCGGGATTCCTTGTGTACGATCTACAGTCATGTCGGATCAGGTAGCGGTTCGGAGAATGATATATTCGAAGGAGAGAATACGGCTGTCATGAAAGTGATCCTTTCTCCCGCTTGTCCGGTTCCACCCGAAGAAGTGATGGCACAGTTCGTCCGGACGACTGAAAACACCGAAGGGTTAGAGGTCATCCTGAAACAAGAAGAGAACTCCCTCAGTTCACTTTTAGGAAGCGAAGGAGCTCCTATTGTGGTCGAGGTGAAGGGAGAGGAGTTGGACGAGATCAGTGCTATCTCCGGTGAAGTAATGGAACGGATAACCGGTATTCCCGGAATCTATAACATCCGGTCGTCTGTCGAAGACGGTGCTCCGGAGGTAACGATCTCTGTCGACCGTACGGTTGCCGGTATCCATAATGTCAGCGTCTCGACTGTTATCGAACAGTTGAAGCAGCAGCTCGGCGGTCTCGAATCCGGCAAGATGGAATACCGGGGAGAAATGCGGGATATTCTGATCAAGGTTCCCGATATCACCTTGCATGACCTCGGTGGAATTGTCATACGAAGTGGCGAGAAAGAGTTCTGCTTGCAGGAGATCGCTACGATCACCCATTCGCAGGCTCCGAAAGAGATTTTTCGTCGCGGGCAGAACCGTATCAGCAAGGTGACGGCCAATCTCGATGCAGGCTATTCGCTCGACAGGGTAGCGGACAATATACGCTTTGCTATGAAAGATATCGATCTGCCTGCCAATTATTCGATTACCGTCACCGGCGAGGAAGAAAAACGTCAGGAGTCTATGGACAGCCTGATGTTTGCCCTGGCTCTTTCGGTGATTCTGGTTTATATGGTGCTCGCTTCACAGTTCGAGTCGCTGTTGCATCCCTTTACAATTTTGTTGACGATTCCGTTGGCAGTGGTGGGAGCGATCTTGTTGTTCTTCCTGACAGGGACGACGATCAACATGATGGGAGTGATCGGCATCGTGATGCTGGTCGGTATCGCGGTGAACAATTCGATTATCTTGGTCGACCGTATCAACCAGTTGAAACAGTCCGGAATGGAACTGACGGATGCCATTGTGGAATCCGGCCAGCAACGTATCCGCCCGATCCTGATGACAACACTCACAACGATTCTTGCCCTCTTGCCGATGACGTTCGGTTTCGGTGAAGGTGCTTCACTTCGTTCACCTATGGCAATCGCGGTGATCGGTGGGTTGGTGACTTCGACTGTCATGAGTCTGATGGTCATCCCGTGTGTATATTATGTATTTGAAAAAATGAAAAGGGGAAGATGAATTTTTTACTACATAGGAAGATTGCGATCTGTATGCTGTTCATCGCTTTGACGGGACTGGGCTATGTGTCGTACAAGCAATTGCCGGTCGAGCTGTTGCCTAATGCGGAGCTTCCGATGCTGTTCGTGCAGGTTACCTCGACACAGGATATGGACCCGTCGTATGTGGAGTCGGAGGTCGTGATCCCCCTTGAAGGAGCCATCGGAACCATAGGCGGAGTAGAGCAGATCGAATCCCAGATCGACAGCCGTCAGTCTTCCATCAAGATCGATTTCAAGCCGAATATCAACTTCAAGATCACCACCCTGAAGCTACAGGAAAAGATGAACGAGACCGCCTCCTCGCTTCCTGAAGGTTTTACGGTGCAGGTGCAAAAGGTAGATGTCTCGATGCTTACCGGAGGCTTCATGTCACTTCAGGTACGCGGGTCGGGAGGTACGGACCGGGTCCGTAATTTAGTGGAGAAAGAGATACGGCCCGACTTGGAAAATATCGACGGCATCGCTTCCGTCAATATCTACGGTGGGCGCGAGAAGGCCATCGAGGTGCAGCTCGATCCCGATGCCTGCAAAGCCCTCGATCTGACTCCTTCCGGTATCAGCAGCCTCCTGACGCAGAATACCGAGGAGAAAGCGTTTGTCGGTTATGCTAACGAGCCGGACGGGAAATATTTCGTCCATGTCAACTCGCCTTATACCGAAGTTTCCGACCTCGAAAATATCGTTGTCGCTCCCGGCCCCGTACTGCTGAAAGACATCGCCACCATTTTCTTCGATATGAAAGAGGAGACAAGCTACAGTCGGGTTAACGGTAAAGATGCCGTCTCCGTCTCCCTGCTTGCCGACTCGCAAGCCAATCTGATCCAGCTTTCCCACCGTACGGTCGAAGTGATCGACCGCCTGAACGAGCAACTTGCCCCGCTTGACCTCTCGATCGTGGTTGAGAACAATCAGGCAAAGACGATGGAGGACAACATCGACCAGATCATTCACCTCGCGATTGTGGGGGGCCTGCTTGCCGTCGTCATCCTCTGGCTCTTCCTGAAGAACCTCCGGTTGGTGTTCTTCATCGCCCTGTCCATCCCGATCTCCGTCTATACGGCGTTCAATTTCTTCTACGGGGCGGGAATTACGATCAACAGTCTTACACTGGTCGGTATGGCGCTGGCGATCGGTATGCTGTTGGATAATAGCGTGGTGGTCTTGGAGAATATCTACCGCCTTTCTGCCGCCGGAGGTACGCCCGAACGCTCTGTGACGCAAGGTACGCGCGAGGTCTGGCGTTCCATCCTCGCCGCCACCCTCACGACGGTCACGGTCTTTCTGCCCTTCGTCTTTTCCGATAATTTTCTGATTAAGCTGATGGGACACCATATCGGCGTTTCCATCATCTCGACCCTTTTGATTTCTCTCGCTGTCGCCCTCCTTTTTATCCCGATGGCCACCTATACGGTGTTGAGGAGAGCTCCTCTGTCTCCACGCTTGACGCGGAGTCGCAAAAAGGCAGGTAGCCTCAATGGTTTCCGTAAATGGTTCGAGTCGGTACGACCCCATGGCGGGCGCGGGGACAAAGATACTGTCTTCTACGAAAAAGTATCCGTCACGCAGCGTCCGGTGCAAATATATCTCGTGCTCCTGAAGACCTGTATGCGAAATCCGGGGGTGACGATCTTCGGAGCCGTCATCTTGCTGTTCTTTTGCCTGGTTCTCTCTATCTCCCTGAATATCCAGGAGCGGAAAGAGGTGGAGAGCGACCGCTTCAGTATCTATGTGACGATGCCGACCGGCAGCACGCTGGAGAATGCCGACCAGGTCGTCCATGTCATCGAGGAACGCCTTGCCGGTTTTCCGGAGAAACAAGACTTGATCAGCCGTATCCGGGAAACGGATGCCGAGCTGACGCTTGTCCTCAAAGAAGATTATCGCCAGATCGGGAAACGTAGCATCGCTGATATCAAATCCGACGTGCAAACCCGCCTTCGTGCCATCAACGGTGCCGAAATATCCCTTTCCGAAGCCGGAGGAGGTGGAAGCAGAGGAGGGAGTGGTTCCGGGGATATGATGGGCGGCGTGGGTAGCTTCATGCGCCTTTTAGGTATTGGTGAGAACCGGGAACGGATCGTGATCAAAGGCTCCGACTTCGACCTTATGCAGCGGGTGGCGGAGGACTTCCGCTATTATCTCGACGAACAAGAGTTCATCCGCAATACCCGTGTCTCCTACAGCCGCCGGCAACCGGAGATCCGTCTCGGTTTCGACCCGATCCTGCTGACCTCCTACGATATCTCCCGCCAGAACATAGCCTCCGGCCTCACGTCGCTGAACCCGGAGATTTCGTCCGGGACCTCTTTTAAGGTAGGAGAGGACACCTATGATATCATCATCCGCAACCGGACGAGCCGGACGGAAGAAGAGGAAGAGGCCGGCAAGAACCGGGACAGGACGGTGGATGATTTGCGCGAAGTGCGCATACCGAGCGCTTCCGGCGGCCTGCACAGGCTGGAAGATATCGCCTCCGTCAATTATGGCCGCGGACGTGCCCGTATTACCCGGGTGAACCAGGACAAGCAGATCGAGTTATTCTATTCCTTCTCGCGCGACGTCGAAGAGTCGAAAGACCTTCTCGAAGGTTACCGGTCGGATATCGACCAGTTGGTGTCGAGCTATAATCTGCCTTCGGGTGTGGCGGTTGAGGTATTCCACGAAGAAGATATGTTTGCCGACTTCAAGTTCCTGCTGTTGGCAGCGTTTATCCTGATTTTTATGATATTGGCTTCGGTCTTCGAATCTCTGACGACACCGTTCGTACTACTGTTTTCTATCCCGTTAGCGGCGATCGGTTCGCTATTGGCGTTGTTGCTGACGGGTAACAGCCTGCTGAATAATGCGAACGTGATGATCGGGTTCCTGATCCTGTTGGGAGTGGTGGTGAATAACGGCATTATCCTGATCGACTATGCCAATATTCTCCGCCGGCGCGGTTACCGCCGTAATAGGGCGTTGATGACGGCCGGGCTGTCGCGTATCCGTCCCATCCTGATTACTTCCATCACGACGATCGTAGCCATGTTTCCGATGGCGATGGGCAACTCGGAGTATGCCGGAGCGATTGGTGCGCCGTTTGCCATTACCGTGATCGGCGGTCTTTCTTTCTCGGCATTGCTGACACTGATCCTGATCCCGACCGTTTGCATGGGATTGGAAAACACGTTGCAATGGTACAGAGGGCTGTCCCTGAAAGTGTGGGTGCTGCACGGATTGCTCTTTATGGCGGGAGCCGGTTGTATCTGGCTCTATGGCGGCAGTCTCCTGTGGCAGTCTGTCTATGGGGTATTGCTGTTGGCCGGTATTCCGGGAGCGACCTATTTTATGCAGGCAAGCCTCCGCCGTGCCCGTTCGAAGGTGATTGATCCGGAGGCGGATATCCATATATCTGTCCGCAACTTAGTGAAGATATACGACTGGCCGGGACGCGTCAGCCGCCAGTGGAAGAGCGGCCTGCTGATCCGCCGCCGGTTGGGTTTGGAGAAAAGCTACCTTATACCTGCCGGACAGCCGGATGGCTACCCTGTTTTTATTGAATTGGGCTGGCAGTTCGCCTTACTGGGTTTCGGCGTCTGGTTTACTTGGTTCTTTGTCGGGAACAGGCTGTGGGTTTTCTTCCTTTCCTTTGTGGTCTATGCTGCAACGCTTTACCTGTGGCGCAAGGTACGTGAATACCTGTATGTCCGGTTTGAAGGGAGCCGAGTGGTGAAGTATGCCAACCGAATCATTTTCTGGAGTCTTCCTCCGTTGATCCTCTTCGCCCTGTTCCGAAGGCTGGATAATTCGAACCTGGTGGGGACGGTCGGAGTGTTGTGGGCGTTCTGCATAGCTGTCTATGTGACTTCCGGCTACCTATATGAGAAGGAAATCAATATCGAGCGTGTAAAAGGGCGTTTCGCCGGGCTGCGCCGTTCGTGGTTCCGCCTGGTGAAAGGTATTCCGCTGATCGGGAAACGCCGCCGGCCGTTCAAGGCTCTCCGGGGTGTATCGTTCGAGATCCGTACGGGTATGTTCGGTCTCTTGGGTCCTAACGGGGCAGGCAAATCCACCTTGATGCGCATCATTTGCGGCATTCTGGAACAGAGCTATGGTAGTATTTGGATTAACGGACTGGATACACGTATCTACCGGGAGGAGTTGCAGAGCCTGATCGGTTTCCTGCCGCAAGAGTTCGGGACATACGAGAATATGTCGTCTTGGGAATTTCTTGACTACCAGGCGATCCTGAAAGGCCTCGTCGATCCCGGTCTGCGCCGGGAGCGGTTGGAATATGTCCTTCGGGCCGTCCATATGTTCGACCGCAAGGACGAGAAGATCGGCTCTTTCTCCGGTGGTATGAAACAGCGTATCGGTATCGCCCTGATCCTGCTGCACCTGCCTCGTATCTTAGTGGTAGACGAACCGACTGCCGGACTCGACCCGCGCGAGCGTATCCGTTTCCGTAACCTGTTGGTGGAATTGAGTAAAGATCGTATCGTGATCTTCTCCACTCATATCATCGAAGACATATCCAGTTCGTGCAGCCAGGTGGCCGTGATCAACAAGGGCAGCTTGAAGTATTTCGGAGATCCGGTCGATATGGTCGGCATGGCGGCCGGAAAGGTCTGGCAGTTCGATATAGATAAGACAGAATTTGAACAGGCATTGGATAAGTCCCGGATCGTTAACCATATTCAGAAAGACGACCGTATCCGGGTCCGTTATCTTTCGGTCACTTCTCCGCATGATGAGGCGGTACAGGTGGAACCGAACCTGGAAGATGCTTATCTTTGCCTGCTGAAAGGAATTTAAGAATTTATGATTTATAATTTATGATTTATCATCGACGCATAAATCATAAATCATAAATCTCAAATCATAAATCATCATGACACTGAAACAATTCATATCCCTCTTGCCCCGCCTGATCAAATATAACCTGAAGATCATCTTTGCCGGGAAATTCATCTGGTTTCTTCTGGCGGCATTTCTGTTCTTTGCCTATTTCCTGTTCCAGATTGCCTGGAGCCGGTCGGAGGTCAATGAAGGGGTGGTCTATAATCTCCTGATGTTTCCCTGTGTCCTGTTGGTGTTCTATCCTGCTGTTTTCGGCATCCAGAACGATGAGGACAGCCGGATACTGGAAATCCTTTTCGGCATCCCCGACTATAAATATAAGGTATGGGGTGTCCGTTTGTTGATGATCTATGTGGCAATTTTCGTGATCCTGGTCGTCTTTTCCTGGCTGGCTACGCTCTTGCTCTATCCTGTCAATCCCATTGAGATGTCAGTGCAGTTAATGTTCCCGGTCCTTTTTTTCGGGAACCTTGCCTTTATGTTTTCCACCATCACCCGCAGCGGCAATGGGACTGCCGTTCTGATGATTGTCATCGGCATCGCCCTGCTGATCTTTAGCAACACGCCTCTTATCGAGCGTTCCTTCTGGAACATCCTCCTCAACCCCTTCTCTATCCCTCACAACTTCCTGCCGATCATTTGGGAAGGCATCATCATAAAAAGCCGCATTTTTCTTCTGGCCGCCAGCATCGTCTGGATACTGGTCGGGCTTCTGAACTTGCAGAAGAGGGAGAAGTTCGTCTGATACGGAGCTATACCTCATCCGGCCACGGGCATTCCTTTCCTGTTGCCTTGAAAGACGGTCGTTGGGCATCTACTTTACGAAGGTGGTCGCCGAGCTCTTTGGAGAGGCGTTTGACAATTTCAGGGTGACGGGTGCTAAGGTCATTTTTCTCACCGATATCGTCGGAGATGTTGAACAACTCTTTCTTGCCAGTACCGTAATAGTAAATCAGCTTCCAGTCGCCATTGCGGACAGCACAGTTGAAGTTGATGCCCGGACCGTCGTTCCCCCAGTTGTTCGGCATATTCCAGAAGAGGGAGCGTCCTTTGGAAGGATCGTCCGTCCCGGTAAGCAGAGGGACGAAACTAATGCCGTCGATCGGTTGTACTGTCTTATAGTCCTTTACTCCTGCCATTTCCAGAATAGTCGGGTAGAAGTCTTCTATCAGCAGATATTTGTCGCAGCGGGTATTAGGTTTGGCTATGCCCGGCCAACTGACGATCATCGGTTCGCGGATGCCTCCTTCGCAAAGGGAACCTTTGCCACTGTGCAGTGGGTAGTTTTGTGTGTACAATGGGCTGTCGCGCCATTCGGAAGTAGAGGCAAGGCCACCGTTATCGCTCATGAAGATGATGATCGTATTGTCTGCCTCCCCGTTCTTTTCCAACCAGTCCATCAGATCGCCCAGACTCTTGTCCATCCCTTCGATTAAGGTGGCATAGGCAGCCTCATGGTCTGTCATTCCCTTCTTCTTATATTTCTCGTAGAAGCGCATGTCCTTATTCAGCGGGATATGGATGGCATAGTGTGACATGTAGAGATAGAATGGCTGATTGTATTTCTTCGCCTTGTCCAGTGCCTTGATCGCCTCCTGTGTCAGTGCTTCGGTGGCGAAAGTTTCCGTGCCCCAATATTTCTCGAGGCCGGGGATGGACATCAGAGAAGTTGGTTTGCCGTCTTTCGTATGGCCGTAATTCTCTTCGCCTAAATAGCTTGCCAGGCCACCGGCGGCATGACCGGCAATATTGACCTCGAATCCCCAGTGGTGCGGATCTTCTCCCGGAGTGTCGATCGCGCCGAAATGGGCCTTCCCGCAGTGGATCGTGTGGTATCCGCTGTTCTTCAGGAGCTGGACGAAAGAGGTTCCGACGAAGGTGTTGCTGGTCCCCGGAACCTGGCTGACACCGTTATAGTTCCAATCCGGTATGGCAAGCAGGCTGTCTTTGCGGTCGGTTGTCTTATCTTTCTGGAGTGTCCAGTTGGTGACACGGTGGCGGGCAGCATTCGTCCCGGTGATCAGGCTGCAACGGGACGGAGAACTGATACTGCTGGCATATGCCTGTGTGAACATGACTCCCTGGCGGGCAAGACGCTCCATGTTGGGAGTCTCGTACACTTCGTTATAATGTGTCTTTTCTTTCCAGAAAGGCAAGGAAGTGTCTTCCCATCCCATATCGTCAACCATAAAAAGGATGATATTCGGCCGTTTGACAAGCTGGTCGGCAGCCTGTATATTTTCCGCCTGGAAAGCAGGAAGGATAGCTAAAGGCAACAAGATTCGTTTGTCCATCTTTTTTGTGTTTTTCAGTTGAGTTGCTTGTATGACAATTTGATTGTTTCGTATGGAAACGAAACAGGCCGGCTGTGAAAATCGTCCGGCCTGATGAGTATCGTTCTTTTAATCTTTCTTTACCGGCGGATAGTCGATCGTATAATGCAATCCGCGGCTTTCCTTGCGCTCCATTGCCTGGCGGGTGATCAGGTAACCGACGTTGATCATGTTACGCAGTTCGCACAGCTCTTTGGAGGCCTTGCAACGTTTGAAGAGGCTTTCCGTCTCTTCGTACAGGATGTCCAGGCGGTTCCAGGCGCGAGTCAGACGCGTATTGCTGCGGACGATGCCGACGTATGCTTCCATGATCTGGTTTACCTCCTTCATGCTTTGGGTGATCAACACGCGTTCTTCGGTGGAGATCGTACCTTCGTCGTTCCATTCGGGGATGTCGGTGTTGAAGTCGTAGCGTTCGAGGACACTCAGGATATGTTTGGCTGCCGCATCCGCATATACGACTGCCTCGATCAGCGAATTGGAAGCCAGACGGTTTCCACCGTGCAGGCCGGTGCAGGAACATTCGCCGATGGCATAGAGACGGCGGATACTGGACTGTCCGTTCAGGTCGACACGGATACCACCGCACAGATAATGGGCTGCCGGAGCTACCGGGATATAATCCTTCGTGATATCGATACCGATGCTGAGGCATTTCTTATAGATATTGGGGAAATGCTTTTTTGTTTCCTCTGGATCTTTATGGGTCACATCCAAATAAACGTGATCTTCACCTCGGAGTTTCATCTCGTTATCGATCGCACGTGCCACGATGTCACGCGGGGCGAGAGACAAACGTTTGTCGTATTTCTGCATAAATTCTTTTCCGTCCAGTGTACGCAGGACACCGCCATACCCTCGCATCGCTTCGGTGATCAGGAAGCAAGGGCGGTCTCCCGGATGGAAGAGGGCGGTCGGGTGGAACTGGATGAACTCCATGTTGCTGACAGCTCCTTTCGCGCGATACACCATTGCGATACCGTCACCCGTAGCGATCAGCGGGTTGGTCGTATTGCGGTAGACAGCTTCGCAACCTCCTGTTGCCATAACCGTCACTTTGGACAGGAACGTGTCTACCTTGCCGGTGTCTTCGTTCAGCACATAAGCGCCATAGCATTTGATACCCGGCGTATGACGGGTGACGATGATACCCAAGTGATGCTGCGTGATGATCTCTACCGCAAAGTGATGGTTGAATATCGTGATGTTGGGATGTCTCTTGATCGCTTCGATAAGGCTTAGTTGGATCTCAGCGCCGGTGTTGTCCTTGTGATGCAGGATGCGGAATTCGGAATGCCCTCCTTCGCGGTGAAGGTCGAACTCGCCGTTCTCCTTCTTGTCGAAGTTCACGCCCCAGCCTATGAGTTCCTTGATCTGGTCCGGTGCGCCTCGTACGACCATCTCCACTGCTTCCCGGTCGTTGATCCAGTCGCCGGCAATCATTGTATCTTCAATATGTTTGTCGAAATTATCTACCAGCAGGTTGGTTACCGAAGCAATGCCTCCCTGCGCGAAATAGGTGTTCGCTTCTTCCAGCTCTGTCTTGCAGATGATGGCTACTTTCCCTTTATCGGCTACCTTCAAAGCGAGGCTCATGCCGGCGATACCGGAACCGATCACTAAGAAATCGAATTGTTGTACCATAGTTTATATCCTTTGTGGCTGACAAAGTTAGGAATTAACTTATTTGGTTGTACCTTATACAGCCTGCTTTCGTGTAAAATAGTCCGCATTACTGATTCTTTGGATATTTTAAACTTCTCGTCGTAAACATCTCAGAATGGAACCCTGTTCTATTGGGGCATTGGATATCCTGCTAATTATTAACACTTAAACGTTTTAAAATATGAAATCTAAAGTTGTATTGAGCGCTCTGGCCTTGTTGTTTGCGGCTGGTGCGATGGCTCAGGATTGTACGTTCTTTTTCCCGCAGACCAAAGGTACGCAGCTTGTAAAAAAAGGCTATGATGCAAAAGGAAACCTGCAAAGCGTGATGACCTATACGGTCGATGAAGTGAAAAACATTCCGTCCGGTTTGGAAGTGGAAGCCGATTATGTGTTCAAAAATAGTGCGGGGACGGTTTATGACAAGGGTGACCTGGAAGCATTCTGCAAGGACGGGGAGTTCTTTATGGAAATGAAAGAAGTATTGTCCAACCCGTCTTTTGTCTCGACCGTGCAATCGGATGTGGCTGCCACTGATGCCGTCATCAATTATCCGAGCGTCTCGAACGCACCTTCCGGTAACGGAGACGATATGTATTTTGACGATGCCTATATCCAGATCTATTCGAAGAAGAACCGGAAGGATCGCAAGAACGTGTCTATCTATGACCGCGAATATGTGACGACCGAACAGGTGTCGACTCCCGCCGGCACGTTCGACTGCACGAAAGTAAAATATAAAATCAAATCCCGCTCCCCGAAGGAAACGATCGAGGGATACGGATATGAATGGTATGCTCCGAATGTAGGTGTCGTAAAGAACGAACAGTATAACAACAACAATCAGTTGCAATACTATACTGTCCTCGAAGTTGTAAAGTAATGAAAGAAATATTCCTTTCTGGAATTGTTTGACCGGTTTAAGTGGATGCGCTGTTACTGAGAAGTTGCAGCGCATTTTCTTTTCCCTGAATCGCCAAAAGAAATAAAATGACTATCTTTCGGCAAAATTCAGAATATGGACAGAGTCTTTAAATCAAAAGTCGGTTGGTGGTACCATTTGGTATTGTTGGTGATGGTGGCGAGCACTGTTTTTGCATTCGTGGGAGGCAAGTCTCCCGTAACGATGGTCATGTTGCTGTTGTTCACATTAGAATGCATTCACATGCTGTTGTCGACCTGGTATAAAATAACGGCGGATGGCTACTTGATAGCTCATTGCAGTATCTTTCCGGAGAAAAAGATCCCTATCTCGGAGATTAGCGCCGTCGAAGTGACAGTAATGCCTGTTTCGAGCTATGCCCTGTCGTTGGACCGTCTGATCATCTATAAAGGCGACACGCAGTGGTTATTGGTTTCGCCGGTCAACAAGCAGGATTTCGTTAAGTTGTTGAAGAAGCATAATCCCGATATTCGGATAAAAGATCCGGTTATCTAACACTTAAAAACAGATTACCATGAAAGCACAGATTCGGAAAAACCAGAAAGATTGGCATATATACATCTTCTGGATCATATTAGGAGCATTTGCATTGTTGTTTATTATGGATGCTTTCAGCGGGAATGAGTTTGACCAACTACCGTTGGTTCTTTGTCTTTTGCCGCTTGCCATACTTCAATCACGTCCGTACCAAATAACGGATCGGGATATGTTGTACGGAAACGGACAAATCGATGTGAAACTGATCTCCCGGCTCGAATGTTGCGGAAATGAAGTTGTCGTCTATTACTCCCGAATGGAAGGGGGCATCGAAAGACGTTCCTCTTTTTATCCGGCAGACAAGGAAGAATTTATTTCGATATTACAACAAATTAATCCCAATATAAAACTTAATTAAATCTGAGAACATGAAATACGATGTTGCCATAATCGGAGGCGGTCCTGCCGGTTATACGGCTGCCGAAAAGGCGGCTGCGGGTGGTTTGTCCACTGTGCTTTTTGAAAAGAACGCGCTGGGTGGTGTGTGTCTGAACGAAGGATGTGTGCCGACAAAGACATTGCTTTACTCTGCGAAAGTGTATGATACGATCAAACACGCTCCCAAATATGCGGTAAGCGCAGAGAATCCTGCTTTCGACTTCCCGAAGATCATCGCCCGAAAAAATAAAGTAGTAAAGAAGCTGACAGCTGGCATCCGCATGAAGATGAAGGAGAACGGTGTGGAAGTGGTGGGCGGCGAAGCCGAAATCAAAGGTCGGGCAGCCGATGGAACGATTTCTATCGCTTCGGGCGAAGCTGTTTATGAAGCGGCCAACCTGCTCATCTGCACCGGTTCGGAAACCGTCATACCTCCCATTCCCGGATTGTCGGAAACGGAATATTGGACAAGTCGTGAAGCATTGCTATCCAAAGAGCTGCCGGCTTCGTTGGTGATCATAGGAGGTGGTGTGATCGGAATGGAGTTCGCCTCTTTCTTTAACAGCATGGGAACGGAAGTACATGTGGTCGAGATGTTGGATAAGATTCTCGGTCCGATGGACAGGGAATTGTCCGAGATGTTGCAGGCCGAATATGCCAAACGGGGCATCAAGTTCTATTTGGGACATAAGGTGATTGCCGTAAACGGTGGTGATGTGACGGTCGAGAAAGATGGCGAGACTTTCGTTGTCCAGGGTGAAAAAGTCCTGTTGAGCGTAGGCCGCCGTCCCGTAACTAAAGGTTTCGGTTTGGAAACACTGGCTCCCGAACCTTTCCGCGGCGGTATCAAAGTGAACGAATTTATGCAGACTTCCATCCCGAATGTGTATGCTTGTGGCGATATCACTGCTTTCTCCCTGTTGGCCCATACGGCTGTCAGCGAAGCGGAAGTGGCTGTCGATCACATTTTAGGCAAGAACCGCTGCATGAGTTATAAAGCTATTCCGGGCGTTGTCTATACTAATCCTGAAATCGCAGGCGTCGGCAAGACTGAAGAAGAATTGCAGGCTGAAGGTACACCCTACACTGTCAAGAAGATACCAATGGCGTTTTCCGGCCGTTTTGTTGCCGAAAACGAGCAAGGCAACGGTGTTTGCAAACTGATTTTGGCTGAAGACGAAACGATCGTCGGTGCTCATCTTTTGGGAAATCCGGCTTCCGAGTTGATCGTCATTGCTGGTATTGCCATCGAGAAAAGCATGAAGGCCGACGAGCTGAAAGCTATTGTCTTCCCGCATCCGACCGTAGGCGAGATCCTTAAAGAAGCACTCTGAAAATTATTTTCTCATATAGGTCCGATCCCGACCCATCCCGGCAAACCGTCCGGTGGGTCGGGATCTTTTTGTTGGAAATCCTACTTTGATCGACTGGGAGAGTGGCACATTTCGCATTTTCCCCTTGCATGGAATTTTAGTTCCATAAGCGTGAAAATAAATTTTCTCCCGCATGAAAATAAATTTTCCCGCAAGTGAAACAAAAGTTTCAATGGTTGGAACTTCTTGAAACAAAAGTTTCAGAGATATAAACTTGCTGAAACAAAAGTTCCGGCCTACAATCCCGATAGGTCCACTTTGTAATAGGTCGGGGCGGTATTGTTTTGTCCTGTAACCCTGTGAAGGGCGAACGCTATAAACAAAAGAAGCTCCGGAGGTGAAAACGCTTCCGGAACTTCTTTTTTCCGAAGTTTCTTCAAAAATATTCTTATAAGATGCTGAAAATGCTACAGCTTACCGAAAAAATCACTTACTTTGCATCTTTGATAGTGTGCCGATCTACCGAAAAAATTGGCACATTGGCACATTAATTAATAGGCAAATTATTATTATGGCACAAGAAGATGTATTTAAGAAATTAGTTTCGCACTGTAAAGAATACGGATTTGTATTCCCCTCTTCAGAGATTTATGACGGTTTAGGTGCAGTGTACGATTACGGACAGTATGGCGTAGAACTGAAAAATAACATAAAGAAATACTGGTGGGACAGCATGACGCTGTTGCACGAAAATGTAGTCGGTATCGACTCTGCTATCTTTATGCATCCTACTATCTGGAAAGCATCCGGCCATGTCGATGCCTTCAATGATCCCTTGATCGATAACAAAGATTCCAAGAAACGATATCGTGCCGATGTTCTGATCGAAGATCACCTGGCAAAGATAGAGGAGAAGATGAATAAGGAAGTGGCCAAGGCTGCAAAGAAGTTCGGCGAAGCTTTTGACGAAGCTCAGTTCCGTGCGACGAACGGACGTGTGCTTGAATACCAGGCTAAGTGGAACGAGATCCACGAACGCTACTCGAAAGACATGAACGATTCTAATTTCGAAGACTTGCGCCAGCTGATCTTGGATTGCGAAATCGTCTGCCCGATCTCCGGAACCCGCAACTGGACCGATGTCCGCCAGTTTAACCTGATGTTCTCTACGGAGATGGGATCGACTGCCGATGGTGCTATGAAAGTATATCTGCGCCCGGAAACGGCACAGGGTATTTTCGTCAACTTCCTGAACGTACAGAAGACCGGCCGCATGAAAATACCTTTCGGTATCGCCCAGATCGGTAAGGCTTTCCGTAACGAGATCGTTGCCCGTCAGTTCATTTTTCGTATGCGCGAGTTCGAACAGATGGAAATGCAGTTCTTCGTTCGTCCGGGCGAAGAGATGGAATGGTTCAAGCAGTGGAAGGCTACCCGTCTGAAATGGCATCAGGCGATGGGATTGGGTAACGAAAAATATCGCTACCACGATCACGAAAAGCTGGCCCACTATGCAAATGCTGCTACCGATATCGAATTCGAAATGCCATTCGGTTTCAAGGAAGTGGAAGGTATCCATAGCCGTACGAATTTCGATCTGAGCCAGCATGAAAAGTTCTCCGGCAAGAAAGTCCAGTATTTCGACCCCGAACTGAACCAGAGCTATACTCCGTATGTGATCGAGACCTCTATCGGTGTAGACCGCGTATTCCTGAGTGTGATGGCCGGTTCTTACTGCGAAGAAACATTGGAAAACGGCGAAACACGTGTTGTGTTAAAGTTGCCCGCAGCGTTGGCGCCTATCAAGCTCGCTGTATTGCCGTTGGTGAAGAAAGACGGTCTGCCTGAAAAGGCCGAGGAGATCATGAAGATGTTGCGCTTCGATTTCCGTTGCCAGTATGATGAAAAAGATTCTATCGGCAAGCGCTATCGTCGCCAGGATGCTATCGGAACTCCGTACTGTATTACAGTTGACCACGATACTTTGAAGGATAATTGTGTCACGATCCGTTTCCGCGATACGATGGAACAGGAACGTGTAAGCATCGACAAGTTGCATGACATTATCTCCGAGAAGGTAAGCATGAAGAATTTATTAAAAAAGATAATGGAATAAACGCATGAAGAAATACCTGCATATCGCGTTGATGTTGTTGTGTGTCTTCGTTGTATCTTCTTGTAAGGATGATGACGATGATACTGAAGCTGTTGAAAGAGAAGCTTATAAATTGGAACAGGACATTGCCTTCCAGGCAAAAGTGAATGAAACCGGTTTTGAAAAATGGAATTCGGAAGCCGGTGATGGCTATGTTTTTGCCAAACTGATTAAAAAGGGGGATGGTAAGCAAGCCTATTTCAATAGCCTTGTATCCGTATATTATAAAGGTTCTTTGACGGATGGCACTGTTTTCGACCAGCAACTTTTTGATGACGGAATACCATTTCCTTGTGCAGTGAGTCCTTACTATGCTAAGACGGTTACAGATCCGGTTACGAATAGCCAGACCAAGTATGGTTCGGTTATTTCCGGCTGGACAGTCGCTTTGCAGCATATGGTGGAAGGAGATAAATATGAGGTTTGGATTCCGCAGCAGTTAGCCTATGGAGCAAGCGAAAGCGGCGATATCCCGGCTTATTCGACTTTGATATTCGAAATCGAACTGGTATCGGTGGATGAGCAGGCTGCTTCAGCAAGTTAAAAGTTGAAGCATAAGAAAGATAAAAGGAGGTGTGTCGAAATCTCCTTCTCCCCACACTTGATGCGGGGTCGCAAAAGGACAGACCTTATCAATCAGATTTTTATAGGGCCGGTTTTAATGCGATCCCGCGCGGGGCGCGGGAACAGGATAGTTTTGACACATCTCCTTCTTGTTTTTTATTTCTTCTGTTTCAATATCCTCTGTGCGCAGTCCGAAAGCACGACGATTGCTCCGGCAATGATCGCCGTATCTTTTATCACCAGTCTGCCTGCCCCGCTCAGCAGCGGAAATCCATGTTCTCCACTTCCCAAATCCGGCACCCATACTTCCGGCGTCGTCACCAGGAAAGAAAGCGTTCCGACCGTCATGATAATGGCGAGTCCTGCACCTACCAGGCCGATTTTTGGGGAGAAAATACCTAAGAATGCCAGGATACCGATAGCCATGATCAGGATACCCAATCCGTGCGAGAAGCCGTACGTGTTGTTTTCCACATGCCATTGATGTTTTGCTTCGTTGAATTCCCCTTCTTTCAATTTATATTCTTTATATTCGGGAGCACTTTTCGTATAAAAGAAGCTCATAAAAGGACTGTTCGCTACAAACGGTACGATACCTTCTGCTTCGTAATTATAGAATTTCAATCCTCCGATCCATACAAATATAATCAGGATCGCTATGCGGATCAGATTAATACCTAGCTTTTGAGTGGAGGCTGCAATGTTCAGGAAAGCGTAAAATAGATTACTTAATTTAGTCGTCATGTCTTTGCTATTTTATATGTTTGTTGTATAATGCAAAGATCGGTCTATTGTGGCTGGCGGTAAATGGCAATTCTGCCGGATGGCTTATCAATTTTCCCCGATCTGGCTATTTCAGGAAATAGCAGACCCCTATAAACAATTAAAGGCTGTCTCACGACAACCCCTAACCAAACTTTGTTAACCTTAAATCTAATACTATTATGAAAAAACCACAATACAAAGATACGGGTTTGTCCGAACTTGTCAAGAACTGAGATGCTAAATAGTGTTATCAAACTTCCAATAAAAATTAATTGCCGGCGGATAAGTCTTTTATTGAAAATAAAATTATCTTTGTCTGAAATTATTGAAGAAAAACGTAGAAGCGTTTCGTATTATTCTTTGGTCAGGAATCTGGTAAATTCATTGTACAAAAAGAATAATAGGCAAAAACGCTCGCGCTCCCATAGGGCGTGGGCTATTGCTTATTTGTTGTACAAGCTTACCAGAGCTCCTAACCGGATGAGACAATAGCTCCACGCTTTTTTACCACGAATAGAAAGGAGACAATATTATATGGAAGCGAAAATTGACATTGAAAAAGTAAGAAAGGGAGACCATGTTGCTTTTAAAGCTTTCTTTGAATGTTTCTATCCAAAATTGATGGCGCTCGCTTGTCGTTTTGTAGATGAGCAAGTTGCCAAAGATTTGGTACAAGAAGTTTTCACTTCCTATTGGGAACGAAAAAAGGTTATTCAATCGGACAATATCCAATCTTTCCTTTTTAAATGGTTGCAAAATAGCTGCTTGAACCATATCAAGCACCAGATGATTGTTGACGAATACGAATCACGTGTTCGTATCGCTGAGGCACGTATCGCTTTCCTGGGCGAGGCCAGCGACTCCAGCGATGTTCTGAAGTCTGTCATCAATCAGGATTTGCGCGAAATAATAGAACTCTCGGTCAATAAACTGCCTCCAAAATGCGCACAGGCTTTCCGGTTGGCATACTTCCATGATATCAGCCATAAAGAGATAGCCGAAATTATGGGTATTTCTCCACGTACAGTCGAAGGGCATATCCGGCAAGCACTTGCTTTCCTACGGGAAGATCTGAAAGGGCTTTTCCTACTTATATTCCTGCTCTGCAACATAAATTGAATTTTTCTTTGTTTTTGACCACGTAGTTTGTTCCACCTCGATTGTCTTTTATATAAACACGATAAAAGAAGATGGACGAACAATTACTCATACGATTCCTCACACATACTTGTACCCCGGAAGACACCCGCTTAGTCGACCAATGGATCGCATCCGGCAAGCCCAATGCAGACTGGCTGTTCGAAATGGAACGCATATGGAATTTGAAGGATGAGCTGCGATTCTCGGATAGGAGGGAGATAGAAGAGGCGTATAATCGTTTTACTTTTTCCCAGGGAAAAAGTAAAAATGCTGAACAGCATTTTTACATATATCCAATATTAAAATATGTGGCAGCTATCCTCATCATCGGATTATTAGGATTAAATCTCTATGAAATGGTTCAGTCGTCATCAACTGTAGGCGAAAATACGGTTGAAGTACCGAAAGGACAAAGAGCATCTCTAATGCTTTCCGATGGAACAAAGGTCTGGTTGAATTCCCAAAGTAAACTTATTTACCCGACTCAATTCTCTGATAGGGAAAGGAATGTTCGACTTGAAGGGGAGGCTTTTTTCGATGTGGCCCATAAGGAGCACCTTCCTTTTGTTGTGCATTCACCTTTGCTGGCAATAAAGGTATTGGGTACGAAATTTAATGTAAAAGCTTACTTCGACGAAAAATCCGTTGTTACATTAGCAGAGGGAAAGGTTGAGGTGGAAACAAATGACCGTAAAAATAAATTGACTCTAAAACCAAACGAGCAGGTTTCCTATTCGGATAGTTCCGGTTTGGTATTGGAAAAAAATATCAATACGAATACGGTTAAATTATGGGTGAAAGGAGAAGGTGCTTTCATCCAATGTCGACTTGATAATATTGTCCGTGATTTAGAACGGAAATTTGATGTGGAAATAGTTATAACAGATCGTTCTTTAAGTTCTGAGGTTTTTACTTGCCGCTTTAAGGATACAGCTACGATTGAACAGGTTTTACATTTACTGAAAGAAACTCGGAGATTGGATTATTCATTTGAAGGGGAACAAATACGGATTTTCAAACCATTAAAATGAAAAGCCTATGGGAAAGGATTTATAAAAACGAAGGCTGAAAATATTGCCGTATTTTCAGCCAGGATTAAGCGAGTAACGCTTTAGTGAACCTAAAATTTATTACTAACTAATCATTTACAAATGTATGTATTATATTATGAAAAATACGCCATGCGGTGTATATAAATCGTCATGGCTTCGAAAAAGTCTAAATATTATGAGATGTGTTATATTATTCATACTATTGGGAACCTTACAGTCTTTTGCTAATTTAAGCTATTCACAGTCGGTGAAATTATCATTGAATATGGAAAATACGACCATACAGGAAGTTCTCGCTACTATTGAACAAAAAAGTGGTTTCTATTTCACTTATAATTTAGAACAGGTAAAAGTAACTCGTAAGGTTACTGTCAACTTTAAAGATAAGACAATTCCCGAAGTCTTGAATGAACTATTTGCAAAAGAAAATATCCATTATGTGATAAACGATAAGCATATTGCTTTATATAAAGGAAACGAAAGGCAAGTTACTTTACAAACAAAGAAAAATATAAAAGGTGTGGTAACGGATAAAAACGGAGAACCGATACCGGGCGTCAATATCATTGAAAAAGGAAATCCTACTAATGGAACTATTACCGATGTTGATGGAAATTTCGCTTTATCTGTATCTGGAAATTCTGTGTTGGTAGCTTCTTATATAGGATATAATAGAATTGAAATTCAAGTTAAAGATCGTTCTGTTGTCGATATTACATTATCGGAGGATACGCAAGCATTGGAAGAGGTAGTTGTCGTTGGTTATAGTACCCAAAAGAAAGTAAACTTGACCGGTTCGGTTTCCACTGTTAATTTTGAAGAAATGTCATCGAGGCCTGTAACCGATGCCTCTCAAGCTCTTAGTAGTGCTTCACCAGGTCTTCAAATCATGCAAAGTTCTGGGCAACCTAATGCAGAGAGTTTTTCTTATAACATTCGCGGTGTCGGAACATTGAATTCTTCCAGCCCTCTTATTCTTGTTGATGGAATGGAACAAAGCATCAGTATGGTTAATCCTTCTGATATAGCCAATGTCTCTATCCTTAAAGATGCAGCTTCTTGTGCTATATATGGAAACCGTGGTGCTAACGGTGTTATCCTTATCACGACCAAAAACGGCATGGAAGGTAAAATTAGTGTGACGTATGATGGTACAGTCTCATATAATGAACCTTTCAAAATTGTTCATACAATTTCGGATTATGTTCAGTATATGAAATTGATGAATGAATCATCTAATAACTTGGGAAACTCCGATATGTTTTCTCAGAGTTCTATTGATCTTTGGGAAGCCGCTAAAGCTGATCCTAACGGAATTTCTGCTTCGGGTTATCCGAACTATGTCGCCTATCCCAATACTGACTGGTGGGATGAGATTTATACGAAGCAATGGATGCAGAAGCACACGATTTCACTCAATGGCAAGGAGAAGAAAACAGGTTATTCAATGAGCTTTTCCTATATAGATAATCCGGGTATCATGAAAAATACGGGATATAATCGCTATATGGGACGTGTGAACTTATATTCTGATATTACCGACTGGTTGCGGGTTGGAACTCGTACATCGGGAAATGTTACCGATCAAGAAGTCAGTGTTACCAGTTATAATGGGAGTAGCCATATCAATTCTATGAACACGGAAAAGATGGTTCCTTGTATATATCCGTATTATGATGGAAAATATGGTGCACCGGAAGGACCTGAAGAAGATCCGCAGTCGCATAACGGACTTTGGGATAATGTATTGAATGGGTTTGACAAATATTCACAGCTTTACACGGAGTGGTATGCTCAAGTCAAGTTTCTGAAATATTTTACATATAACTTTGATTTTTATTATCAGGATCTTCGCCGGGAGCGAAAAGTATCGGACGCTTCCATTGGAAAGTTCAGTTTTTCTAAGGGAGCTTATTCAACAGGAGCCAATGACCCGTCAACTCTTTATACTCGTATGTATTATACAAGGACGAATCGTACGAAGTTGAATCATTTACTTAATTATAACCAGTCTTTTGGCATTCATGATGTGTCGGCAATGGTTGGTTATGAGGAAGAAACGTATGATTACAGGGAGACGAATGTGAGTAAGCTGGGACTTACAGATGCCGCTGTAAATGACCTTAATGCCGCTACAACACCTTATTCGACGGCTGGTTATGGGACTGAATATGCTGCCCGTTCGGTGTTCGGACGTGCGAATTATGCTTATAAGAGCAGATATTTGCTTGAGTTTAACTTACGCTATGATGGCTCGTCGAGATTTTCTCCTGATTATCGCTGGGGAGCTTTCCCTTCTTTTTCGGCTGGTTGGCGTATGAATGAGGAGTCGTGGCTTAAACCGGTACAGTGGCTGACAAACTTAAAGCTTCGTGCTTCTTGGGGTAAGTTGGGTAACAATGCAATCGGTAATTATGATTGGCAGTCTGTATATTCGGCAGCAAATTATTCTACCGGTCAAGCTCTGACAAGTGGTATTGCCATCACTTCTATTGCCAATGCCGCTCTTACTTGGGAAGAGACAGCTGTTACCAATGTCGGTCTTGATTTTGGTTTCTTTGATAATAAATTGAATGGTAATATGGATGTTTATAATAAGTTGACTACCGGAATTCTGTACACTCCTGATATGTATATGGTAATGGGAAATGCGACTGCTCCGAAAGCGAATATTGCGGAAGTTACGAATAGGGGTATTGAATTGGAGCTCGGATGGAGGGATAATATCGGCAAGGATTTCAGCTATAGCATTAAAGGTCAGTTCTCTTTTAATAAAAATTTTGTCAGCAAATATAAAGGTAAATTGGAAAAAGGATGGAATAAGGAACATACGGAATATTCTACTAATATAGGAGATGTTTCTACTGGTAGTACTACGAGAGTTATCGAAGGACGTCAGATTAATGAGTTTTACCTTCCTAACGTTTATAACGGTAACGGCTCATATTTCAATGCGGACGGTACAGTCAATATAAATGGTGGTCCTAAAGATGGTATGATCCGTACGGAAAACGATATGCAATGGCTTCAAGCCATGCAAGCGGCAGGTTATACTTTCCAACCTTATAATAATATTGCTAAAAATGCACTTTGGTATGGCGAGTATATTTATGCAGATGCGAATGGGGATGGAGTTTATGGTAATTCATATGATTCTGAATTTCAGGGAATTTCAACAACTCCTAAATATAATTTTGGTATCCAGGCCAGTGCAAATTGGAAAGATTTCGATCTTTCTATGACTTGGGGTGGATCTGCTGGATTTAGTATTTATTACTATGGTAAGGCAAGGAATTCAAGTGAAACGACTTATGGTTATGCAATTCCGGATGCGGTAGCGAATGACCATTATTTCTATGATCCTGAAAATCCATCGGATCCGAGAACCAATCTGTCTTCAAAACAACCCCGTTTAGTTAATGTATCGGGAGCTCAGAGTTCGGCAAGTTCTTCGCTTCATTTGGAGAAAGGGAATTTCATTAAACTTAGAAATTTGACTTTAGGATATACAATGCCTAAAAGTATTTCTAAAAAGTTCTATGTTGAAAGACTTCGTGTTTATGCTTCCGGAGAGAATCTTTTTGCGATTACTGGCTTTTCCGGTATGGATCCTGAAATGCGTGTTAGCATGGGATATTCTACTATGCGTCAGTATGCATTTGGTATTAATTTAACATTCTAATTATTTTGGAAACAGCTAATATATTGAAAATATGAAAAATTTATTCAGAAAAATAGCTATCATCGGAACTTTATGGGGTATGTTGTTTGGTTTAGGAGGATGTGCCGGCGATCTTCTTGATACATCTCCAAGTTATAGTTTTTCGAGTTCAAATGTGTGGACCAGCCCTATTCTTGCCCGTGCGGCTGTGATGGGTGTATATAATGAACTGTATGAGAAATTCTCTAAAAATTACGATAGCCCTTCTATTGGTATCCCGTTCGATGCCTGGTCATCTGTAATGGATATCGATATGAACTGGAAAAATAATTGTTTTGTGATTTCTGGTTCTTGTACGCCTTCGAATGGAAATGTCGGTAATCATTATAAATATTATTATACGATTGTGTATAGGGCTAATGATGTTATCAACAACATTGATAATGTCCCGGAAATGGAGGACGGCGAGAAAGCGCGACTGAAAGCCGAATGTAAATTTCTGCGTGCTTGGGCATATTATCATTTGAATGTTTTGTGGAGAGGTGTTCCTATCTATACGGAAAATGTGGAGAGTTCGGAAGCAACCAAAGCGCGTTCATCGGAAGCTGAAGTATGGAAGCAAGTTCTTTCAGATCTTACGGATTGTATTAATGAGCCTAATCTTCCCGGTAAATATGCTCAAGGTAATAGTAGTTATGGACGTATAACAAAAGGTGCTGCTTATGCTTTCAGAGGTTATGCTTATCAGTTTATGGGAGATTATGCTAAGGCTCTTGTAGACTTTGAAGCAATTGAAGGACTTGGATATTCACTTTACAGTCCGAGTAACGGCGTAAAAGGAAACAGAGATTTCTTTCAGCTCTTTAAACCGGCTAATGAGCAGTGCGATGAGATGATTTTTTCAGTACAGTGTGTTGAGACAAGTGGGATGGGAAACCCGAGAGGAATCAATTATGGTAATCGTTGTACGGGTGGTTCTGCTTGGAACAATTATCTCCCGAATCCTGCTTTTGTGGAAATGTATGAGTGTGCGGACGGCTCCGAATTTGATTGGGAAAAATATTGTCCCGGATGGCATTCAATGACTCCCCAGGAAAGGGTTGCTTTCTTTCTGCGTGACGGACTTCAATCCGGTAAAGGAGAATGGGGAACAACTGAAGCGACTTCTAATTATCAGGCTCTTTATAATAATATGGTTTCTTATGGTGCCGATATGAGCAAATATTTGGATCAAGGGAATGAGGCGAGAATACGTCAGGCATATGAAGATCGTGATCCGCGCCTGATGCAATCGATTATAACTCCTTACTCGACTTACGACGGGAATCAGGCAGGTGTAGGAAATCATACCTGGACCCTCCGCTGGCCGTACATTCTGGATGCTGGAGAACCTTATGATATCCGTACAGACACAAATTCTAAATTTTATTATCTTTGGAGGAAATATGTAACAGAGAATGATGAATGTACGACTCGTTGGGTATATTCCGAAGATATTATACTTTGCCGTTATGCTGAAATTCTTCTTAGGAGGGCTGAATGTTTAAATGAGTTAGGCAGGACGAGTGAGGCTGTTGCTTTTGTAAATAAAGTAAGACAGCGTGTTGGACATGTTCTTCTTAATGATCAGGCTTATCCTGCGACTGTTGTGAGTGGACAAGAGAATATGCGGCAACGCATTCGTAAAGAATTTTATGTTGAACTTGGAGGTGAAGACTCTATGTTCTTTAACGAACTTCGTTGGGGTACATGGTACGACAGGAAGTTTAAGGATCATTCTTCCGGACAGGTAGGAGAACTTAATACGAATGGTTTGATGCAGATTTGGGGCGAGACTACTTACAAGCATCTTAGCGTTGGTGAACAGATAAAGATTTGGCCGATCCCAGCAAAGGAAAGAGAGATGAATTCAAATCTTACGCAGAATCCGGGTTGGCAGGATTAATCTGTAAAATGTGAATAGCGAAAATAAGAGGTATAAAATGAAAGGTTTATATCTCTTATTATTTACATCATATAAAATATCTATATCATGAAACGAAGAGCATTTTTAACGACTAGTGCAACATCGCTTGCAGGTTTAGTATTTGGAAGCCGATTGTCCTATTTATCTGAATCGAACCTGGAGAAAAAATATTCAATCGTATTGTTAGGTGATACACACTTTGATACGGAACCGGCCAGTGTGTATCATGCAGACTATAATGAACCGGTAGAATGGTTGAATCGGGTACAGCGTGCTGAATTTGCCCGTAATGGGGAAATGTGGCGAGAGCGTTGCCCTTTGTTACTTAAACGGGCTGCCCAACTGATTGGCACTGACACCAAAATGGTATTTCAATTGGGCGACTTGATTCAAGGAGATTGCGGTAATCCGGAGGTTCACAAAAAAATGTTAGATGACGTGATGAACCGCTTTAAGTCAGAACTTCATGGTTTGCCTTTTGTGACTGTAACGGGTAATCATGATATCCGTGGAACGAACGCAAAAGAGGCTTATCATACTTATATGCCGGAACGGATGTCTGAGGAATTAGGAAAGCCCATTACGCATACGAACTTTTTTTTCACGATCGGCGATGATGCATATATTGTATTGGATTTTAATGATCCGGATGATACACTCATTGATCAGATGCTAAAAGAGTGTGAAGGAGCTCGACATACATTCGTATTGACTCACGGTCCGGTTCTGCCCTATGACGGAGGAAGTTGCCGATGGTTCTTCCACGGAGGGAAGTCGGCTGAAGAGACTGCTGCGCGTAGACATTTTCGTAAAGTATTTGCCCAGCGGAACGTCTTGTGTATCTGTGGGCATATTCATACGACTGAACTGGCTGATTGGCATGGGGATGGTGGCCGTATTACACAAATGACGGTCAATAGTGTCTGGTCTAAACCGGAATTAGGAACCTATTCTTGTACGTCGGATCAGCCGCAGGGTTATGGTAATATTCACGAAATGGCTAAATACAAGAAAAAAGAGGATGGATCCAAATATGAGGACGACAGTGGACTGTTGAATGAATATAAACCAGGTCTGAAAACCTACATCCGTTCGATTTCGGCAGGCTCTTATAAAATGAATGTTTCTGACCGGCATGTGACTATCGATTTCTATGCTGGTAATTCAAAGAAGATTAGTAAACATTTCGTGCTAAGGTGATAAACGTGTACTCATCCGGATATGGCTTTATTGAATGTGACGCGAAAGTAGGATGAAATTTTACGAGCGAAAATTAAATAATTATTCAAATGAGAAAGAGTGTATTTTTATTGTCATTGTTTGTTTTGCCATTGTATATGTTGTTACAAGCACAGGAAAAAACGGTACCTTTTTGGGGTAAGCAGGAAGTGTACCTGATTAATCAAACTGAAAAAACGTTCCATCTGGTAGACGCTCTCTTAAAAGAGAATCCTCCTTCTTCTGGTAATCCGGCATTGGCTCGTAAAGCAGCATTGCAATTATTGGATGGCATATTCCATGATACGCGTTTGGATGGTAGTGGAACGCTTTCGCAGTTTATGGAATCTCGTTTGGGTGGACTTTTGGAAAATATGCAGAAACCTTTGGAAGAGGGTATGAAAGTGTATAAACTTTATAATGACGGATTTATCGTAAAGACAAAAAGTATCGCTGTTGCTTTTGACTTGTATCGTGGGGGAGCGATGAAGGAATCTTCTTCTTTGATTTCGGATAAAACGATGCAAGCTATTGTTGCTCAGTGCGACATTATGTTCCTTTCTCATAATCATCCGGACCATATAGATCCGGTTGTCGTAAAGATGTTTACAGATATGGGAAAACAGGTGATTGCTCCGAACAATAGTTTGGTAGGAAATGAATTGGTGACCCACATTCGTTCAGAGCAGATTATCGATAGGGAATTTAAAACAAAGGGGGGCAAACTGGATGTAAAAATATTACCAGGGCATCAAAGTGAACTGATTAACAATATCCATGTAGTGACGACTCCTGAAGGCTTTACTTTCGCACATACAGGTGATCAGTATAATGAAGAGGACTTGACGTGGTTATTTGATGTGAAAACAAAAATTCCTGCATTGGATGTTTTGTTGATCAATTGTTGGGCGAATCGTTTGTCCGATACAATTGAAGGATTCGATCCAAAATTCGTGATTACAGGGCATGAAAATGAATTAGGACATGCGATTGATCATCGTGAGTCCTATTGGACTTCATTTATTAAATTGGAGGACGTTAAAAGGCCCAGTTGCTTAATGACGTGGGGAGAGACCTATTGGTATAAACGATAGCTTGATTTTTATTAACTATTATCCGGATTTCTGAATATGCAGGAATCCGGATAAGGTGCTATTTGGGTTCTGTTTTTATTTAAAAGTTGGCATGTTTTCGTTAGTCAGGTGCAATTTGCCATATGATAAATTACAATAACCTCTTTTTGTGTCCTTTTTCTATTTTACTTGAAGTTTCAGTTTGTTTTCATCTTGCTTTGTGCTCTGATTTCGGTACTTAAGGCTGATTGCGAACGTTATGAAGTTGGCATATTGTCCGAATATTGGCTCCGTTTTGTCAGCCAGAACTGAAAAAACGCAACAATGTGGTAAACCTTAACTGCCGGAGAATCGAATATTTGCAGGCAAGGTCGAGACATAGGCCATTTGTGGAAAAAATTTTTTTCGTCTTTTCGCCGTGAGGTGCGCAGGAATTTACCACGACGACCGTCTTTGTAGTTGTGAACTGCCTGGTTCATGGGTAACGACAACCGTTTTTATGGCGATGAAGTCTTTTATCATGGCGGTGGCGACCGTCTTTGTGGTGATAAACGGCAAATAGATGGAGAAAAACTCGCTTTTCCCAAGAAAAAGCGATGTCTGAATTTATTCTATCGTTGAGTTATCCTAATGTTAAATAAATCATTAATTACAATAAGGGGAGGGAGATAAGATGCCAATTGAAAGGTATTTATTCGTTCAGCACACAAAATGAACTTTTTCTTTCAATCGTTAAAAAGCCTCCTATAAGTAAAAATATAACTTTTCCGTAAGTAGTTTTCCCGAATAAATCGTCTATACTTGTAGAAACGTTTCTTTGTTAGCATGTGTTATGGATAGACCGAAGGAGGATGATCGAGAGTTGATTCAGTTCAAGGAGTTATATAAATCAAATGCTCCGATGCTGATTTTTTATGCAGGAAAGTATGTAAATGCTATTACTGCAGAGGATCTGGTGCAGGATGTGTTTCTTAAAGTCTGGCAAAAGAGGACTTTTTTGTTCCTGAAAGAAGGGATTAAAACTTATTTGTATCGCTCCGTTCAACATGCCTGTTTAGATTATCTGAAGCATCAGGAGGTAAAAGGTGATTATATTAATGCCGTCACTACCAAATTAAAAATAGAAGAGATATATTACAATGACGATCCGCAATCCTTGTTTGCGGAAGACGAGCGCCTGGAGCTTATCTATAAAGAGATGGATAAGTTGCCGGATAAGTGTCGTGAAATCTTTACAATGTCCTATCTGGAAGAACGAAAAACTTCGGAAATAGCTGTACTGCTTAATATTTCCACTCGTACGGTGGAGGCACAACTTTATAAGGCATTGAAGATTTTACGGGGTATTTTGCTTAGCTGTTTGATTTTTCTTTCAAATTTTTGAGAATTGCGTAAGTAGATCTGAAGAGATAATCGTGTATAATATAAACGAACATCGGAATGTCTGAAAAATATAACATAGAAGAATTAATAATCCGTTTTTTGCAACAGGATATAAATGAAGAAGAGCTTCATTATTTAGAGTCCTGGCTGGAAGAAGATGCGGAACATAAATCTTATTTCTTTGGGCTGAAAAGCATATCAGATTCCAGTCGACGTTCCTTTTTCTTAAAGGAAGAGGTAAATGAGGCAAGTTGGCAACGAATGCTTGCACGCATAGAAAAACACCAAGAGAAGAACCCTTCCCTTGGCAAATCACGAACACGTGATTTATGGTTTTCATGTGTAAAATATGCAGCCATTATAATCTTTGCAATTGGTGCTGGTTGGGGAATTCATGAGTTCCAAAGAAAGATACATCGGTCTGACTTAGCAGAAAAGGACTTAGTATATAATGAAATACATGTCCAAAAAGGTGGACGCGCCAATACAGTGCTTCTCTCGGATGGAAGTAAGGTTATTTTGAATGCAGCCACTACTTTTCGCTATCCTACCAGTTTTGATGGGGAAAAACGCCAGGTTTATTTGGATGGAGAAGCTTATTTTGAAGTATCCAAAAACTCAGAGAAACCCTTCGTCGTTAAATTGAAAAAGCAAGAAATAACAGTATTGGGGACAATTTTTAATGTTCAGGCTTATGGTCATGAATCGTATAGCGAAGTGACACTTTTGACAGGCCGGATTTTGTTGGAAGCATTCAACGAAAGAGGAGAATCTATGAGCCGTATGTATTTAAAACCTGATCAGAAAGCATTGTCTGATAATTCGACAGGATCAGTCTTTTTACAAGAAGTCAATGCATCGTTGTCAAATGCCTGGATTAATGGAGAATATAAGTTTAAGGATGAACCATTGGCCTCTATCGTAAAACGTTTGGAAAATTATTACAATGTGAATATACATCTGGATGATAAACGTTTAGAAAAAATCAGATATACGGGTACATTTTCGTTGGATCAGGATATCTTGGATGTGTTCCGAATTATTGATTATGAAAAGCAATTCACTTTTAAACGAGTGAAAAAGGATATATTCATAACAAGTAAATAATTTGTCAAATCATTAAATCTGATAGCCTATGCATAAAGTTTCAGTTATTTAAAAACAGAATCGGAAAATGATTGCGACATTTCCCGATTCAAAATTCATTTTTAATTAGTTAACCGTTCTCTTTCGCTCTTGTCTGGAAAACGTTGCGAACGAGACAATTTAATAATAAAAACATCCAAATGTATGAAAAAAGAACGAGATGACAGTCGATTACTGTCACTAAAAATTACACGTATTATGAAAATCACGGCAATACTTATTTTGGCGGGTATTCTTCAGGTGTCTGCAGTAACGTACGCTCAGGAGCATCGTATTTCTGTTGCAGTGGAAAACGGGACATTTTATGATGTTGTTTCACAAATAGAAAAGCAGTCTGAATTTATGTTTTTCTATAAAAGTGAGGAAATTGACAATAATCAGCGAATCAATTTGAAGGTTAAGGATAAGCTGGTTTCAGAAATACTTAGTGAAATTACAAAAAACAATAATCTGACTTACAAGATTACAGGTAAACATATTATTATAACGAAGGCTACAACAACTTCCCAAGCTCTTCGCAAGATTACAGGGATAATTACGGATGAAAACGGGGAGCCAATTATCGGAGCTAATATTGTGGAAAAAGGAACTACCAATGGAACCATTACAGATATTGACGGACGTTTCTCTTTGGATGTAGCGGATAAATCTGTATTAATAGTCTCTTATATTGGTTATGATACACAGACCATTTCTGTAACATCAAAAAGTTCATATAATATCAAGTTAGCAGAAGATACAAAAGCATTGGAAGAAGTTGTCGTGATCGGCTACGGTTCCGCGCGTAAAAAGGATGTAACAGGAGCATTAACTCGTGTAAATGTTACGGAAAAAGAGACAAGTCCGAATGTTAATGCTGTTCAGGCATTACGAGGTAGTGTCGCTGGTTTAAGAGTTATTGATACAGGTATGGCTGGTGCTGATGGAAATATTCAGATCCGAGGAACTGCCTCTATTACTGCTAGTAATGAGCCTTTAATTGTTTTAGATGGCGTTCCTTTTTCTGGAGGGAAACTTTCGGACATAAATACCAATGATATTGAATCTATGGATGTATTGAAAGATGCAAGCTCTACTGCAATTTATGGTTCTCGGGGTGCGAATGGAGTTATTATGATTACGACTAAAAAAGGGACAACTTCCAAACCAAGATTAAATTATAATGGTTATGTCGGTTTTTCTGATTTTGCCCATATGCCTAAAATGATGGGACCTGATCGTTATTTGCAATTAAGAAAAGATGCAGAGGCTTACATGGACCAACCTTGGCCATTCCCTACTCTTGAAGAAGAAAATATTAAAGCAGGGCGTACAATCGATACATGGGATGTTATCAAACAAAGTGCCCCAATGACGGAACACGAACTTAGTGTTTCAGGTAAAGGAGAGCAAATGACTTATTATTTGTCCGGAGCTTATACAAACCAGAAGTCTGCTTTGGCTGGTGATAAATTTGAGCGTTTGTCTGTCCGGGCAAATTTCGATATAGATATTACAAAATGGCTAAAGATTGGAACAAACTCAAGTTTTGCTATGAAAGACTATTCTGGAAATAAAGCAGATTGGGGTATTGCCGGTTGGCTGAGTCCTTTTTCTTCTTTACGGTATGACGATGGTAGTTTGCGTAAATTACCGTCAGGGGATGGTATGATTACTAATCCATTATGGAAAGTGGAAATGGAGGATAATAAAGAAGTCAGTTATAGTCTGACTAATAACAATTATATGACTGTTCAATTACCTATTAAGGGGCTAAGTTATCAGATGAATGTAGCAAATAATCTGCGTTTTAAAGAACTTGATAATTATATCCCGTCATACGATCGTGACGGATTTTCGTGGCTTGGAAGTGGTAATAAAGAACATTCTTTTAGGCATGATTTGATTTTTGAAAATATATTGAAGTATAACAATACGTTTGCGGAAGTCCATAATGTGGATGTAACTCTTATGTATGGATATGAACAAAGTAAATGGAGTTCGTCTACTTTAGGGAGTAGTAATATTTTTAATGATGCACTTGGCTATAATAGTTTGGGGATTGGTGAAAACCAAACAGCAAAGTCAGGAGCTGGCAAATCTGCAGCTGTATCCAGTATGGCTCGTGTCGGTTATCGTTTTTCAGATAGATATATGATTAATTTGACTGTCCGTAATGATGGTTTTTCTGCTTTTGGTGCAGATAAAAAGTATGGAACTTTTCCTTCTGTGGGATTAGGATGGGCTGTTTCACAGGAGAAGTTTATGAAAAATATTTCATGGATTAATTATCTGAAATTACGTTTATCATGGGGGAAGAATGGTAATCGTGGTATTGATAGTTATACTTCTTTGAGTAATATGGATTTAACGCAGTTTGTATATGGTGACGGAGGAAGTTCTTCTATTGGTTTATATCCAACCTCTATGGCAAATCCGGATTTAGGATGGGAAACGTCTTCGTCATATAATCTGGGAGTTGATTTCAGTGTATTCAATAGTCGAATCAGTGGTGCTTTAGATGTTTATACGACAAAGACTACGGATTTATTATTAAAGGTTCGTATCCCGAATATGTCTGGTTATGAGACTTTTCTATCAAATATTGGAGAAACATCGAATAAGGGTATTGAAATAACTATCAATACGGAAAATATTAAGACAAAGGACTTTTCATGGAATTCTACTTTAGTTTTCTCTTCTAACTTTAATAAAATACTTCATCTTACTGGTGAAGATTTGAATGGAGATGGAAAGGAAGATGATGATTTGGCTTCCAAATGGTTTATCGGTTATTCTTTGGGTTCTAATTATGATTATGTTTTTGATGGTATTTGGCAGGAAGGTGATGACTTTTCTATTGATAAATCGGCTAGGCCCGGAGATATAAAGTTTAAAGATCTTAGTGGAAACGGTTCGATTGGTCCGGAAGACCGTATGGTATTGCATAATAATCGTCCTAAAGCGATGATCTCATTGAATAATAGTTTTAGGTATAAGGATTTTTCTTTATCATTTTTGTTGGATGCTCGTTTGGGAGGATATGCTCCAAATGCTTGGACAAACCCTGGTACGAATCAGTATAACAGGACAAATCAGTTAGATTTACCATACTGGACTCCGGAAAATCCGAGAAATGATCGTCCGAGTGTTGGATATTCAAATCCAAGAAGCTATGGATTTTATGAAAAACTCAGTTATTTGAGATTTCAAGATATTTCATTGTCATATGACCTGCCGAAAAATCTTATCCAGAAGATATCATTAAGTAATCTGAAAGTCTATATCAGTGGAAAGAATATTGCAACTTGGACGAATTGGAATGGTTGGGATCCCGAACATGCGACTGGGGGACGTAGTGCGAAGAATGGTCCTTTATTAAGATCGTGGATCTTCGGATTACAAATTAGTTTATAACATTAAATTTCAGTAAATATGAAAAATATAATAAATAAAGGTTCAATTCTTGCATTTATTTTGGTGCTTGCTTGCTTTGTTTCTTGTAACGATAGTTACCTTGAAGAAAAGCCGATGGATAAATTTAGTCCGGAAAACTTATTAACATCAAAGGCCGGTTTTGAAACAGTTATTGTTTCTCTTCATTCTTACGCAAGAGATGAGGCCAATCTGTCAACAAATGATGAACCGATGAATCAGGGTACAGATGTTGGCTATTCTGGTGTACCGGATGGACGGTTCTTTAATGATTATAGTATTATCTTGCCTGAGCATGCTGCCCCTAAAAATATGTGGGATTGGGCATATACTAAAATGCTCAAGAATGCAAATCTAATTATTTCCAGAGCTGATAATCCAGATGTTGCATGGACTGAAGAGGAAAAAAATGAAATTTTGGCGGAAGCTAAGTTCTTTAGAGGGTATACATATAATGCATTGATAAACCTATTTGGAGGTGTACCTATTGTTGATAAAGAAGAATCAAGTCCTCGTTTTGATTACAAACGGGCTTCCAGAAAAGAAGTTTTAGAGTTTATTCAATCGGATTTGGAATTTGCTGCGACTTATTTACCGATAGTATCTTCAGATGCAAGTAAGGATGGAAGAATTTTTAGAGCAGCTGCAAATCATTTATTATCAGAAATTTATATTAGTTTGGGATTAGAAACGGGTGATCAAAATTTTTTTGATAAATCAATAAATGCCGCTTCCAAAATAATAAATGGAGATTGTGGGAGATATGAACTTGTGTCAAAACGATTTGGTGATACGAGCCGCTCTGGTGATTATTATTCAGATTTGTTTTGGACTAACCAACAAAATAGAGCATCAGGTAATTTGGAAGGTATTTGGGTTATGCAATATGATTATTTAACACCTGGGGCAGGAGATAAAAAAAATATTGATCTTCGTTTATGGGGACCCAGTCTTGATTTTGTTACATTCCCTGATGGGAAAAAGATGCTGGTGTGCGATTCATTGGGACGTATGTCTGGTGGTATTGTACGTCCAACAAATCATGCTAATTATGAGATTTGGTCTGATCCGAATGACATGCGCCATTCTGTTCATAATTTTAAAAGTCGATTTTGGATGAATAATCCAGATTCAGAATACTTTGGAATGGAGGTTGTTTTGACGAAGAAAGAGGATGGGAAGATGTATATCACTTTGCCTGATGGAAGTGTTACAAATTCAGTTGTAGATACAACAAGAAATTTTTATCCTTATTTCCGTAAAATAGAGGGACTTATGCCTTGGGGAAATATGGAAGGTAGGACTATGAATGATAGGTATAAAATGCGCCTTTCCGAGACTTATTTACTTAGAGCGGAGGCTTATCTCCATAAAGGAGATAAAGTAAATGCCGCTGCTGATATTAATGTTGTTCGAAAGAGAGCACAAGCTTCTCCGGTTGATCCTGCTGATGTAAACATTGATTACATTTTGGATGAACGAATGAGAGAACTAATTATCGAAGAACCGAGACGAAGGACATTGGTTAGACTTCGTAAAATGTATGAGAGAACTATGAAGTATAATTATAGAGTGAAAAATAATATGCAGCCCTATCATGAATTATGGCCGATACCTCAAAAAGCAATTGATGCTAATACGGCTATAAAAATTGAGCAAAATCCCGGCTACCCCGGTGCAGCCGAGTAAATAATACAAATGAGGAAACGGGAGTCTTCCTGCTTCCTCATAGTTTATAACACGATTAATAATAATAGGTATGCAAAAAGTATTTCGAGTTGTTTATATGATGCTTATATGCCAGGCTTTTATTTCTTTTTCGCTTCTTGCACAGAAAAAGGATTTTGTACTGGTTGAAGCAGAGAGTTTTAATGAAAAAGGTGGATGGGTATTGGACCAGCAGTTTATGGATCAGATGGGATCTCCTTTCCTGTTGGCTCACGGCATAGGAAAGCCGGTGCAAGATGCTTCAACGGAAGTAATGATTCCGAAAAAAGGGACTTGGCATGTATATGCTCGTACCTGGAATTGGTGTTCTCCCTGGAAGGTGAAAGAGGCCCCAGGTAGATTTAAAATTGCTGTAAACGGAGCGGTTCTGGATAATGAATTGGGAATGGGGACACAATGGGATTGGGAATATGCCGGAAGTGTTGAGATAAAAAATAAGAGTAATTCTGTTACATTGAAAGACTTAACCGGATTTGAGGGACGATGTGATGCGATCCTTTTTACAAAGGACAAAAATGTCGTTATCCCTAACCGGAAAGAAGATTTGTCGGCATTCAGAAAACAGCTGTTGAATATCCCGGCTAAACCGGAAGATGGAGGGCATTATGATCTCGTCGTAGTTGGAGCCGGTACAGCTGGATTGAGTGCAGCGATCAAGGGAGCGCGGGAAGGTTTGAAAGTTGCGTTGATTAATAACCGTCCCGTTCCGGGAGGAAACAACAGTACCGAGATAAGAGTGGTTGCCAGCGGGGAGATGAATGTAAAGCCGTATACTGCTTTGGGAAATGTAATTAGAGAAATACGGAATGTATATAGTAAGGAAGATCAGGTTATTGAAATGATACAAACAGAGAAAACGTTGTCCTATTTTCCAAATATGCATGTGTTTGCAGTTTCCAAAGAAGGCAAGCAGATAAAGTCTGTGACCGCTAAACATATTGAGAATGGAAAAGAGATAGAGTTCTTTTCTTCATTATTTGTCGATTGTTCTGGTGATGGAAATTTAGGTTATCTGGCGGGTGCTGAATATCGTGTGGGGCGCGAGATGAGGCAGGAAACAAGAGAAACATTGGCTCCTGACAGGCCGGATAATATGGTGTTGGGTGCGACAATTTCATGGAAAAGTAAAGTGATGCCGGCTGAAGTATCATTTCCGAGATGCGAATGGGCGATACAGTTTAATGATGAATCTTGTGAAAAAGTTATTTCTGGTAGTAACTGGTGGGAAAGCGGTTTCCGTTATGATCAGGTAAATGATGCAGAATATATCCGGGATTATCTGTTTCGTGCTATCTATGGGAACTGGGCTTTCCTGAAAAACGATAGTAAGTTTAGGAAAGAATATGCAAACCGAGAACTGGATATGATGACTTACATTGCCGGAAAGCGGGAATCACGCCGTCTGGTGGGAGATGTATTTTTTGTACAACAAGATATAGAGAAGGAGTATGTAAAGTATGATGACGCTGTTGTAATAGGAACTTATTCGATAGATCAGCATTTTCCGACTCCTAAAAATACATTCTTTTTCCCGGGAGAGGAATTTATTTCAACAATGAAACACTATTTTAATGATTTGGGAACTCCCCGACGTTATCTGCGCGACGATCAGGTTCCACCTCCTTATCGTATTCCTTATCGCTGTCTATATTCGGTGAATGTAGACAATTTGTTTATGGCTGGAAGAAATATAAGTGTTTCACATATAGCATTGTCTTCTACCCGTGTACAGAATACGACCGGTATGATGGGGGAAGTCGTTGCGGTAGCAGCAGCGCTTTGTAAAAAATACAATTGTTTGCCACGTGAGGTATATACCAAGCATTTGAATGAATTGTTGGACTCATTGAAATAGGATTATCATGATGAACAGACGAACTTTCTTAAAGCAGACTGGTGCTTTTTCCGCTGCGCTATTTCTACCGGCGTGTCTGAATAAGGTGAAGGAAGAGAAGAAAAAACCATACCTATTAGTCGTTTCCGGCTGGCAGGATGTGAATATTGGGGATATTGCCCATACGCCGGGTTTGCTGTATATCTTGCAAACGCACTTGCCTGAAGCAACGATTACTTTATGGAAACGGAGCAAAAGCGAGAAGGTGGAAGCGTTATTGAAGAAGAATTTCCCGGAGATAGAGATTCTTTACGGCAATCCGGATAAAGATTTTACGATTACGGATAGTAAGCTTCTGGAGGCTATCAATCGTGCTGATGTCTTTATTCATGGATCGGGGCCATCGGTTGTGGCGGCCAACTGTTTGGAGGCTTGGCGTAAAATTACGGATAAACCTTTCGGAACCTACGGAACAACGATTCAGGATATATCTCCTTCATTGAAGAATCTGTTGAACGATGCATCGTTTGTTTTTACTCGCGAGACAGCTTCGATAAGAAAATTGAGGGAAGCGAGAGTAACGAAGCCTGAAATCCGTTTTGTTCCGGATGCTACTTTCGCTTTGAATATCCAGGACGAAGAGAATGCCCGTTCTTTCTTAATGGCCAATAATCTGGAAGACCGTAAGTTTATTTGTGTGATTCCCCGGTTGCGGAAAACACCGTACTGGCTGATCCGCAGGAAAAGCTACACGGAGGAACAGATCGTAGAAATAACGGCATTGAATGACAAATGGAAAGAGGTCGACCATGCCAAAGCTCGTGAAGCAATCGTCCGTTGGGTGAGGGAAACAGGGAATAAGGTTCTTGTTTGCCCGGAAATGACTTATCAGGTTGATATTATGGATGAACTTTTGATTGATCCGTTACCGGATGATGTTCAAAAGAATGTCGTCAAACGTGGTTATTGGTTACCGGATGAGGCTGCTTCTTTGTATAGCAAGGCCTTCTGTGTTCTTAGTTTTGAATGCCATTCCCCTATTATCTCTTTGCGGAATGGGACACCTGCATTTTATCTCCGACAGCCGGAAGATACGATAAAAGGACAAATGTATTATGATTTAGGTTTTAATAATTGGGTGTTTGAGATTAACGACACGACAGGAAAACAGATTGCCGACCGTTTGATGGAAGTTTATTCTGACTACAACAGTGCGCAAGCATATCGTAAACAAGGAATGGATAATGCTTCTAAGCTGTTTGATATGGGGATAAAAATCGTTTCTCAATTCTTATAAATAGATCTGGGAATATCCTTTTGAAGTGTATATTCCTCCCTAAAAAGACTTACATATTCAAGAGCAAAGATGTACATTTTTGTTTTTGAATATGTAAGTCTTTTGTTTTTCTGGATAGGGGGGATTATTTCTTTTTGTCCCTCTTTATAGGTGAATCTATTTTTTTTCGTTACATTAGCACCTGTTTTTAATAACTCAGTTAATGATTAAGAATTAATACCTTATGAAACACATTCTTTTACTTCTCTTATCGTTCTTTGCACCCGTGGTATGGGGGCAGCAGGTAGAACAGTTCAAGCTCTGGCCGGATAAGCCGGAAGCGGGCGAGGCGGAAATCTTTGTTTATCATCCGGCGAAGAACGGGAAATTGGCACCAGCAGTGCTAATTTGTCCAGGTGGCGGATATAGAGGGCTGGCAATAAACCATGAAGGGCATGATATGGCGAAATGGTACGCTTCTAACGGGTTTGTTGCAGTCGTTCTAAAATACAGGATGCCGGAAGGCATACATACGATCCCGTTGAGTGATGCGGAGAAAGCGATGTCCGTCATTAGGGGTAATGCAACCAAATGGAATCTGGATGCGAATAAGGTCGGAGTGATCGGATCGTCAGCAGGCGGACATTTAGCAGCTTCACTCAGCACGCTTGCGGCAGATGCCAACCGGCCGGACTTTGCGATCCTTTATTATCCGGTGATCAGCTTCGATAATATGACTACACATGGTGGTTCCAAAAAGAATCTTTTAGGGAAAGATATTGAGAATAAGGAGTTGGTAGACCGCTATTCTTTGCAGAAACAGGTGGACGATAAGACACCGAAGACTTTGCTTCTGCTGAGTGATGACGATCAGACCGTTCCTCCGTTGAATTCTATCCTTTATTATATGGCACTGAATGAACACCATATCCCGACTTCCCTCTATATGTTCCCCAGCGGAGGACACGGTTGGGGGTTCCGGTATGACTTCACCTATTATCAGGAAGTGAAAGACCTGATACAGAAATGGCTTACCTATATAAAAATCACCGATTAATCTACCTGATATCATGAAACCGATTACATTATTACTGGCCGCAGGCTCCCTGCTGCTGAGTGCACAAGGGTTGTCCGCACAGACGGATCATTCCGAAAAAAAGGAATATTGGAACGCAAATACCCTGTTGATCCCTTATCGGCTACCGCCTGCTCCCGCAGGGTACAAGCCGACCTATATAGACCTGGACGGAGACGGCGATCCGGATATCCTGCGTACGGTGACGGCCAACGGCATTCCGGTGCAATGGATCGATGACGACGACGATATGCAGTACGGCGACCTGGAAGGCGATACCGATAACGACTGCCTGATGATAGACCGTAATAAAGACGGCGTCTACGGAGGTTACGGCGATCTTATCATCGACTGGGTAGGCGAAGATGAAGACGGTAATCCAGCCATGCAGGTTGTGGTCGATAATATCCCCGAAGCAAACCGGATGAAGACCGGCAACGGACATTATATGTGGGTAGTGGATACGGATAAGGACGACGTGTTCAACTATATCGACTGGAATACGTTCACTCTCCGCTGCTGGATACATAACGGCCTGTCGGATTTCTACGAAGATTATAACGGGAGGAGTACTTTCATGAAGATACACAGTACGACCGAACGCGTGAACGATGTCCGTATGAACTGGGAAAACCCATTCTTGTTCTATGATCCTGACAATGACGGGCTGACGGAGATGGCGATCCGCTTCTGCGACTCTCCCAAGATCGTGAAAGAGAACGGACAGGCAAATTCTGTCCTCTCCGGCAATATCGACTGGGTTTCTGTTTCGATGGATACGGATAACGACAATGCGTCGGGCAATGAATTCGACTTCGATATGACCATCCATTTTACAGGTCCCGGATTCAATTATGAAAATCAGAAACATATCAATAAGAACCTGCGTGGACTTCCCGAAGCCGATACGTTCTTTCTTGATGCCCGCTGGCGTAAGCTTCCGGAGCTGTTGTATCCGGATCATGATGCCGCCTGGGATCTGACATTCAAGAAAGGTAAATGGGATAAAGTTTGGTTTACCTACGATGAGGACGACGATTGCAACCGTTGGGAGCGCGTGGAGTTGTATCAGCCGCGGGATCCGTTCAAGGTGGGAAAGAACCAAGGTGGAATTGACAATAACGGACAGGCCGATCCGGCAGGTGACCGGGGCGAATGGGATGAGGACAATTCCGGTCACGGTCAGTTGTATGTCAGTCCGATAGATGGAAAGATTCACTTGTACGGAGCCGAATGGGGCTGTTGGCGTGTCGACCAGAATGCCCGTTACTATCAGGGAATGGGTGGAATCTATGATGGCTACGGGCCGAAACGTATCGAGACCGAGCCGACCGTGTTTCCGACTGTCAAGTATACGGATACGGACAATAACGGTTTTTTCGATCTGATGGAGTTTGACCTGGATGGCGACAAGGTATTCGAACAACGCCTTTCCATGAAAGAACTGGGGCTGGACGACCGCTGCCAGGTGATTAATACCGCTTCCATGAAGTACGAAGATTTTGTTGATCTCGAATCGAAAGTCTCCGATACCATGTGGAAGAATGCCGAGAAAGCGGTCGAAGTAGCAAAAGCTAAAAAACTGAATACTAAATGGTATGCTTTGATGTTGCAGCCAAAATCCACTCGCGAACGCTATCACTATGGCTTTTGGTTGCAGTTCTATCTGTACAATGATCTGAAGGATTTGGCCGAGCGGACGAACGACAAGGCATTGGCAAGCGTAATCGACAAAGCTTATTTGCAAGGCAAATGGGAGCTGATTAAATAATTTATTAACGTAAGAACAAGAATAGTATGAAAAACATTTCGAGAAGAACTGCCATTAAGACGGTATTGGCAGGAAGCGCAGCTATGGTTGTGTCCGGTGTGGAGGCAGCAGCTCCCGCAAAGAAGAAGAAGGTAGAGAAACCTGAACCACTGAAAGGTAATATTCGCCATTCTGTGAGTAAATGGTGTTTCGGCAGCTATCCGTTGGATGAATTTTGTGAGATTTGTAAAAACATAGGAATAGAATCGATTGAACTGCTCGACCCGAAAGATTGGCCAGTCGTGCAGAAACATGGTTTGACGGTTGCGATGGCGCAGGGTGCGGGTTTAGGTATCGATCGGGGGTTCAATGATCCCAAGCTGCATGACGAGCTGGTTGCCAGTTATGAACAGGTTATTCCAATGGTGGCCGAGGCCGGACTGACGAACCTGATCTGTTTCTCTGGTCGCCGGAACGGTGTGACCGACTTGCAGGGTTGGGAAAACTGCGAGAAAGGGCTGAAGCGTCTGATGCCGATAGCTGAAAAGTATAATGTCGTTCTGACGATGGAACTTCTGAACAGTATCGGGCATAAGGACTACCTGTGCGACCATACCGTTTGGGGAGCGGAATTGTGCCGCCGTATCGGTTCGCCGAACTTCAAACTGCTGTATGACATCTATCATATGCAGATCATGGAAGGAAACGTGATTGATCATATCCAGAAATATCACCAGTATTTTTCTCATATCCATACCGGAGGTGTTCCCGGTCGTGCGGAGATTGACGAAACACAGGAACTTTACTATCCAGCTATCATGAAAGCGATTGTGGAAACCGGTTATAAAGGTTTTGTCGGGCAGGAATTTGTCCCGAAGCAGGAAGACAAGATTGCCTCGCTTGAGAAATGTATTCGTATTTGTGATGTATAAACAGTTAAGTATGAAACGGATTGCTATTTATCCTCTGTTGTTGCTCTTCGCTTTGTGCGGGTGTAAGGGGAAAACCGGGACTTCACAGGTTGAGGATGTTTTTAAACCCGGTGAAATCTGGCCGGACAATAACGGTGTGCACATCAATGCTCATGGCGGGGGTATGTTGCAGCAAGGTGATACCTATTATTGGTTTGGCGAGCACAAAACGGAAGGTGAAGGGGGAAATGTAGCCCAGGTTGGCGTCCATTGTTATTCTTCCAAGGACTTATATAATTGGAAAGACGAGGGAATCGCCTTGTCTGTTTCGGACGACGAATCGAGTCCGATCGTAAAAGGTTGCATTCTGGAGCGTCCGAAGGTGATTTTCAATAAGAAGACGGGCAGGTATGTGATGTGGTTCCATCTCGAACCGAAAGGTGCCGGTTATACGGGAGCCAAAAGTGGTGTTGCTGTCAGCGAAAAGGTTACAGGACCGTACAAACTGCTTTCCGCCGATCGTCCGAACGCTGGTTTTTGGCCGAAGAATGTTTTGGATATCCATAAAGGCCAGGTTCCCGAAGAATCGAAGAAAGGTTTCGGTGGCGGTGGCTTGCCTGCCCATCCCGACACGCTGAATCTGTTAGGACGTGATTTCGAGAGCGGGCAAATGGCACGCGACATGAATCTATTTGTCGACGACGATGGAAAAGCGTACCATATTTATGCTTCGGAGGAGAACAGCACGTTGCATATTTCCGAACTGACGGACGATTATACGGCTTGTTCCGGCAATTATGCCCGTTTCTTTGTCGGCCGCTTTATGGAAGCGCCTGCCATGTTCAAGAAAGACGGCAAGTATTATCTGATCATGTCCGGTTGCACTGGTTGGGCCCCGAATCCGGGTCGTTCCGCTGTTGCATCCTCTATCTGGGGGCCGTGGAAAGAGTTGGCGAACCCGTTTGTGGGAGCCGATTCGGAAACCTCTTTCCATTCGCAAAGTACTTATGTGCTGCCTGTTCCCGGCAAGCCCGGCCAGTTCATCTATATGGGAGATCGCTGGACACCGGAGAATGCCATAGATGGCCGTTATATCTGGTTGCCTATCCGTTTTGAAGGAGAGCAGCCGGTTATCAACTGGGAGGATGAGTGGGCAATGGACAAGTAACAATTGACAGTTGGGGAGTGCGCGACATTTAATTGTCAATTGTCAATTCCCAATTGTCAATTGTTTTGTACTTTTGCAGCCGCATAAAAACACAAAAAGAATGAAACAGACATTGTCTATCAAATCCAACCTATTTATGGTTAGGGAATTAAGAGATTATTTGGGGATTGCTTTGGGGATGATCCTCTACGGTATAGGTTGGACCGTATTCCTGTTGCCAAACGATTTGCCTTCCGGGGCGGTACCGGGCATCGCCTCCATTGTCTATTGGGGGACAGGTTTGCCGGTGCAATACACTTATTTTGCCATTAATGGCTTCCTTTTGTTGTTATCACTCAAGATATTGGGATGGAAGTTTAGTGTGAAGACGATTTTTGCCGTGTTTGTCCTGACCTTTTTCCTTTCCGTAATCCAGCAGTTGACGGCTGGACTCCAGCTTTTGCAGGATCAACCTTTCATGGCCTGTATCTTGGGCGCTATCTTTTGTGGAGGAGGTATTGGTGTTGCTTTTGCCTCGAATGGCAGTACAGGAGGGACGGATATCGTGGCAGCTATCGTCAATAAGTACCGGGATGTCAGCTTAGGGCGTATGGTGATGCTCTGCGATATGATCATCATTGCATCCAGTTATTTTGTGCTGCACGATTTGGAGAAGGTGGTCTATGGTTATGTAACCTTGTTTGTTACAGGATATATGATCGACCAGGTGGTCAACAGCTCTCGTCAGTCGGTCCAGTTCTTTATTATTTCCAGCAAGTATGAAGAGATCGGCAGGGAGATTAATGCTTTGCACAGGGGAGTGACTGTAATCGATGGGACCGGACTTTATACAGGGAAGCAAGTGAAGATGATGTTTGTCTTAGCAAAAAAGAGTCAATCTAATACGATTTTCCAAATCATCAATGATATTGATCCGAGAGCTTTCGTCTCGCAGAGTGCCGTTATTGGTGTATACGGGGAAGGATTCGACCATTTCAAAGTGAAGAAGAAAACGAATTAAATCTCTTTTTTGACATGGATTACGCGGATTGCACGGATTTATAGATGAAAAATCCGCGTAATCCGCGTAATTTGTGTCTGAATTATATTTTGCCTTATGGCTCCATCACTACCTCGATCCGGTTGCCCTGTTCTAACAGTTTTTTGGCAAAAGCCTGGATCTTGGCGGGGGTGATACCTTTTATCGTTTCTTCGTATGTCGTCTCGCCGTTGAATCCGCGGAAGTAATAATTATCCAAAGTCGTCAGCCAGTAAACATTCTCTTGCAAATTCTCTGCGTGGCGCTTCAGGATATTGTCCTGACTCTTCTTGAAATCTTCATCGCGCGGGCCGGACTTGACGATGTTATCCAGTTCTGTACGGACGATAGCGTTCATCTTTTCCCGTTTAGCCGGATCCGTGTCGAAATAGGCTTGCAGGAATGTCTGTCCTTCAGGGAAGGAAGAAATCTGTGCGGAAGTCTGCACCCCGTATGTCCCTCCCTCATCCTCGCGTACTTTTTCCATGTATACCAGATCGAGAATTTGCTTCAACATAGTGGCGGTGAGGATGTTTTCAAGGTTATATTCCATCTTGCCGGACCAGAAGTTGACAACCGACGCTTTCGGTGTTTCCAGAGCGCGTTTGAAGATATTCGTGTATTCGCCCGTGCGGATAGCCGGCACTTCGGCGGGATTGGCTTTCTCGACGCGTCCTTTGGCTGGAAGCGTCGCCAGATATTGTTCTACAAAAGGGCGGATGCTGTCTGTGTCGATATTTCCGACGAACGTAAAGACAAAGTCTGAAGCATCGGCAAACCGTTCTTTGTACATCTCCATGATGCGCGGGTAGCTGATCTGCCTGAAGTCGTCAGCCGTGATGCGGGCGGCACGTGGGTTATTGTCGTAAATCGCTTTTGTCAGCGTGTCGCTGAACGCCACCATCGGGTTCAGTTCCAGGTTCTTCAACTGTGCGATCATACGATTCTCGAAGGAAGTATAAGCCTCTTCATCCATACGTGGAGCCGTGAAATAGAGATAAACCAGTTCGAACAATGTCTTTAGGTCGGTAGGAGAGGCATAACCGTTTACATTTTCCGTATTCAGGCCGATAGAGGGAGAACAAGAGACTTTCTTTCCTGCCAATACCTTATTCAGATCGGTTGCCGGGAAGTTGCCGACTCCGCCAAGCGTAATAACATCATTGAACACTTTCAGATTGTCGATATCTTTCGCTCCGAACAAGGTGCTGCCGCCGGGACTGGTAGCCGTCATCAGAATCTCGTCTTTCTTGAAGTCCGTATGTTTCAGTACGACCTTGATGCCGTTGTCGAGTGTCAGGACCGTCGCGCCGAACAGCGGGTCCGTCTTCATTTCTCTGATCTTCCCCGGAGCGGGCAACTTGGAAATCAGCGGTTCATTGGAAACAGTCTCTTCATAGGGTTCGACCGGCAATTGTTGTGCCTTGATAAAGTCTTCTAATAATTGAGTCTCGGTCGGATATTTCATGTCAGCCTTGTCAGGGCCGGTGAGCCCGATTACGATGTTTTTGTCGCCGATCAAACTCTGAGCGTATTGATTCACCTGCTCGACTGGGATTTGTGGTGCGATCTGGCTGATTAGCTGATATTCCGTTTCGATGCCTGGAATGTAACCTCCGTCTGTAAAGTGGCGGACATATTCGTTCGTGTAAGAGCGGTTCTTTTGTTTGTCGCGGTCGTTGAACAGTGATTCGTATTGTTTCAGGACATTGATACGGGCACGGTCATATTCGGAAGCCGTGAAACCGTACCGTTTCACCCGTTCCGTCTCTGTCACAAGTGCATCGAGCGCTTTGTTTATCTCGCCTTCTTTTACTAAGGCGGCAACAGTGAAAGCACCTTTTGTCTTGGCGATCATGAAATCACCGTCCGAAGCCTGGGCAGCGACAAAGGGAGGATTCGCTTTTTGCATCATTTCGGCAAAGCGTTCGTTTATTATCGTCTCAACGACATTCTCCATATAATCCTTCATCAAACCTGCTCCGGTAGCATACAGCTCTTTCGGCATCTTGTCGTGCTTATAGAATATGGAAAGGATAATATTGGAAGCCTCCTTGTCTGTGGCGATGGAAACAAGTGGTTTGTCATTGTCTGCCACTTCCGTATATTCGCGTTTGGCCGGATTGGTTGGAGCAGGGATATCGGCAAAGATACGTTTTACAGCTGCCTCTACCTTGTCTACATCTATATCTCCTACAATAATAATGCCTTGTAGGTCGGGACGATACCATTTCTTGTAATAAGCCCGGAGTTCGTCCGGTTTGAAGTTATCGATCACGTCGATCGTGCCGATCGGCATCCTGTGTGCATATTTGTTGTCCGGGAACATTTTCGGCAACTGCTGTTCCCAGATACGCGCCTGGGCATCCTGTCGCGTGCGCCATTCCTCCCGGATCACGCCCCGTTCCTTTTCGATGGCCGTATCTGCGAGCGTGATGAAGCCCGACCAGTCATGCAGGATCAGCAGGCAGGAGTCGACGATACTCTCGCGGGTGACCGGAGCGTTCATGATCATATAAACCGTTTCGTCGAAACTTGTATAAGCGTTGAAGTTCTCGCCTCCGCGCATTCCGATGCTCTCGGTAAATTCATCCATGCCATGTCCGGGGAAGTTCCTGGTTCCATCGAACGCCATATGTTCGAGGAAATGGGCTAGTCCGCGTTGGTTCTCGTCTTCCAGGATCGATCCGACATTTTGGGCGATAAAGAAATCCGCACGGTCTTTCGGTTGCGCATTGTGTCGGATGTAATAGGTTAACCCGTTGCTGAGTTGTCCGTATTTTACTTTTGGGTCTATGGGCAGCGGCTGTATTTCCGGTTGCTGTGCTGCCAAACGGAGGGTGGCAAGTATCCAAAGGAAACATCCGATGGATAGAATCTGTCTGATCTTCATATCACTTTTGTTTTCATTTTTAATAGAACAAATGTATATAGTTTTTGTTACAAAATGACACTGCTACCCCATGTAAAAAGGATTAGTAGGGCATATATTTGGAATTACCCTTGCGGGTAATATATTTTAACAGTACTGTTTGATAGCAAGTCCGGTCTTTTGCTATCAGAATGGCAAACGTGTCTTTCTTTCTTTTTGCTTGTAAAAATCCTTGAGAAAGTTTTTGTGTAAGAAAAAAATATCTACTTTTGTGAAGTTGTTATGTGCACGCAAACATTAATAATTTATCTAATATATTTACCATGAAATCTGAAGATATTTCACGTCGCTCGTTCCTGAAACGGGCAGCCGCTCTTTCAGCTGCGGCAGCAATTCCTTCTTTCTGGATTCCGTCCAAGGCCAATGCCATGCCGGGTGTTCCTTTTGTCAGTGCCAACGAAAAGGTGAGAATCGCTTTTATCGGTATCGGTAACCGTGGGGGTGAGATTGCACGCGAACTGTATAAAACCGGTTTGTGCGAAGTTGTTGCACTTTGTGATGTAGATATGGGTGCACCTCATACTCAGAAACTTATTTCGATGTTCCCGAAAGTACCGCGTTTCCAGGATTTCCGCCAGATGTTCGACAAGATGGCCGACAAGATCGACGCCGTTACAGTTGGTACACCGGACCATTCCCATTTCCCGATCACGATCGAGGCAATGGCTCATGGAAAACACGTATATGTAGAAAAACCGATGGCCCGCACCTTCCAGGAAATTGAAGTGATGATGCGTGCCGAAAAGAAATTCGGTGTTGTTACACAGATGGGTAACCAGGGACACTCGGAAGCCAACTACTTCCAGTTCAAGGCATGGAAAGAAGCCGGCTTGATCAAGGACGTTACCGCTATCACAGCTCACATGAACTCTCCGCGCCGTTGGCATAACTGGAACCCGAACATTACACATCTGCCGATGGGTGAACCGGTTCCCGAAACGTTGGATTGGGACACTTGGTTAGGTGTTCGTCCGTTCCACGAATATAATCACGATTATCATTTGGGACAGTGGCGTTGCTGGTATGATTTCGGTATGGGTGCATTGGGCGACTGGGGAGCTCACATCATCGATACTGCCCACGAATTCCTGGATCTTGGTTTGCCGACGGAAGTAAACCCGTTGTATCTGAAAGATCACAACCCGTTCTTCTTCCCGATGTCTTCCCGTATCCTGTTCAGATTCCCGGAAAGAAAAGATATGCCGGGTGTCGATATTACTTGGTATGACGGTCTGGATAATATTCCTCCTGTTCCTGAAAACTACGGTTCTTCTGATGTCGATCCGAATATCCCGACGGTTGCTGGTGGCAAACTGCAGTTGGCTAAACTGAATCCGGGTAAGGAAATCTATACAAAGACTTTGACATTCAAGGGTGGTTCTCATGGTAGCACTTTGTCTGTTATTCCTGATCAGGTAGCTAAAGATATGAATCCGAAATTGCCGGAATACCAGAAGAGTCCGTCCAATCACTACGCAAACTTCCTGTTGGCTTGCCAGGGTAAGGAAAAGACTCGTTCTCCGTTCTCTATCGCAGGTCCGTTGAGCCAGGTGTTCTGCCTCGGCGTGTTGGCACAGCGCATGAACCGCAAGATTGTATTCGACCGCGACACGAAGCAGATCGTGAACGATCCGGTTATGAACCAGATGTTGGTTGGCGAAATGCCGCGTAAAGGCTGGGAACAGTACTACAATATTTAAGATAGTTTCTAAGATCGTTATTCATAACGGTTGATTGTTTGAGAAGGCAAGCTTGTCGGGTAAGCTTGCCTTTCTTTTTTGATTATCTTTGCACCTGTAATACGCAGGGAACATGAATATATTTGAAGGATATGTGGGCATTCGCTTGTGGGACGGGCAGTTGGTGGATGATGTCATCTTCTCCCTGCTGTTATTCCTGTTTATTGTCTTTTCTTTTGTGTTCCGGGCGAATTTCCAGTTGTTTGTGAAGATGCTGAAAGATGCTTTTCTCGTGAAAGAAAGGCAGAATCTATTTGACGATGTGGTGGGGAAAAGCGTTTTCTTCTTCCGTAATTTTATGACATTTCAGGTATTGTTCCTTTCGAGTATTGCCCTGATTGCAATTGGCAGGATATACGGATTTGTAAATTATATGGAATGGCAGGCGGTTTTATCGACGATCGGAACGGTTTTTTGCGTTTTATTCCTGTTTTATCAGTTTAAACAATGCTGTTATTACCTCCTGGGCAGCGTGTTTGCCGACCCCAATAAATATAAGTTATGGAAGACGAGTTATAATGCTATTATGGGGATTTGGGGAGTCTCTTTGTACATTCCGGTGTTGTGGTTAGTGTTTGTCGGGACACACGTAACTATACCGATAGCAATGTTTTGTATTTTCTATATTTTGTGTCGTTTTGTAATAATTTATAAGACAATACGGATATTTCACAAGAAAAGTACTGGATTATTATATATAAGTTTGTACCTTTGCACCCAAGAAATTTTACCTCTGGTATTTTTGTACGAAGGTATGGTTTATTTGTATAACTTTATCGAGACAAGTACTCTATGGCATTGAACATCAAAAAGTTGCTGGTATCACAACCGAAGCCTGCATCCGAGAAGTCCCCGTATTTCGACATTGCAGAGAAGTATGGAGTTGAGATTGACTTCCGTCCATTCATTAAAGTAGAACCTCTTTCATCTAAGGAGTTCAGACAGCAGAAAATTTCTATTTTGGATCATACGGCTGTTGTTTTTACGGCTCGTACGGCGATCGATCATTTCTTTCACCTGTGTGAGGAACTGCGTGTTGCCATTCCTGAAACGATGAAGTATTTCTGTATGACTGAGGCTATTGCCGTATATTTGCAAAAATATATTGTGTATAGAAAGCGCAAAATCTTTTTTGGACAGACAGGAAAGTTGGATGATCTGGTTACAGTTATCGGCAAGCATGCAAAAGAAAAATATCTTGTGCCCGTTTCCGACGTGCATAAAGATGATTTGTTAACTATGTTAGAAGCGAAGAAGATTTCTTTTACGAAAGCTGTTATGTACCGCACTGTAAGCAATGATTTCTCTAAAGACGAGAAGTTTGACTATGATATGCTGGTATTTTTCAGCCCTTCGGGAATTTCTTCTCTGCTGAAGAACTTCCCGAACTTCAAACAAGAAGATATAAAGATCGGATGTTTCGGCCCGACAACAGCCAAAGCGGTGAAAGAAGCCGGTTTGCGTTTGGATGTGGAAGCACCGACTCCCGAAGCTCCGTCTATGACGGCTGCCCTTGAATTGTATCTGAAAAAAGAGATGGGTAGTAACAAAAAGAATGGTAAATAGAAGGTATACCCTTTCAAAAGAAGAGCGCCTGTCGTGGAAACGTTACATTGACCTGTTGTTTGCAAAAGGGCAATCGTTTGTGGCGTTTCCACTGCGGGTTGTTTATTTACCGGTGGAGGAAGAGGCATTGGCTCCGGTATCTATCCTGGTGAGTGTCCCCAAAAAGAAATTCAGACGTGCAGTAAAACGGAATCTGATCAAACGCCAGGTCCGCGAAGCCTATCGGGTGCGCAAATATGACCTGATTGATCCGCTGGTGGAAAAAAACAAGCGTATGCTGGTTGCTTTCCTCTATTTGGACAAAGAAATCCATCCTTTTGCCGATATGGAAAAAGCCATGACAAAGGCATTGAACATACTTCGTGACAAAGTATGATAAAGCGTTTTTTTACTTCCCTTCTGTTGTTGCCGGTCTATTTCTATAAATATTGCATCTCTCCTATGACGCCGGCATCGTGCAGGTACACGCCTACTTGTTCCGAATATGCCGTGCAGGCTCTCAAAAAACATGGTCCTATAAAAGGATTGTATCTGGCTGTCAAACGTATTCTCCGTTGCCATCCCTGGGGAGGAAGCGGATATGATCCTGTTCCGTAAAGTATGGTTTATTACGATATACATACTCACCATTTGCCCGTCTATCCGGAAGATGTCGCCATAGTCAACTGTCTTGTTCCTGTGCTCGACGCGGGATCACATCCGGGACAGGTCATATCGCGATTAGAAAAAGCGGATACTGCCGGTTGCTTGTGCGATCCCGCGTCGAGCGCGGGAACGGGGTTGTTCCATTCTGTCGGTATTCATCCCTGGTATATATATGATGTAGAAGAACAACTAACCGACCTTAAACGGCAGGCAATGCTTCCGGGCGTGGTGGCAATCGGCGAGACTGGCCTTGATAAATTGGTGGAAGCATCGTTGGAATGTCAGCAGGAAATCTTCAAAGTATCGGCAGCTTTTGCAGAAAACCTCGGCATCTTTTTAATCATACACTGCGTGAAAGCCTGGGACGAGCTGATTGCGTTGAAAAAGGAACTTAAGCCCCGTATGCCCTGGGTGATTCATGGCTTTCGTGGCAATGCAGTATTGGCCAGACAATTGATCCGACAGGGCTTTTATCTTTCTTTTGGTGAGCATTTCCATCCCGAAGCTGTGCACGAAGCATGGCCTGGCTACTTATTTGCCGAAACGGACGATCGCGAAATCGATATCCGTACTGTCTACCGGAACCTTTCGGCTTCCTTGAATCTTCGGCTTGAACAGTTCGCCGGGCAGATTGCCGAAAATGTCCGCGATATCCTTCATCTACCTTAAATCACTGTTATACCCTAATTTTCAATTCTCAATTCTCCATTTTCAATTATAAAGTCGTACCTTTGTCCGCATTCAATTAATACTATAATCTAAAACGATGAATTTTGTTGAAGAATTAACATGGAGGGGCATGATCGCTGATATGATGCCCGGAACAGAAGAACAGTTGCAAAAAGAGATGACTTCTGCTTATGTAGGTATTGACCCGACGGCTGACTCATTACATATCGGTCACCTGGTATCGGTTATGATGCTGAAACATCTCCAACGTGCAGGACACCGTCCTATTGCTCTGGTCGGCGGAGCTACCGGTATGATCGGAGACCCTTCAATGAAGTCGGCAGAACGTAACCTGCTCGATGAAGCAACGCTTCGTCATAATCAGGATAGCATTAAAAAGCAGTTGTCCAAGTTTCTGGATTTCGATTCGGACGCACCTAATGCTGCCAAGTTGGTAAACAATTACGACTGGATGAAGGATTATTCTTTCCTGAATTTTATCCGTGATATCGGTAAGCATATCACTGTTAACTATATGATGGCTAAAGAATCTGTTAAAAAACGTCTGAGCCGCGAATCTTCTGTCGGCATGTCGTTTACGGAATTCTCTTACCAGTTGCTTCAGGGATACGATTATATGTATCTGTATGAGCACGAAGGTTGCCGGCTGCAGATGGGAGGAACCGACCAGTGGGGGAATATCACGACCGGTACGGAGCTGATCCGCCGTAAGTTGGGCGGCGAGGCTTTTGCTTTGACCTGTCCGTTGATTACGAAAGCCGACGGAGGCAAGTTCGGCAAGACTGAATCTGGCAATGTCTGGTTGGATCGCCGTTACACTTCTCCTTACAAATTCTACCAGTTCTGGCTGAACGTGAGTGATGCTGATGCTGCCAAATATATCAAGATCTTTACCGATCTTCCCAAGGATGAAATCGATGCTCTGATCAAGGAACAGGAAGAGGCGCCGCATCTCCGTCCGTTGCAGAAACGTTTGGCAAAGGAAGTGACGATCATGGTTCATTCCCAGGAAGATTACGATGCTGCTGTCGAAGCTTCTAACATCCTGTTCGGAAACTCTACGTCGGAAGCATTGAAACATTTGGACGAACAGACATTGTTGGATGTGTTCAACGGCGTTCCCCAGTTCGAAGTTTCCCGCGACGAGTTGAGTGCCGGTGTCAAGGCGATTGACCTGTTCACTGAAAAGGCGGCGATTTTCCCGTCGAAAGGTGAAATGCGCAAGCTGGTTCAGAGTGGTGGCATCAGTGTAAATAAGGAAAAACTGACGGATCAGGATATGGTTATCGACTGTTCTTCCCTGCTGGATGAGAAATATTTGCTAGTTCAGAGAGGTAAGAAGAACTACTATTTACTGATCGTAAAATAAGAAACTGTTTGGATTTTTTACAAAAAAAGCTTGCAAGGTAAGATTTTATTCTTACCTTTGCATCGCTTTAGATAAAGCGCCGGATTGTCTCATGGTGTAATGGTAGCACTACAGTTTTTGGTTCTGTCTGTCGAGGTTCGAATCCTCGTGAGACAACTCACAGAACAAAAGGGTCGGAATGAAAGTTTCGGCCCTTTTATTTTTGTGGTTGGAAATCTATCTTTTTGTATCATTTCTGCATGATTAATTCCCAAATTTGTAAGTGGCGGATGCTGGTATATCTATATATTTGTACATTGGATATTGTGGAAACTTAGTTGATCTTAATGTTATGAAGTATTATTGTCTGTTACTCTCTTTCCTCTGGGGGCTGGTGGTTTCTGTTTCGGGACAGGAAAGAATATCTGTCTGCAATCTTCGGTGTGAATATTTGGAAGATCCGGTTGCGGTGGAGAATGAAAAGCCTTTGTTAAGTTGGCAGTTGCAATCCTCTGGGCAAGCGAAAAAACAAACGGCCTACCGTGTCCTTGTAGCAAGTACCCCTTCCCTGTTGGCTGAAGGGAAAGCGGATTTTTGGGATTCCGGAAAAATAGTATCTTCCCGTTCCTGCCAGGTTGGATATGAGGGGAAACCGCTTGATTCCAGGCAAACGCTTTATTGGAAAACGATGGTTTGGGATGAAGAAGGAGAGGTTTCGCCCTGGAGTGAAACAGGGAGATGGACGATGGGATTGTTGAAACCGTCCGACTGGGAAGCCCGATGGATCGGTAACCGGGAGGATTGCTATCCCGATTCGACATTGACCGGCCCGGCTCCTTATTTCCGTAAAACATTCTGTATAAACAAGCCGGTCAAGCAAGCGAAAGTTTATATATGCGGACTGGGCTTTTATGAAATGTATCTGAATGGCGAAAGGGTAGGTGATCAGGTATTGGCTCCCGCTGTTACTAATTTCGACCGTCGTTCGCTCAAAAAGATGTTGTATTTCTTTGACGATCAATCTGCTCGAAGGGTTCTTTATAATACGTTTGATGTTACGCCTTTGGTACAGGAGGCGGAGAATACGGTTGGGGTCCTGTTGGGAAACGGTTGGTATAATCAACGCGACCGGACGGTGGAAGGTTGTATGTGGTACGATACGCCCCGATTGCTCTGTCAGTTGGAGATAGAATATGCCGATGGATCGACGGAACTGGTCGCTACGGATGATAGCTGGAAGACAACGACTGGTCCTTTATTGCATGACGCCATATTTACAGGTGAAGAATATGATGCCCGGCTGGAGCTGGACGGCTGGAACCGGAACGGGTATAAGGATTCTTCCTGGAAGAAAGCTCTTCTGGTGAGGGCACCGGAGGGCTGCCTGCATGCACAACTTGCCCCTCATGAGAAAATTACCCGGACATTGCAGCCGGTAAGCTGCGAACAGAAAAATGATTCCACTTATTGGTATGCATTTCCGGAGATGATTTCAGGCTGGGCGCATATAAAGGTGCAAGGCGATGCCGGAGACCGGATAAAGCTCCGCTTTATCGGAGAGGAGAAGGATGATTTCGGGCAGGTGGACCTTTATACATTGCGGGGTGGTGGAGTAGAACAATGGGAGCCGCGTTTCACTTGGCATACGTTTCGCTATATCGAAGTTATATCCCGACAGGTCAGGATGAGCAGGGAAAGTCTGATGGCAAAAGTCGTGCATACCGATCCACGGCCTGCAGGAAGTTTCAGTTGTTCGAACGAATTGTTTAACAAGATCAACGAGGTTTACCTGCGAACGCAAAAAAATAACTTCCACGGTAGTATCAGCAGTGACTGTCCGCACCGGGAGCGGCTGGCCTATACCGGAGACGCGCAGGTAGTCGTGGAAAGTTCTATCTTGTCTTTCGATATGACCCAGTTTTACCGGAAATGGTTTGACGATATGGAGGACGCCCGGAACCGGAAGAGCGGCTATGTTCCGCATACCGCTCCCTTCGGTGGCGGAGGAGGTGGCCCGGCATGGGGCTCGGCTTATGTGATTATGCCCTGGGCCTATTATTGTTATTATGGCGATACGGTTTTGTTGAACTGTCATTATGAAGGCATGAAACAATGGGTTGCCTATCTGGGAACGAGGACTGACACCCGTGGAATCATCGTCCGGGAAGAACCGAATGGCTGGTGCCTGGGGGATTGGTGTGCGCCGGGGAAGAAGATGGAACTGCCCGAACCGCTGGTTAATACGGCTTATTACTATCATTCGGCAGACTTGATGTCAAAGGTAGCAGCCGTTTTAGGGAAAGAGGAAGACAGACGGTACTTTGACCAACTGTGCACACAGATTAGGCAGGATTTCAATACTGTCTTTTTCAACCCGTCAACCCATCATTATTGGGAAGGGCGACAAGGTGCGGATGTATTCCCGTTGGCTTTCGGAATGGTGCCGGAAGATGAAAAGGAAGCCGTGTTCAACGCTTTGCTTGCTCATCTAGATAGTATAGGAAATCATTTTGACACGGGTATTATGGCAACACCTTTGCTCCTGAAAGTATTAAGTGATAACGGACGTGCCGATATCGCTTTCCAGTTGATGAACCAGCACGAGATGCCGGGGTTCGGGTATGTGATGGACGACCGTTATTCCTGTTTATGGGAGCGGTGGGAAGGAAAGGCATCCCGTTGCCATCCGATGTTCGGCAGCGTGGTGGCTTGGTTTTACCGGACACTTGCCGGAATCCGTTATGATGAAGCGGAACCGGGGATGAAACACATAGTCATCGCTCCTCAACCTGTGGGGGGCCTCACTTATTGCAGCGGTTCGTATCAATCCCTTTATGGCTCTGTCCGCTCGGACTGGCGGATAGAAGCGGATTCGTTCGAGTTGACAGTCGAGATACCCACCAATACGACTGCTACGGTCATTCTACCTGACGGCAAGAAATACAGGAATGTCGGATCGGGCATCCATCGGTTCGTATCGTCCCTCATTTAGGATAGTTGGATCCTCATCCGGTAGCGCTTGTCGAGGTCAATTTCTTTTATTTGTTGGGTTTTGATTGCGAAATACTGCCCTTAAACTGACAAAGAACCTTTGTTATGATAGTATGACGTGTCAATAGAAAAATGAGGATGACCATTTTGCCTTTGTAAGAGGATGCAATAAATATATCCTGCGGGAGCAACTTGAAAAAGATAAAAAACTTGTATGTTTGTAGGGATAAAAATAGAAATGATAAATGAAGACATTAGTACATACTGACAAAGAACTGATTGAAGAGACTATTAAGAAGTGTGATATTTGCTATGTGGGACTGGCCGATACGGATGGGACTCCCTACGTATTGCCGATGAACTTTGGTTACCGTGATGGTGTTATATACCTGCATTCGGCACAAGAAGGACGGAGTATATCCATTTTAGAACGGAATCCGCGCGTCTGTATTACGTTCAGCACGGACCATGATCTTGTTTTCCAGCATCCGGAGGTCGCTTGTAGTTACCGGATGCGCTCCAAGAGCGTGATTTGCTGGGGTAAAGTCCGCTTTGAAGAAGATTTCGATAAAAAAACGGAAGCTCTGGATATCATTATGAAACAGTATTCGGATAAAGAATTCCGCTATTCCGATCCGGCTGTGAAGAATGTCAAAATATGGATTGTGGAAATGGACGAAGTGACCTGCAAGGAATTCGGGGCACCGCATAATAAGCTGAAAATTGAAGGTTGAGGTTATGGGGTGATTTGTCTTTTTGGATAAAGCGTTGTATGATGGGCAAATAATTGTCCATTGTCAATTGCCAATTGTCAATTTCTTTTTACTTTTGTTGCCAAATATGATATTGCTGAATAATGGGATTGCAAAAGCATAGCAAGGTCTTGAATGAAACAGTTGAGATGCTCTCGGACGAGGGGTCTTACCAACAACTGTTTCATGCTTACCGCGATGAAGAGGCGCTACCCTCGGGTGAAGTGCTGAAAGAGATCATCGATTTATGCCGGGCAATCCTTTTCCCCGGTTATTACGGGAACGCACGGATCAGCAAGCAGACAATCCGTTTTCATACTGGTGTAAATGTCGGAACGTTGCATACGCTGCTTTCCAGGCAGATTTATGCAGGACTCTGTTTTGCTGATACTACCTGCGTCGCCTGTCCCGAAGAAAAGATCCTTGCCGAGGCGGAGAAACTGTCGGAAGCCTTTATCCGGATGCTTCCCGAAATGCGCAGCCTGTTGGCAACGGATGCTGAAGCCGCTTTCAACGGAGATCCCGCTGCGCAGAACATCAACGAGGTTATTTTTTGTTATCCCGGTTTCCGGGCTGTCTGCAACTATCGCATTGCGCACCAGCTGTACCGGTTGGGCGTCCCCTTTATTCCCCGCATGATTACTGAAATGGCCCATTCGGAGACTGGTATCGATATCCATCCGGGTGCGGAGATCGGACACTATTTCTCGATCGACCACGGGACGGGAACCGTTATCGGGGAGACCAGTGTGATCGGAAACCACGTCCGTATCTTCCAGGGGGTCAGTTTGGCAGGAGAGAAACTGCCACCTGACGAAAACGGGAATGCAATACGTGGTGTGCCGCGCCATCCAGTCTTGGGCGACCATGTGACGGTCTATTCCAATGCAACTTTGTTAGGTAGGATTCATGTCGGTGAAGGAGCCACGATTTGCGGTAACGTCTGGATCACAGAGGATGTTCCGGCAGGCGCTACCGTCAGTCAATTGACAATGGATAATTGACAATTGACAATTAAAGAGAGAAAATAATAAAAACATTATAGTATTAATATGCAATGAGACAAACAAGAGCAATATCTAATTGTCAATTGTTTTGTCCATTGTCAATTGTCAATTGAAATGAGCGAGACATTTGAAATGGTGGCCAAGACCCTTTATGGGTTGGAAGAAATACTGGCCGGCGAGTTATTATCTTTAGGTGCCAACGATATTCAGATTGGCCGCCGGATGGTTTCCTTTACCGGAGATAAGGAAGTGCTTTACAAAGCCAACTTCTATTGTCGTACGGCATTGCGTATCTTGAAGCCTATTTATCACTTTAAAGCTAAAGACGCCGATACTGTCTATAAAGAGGTTAAGAAGGTGAAATGGGAAAACTACATGTCTTTGGACAAGACGTTTGCCATCGACTCTGTAATCTACTCTGAAGATTTCAATCACTCCAAATTTGTTGCTTATCGTACGAAGGATGCGATCGTGGATTATTTCATGGAGAAGGAGCAGAAACGCCCTTCTGTCCGTGTAAACAATCCGGATCTGTATATCAATATTCATATTTCTCATAACGATTGTACGCTTTCTATTGACAGTTCAGGCGAGAGCTTGCATAAGCGTGGTTATCGTGTGGACCAGACGGAAGCCCCGTTGAATGAAGTGCTGGCTGCCGGTATGATCTTGAAGACAGGCTGGAAAGGCGAATCGAATTTCGTCGATCCGATGTGCGGTTCCGGTACGCTGTTGATCGAAGCGGCGATGATTGCTTTGAATATTGCACCGGGCGTGCATCGTAAGGAGTTCGCTTTCGAGAAATGGATTGACTTTGACCAGGAACTGTTCGACCGCATCTATAACGACGAGAGCCAGGAACGTGAGTTTAATTTCAAATGTTATGGGGCTGATATCAATCCGGCAGCGATCGAGATTGCCGAGAAGAATATCCGCAGTGCCGGCCTGATGAAATATATCGAACTCAAGACCCAGCCGTTCCAGCAGTGCACGGAGGCTCCACAGCCGGGCATCATGGTGACGAATCCTCCTTATGGAGAACGTATTTCCAGTCGTGACCTGTTAGGATTGTACAACATGATTGGTGAACGTGTCAAACATGTGTTTACCGGCTATAAGGTTTGGATTCTGAGTTATAAGGATGAATGTTTCGACAAGATCGGCCTGAAACCGAGCGAAAAGATGAAGCTTATGAACGGATCGCTGGAATGTGAATACCGTTGCTATGACATATTCGAAGGGAAGAACAAAGATTATAAAAAAGCGTTGAACGAAGAGGGCGAGGCACGTCCTTCCCGTCCGGAAAAACCTTCTTTCGAACGTAAACCGGATCGTCAATCACGTCCGAACTTCCGTACCGACCGCATGGATCGTCCTGACCGTCGTTTTGCCGCTGCACATGCTGAAGACGACAGCGAACGGGCTCCTTTTGTCCCCGGCAAACGTTATTTTGGCGATGATCGCGCAGATGGTCGTCCAGCCCGTAAGGATTTTGGCGGCAAACGCCCTGTCAAGAGGCATTTTAAGGATGATGAGGATTTTGGCGGTAAGAAAAAGTTTGGAGATAGGAAGTTCGGCGACCGTTCGTTTAAGAAACCATTCAAAAGAAGAGGTAAGGATGACTTTGAGGCTTAATATCTTAGGTGTATTCTGTGCTTTGGCACTTATAAATCCGTTGTCGATGATAGGACAAGACAGACAGTTCACTTTGCATGATCTGATTCCCGGAGGGAAGACGCAAAGCCACTTTGTGCCCCGCAACTTGAAACAGTTGCAATGGTGCGGAGATATATATCTGTATGTCAAGGGTGACAGCATGATGAGTGGAGAATCGACAAAGGAGGTGAAACTTGCTTTTACTCGCCAGCAGCTGAATGAAGCGCTTACGGTGGCCGGTGCACAGACGGTTGGGAGTATGCCCTTCTTCTCGGCTCCTTATAAAGATCAGCCGGTGCTTGCTTTTAATGCCAAGCGCCATCGTTTCCATTACGACTTTTTGGAAAACAGGATTGTGAGCACGTATGACTTGAACAGCTCGTGGGAGAACTTCGACTTTTGTCCGGCCAATGGTTATTTGGCTTTTACGGAGGGTGATAATCTGAAAATCCTTTCACCGGATAACGCTGTCAGTATTGTGACGTCCGAAACGGCCGAAGGTGTTGTCTGCGGGAAGTCCGTTCATCAGAACGAGTTTGGTATCCATAAAGGGACTTTCTGGTCCCCGAACGGTTCGGCGCTGGCTTTCTACCGGATGGATGAAAGCATGGTGACGGACTATCCGTTTGTCGACATTACCGCCCGCTGTGCGAAAGCCGAACCGCACAAATACCCGATGGCTGGGATGAAAAGCCATGAGGTGACAGTTGGTGTCTACAACTTGGCGACCGGAAAAACTGTCTGGTTGAAAACCGGATTGCCGAAGGAAAAGTACCTGACGAATATAGCCTGGAGCCCGGATGAAAAGAGTATTTATATTGCCGAACTGAACCGGGATCAGAATGAGATGCATCTGGTACGCTATTCCGCTTTGACGGGTGAGAAAGAGGCGGATCTGTTTACCGAAAGGAATGAGCATTATGTAGAGCCGCAACATCCGGTGCTTTTCCTGCCGAATAACCCGGACCAGTTTATCTGGCAGAGCCGGCGCGATGGTTATAATCATTTGTATCTGTATAATACGAAGGGAGAATTGTTGAAACAGTTGACGGAAGGCGAGTGGGAAGTTTTGAATATCCTCGGTTTCGATGCAAAGGGAAAGGCGTTGTTCTTCTCTTCCACAAGGCCGTCGATGCTGAGCTCGTTCAGTTATGGCGATGCTTTGTATGTCGGAACATCGCGTCTGGACCTAAAAAAGGGGACTTCTTACGAATTGACTTCGGGAGGTTTGCAGGGAGTGCATGCCACGCAACTTAGCGCGTCTGGCAAATATCTGATCGACAGCTATTCTGCTCCTGACGTTCCACGTGAAATTTCGATTATTGACGGACAGAAGCGAGAAACCTTACGAACATTGCTGACGGCGAAAGATCCGTATGAAGGATATGCGATGCCGGAAATCGTTACCGGAAAGATCAAGGCAGCGGATGGTGTCACTAATTTGAATTTCCGTCTGGTAAAACCTGTCGGTTTGGATGAGACGAAGAAATATCCGACGATCGTTTATGTGTACGGTGGCCCACACGCCCAGTTGGTAACAGGCGGATGGAAGAACGGTGTAGGCGGTTGGGATATCTATATGGCTCAACGCGGATATGTGGTCTTTACGCTCGACAGTCGGGGATCGGCAAATCGGGGACAGGCTTTCGAAAATGTCATACATCGTAATTTAGGTGTGAACGAGATGGCGGATCAGGTAAAAGGTGTCGAGTACCTGAAATCACTTCCATATGTCGATGCCGACCGTATTGGCGTGCATGGATGGAGCTACGGCGGTTTTATGACAACGAACCTGATGTGCTCTTATCCGGAATTGTTCAAAGTGGGAGTTGCCGGTGGTCCGGTGATCGACTGGAGTAACTACGAGATTATGTATGGCGAGCGCTATATGGACCGTCCGCAGGACAATCCGGAAGGTTATAAGAATGCCAACCTGAAATTGAAAGCGGGTAACCTGAAGGGACATTTGCTGTTGATCCATGGAGATATTGATCCGGTTGTTGTCTGGCAGCACAGTTTAGGATTCTTGAAAGCTTGTGTGGAAGCGGATACATATCCTGACTATTTCGTTTATCCCCGCCATCTGCATAATGTGATCGGCAAAGACCGTCCGCATCTGTATGAGAAGATAACGCGCTATTTCGATGACTATCTTAAGAATTGACAATGGACAATTAGGAAAAGAACAAAGAAAATAATAACCATTAAAAAGAGATGAGAGTGTGTCAAATATCGGTATTCATGGGACGCAGATAACGCAGAAGAGCGCAGATTAACGCATATATTATTAATTATCAGTGAAATAAATCTGCGTCCCTCTGCGTATTCTGCGTCATCCGCGTCCAGTAATATCAATTTGACACACCCTCGTCAATTATAAAAAAATGAATATTCTTTTATTAGGCTCAGGCGGCCGCGAACATGCAATAGCCTGGAAGATTGCTCAAAGCCCGAAAGTGGATCAGTTATTCATTGCTCCCGGTAATGCAGGTACTGCATTGGTAGGTACGAATGTAAATATCAAGGCGGACGATTTCCCTGCTATCAAGGAATTAGCCTTGGCAAACCATATTGATATGGTGGTGGTAGGCCCGGAAGATCCGTTGGTGAAAGGAGTGTATGACTATTTCAAAAGCGATGCAGCCCTGGCAGGTATTCCGGTAATAGGCCCTTCGAAAGAGGGAGCGCAACTGGAAGGTAGCAAGGATTTTGCGAAGGCGTTCATGATGCGTCATAACATCCCGACAGCCCGTTATAAGAGTATCTCAGCCGGAAATTTAGAAGAAGGATATGCTTTCCTTGAAGAATTGCAGGCTCCCTATGTGTTGAAGGCCGATGGTCTGGCTGCCGGTAAAGGTGTGTTGATCCTCGACACGCTCGAAGAAGCGAAGAAGGAACTGGGCGATATGCTAGGCGGTATGTTTGGCGATGCCAGCAAGACGGTCGTGATTGAAGAGTTTCTGGACGGTATCGAATGTTCCGTGTTCGTGATGACGGATGGTGAAAGTTACAAGGTGCTCCCGGTAGCAAAAGACTACAAGCGTATTGGCGAAGGCAATACAGGTCTGAATACAGGTGGTATGGGAGCCGTGTCTCCGGTTCCTTTTGCCGACGAGGTGTTTATGCAGAAGGTGGACGAGCGTATTATTCGCCCGACGATCGAAGGGTTGAAAGCGGAAAATATCGATTATAAGGGTTTTGTCTTCCTCGGTCTGATCAATGTGAAGGGCGAACCGATGGTGATCGAATATAATTGTCGTATGGGAGATCCGGAAACAGAAGTCGTCATGTTGCGTATTCAGAGCGACTTGGTTGAACTGTTGGAGGGTGTGGCCGAAGGTAATTTGGGTAGCCGTACACTGGTGCACGATCCGCGTGCGGCCGTAACGGTTATGCTGGTAAGCGGCGGTTATCCTGAAGCGTATGAAAAAGGAAAGGTTATCAGTGGCCTGGATAAGGTTTCCGTCGAAAACATCGTTTTTCATGCCGGAACAAAAGCTGACGATGGACAGATCCTGACCAGTGGCGGTCGTGTTATCGCTGTCAGCTCTTACGGAGCTAACAAGGAAGAAGCTCTTGCCCGATCCTTCGCCGGTGCCAAGCTCATCGATTTCGAAAAGAAATATTTCCGTAGCGATATCGGATTCGATTTATAAATTGTCGTTATACATGATGATGAGGGTGTGTCAGATCTCGGTATTCATGGAATGCAGACAACGTAGACGAGTGCAGATATTATTAACTATCGACAAAATAAATCTGTGTCCGTCTGTGTATTCTGAGTCATCTGCGTCCGGTAATATCAATTTGACACACCCTCATAACGATTAAAAATGAGAGTAGCTTATAATAAATACAGCCGTCGATTCGACTTTTCTGCTCTACCGACATTCGTGCCGGTTTTATTGGCGTGTATCGTCTGTTGGATGGTCAGTTATTTGTATTCCGTGGGCTATCCTGTTTACGGCGAGGTTTCGGCTACTCCCCTCTGGAATACGATTTGCCAGGCATTGCCAGGTAAAGAATTTACCTATATCATCGGGATGGTGTTGATGTTCGGAGGAGCTTTCCTGTTGCATCGTGCGAACTATGTGTTGGTGTTAATACGGGAGAAGACGATGTTGCCTTTCCTTTTTTATATCCTGTTCATCAGTACGAATCCCGACTTCTTTCCTTTGAAATCGACTTCGGTCGGTGTTTTCTGCCTGATCCTGGCGATTTACCAGTTGTTCACTGCCTATCATGACCCCGAAGCGAGAGAGAAGGCCTACAGTGCCGCCCTGCTGATCGGTATCGGTAGTCTGCTTTGGGTTCATTTGCTCTGGTTTCTGCCGTTGTTTTGGCTGGGGATGTATAATTTTCGTTCGCTGACTCCCCGTACCTTTATTGCTTCTTTGTTAGGGGTGGCAACGGTATATTGGTTCCTGTTGGGATGGTGTGTCTGGCAGAAGGATTTTACGCTGTTCAGCGTTCCTTTCTCGACACTTTTCAAGGTGCGCCTCTTGGCGACAGATGGAATAGTGTTGCTGGATTGGATCAGTATCATGGCGATTGCTCTGTTGACGGTTGTCGCTTCCCTGAATATCGTCATGCATGATACGGAAGATTCGCTTCGCTCTCGTCAGTTTCTCTCGTTCCTGATTGCGATGTCCGTATGGGCATTCAGCCTTTACTTCCTCTATGAACAGGTTTCGGAAGAGTTTCTGGAAACAGCTTGTGTGCCTGCCTCCATCCTGATCGCCCATTTCTTTACGGTGACACGTGGCAAGATCGTGTTTTGGTCGTTTTTTACAATTGTGGCAGTCTTGATTGCCACTCTATTCATTCGCATATGGAATTTCTTATAGAATACGGATATATTGGTGTGTTCATCGCCTCTTTTTTGGCTGCTACCGTTTTGCCGTTCAGCAGCGAGGTCGTTCTGACTGGTGTGTTGTTGGCGGGAGCAGCCTATTGGCCCTGTATGATTGCAGCTACGTTGGGTAATTTTCTGGGCGGTATGAGTTGTTATTGGCTGGGTATGCTGGGCAAGGTCGAATGGATAGAGAAATATCTGAAACTGGATGCTGCCAAATTGCAAAAAGTACAAGATTGGATAAAGGGGAAAGGTTCCTGGATGGGCTTTTTCGTCTTCCTTCCCGGTATAGGCGATTTTATCGCTGTGGCGCTCGGTTTCCTCCGCGCCAATATCTGGATCGTGGCTATCTCTATGTTTCTCGGAAAGGCGATCCGATATTGGGTGTGGATGGAATTTGTTTATAAAGTGCAGGGAATGTTCTGATTATTCCACTTTGATATATACTTTCGTAAACACCTCGTTATGTCGGGCAAAAATGGTGTAGTTGCCTCGTGTATCGATCCATGAGACCCACATGCTTACCTTCAGAACGCCGCCTTCGGTCGAAATATTAAAGATATCTTCCAAGCTGTTGTCGTATTGAAACTCCGTACCCTTGGGAAATTCATAGACGATTTCATTTTTAGAACCGTTTACCACCGTCCCGATCGTGCTGTCGTAGGCGGGTAGCCCGTCTGCTTCAGGATTGATTAAGGCAAACCGGATGACAGCTCCTACCCTTTTCTCTTCTTTCATAATCTCGGATTCGACATGGAACTGATAGTAGTCTCCTGCCAGTGCCAAAGCGAACTTTCCCGACGGGAATTGCTTCACGGCTTCTTGTTTGAAGGCCTGGTAAAGGTTTCCTGGTGTTACGGCTGCCTGGTAGACCAGGCTGCTGCCGACTTGGGGCGAAATAACTTTTCCGATCCCTTTCGATGGACCGATTTCGGCGATCAGGCATTCGTTTGTCTGAAAGTTGTTCGCTGCGTTGATATAGATATCCGAATTACCCAGGCGGGTCGCTCCATTCTCCACATCGAGCATGTTCAAAGTGGTCGCATTGTTGATTTCCGGCATGGAATCATCATCTGAACAAGAGAAAACCGGAAGCAGGAATGCCGCCAGCAGAAGCTGAAATAAGAGATTCTTTTTCATTTACATCTTTATTAATAAGTTAGACAATAGGTGAAACACATATACAAAGATAATTCTATTTTGTTGAAAAGCGGTCGTTATCCATTATTTTATTGCAAGTGCCATCCGAGCAATGAAGGTGTGTCGAAACTATCCTGTTCCCGCGCTTGACGCGGGATCGCATTAAAACCAGCCCTATAAAAATCTGATTGATAAGGTCTGTCCTTTTGCGTCCCCGCATCAAGTGCGGGGACAAGGAGATTTTGACACACCCCCATAAATCTTATTCCGCCAGCCACTTGTTGATCTGCGTCAGTATCTTTTCCTTCATGTCTTCCGGCATGTTGCTGATACGAGCACGGTGGCTACCTCCGGGCTGGATGTAGACTTGTTCGTTTACCTTACCTTTGAAGATTGGGACGCGGGTGGCGCTCCACGGGTCCACTTCTCCATAGATAAAGATCATCTTCGGATCGTTGTCACGGAGGAAATCATGGACTTTATGGTAGAGTTCGGGGCGGTATTCAACTTTGTCGACCAATTCTTTCGGCAGCATGATACGGTTCAAGTATCCTTTGCTGCTGTCGATTGTCAGGTATTTGCGCAATGGTTTCGTGTCATAACCGTAGTAACCCAGTTCGCGGGCTGCCTGTACGAAGAAGGAGATATTCGGTTGATCTTCGGCAAAATAGTCGGGACTACTGATGTCGACCAAATGCTGAAACAGTGTCTGTGTATCGGACGTGAGCGGTGGAATCACACTGGTCGGCGTCCCCCATTGCCAAAGGGCAAACGGGTATTCCAAAACACAATAATCCAATACTTCGGCCATCGGAATACGGAATACCAGCTTTTTGTCCTTACAGAATTTTTCCAGTATCGGGATGATTTCGTCTTTGTGTTTCAATATTTCAGTCTGGAAGGCTTCGATCTTCCGGCGATCTTTTTTCGTGCCTACTTTGCGGAGGAACGGTTCGTGGCGTCCGTCTTCCACGCCTCTGTTCAAGGGAGCTACATAGGGGACGGAGAAATCTACGTCGTCCGGGAACCAGGCACGATACAGGCAGGTGGTCTGTCCGCCTTTGCTGATGCCGGTGCTGACCCATTTGCCGGTGTACAGCCTTCGGAATGTCTGGTTGACGTTGTGCAAGTCGTAGGCTGAATTCTCTGCCGTCAGATATTCCCAATTGCAGGGGGTCGGGGTAGACTCGAGGAAATAACGATATTCTACGAATACCATGTTGGCATCGAGCAGCTTCGACAGTTCTTCCTGATAACGTGGGTTCAAGGCATACGCCGCGCCATATCCTTCCGTGACCAATATGGTCGGACGGTCGAAACCGACGTGGGCGACAATTACGCGTTGTGTAAATGTTCCGGCTGCCGGGTTCTTATGGTCGACAGGCTGGGTGATGCGTACGAGGTATTTCTCGGCATAATGGTCCGATTCCAACTTCTCTATGCCGCTGACTCCTTTCAGTCCTTCTAATTTCTTTTGTAATTCCTGTGCATTACCTGCAAATGCGACTGTTAGCATCAACAGGAATGCGACGAGACATGGGGGTAGGGTTTTCAATGTCCTTCTCATGGTATTAATCTTTTAAGTTATGTATGTTTCGTATTAATCCTTCGTATTTGGCTCTTTTGACCGCTGATTTGGCAAATATACGATTATATTCTTCACGGGAAAAGACCTTTAGATCCTCTTTTCGAAGAGAAAGCAAAGCCGGTTTCGGACGGAATGCCTCTATCCGAGTCGGGCGGGCGAAACGGTTCCAAGGGCAGACCTCCTGGCAGGTGTCGCAACCGTAAAGGCGGCTGCCGAGGCGAACGGCTTGTTCGGCAGGGATTTCTCCGCGGTTTTCGATGGTGAGATAGGAGAGGCATTTTCGGGCGTTCAGATGGCATGGACCTTCCAGTGCTCCTGTCGGGCAGGCTTCCAGGCAACGGCTGCAACTGCCGCAACGGTTCTTCTGTGGTGTGTCGTAATGATCCGCCTCGAGGGTAGTGACGATTTCTCCCAAGAAAAAGAAAGAACCTTTTCCGGGAATAATCAGGTTCGTGTTCTTCCCGATCCAGCCCAGTCCGGCTTTCCAGGCCCAATAGCGTTCGAGGATGGGAGCGGAGTCGGTGAAAAAGCGGGCGGCTGTTACGTCTGCCTGTCCCGTTCCCGCGCCCCGCGCCGGATCGCAAAAGAACTGCCCGTTGCGATCCATACCTTTCCCGCCCTGTTCCCGCGCTCCGCGCGGGAACAGGGCGGTCCATAGCTCGCTCAACATCTCTTTGACGACGAGATGGTAATCCTTCCCGTAGGCGTAGTAGGCGATATGGGGTGCCTCGGGTGGAAGTTTCTGCTCCGGATAATAATTCAACGCCACAGATATGACTGTCTTGGCTCCTTCTACCAACCTGGCGGGATTAAGCCGTATTTCGCGGTGGTTCTCCATGTACGCCATCCCTGCATGGTTACCTTCCTTCAGCCATTTGTCAAAAAACAAGGCTTCGCTGTCTGCGGTCGCCACTTGTGCGATCCCGCAGGCATCGAAGCCGATCTCTTTTGCTTTCTCTTTTATTTCGGAAGCTGGAAGCATATTAAAACACTTTGAACTCATACCCTTGTTCCTGTAGCCATTCGATGGCTCGGGGCATTGCTTCGCGCATATTGCGTTCGGCTTTCAGCGAGTCGTGAAAGACGATTACGGAACCGTTGCGGGTATAGTTCTTCACCACGTTGAAGACACCGTTCGGTGTCATGTGCGGACTATAATCGCGTGTCACCACGTCCCACATGATGATCCGGTAATGCCTCCGCAGCCATACCACCTGTGGGAAGCGCATGTGTCCGTGAGGTGGACGAAACAAGTCGCTTTTTATATATTCGGCAGCCTTTTCCACATTTGCCAGATAGTTCTTGGTCCAGAAGCGGATGCCTTGAATATGGTTGAAAGTATGGTTGCCCACACGATGCCCCCGGTCCAGTACCATCTGGTAGATGTCCGGATGTTTGCGGACATTGTCTCCGACACAGAAGAAGGTTGCCTTCACACCATATTTGTCTAATATATCCAATACCCAAGGGGTAACCTCGGGGATCGGGCCGTCGTCGAAGGTGAGATATACACACTTCTTCTTTGCCGGAATCCGCCAGGTTACCCCCGGAAACAGGGCCCTGTAAAACCAGGGCGGTTGCTCTATAAACATATTTATTCTCTGCGTCCTGCCGATTCGTAAGCCATACGGTAGTTGTCAAACTCTTCCTGGTATTTCTTGTTGAATTCGGGGTTGTAATGTTTGTTGATTAACAATACTTGATTCAAAACCTGCATGTCTTGTAACAGTTCTGTTTCCACGGATGACAACTGCATCGGGTTCAAGCGGAAATACCAGTTTATGTTACGCATCATGTTATCGGCAATACCTGTGAATATTTCCGCTGCTTTTTCTTTCTGGCCCAGTACGTAATATAATTCGCCGGTTGAAAGAGCCGTGTAGTCGAGCGGGACATTTTCCGGCGGCAACACCTGCATACATTTGTCCAGGACTTCCAAAGCCTTGTCGTTCTTGCCTTCTTTCACCAATGCTTCTGCCAGTTTGTTAAACAACATCATGCGGTAGCTCTTACACATGCGCATTACATTTTCGTCGATGTAAACACCCGGTTTATCCACGCCGCCCCATTTGAATTTGTTCATCACGTTGTCATACATTTTGTCGGTGTTGACAGCCTTGTTGGCATTTTTCGGAACGACTTGATAAGCGAGACCGGTCTGTTCGAAGTAACCGTCCAGATTGACGAACTGATCCGGGCTGACCGTGATCGCGTAATACATAGGACGTTCGAAATTGTTGGTCTGCAACATGTCGAGGATCGTCAGTTCTTGTTTACCCAGTGCATTCTTTCCGGCGAGGTTGATCATCATCTGGTCTACCATGCCGTCTGTTTTGCCGCCTAAGATTTTGGCTCCGGCGATGGAATCGACTTTGTAGTACAGTTTGTCAGCCGGGATATAATCGAGTTCCTGGTTAATACCCGGAATCTTCTTGAACTTAGGATCATCGCTACGGACAAAGTTCAAGGCCGTGTTCAGGTCGATCGAATCTTTTGTCAGCGGGAATACATAAGCTGCATCGCGGGTTCCTTGTATATACTGGTCGCGTGTCCAGGTGATAGGCAGCGGAGCGGACTCGTAAGCCTGTTTCTTCATCTGGTCGATGTACCAGTCTGTTTGCAGATAACTGGTGTTACATACGCGGACATCGGTACGGACACCTTCTACTTCCTGGGCATACCACAAAGGGAATGTGTCGTTATCGCCGTTGGTGAAGATGATGGCGTTCGGCTCACAGGATTCCAGATAGTTAGAACCGAAATCACGGCAGACATAGCGGCCTGAACGGTCGTGGTCATCCCAGTTTTGTCCGGCCATCTGAATAGGGATGAACAGGCAGAGCACGGTTGCCACCGATCCGGCGATGACCGGATTCAGTTTGCCGTATCGTTCCAGTCCCTTTGCCAGTGCCGCGACACCGAATCCGATCCAGATACAGAACGCATAGAACGATCCGGCATACGCATAATCTCGTTCACGCGGCTGGTACGGCGTCTGATTCAGGTACAGTACAATAGCCAGACCGGTCATGAAGAACAGGAAGAAGGTCACCCAGAAACTCTGAATCCCTTTCTGTCCCGAATAAGCCTGGAACAGCAGACCTAATATACCTAACAGCAACGGCAGCATATAGTAAACATTGTGTCCTTTATTGTTCACAATATCGAACGGCATATCTTCTTGCGGACCTACCAGGACTTCGTCAATAAACGGAATACCGGTAATCCAGTTGCCGTTCAGCACTTCGCCGTTTCCCTGGATGTCGTTCTGACGGCCGGAGAAGTTCCACATGAAGTAGCGCCAGTACATAAAGTTCAACTGGTAGGAGAAGAAAAACCTCAGGTTTTCCGCGAATGTCGGTTTCATTACGCTCTTCATTTCTCCGCAATAGTTATATTTCACCGGTTGCCCTTTTACCTGCGCCCAATCCTTGTAGGCTTGTACATGGCGCGGGTCGGAACTATACATACGCGGGAACAACATGTTCAGCTCGTCGACATATTTGTATTCCTGGTCGGTGCGGGACACATAATAACGGTCTTTTTCGTTTTTGTCCTTCTTGATCACGCGGCTCCAGGTCGGTTCGCCTTCTGTCGTGACAGGCACGCAACTTCCTCCCTGATTTTCGCGCTGTACTTCCGAGACGTAGGTCTGCCCGTAGAGGAGCGGAACTTTACCATACTGTTCACGTGCCAGATAGGTACGCAACGTAAAGATATCGCTCGGTGCGTTCTGGTTCATCGGTGTGTCGGCCGTTGCACGGATCAGTGTCAGTGCATACGAAGAATAGCCCACAACAACTACCATCAGGCAGACTAAAACCGTATTCAGTGTCTTAATATCCACCTTCTTGCTCCTGAATAGGTACAGACTCAATGCAGCAGTCAGAATGACCGCCAACACATAACCGCTACCGATAAACGGAATACCGATCAATACGATCGACAAGATGAAAGCAATTTTCATGCGTGTCGGATGGATCTCGTCGCGCATGGTTTCCCAGATAGACCAGATCAATACGCCTGCCACAATGATCACATAAGCAAATACTCCGGAATTGTAAGGCATGCCTAATACATTGACAAACAACAGTTCGAAATAGCCGCAAACCTCGACCAGCCCCTGTACGACACCATACATCATCAGCGCAACGATAGCGAAGGAAATGAGCAGGGCAACCAACGTACCTTTCATCGTAGGATTCGGGAATTTCTTATAGTAATATACCAGCACGATAGCCGGAATACACAGCAAGTTCAGCAAGTGGACACCGATACTCAACCCCATCAGATAAGCGATCAGTACGATCCAGCGGTCTGCATGCGGTTTGTCGTAGGTAGCCTCCCACTTCAGAATCAGCCAGAAAACAACGGCTGTAAAGAGTGATGAATAGGCATACACTTCCCCTTCCACGGCACTGAACCAGAACGTATCACTGAATGTATAAGCCAGTGCTCCGACCAGACCGCTACCCATAATGGTAATCATCTGGCCTAAAGATGCTTCTTCTCCATCTTTCACAATAATCTTGCGTGCAAGATGGGTGATACTCCAGAAAAGGAACAAGATCGTCAGTCCGCTAAATAAGGCGGACATCGTATTTACCATCTTTGCCACTGTGGACGGGTCGGATGCAAGTTGTGTGAACAGGTTGGCTGTCAACATAAAGAACGGTGCTCCGGGGGGATGCCCTACTTCTAGCTTGTAAGCTGAAGAAATGAACTCACCGCAATCCCAGAAACTGGCAGTGGGTTCCATAGTCATCAAATAGACGGTTGAAGCGATCGCAAAGACGATCCAGCCCAACACGTTGTTGATCAATTTATACTTTCCCATACTTTGTATAAAGTGTAATAATTAATTGTCTTAACTCTGTATCCTCACGCGGACAGTCGGCCGCAAAGGTAAGCATTTACGTTTAATACCAACGCCCTGATACGCTATAAATTGTGTGGAAGAGATTAGAAATATATTAAAAAGAATTCGTTGAATGACAGTCTGGAATCTGACAATTTGCCGACATTCGGATGGCGGCAAACTGACATTTGTAGGCAGGATTCTGTTGCAAGCCCGCTGTTTCCTGTGCTGGGGCTTTCCCGGGCGATCCGGAACAAATAGGTAAGTATTTCTGGTGAGTGTCGGGGAAAAACCCTTTCCCGTTCTAAAAAAACGAAAAGGAGAGCTTTTTCTACCGACATGGGAAAAGGGTTGATTATTGTCGTTTTTTATTTGATAACAAACGGAATGTACACCGATAGCATCAAATCAGACAAATGCCCCCGGCGTCCGAGTGCCGGACCGTCGTTGAAGTGTTTCAGTGTGTTCAAACAACCATATTGATAGGAGAGTCCCAATTCACAATGTTTACTCAACCGGTAACCGGCTTTAGCCATTATGGAGAGATCGAATACGGCTTGAGGTTGTACATATAATGTCGGAGCTGCCCCCAAGCCGAAATGGAATTTGTCGGTAAGGTGATAGTTCCAACTGGCGGCGACGGAGATCGGCATGATGAAATCGGTGAAACTTTTGCCGTCTTTTCCTCCTCCATAATTTCCATCCCCATCTCCTTCAAAGAAAGGGGAATATTGGTACGTGCTCATACCCTGGAATCCGATCGTTGCATCCAAGTCAAAAAAAGATTTGCGTTCGGGCAGGAAACGGACACGGTAGCCGATCATACCATTACCTTTCAAATCATGGTTATAACCGAGATTAGATGTGTTCCAATCTGATTTACGACTGTCCTGCATCGGAAAACCGACACCGCCACCGATCAACAGGCCGTGTTCGGTCTGGGCGAACACGGTGGTTGAAACGAACAAAAATAAAAATAAGATCTTTTTCATGGGGTATTACCAATTTTGATGATAACTCAATTTTGATACGCCTTTATTTTTTTCAGGAATTTCATTTGACCAAATTGACATTTTTCCGTCAAATAAAAATCTAGTAAAAGGTCCAACTGCTACTGATGCTGACGGTTTCGCAAGTTCTGTGAAGCGTCCAACTCTCATACCGTTTCTTTTATCATAAACCTCTGTATCAAGACGACCTCCGATTTGAATTTTAAATCCAGCATTATAATAATAAGCTTCAAAAGGACTGCTTGAACTTTTTATTTCATAAGTGAGTATAATTGTTGCATGGTGTTTTTTCCACAAAACTTTTTTCTTTTGACTGAGATAATCAATTTCGTTGTAGATATAATTTGTACCTGAAATTGATATTGGTAAAAAATGCCAACGAGCTCTAACTTTTACATAATCGCCACCAGGTATTTGATACTTGCTTTCTGCTTCATTTGTACTATTTTCTTCGGTTGTGACTATATTATCACCACATACAGCAATAGGTGAGCCAAAAAGTTCTTCTAATGTATATAATGGGCATTTTATGATACTATCCCCAATTAAAAATAAACCTTGTTTATTGGCTAAATTTCTATAAAGAGGATTTTGTACTTTATAGTTGGCTACAAAATCTGTCGAGTCATAAGGGTTAAACATGAATACATCAGCATATTTTTGTTTAAACTCAGCTATTTGTTGGTAAGGCCAAGGCTGACTTGGGTCTTTTTCGTATGCATCAACAATTACTTCTTGTTCTTTATCGGCCTCTTCCATCAATTTTTGTTGGCTGATAAAATTGAATCCGGAGAAAAAAGCGTCTACTTCTTCATTTGACATTTCTGCTAATTTGGTAATTGTTTTGTTATATGTGGAGTCATTTCTGAATTGGAAACAATCTTCCCCATTATAATTCACGATTTGAAAATCAACATCGTTTACAAATGCTTTTGTCACTATCTTACTGTCTACATTAGAAAGATCACTTTCCATCTCATTGTTACACGAGATCATAAATAACGAACATACTGCTGCACTAAATAAAAGTTTCTTCATTGTAATATTGTTTTTAAATTAAATTTCACCATAAACTAAATTCTTTCCATCTGTAATAGAGACTGTGGCTCCTTCCCTAATCTCCTTATCTAAGGAAATGACAACCGAAGGCTTAGTCACTATAGATTGGTTATACACAACCTCTCCTGCCAAATTTGTCACAGTCACCTGAACTGTTCCTAAATCAGCAGTAAACTCTAACAATAAATCTTTATTGTTGTCTTGAACCCATGTTTGGACGGGCAATTGGAAAGTGATGGATTTAGTTTTGAGATCCCATCTTCCAATTAATTCAACTTTCTTTTTGGCAAAGCAAGGAAGCGAAATTGCCAGAACCAATATCAAACTCCCTAATTTTTTAATTGCGTTCATACCGTTTTTGTTTAAAAAATTTTTGGTAAAAGTAGTAGTGGACTTTAAGAGTGCCAAAAACGGTCAAAAAGTATATGGACAAGTCTGAATTTGTATGGATAAATAGTTTTAAGTATTTGTATTTCAATAGAAATGCAATATAAAATGTGAGAGCTAAATTACGATATTTTCTAATGTCTTTCGGATGATAAACTCGTAAATACCCGTTTTAGAATTGGTCAGTCCAAGTGATTGGCGAGTTCTAAGCCTGCGTTTATTGGCAGAATCCGGATTGATCCCTAAAAGCATGGCTTCTGATTTTATGCTGATATTCAAGAAACTAAGGTAACAGGTCTCTATCTCGGTTTTTTTCAAAGTTTCTATATCTTGTACGGCTGCTTGCCAGTTCGGACAAGCGGAGTCGATCTGCTCTTTTAAGAGCTCCCAATTTTGCTCGGAAAGCGTTTGTCCATATTTTTTCTTGTTGTTCGAACGCTCTTTCAGCTCTTGGAAGAGGGATGAGTGTTGCAATTTCTCGCATTTCAGTATAAGGATTTCCTTTTTGGCCTGAAGCATTTTTTCTCGGATTTGCTTATTCTCTTCCTGTTTCGCATTGGCATTTATTGCTTCGTTTTGCCTGATCTCTTTTTGCATTTTGACTAACAGTTGCTCTTTTTCATCTAACAACCGTTGCTGTTTGTTGATCTTGTTCAATCTTTTCCGGTCCTTGTACAGATAGAACAAAACACTAACTAAACTGACAAAAAGGATGAGTCCGCTTAATAAATAGATGACGGAATATAGTTTTTGGTTTTGTCGGATAACAGTTAATGAATTATGTCGTTTTTCTGCATCGATGATGTCTACCTGTTTCTGTTGATCGTATAAGATATCTTTTGCGGCGTAACATTGTTCAAGATACTGGAATGCTTCCGGAATGTTGTTAGCCTCCTTTTCAATCAAGTAACTTAGGTACAACCGATCGGACGGAGTGTATGGATTATTGGTTGGGCTGTCTGCCATTTTAGCATAATAACGGGCTGAATCTAATTGGCTATAGTTATAGAACAACGTACTTAAAGCTAAATATGTAGGAGCCTTATCTATTGTGTCATAAACCAGACCTCTGAAAAAGTAGGATTTCGCTTCGTCTATTTGATCCAAATGCTCATAAATATTCCCCAGTCCGTTCGCAATCGATGCTATTCCGACTGAATCGTTCATTCCAGTAACGATTGAATCCGCTTTCAGCATCAAATCAAGTGCGAGAGAGATTGAGTCTTCGAATACCCATGTCCTGCTGATATCCCGCAAGGCAAACGCATAACTCCGCGTATTATTGGCTTTGGTGAAAAAGGCGGCAGCCTCTTCATACTTCCGCCGTTCTTCGGAGCCTTGTCCGGTGTAGGTGTACAAGTCTGCCATATAACTGCAAATATATCCGGCTACATTATATAAATGTTTCTTCTTTGCCAAGTTTAACGCCTCCGAATAAGCCTTAGTTGCCGGGATAAACAATTTGTCTTCCACAAACGAACGTCCCAAATACAGGCCAATCCAAGCCTGCTCTTCTGCCGTTCCGTGGCTTTTGTACCAGCCTAAAGCGCGGTCGAGCTGTTCGGCGTAGAGCATGTCTTTAAATAGTTTGTCTGCCGCCCGGCAATACAGCATGCACCAACGGGCGAACTGCCGTTCGTTCAGTTTGTCCGGTAGTTCTACGCCTTCCAATATCACGTATGCACTATCCGGATAGACCGGCAGTAACGTTTCCGCCCGATCCATCTGTTCCGAAGCGACCTGATTTTCCCTGCAAGAAAAAAAAGCTATGGATAAAAGAACAAATACAACTATGTTTTTCATGCGAACGGAGATTGTTGCTCAGTATGGCAAAGATAATGAAAGAGATTGGATTTGTAAAAAAAGAGTTCTAAGTTTACGAGGAAAAATACAATATCCCCTTGAAAGGCGGAATGTGCGCTTAAATGATTAATTGGCAACGGTTTGCTTAAAACATATGTTTGTTAAAAAATATTACCCTTGCGGGTAATTTGAATTAGATGGGGTAGAAAATCGAATTAGACGCGGTAGTAGTTTCGATTTGAACCAATGGCTTTTTTAGGAATATGACAATAAGGAGCAAGTGCGTATGGATGAAAATGAAAGAAAATTCCCGGGAGATCTTTTCAAAGGAACGAACCATTAACGCGTTCCTGTCGAAACTATCCGTTCAGGTTTGAACTGACAGAACAAGTTTTTCGCTATGCAGTAGACTGTGAATTGGAAGGACGTTTGATCTCGCTGCAAAGGAAGAAACTGGTACTTGTTGCGTGTGCGCAAGATGCTTCTCTTTTTAGCGGGGAAGAAGAGGAAAACTTTGTCTCCCCGGTGCGGGTCACCGTACAGCCGGATAAGGTGCAAGCCTCTCTTATTGTCGTTCCGGCCTCCCTGCTTCCTAATTGGAAAAGAGAGATACAACGGTTCAGTTCCTTGCGGGTATATGAATATGCAGGGGACCAGAGGAGCCGTGAGTCGTGGAAGAAATTTGACCGCTATCCGGTAATATTGACGACTTACGGACTGCTGCGCCGAGATAATTGAATTGCTGGAAAACTATCCCTTCAAGTATGTGATATTGGATGAAAGCCAGAATATCAAAAATCCCGACTCGGTCCCTTATTTGATAAGGGTTGTAAAGATGGTATTTTGCTTGTCCGAATATGATATCATGTAAATATCATTATCTTTGTGTTGAGGAACGAGAAAACTATTTTATCAGTTTGTATAAATAAGATATGAAAAAGCTGCTACTGTTGTTGTGTTTTGTATTTATACACCAAGTGGTCTATCCGGTTTATTTTAAACATCTAGGCATGAGTGACGGCTTGTCGCAGGTCTCTGTGATGTCGATTTATCAGGATTGCCTGGGACGTATGTGGTTCGGTACACGCGAAGGTGTCAGTATCTATGACGGGGAACGGATGCGGGTGTATAAAGGCTGGGAGAATCTGGACCCGGAAAGCTCTATAAATGTTTTACTCGGACATGAATGTGATCATCTTACTGGAAACAGGCAAGGGGATATTTTCTTTAGGACTTGCGATTCGTTGGTGAGGTATGATATACGGGAAGAGAAATTTTGTGTTGTTAGCGGTTGTAAGGCGAAAACGATAACCTCGGCCGATGGTGATATATGGACGGGGTACGATGATATGGTTTGCCGGTATGATGAAAAAGGAGATAGTCTGCAACTTTATGCGAAGACAAACACTCCCGGTATATCCAGCCTGCTGATCTCGGGGAAGAAGATTTGGATCGGGACTTATGAAGGCCTGTATGTAATTGAAGAGGATAAAAAAGTCCGTTGTCTGATTGAAGGACCTGAATTTTATCGCTTATTTGAAAGTTCTACTGGCGAGATATGGGCCGGTTGCCGTACCGGTGGTTTATACAGGATCACACAAGACGAACGAATCACCTGGTATTCGGAAAGTAATTCCGCACCTTTCCATATAAAGAATAGTCAAATACGGAGCTTTGCTGAAGATCGGTTTGGGAATATCTGGTTCGGCACTTTTATGGGACTGCATAAATATAACCCTTACACGGACCAGTTTACAGTATATCAACAGGATCATTTGCCAGGTAGCCTGTCACATTCTTCTGTTTTCTCTGTTTATATAGATGCACAGGAAACCATATGGGTAGGAACCTATTATGGAGGTGTGAACTATTTTAATGCAGAAAGGGAAATATTCGCTCATTATACGGATAACCCTTTGCGGAAGGAATGCCTGAATTATTCGTTTGTCGGGAATCTGGCGGAAGATAAAGAAGGAAACATCTGGATTTGTACTGAAGGGGGAGGATTGAACTTCATGGATCGTAAAACACGAACCTTTAAATATTTCACTGCAGGTCACCGTAATTCCGTATTGCAGAATAACCTGAAATGCATTGCGTATGACGGAAAGCGGAACCGTCTGTATATCGGCACGCATCATGGAGGGCTTACCCGCTACGATATAAAGACCGGTATTTTTCATAACTACCTGAATGATTACAGGGAAGGAGACATAAAACCGGACGGTATTATCTTCCATACGATGATTCATAACGATAAGCTGTATGTAAGCGCGATGAACGGAACTTTTGTCATGGATCTTGATACGGACCGGTTCCAATGGATATGCAGAAATGCTCAAAGCTTTACGATCGATAGGGAAGAGAATCTATGGATTTTGATTGGGACTTCTTTATACAAGATGGAGCTGGCCCATCCGGATAATCAGAAACATTATGCTTTGCCCCGTTATGGAATCCAGTTCGAACCTAAACGGATCATGACTACTCGCGCGGGGGATATCTATTTCGTGGTTTTGGGAGGTGGCCTGTATCGGTATGACAAACAGACCGATTCTTTTATCCATTATTCTCAGGAAAGCGGACATCTATTGAGCAATTATTGTTACAATGTCGCAGAGACCAATTCGGAAGAGCTGCTGGTGACCAGTGATAAGGGGGTTACTTTCCTGAATCCTTTCAGTGGAAATGCCCGGTTTGCGACGTTGGGGGCGAACTTACCGATCACGTCCATTGCGGATGGTTGCGGGATTCTGGTGTGCCGGAATAATGAACTTTTTATCGGAGGGAATGACGGACTGACCTCTTTTTATCGGGAAGATCTTGATAAGACGGAAAAGAATTACTCCTTATATTTTTCGGAGCTGTATATTCATAATAAAAGAATCTATCCGGGAGCTGTCTCGGGAGGCATACTAAAGGAGGCTTTTCCTTTCAGCGAATCTATCCGATTGAACTATAAGCAAAACAACCTGATTATAAACTTTGCCACAACCAATTATATTGATATCCAAAAAAATAATGAATATCAATATCGATTAGTTGGTTTTGACGATGATTGGGTTTCCACCTCTTCTTCCAGTATTTATTATACGAACCTGGACCCTGGCAAATATACATTGCTGGTTCGTGAAAAGAATCTGTCCCGGCATTTGATGAACCATCGTGAAATATCTCTGGATATCCAGATCGCCCAACCCTGGTATAAAACGGGTTGGGCGTGGGTATTATATGTCCTGACAACTTTTATGATTACTTATCTCACTGTACGGATTTTGAATGCCCGGCGCAAACTGGCACTATCCCTTGAAAAGGAACGGGAAGAGAAAGAGCGTAACGAAGAGTTGAACCAGGCGAAACTACGTTTCTTTACCAATATCAGCCATGAGTTCCGGACACCTCTAACTCTTATTATCAGTCAGATAGATATGCTTTTTCAGAGTTCCTCTCTTTCTCCGACCTTGTATAACCGGATTATTAAGATCAGCAAGAATGCAAACCGGATGCGGAATATGATTTCCGAGTTGTTGGAATTCAGAAAGTTAGAACAAAATTATGTTTCGTTGCATGTTTGCGAACAGAACTTGATTCCATTTCTGAAAGATATTTATCTTTCGTATTGTGAGTTGGCGACTCAACAATCTATTACATTTAATTTTCAGAATGCAGAGGAGAATCTACTGTTATGGTTTGATTCCAATCAGTTGCAGAAAGTGTTTTACAATCTTTTGTCAAACGCATTTAAATACACGAAGCCGGGAGGTACAGTAGAATTGTATGTATCTTCGGATGAAAATGAAGTTTGTATAAAAGTAATCGATACGGGTATCGGGCTTTCGGCAGATGATGTATCGCATATCTTTGACCGCTTTTATCAGGCCGAAAACGGGAAACAGGTAGCAGGAGCTAATCCTGGTACGGGGCTCGGACTGGCTTTAAGTAAAAATATCATTCATCTTCATCATGGGGATATTGCGGTGCAGAGCCAGGTCGGTTATGGAACGATATTTACAGTTACGTTATTAAGGGGAAATGTTCATTTTGAGAATGATAAGAATGCGATTCTTTTGGAAAGTCCGGACGAACCGATGATCAAGGAAGAATCCTTGCCGGATTCTATTTCTTCTGAAGAATATGAAGAAATGGAGAAAGCTTTTCCCGGTTTGAAGGCTGGCTCTTATAAAGTTCTGATTGTTGAGGACAATGAAGAGCTGTTACAGATATTAAATGCGCTTTTTGCTCCTTTCTATCAGGTTATATTAGCCAGGAATGGGGAAGAAGGATTGAGGAAGGCGAACGAGGAAAAACCGGATTTGGTTGTCAGTGATGTTATGATGCCTTTGATGAGTGGTATGGAGATGTGCATGAAAATCAAGAATAATATCGATTTGTGCCATATTCCGGTTGTTTTGCTTACAGCTCTCGATTCTGTCGAATATAATATAGAGGGACTTCAACAGGGAGCGGATGATTATATCAGCAAACCTTTCCATGCAAAAGTATTGTTGATGCGCTGCAATAATTTGATCCGGAACCGTTTGTTGTTGAAGTCCCAGTTGACTAAGCAAGTTGACTTTGATGTGCAGTTGCTGGCTACGACTTCATTGGATCAACAACTTTTGAACCGGATTGTGGAGATCGTCGATCAGCGGATGGGAGAACCGGACTTTGATGTCAATACTCTTGCCCGCGAGTTGAATATGGGGCGTAGTTCGTTCTTTACAAAAGTCAAGAACCTGACCGGAATGACTCCTAGTGAATTTATGCAAAACCAACGCATCAACCGTGCGGCAACCTTATTACGGGAACAGCCGGATTTGTTGGTGAATGAAATATCGGATCGGTTAGGGTTTTCCTCAACGGTATATTTTAGTCGATGCTTTAAAGCGAAGTTCGGAGTATCGCCTGCTCAATTCAGAAAGAAAGAGCAGTAAAAAACATATAGAATTGCTAATCGTTTATATTCAAATAGTTAAATCTTCTATTTGGACTATGTGTACATAAGAAACGGACGCTAAGTATAGGTCCGTTTTTTTATGCCCGGCTACATTTGCTTCCGGAGTTTATCAAAATTTATTAATCTAAATCTACCTATTAATGATGAATGATTTAAACATTCCTTTCTTTAGGAAAACGGTGTTTGCAGGAATGGCCACACTATTCTTGTCGACAGGAGTTACCCTGGCCAATCCGGTTAGTGCCGGGGAAGAAGTGATGGAAAAGTATGCTGTAGCATTGTCTCAGCAAAAGAAAGTGACGATTACGGGAATAGTGAAGGATGCTCTCGGTCCGGTAGTTGGCGCCAACGTAGTGGAAAAAGGAACTACGAACGGGACGGTTACAGATATGGAAGGACATTTTTCTTTGCAGGTATCCTCGAATGCCGTACTAGTCGTTTCTTACATCGGTTATATAGATCAGGCGATTCCGGTGAACGGAAAGACCTCTTTCACGGTTCTGCTGAAAGAAGATTCACAGGCTTTGGATGAAGTGGTGGTTGTGGGATATGGTACGCAAAAGAAGGTGAATATGACCGGTGCGGTCACTTCTGTCGATATGAGCAAGATGGTAGACAGCCGTCCGATCACTTCTCTCTCCGCTGGACTTGCCGGTATGGCTCCCGGTGTTTCTGTAACAGCCGGTAATGGTGGACGTCCCGGTAACGATGGGGCAACGATCCGTGTACGTGGGCAGGGTACGTTAAATGATTCCAATCCGTTAGTAATCATCGACGGAGTGGAAGCCAGCATGAATAATATCAACCCGCAAGACGTAGAAAGCATTTCGGTATTGAAGGATGCTGCTTCGTCTGCCATTTATGGTTCCCGTGCGGCAAACGGTGTCATTCTGATCACTACCCGTAGGGGGAAATCGGGTGAAGCGAAAATATCTTATAATGGTTATGTCACAATGCAGAAAGTGGCGAACCGTATCGACTTGGTCTCCAATTATGCCGATTATATGGAATTGTATAACGAAGGGCAACTCAATAGCGACCTCCCCGCGATCTTCAGTCAAGAGAAAATCGATGAATGGCGGGCGGCTGGTAACAGTGATCCTGTCAAATATCCGAACTCTGACTGGCAGGACGCTCTATTTCAGACTGGATGGATGCAGAACCATACAATCAATATCAATGGAGGATCTGACAAGATTCACTATTATATATCCGGTAATTACATGAACAATCCCGGTATTATGGAAAATTCCGGGTATGAACGTTATAGTGCCCGTGTCAATTTGGACGCGGAAGTCAAAGATTGGTTTACTATTGGTGTCAATGCTTACGGTACGCGTGGAAAAGAGGAGTTAGGGTTGTTGAAGACAGAATCGAATGACAATTTCTATACCTACATGCAAGCTACCACACCGGGTATCTGCTATCAGGCACCTGATGGCCGGTATGGTGGTGTAAACAATCCGGAAGACGACCCGCAGAGTAGCTCCAACAATGTCTTGAAGATGTTGAACGACGTCAAAGGAAATCGTACGACCAATAATATCGTTTCTCGTTTTTATGCCCAGCTGAGGCCGTTTAAAGGTTTGACGATTGAAGGATCTTATACGTATGCTTTTTCCGACCAGTTCCTGTATCAACAGCCGGTTTTCCATGATTTGTGGAACTTGTATGACAATACGTTGCAGATTGCCGGAACTGGAGTTTCGAAAGTTATCAACCGTAATAATAAGACTGTCCGTAACAATATGGACGGGCTGGTCAGATATGAAACCGAGATCGACCGGTTGAACATTCAAGCAACGGTCGGAGCCAGTCAGGAAGCCTACCGTAACAACTGGTTTGAGGCCTCCAAAGAAAATTTGACATCCTCTGAATTGACGGAGTTGAATGCTGCCACTGCCAATGCTACTGCAACCGGAACCTATTCCAATTGGGCTATGCGTTCATTTTTTGGCCGGGTCAATTTGAACTGGGATGAAAAATACTTGTTGGAAGCCAATCTTCGTGCCGATGCCTCTTCCCGTTTTGCCAAGAAATATCGTTGGGGCTATTTCCCTTCTTTCTCGTTGGGCTGGCGTATGGAACAGGAAGCTTTCATGAAAGATATCTCATGGCTTAACCAGTTGAAAATCCGCGCCTCGTATGGCTCGTTAGGAAACAATGCTGTGGGAAACTATGACTATCAGTTGTATTATCAGGCCTCTAATTATGTCTTGAACAACGCCTTGCAGATCGGTATGGCGCAACGTGCTCTTTCGAATGCGGCGTTGACTTGGGAAACTTCCTATGTCACTAATTTCGGTGTGGACTTCGCTCTGTTCTCTAAATTGAGCGGAACTGTCGATGCTTTCGTCAAAAACACCAAAGGGATTCTGATCGAACTGCCAGCACCATTGGTGCATGGTAATGCTACCGTTCCTAAATCCAATGCGGCTGAGGTCCGCAACCGGGGTGTCGAGCTGAGTTTGAACTGGAATGACAAAATCGGTTCTGTGAACTATTTTGTCGGGGGGAATTTCTCATATGTTAAAAATAAAGTGACGAAGTTTAAAGGTGACGAGATGTCTCTGAACGGAACCAACATGATTTTGGAGGGTGAACCGATCAATATCCAATATGTGCTTTCGGTCGACCGGATTATCCAGACGGAAGAGGATATGGCAATAGTGGAAGCTATGGAAGCGAATAATCCGGATGCTTTCAAGCAATATAAGAAACCGGAATATGGAGATTTCTTATATAAAGATGTTGACGGAGACGGATGCATCACTGACAACGACAAGATCAAAGTTGGCAATGGTACTAACCCGACATTCACTTTTGGATTCAATTTCGGTGCCAACTGGAAAGGTTGGGATTTTAGCTGTATCCTGCAAGGTGCTACCGGATTGAAAACATACTGGAGCGGATTGGATGGCGCCAGCTATTGGCCTCAAGTGCGCCGGGGTAACCAGATCAACAAGACCATTGCAGACGGACGTTGGTATCCGGGGCGTACGGATGCTACTTATCCGCGTCTCCTAAATTATACTGATGGACGGAACCGGGTGGCAAGTGACTTCTGGGTACAGGATAAGTCTTATTTGAGAGTGAAAAATGTCCAGTTGGGATATACTATTCCGAAACATCTCTCGCAAAAACTCCTGATCGACAACTTCCGTTTATATGTCAGCATCGATAATGCTTTGACCTTTACGGGATATAAGGGATTGGATCCTGAGGTATCGGGCACGAAATATCCGACTATGCGATTAACAACATTTGGTTTAAACCTTACATTTTAAATAGTTGAAAACATGAAAAAGATCATAATCTATTTGGCGACAATGCTTTTAGCTGCCATGACATTCACCGGTTGCTATGATTTGGAGACCTATCCGGGAGACAAAGTCAACGAAGGTACATTTTACAAGACCGGCGATCACGCTCATCAAGGCTTGATGGGAATCTATGGCATGCTGCGTCTGAACGAGGCATACGGTTACCAGTTCTGCTTCGATCATTTGGGAGATATCGCTTACGGGTATAACTATTATATGATGTTCCTGGCTACCTATACCGACCGTGATGGAACGATACAAGCCCATTGGCAGACCTTCTATGACGGTATACATCGTGTCAATACCTTTATACGTTCCGTAAAGGGAATGGGCGGTATTATCACTGATGAACAGATCAATGAATATGTGGCGGAAGCCAAATTCCTTCGTGCGATGTTCTACTTTTCCTTGACAGACCTTTTCGGTGGGGTTCCCTATTATGATGAGTCAACTAATGTCAACGAGGAGTTTATGAATCTGAAACAGCCGAGAAGTAGCCTCGAAGAGGTACGTGCTCATATTTTGGAAGATTTGGACGAGGCGATCAAATACCTTCCTGTCGAACATGCTGCCAGCGAATATGGGCGTGCTACTAAAGGTGCTGCCTATGCCCTTCGTGGTAAAGTGTATCTTTATGACAAGGAGTGGCAATCAGCCATCAACGATTTTGAGGAAATCGTCTATAACAAGTCCAATAACTATGGTTATGATCTCGATGACGATTACGCCCGTGTTTTCAAACTCTATAACGGGGCGAAAAGTCCGGAAACAGTATTCTCGATCCAGAATAAGAGTGGTGTTGGCACTGAATATGGTATGCAGATACAAGCTTTGATGGGATGCCGTGGCGCTTATGGGAGTTGCTGGAACAATACAGTTCCTTCTACACAATTGGTGGATATGTATGAGTTCAAAGATGGCCGCCCTTTCAACTGGGATGAAATTTTCCCCGGTTATAACGCGATGACACCTGAACAGCGTAAGGAGCTCCTTAGTGTCGAGATGGACGGAGCCGGAGCCATAGTTGGGCTTCGTGAAGCAGATACCGCCAAAATCTTGAGTGCCTATACCTGTCGCGATCCGCGCCTGATGGCCACTGTGATCGTTCCTTATTCACACTATATGGGAAATATTGGTCGAACGACTAACGTGGATTTGATCTTCGCTTTGGATCATAACCTGTCGGGGAATGCCAACGGTGGCACAATCCAGAACAATGCAGGTTGGGTATCTTATCTCTATCGGAAGTTCGTGACCGAAGGAGATCAGGGCGGTGCGATCAGCAACCGTTTGCATACACCGTTCGCTTTTCCTTTGATCCGCTTTGCTGACGTTCTCTTGATGCTTTCCGAGGCCTACAACGAAGCGGGACAGTTAGACAAGGCCGTGATCGAATTCAACAAGGTTCGTACCCGTGTTGGTATGCCGGGCTTGAACTCCGGTCCAGAGTGGATGGTTGTCAGCAATAAAGAACAGATGGCCGAGCGGATACGCAAGGAACGTGCCGTTGAGTTTGCCGGGGAAGGACTTCGTTTCAGTGACTTGCGTCGTTGGGGATATGAAATTGCCCACAAAACGCTCAATAACGTTGATGCTGTCAATATCTATGGCGAGCCGATCTATACCCATCTGTTTACCGAACGTGATATGCTTTGGCCTATACCTGGTGTGGAAAGGGAACGGAATGATGCGTTGACACAGAATCCGGGTTGGTAACCTCGATTGATTAAGAAACTGTTTTGATTTTTTCGCTTCATGATTTGAGATGTATTTTTGGATCAGATTCATCTCTCTGATGGGGAAGATAGCGGGCTATCTGACGGAGAAGAGAGGCGGATATGACCAAAAAGACGCTCAAAGTATAGGCAAAAACAATGGCAAAATAACAAAGCAGGCTGTTTGTAAAAAATCAAAACAGTTTCTAAGCAGTTGTGTTAAGTTTGATATAGTAGCATGGAGGCACAGAGTCGCGGAGCTCTGATTAGCATATAAGAAAGCTTTGTGAACACTGTGTCTCTTTTATTTGGATCATTGAAAATCCCTTTAACTTATGTGTTTATGAGATTGATTAATTTAATAGGTTTATTTTTCCTGTTGTTCTCCTTTGTGGTAACAGGGCGGGATCTCTCTGTCCGGCAATCCGGAAAAGAATTGCTCCAGCATCCCAGGTTACTTTTCAGTAAGCAAGAGGAACAGCGGATTCGTGATTTATTTGGAACCGAACCTTTATTGGATAGCTTATACGTCGGCCTGATGAAGGAGGCAGAACGTTTGTTGCTGGTTCCTCCGCAGGAAGATCCTCGAAGGGAAATAAAAAACACGAAAGATATACTGCCTATCAGCCGTGAACAGGTTTACCGGATGGTAAACCTGGCCCTGGCCTACCGGTTAAGCGGAGACAGACGTTTTGCGGAGAAGGCGGAGAAAGAGTTGGTCCACGTTTGTAATTTCCCTGACTGGGACCCTATTCACTACTTGGATGTGGCGGAAATGACGACGGCTGTAGCCATTGGTTACGATTGGCTGTACGATGTGTTGGCTCCTTCGACCAGACAGTTGGTTGTTCATTCAATTAAAACAAAGGCATTGGATCTTGTCGTTGAGGAATATAACACCGGAAATGCGGATTCTTGGGCGAAACGCGAAACGAACTGGAATGTGGTTTGCAATACCGGAATGGTATTGGGTGCTTTGGCCATTGAAGAGCATTATCCGGAACTGGCCAAGCATATCATTGGTGAAGCGGTCAGGTATATCCCGAACTGCCTGAAGCATTTTGCACCGGATGGTGTTTGCTACGAGGGACCTGCTTATTGGGGATATACGAACATGTACTTATCTCTTTTGTTGAAAGCGTTGAATGATAATTTTGGCGGGGACTTCGGACTTTCGGAAATGGTGGGAGTGGATAAAAGCGTCCTGTATTATATGCATAGCACAAGCCCTTCCGGCAAGATATTCAATTTTGCCAATTCCGGTAGTACGGCTCCTGCGGCAGAGCCTATTTACTTTTATTTCAGTCGGGCTTTCAACCAACCGGAAGTAGCGACATTTTATCGGGATGTCTTGTCAAAGACGGTCCATGAGGGAAATTATTTCAGATTCTACTTCCTGTCCATTCCTTGGTATGATACGGCCTCTTCTACTGCTGATGCTTTGCCGAAACTGAAGGTGTACGAAGGTATCAATGACATTGTCGTGTTCAACGGAAACCGGAATATTCCTAACAGTCTCTATCTGATTGCTAAAACCGGAGATCCGGATATGGCGCACCAACAGCTGGATATAGGAACCTTTATTGTCGAGATGAACGGGATAAGGTGGACGGACGATCTGGGGACTGATAACTATAACCTACCCGGATTCTGGGATTATAAGCCGGATGGACAGCGCTGGACGTATTTCAGAAATTCGAATTTCAGCCACAATACGTTGTCGATTGACCATAAACTGCAAAACTCGGCCGGGACAGGTGAGATCGATCGGCTGGACGATAGGGCCGCCCAACCTTTTGTCACAATGAATATGAGCACGGCTTATGCCGGACAGAGCCGTTTTGTTTATCGGACATTTCGTATGCTTGATGATACCCGTATACTGGTTACGGACAGTGTAGGGTTGCAGAGCCCGTCCCAGTCGGTGCAATGGTCCGTGATAACTTCGGCAGACGTTGAATGTAAAGGAAATACTGCCGTTCTCAGGAAAGACGGTAAATCTTTTTCCTTGAAGATTGCTTCACCCACCAATGCTTCTTTTACGACAAAGGCGGCAAAAAGAGGGACGGAAGCGGAGAAACCGATAGAGGGGTATACGGTCCTATCGGCATCAGTATCGGGTGAGCCTGTACAAGTGATCAAAGTTCTCCTGTCGGGAGAATAGAAGAGTAGTTACATTAAAAAATAAATAATATAAAGATGGTAAAAGTGAAGCATTTAATGGGCATGGCACTCAGTGTTGCGTTGATTTCCTGCGGAGGAACAGGAAATGGGTTTGTTGAAGAGAACGTAGAGTTTGCCCGTAAACAGATAGGACAAGAAATCGAGCTGATCGAGGCGAGCGGCAAGTTTATGAACCCGACTACGCTGAATCCGGACGGTTCCGTTTATTATTGTAACTTGGCGGACTGGCGCAGTGGTTTTTTCCCCGGTTCGGTTTGGTATTTGTATGAATTGACAGGGGATAAGAGCCTGTTGCCTCTTGCACAGAAATACACGGAAGCGGTGAAAGATGCCAAAAACATCAAGTGGAACCATGATGTCGGCTTTATGATTTATTGCAGTTTTGGGAACGGTTTGCGTCTAACGGGCGATCCGGAATACAAGGAGGTGATTGTCGAAGCTGCCCGTTCCTTGTCTACCCGCTTTCGGCCGGTAGCGGGGATTATCCAGTCATGGGACGTGGATAGAGGATGGATTTCGGAACGGGGCTGGGAGTGTCCGGTGATCATCGATAATATGATGAATCTCGAACTGTTGTTTGCCGCTACACGGTTGTCCGGTGACTCTGCTTTCTATAAGGTTGCCGTTTCGCATGTCGACCGTACTATAAAGGAACAATATCGCCCGGATGGCAGTTGTTATCATGTGGTGGATTATAGCATGAAAGACGGCTCCGTACGCAATCGGCATACGGCACAGGGATATGCGCACGAATCGGCATGGAGCCGTGGACAAGCCTGGGGCATTTACGGTCTGACGCTGTGTTACCGGGAGACCGGAGACCGGAAGTATCTCGACCTGGCTTTAAAAGCGGTCCGTTTTATGTTCAGTCATAAAAATACGCCCGAAGACCTTGTATTTTATTGGGATATGGATGCCCCGAACATTCCTGACGATTACCGGGATGCTTCGGCCGCTGCTTGTATCGCCTCCGCTTTGTATGAGATTAGTACGATGGATGTGCCTGAACCGCAAACGTATAAGGCATATGCCGACCGGATCATGAAAAGTCTGGCTTCTCCGGCTTACCGAGCTGAGTTGGGTACGAACGGAAACTTTTTGCTGATGCATTGTGTCGGAAGTATTCCGCATAATGGAGAAATAGATGTCCCGTTGAATTATGCTGACTATTACTTCCTGGAAGCTTTGAAGCGGAAACGAGACATTGAGCAAAAAGGCTCCAAAGGCTGCTAATTACATCTGCAAAACCGGTTCGCGCCGCAGGTGCAAGTAGGCCCGTATCCACCGTTCTGTATTTCGTCGCAATACAGGTCGTACATTTTCATTTTGACCTGGTTGCTGATCCGGCGAAATTCACCGGCAATGGATTCGGGCGTACCTTTTGCACGTGCCGGGTTGTAGAAGCTGGTGTGTATCAGGTTGCGTACTTTTCCTGTGAAAGCTGGGCAGTTTTCTTCCGCATCTCTGCTGACGGTGATCACATAGTCCCAGGGGGCATCTATATATTCTTCTACCGCTTCCGGTTTATGATGACTGATATCGATGCCGGAAGATGCCAGTGTCTGGACGGCGAGCGGATGTACCTCTATGGCCGGACTGATCCCGGCGGAATGAACGATAAGCGTTCTGTCAAATGATTGTAGCCAGCCTTGTGCCATCTGGCTGAGGCAACTGTTGTCGGAGCAAAGGATTAATATTTTCATGTTCTTCTTTTTCTATTTAACAAACAAATGTAATAAATGTTAGGCTTTAGAGATAATATTTCATCTTTGCTGCCGATTGATTTTTTTTATTGCATGAAAGATATCGTTTATATAGGCTCGTTATTGTTCGCTCTGATACTTGTCTCTTGTGAAAAACGAGTTGCCCCTTTTCCTGATAATCAAGTCACCGAGGTTCTTTTGAGAATCATCCGGACAGCTTGAATTTGCAAATGTCGTTTTACAAACATCGGACTCTGTTTTCATGACGGGAGTTTCCACTGATGTCAATGAAAGTTCCCGTGCTTTCTTCCTTACCTTCGCCTGGAATTTCCAGTTTGGACGGAAATATCAGAGCAGCGGAAAGAAAATCTGGAATCAAGATACGGATGCTGGCGTGATGAATACTTCCAAATAATGAATTTTTGCGGGCCTAACTCCTGTTCTTTATTATTATTTCGGCAATATTTCGTATATTTACAGCCTATTATGGCTTATGAGCAATTGCCACAGAGCCCGGGATGATGCAAAAGATTTGGATAGAGATATATGAGACCAGAAGATATTACAGAACAGGACGAAAACGAAACAATAAAAGATACGGAAGGACAACCGGCTGCTGATGAAAACAGGGATGAGACTGTCGAAACGGAAGCAAGCCGGGAGATACATTCGGAATATAAGATACCGGGCAAATCGGAAAGCCGGGTTTCTTATCATTTGTCGGGTATGTATCAGGATTGGTTCCTCGATTATGCCTCCTATGTAATTTTGGAGCGTGCCGTTCCGCATATCAACGACGGACTGAAACCCGTACAGCGCCGAATCCTGCACTCGATGAAGCGACTGGACGATGGGCGCTACAACAAGGTGGCGAACATTGTCGGACATACCATGCAATTCCACCCGCATGGCGACGCCTCTATCGGTGATGCACTGGTACAGCTCGGACAGAAAGACTTGTTGATCGACTGCCAGGGAAACTGGGGTAATATTCTCACTGGTGACGGTGCTGCGGCTCCGCGTTATATCGAGGCGCGCCTCTCCAAGTTTGCGCTTGAAACGGTCTTCAATCCGAAAACGACTCTCTGGCAACTTTCCTACGACGGACGGAACAAGGAGCCGGTGACGCTTCCCGTCAAGTTCCCTTTGTTATTGGCACAAGGTGTGGAAGGTATCGCCGTAGGGCTTTCTTCCAAAATATTGCCGCATAATTTCAACGAACTTTTGGATGCATCCGTCGCTTATTTGCGAGGGGAAGAGTTTACCTTGTATCCCGATTTCCAGACCGGCGGGTATATTGATGTTTCAAAATATAACGACGGTGAACGCGGTGGTTCCGTAAAGGTGCGTGCCAAGATTACAAAACTGGACAACAAGACGCTTGTCATCAGCGAGATCCCATATGGAAAGACAACCTCTACTTTGATTGAATCGATCCTGAAAGCAAACGATAAGGGAAAGATCAAAATCAAGAAGGTGGATGATAATACGGCCCGTAACGTGGAAATCCTCGTGCACCTGGCTCCAGGTGTCTCTTCCGACAAAACGATCGATGCGTTGTATGCTTTCACGGATTGCGAGATCAGCATTTCACCGAATTGTTGTGTCATTATGGACAACAAGCCGCACTTCCTGACGGTAAGCGATGTGCTGAAGCATTCGACTGACGACACGCTTCACCTGCTCCGTACCGAACTGGAGATACAGAAAGGGGAATTGGAAGAATCGCTCTTTTTCGCTTCCCTGGAAAAGATATTCATCGAAGAACGCATCTACAAAGACAAGGAGTTTGAAGAGGCGAAAGATATGGACGAGGCGATCGCTCACATCGACAAACGCCTTGACCCGTTCAAACCGCACTTTATCCGCGAAGTGACCCGTGAGGATATCCTGAAACTGATGGAGATCAAGATGGGACGTATCCTTAAGTTCAATACGGACAAATGTAATGCGACCATTGCCCAGTATAAGGAAGAGATTGCCAAGATTGACGACCATCTGGCGCATATCGTGGATTATACGGTCGACTGGTTTATGATGCTGAAAGAAAAATACGGCAAGAACTATCCGCGTATGACCGAGGTGCGCAATTTCGACACGATCGAGGCGACTAAAGTGGTCGAAGCGAACGAAAAACTATATATCAACCGTGCCGAAGGATTTATAGGGACAGGTTTGAAGAAGGACGAATTTGTCTGCAACTGTTCCGACATCGACGATATTATTCTTTTCTACCGCAACGGCACGTACAAGGTCGTGAAGGTGAGCGAGAAGATGTTCGTCGGAAAAGATATTCTTTACTTGAATGTCTTCAAGAGGAATGATAACCGTACGATCTATAATGTGATTTATCGGGATGGAAAGGTGGGATATAATTATATCAAACGTTTTGCCGTAACAGGTGTGACACGTGATAAGGAATATGATATTACCAAGGGAACGGAAGGTTCTCGCATCCTTTATTTCAGTGCCAATGCCAATGGCGAAGCCGAGACGGTAAAGGTGATCCTGAAGCCGAAACCCCGCCAGAAATTACTTGTCTTTGAGAAAGATTTCAGCGAGATCGCGATCAAAGGGCGTGGCTCTATGGGGAATATCCTGACAAAGGCGGATATCCATAAGGTCAGCCTGAAGCAGAAAGGAAGTTCGACCTTGGGAGGCCGTATGGTTTGGTTTGATCGCGATGTATTACGCCTGAATTACGACGGGCGTGGAGAGGAGTTGGGTGAATTCCAGAGTGACGATCTGATCCTGGTGATTCTTCAGAATGGCGATTTCTATACGACCAATTTCGATCTGAGCAACCATTATGAACCTACTATATTGAATATCGAGAAGTTCGATGCGAATAAGGTTTGGACGGCTGCCCTTTACGATGCCGACCAAAAGTATTATTATCTGAAACGTTTCCAGTTGGAGGCTGGAAGCCGCAAGCAGAATTTCCTCGGTGAGAATCCGAAAAGTCGTTTGATGCTGCTTACCGACGAGGCTTATCCGCGAATCGAGGCGGTGTTTGGCGGGCATGACGCTTTTCGTGAACCGCTGGTGTTGGATGCGGAAGAATTCATTGCCGTGAAAGGATTCAAGGCGAAAGGAAAACGTATTTCGACTTTTGATATAGAAACAATCAACGAACTCGATCCCGTCCGTTTTGCTCCGGTGGAACAACCGCAGGAGCAGAATGACGATGATGGTGGGGAAGCGGATCTCGATCCGGATGCAGATAAGAGCAACTCGGATATTATCGATGAGATTACCGGGCAAATGAAGCTTTTTTGAGTATGAAGAATGAATAATTTAAAAAGAATGATTTAGGTGTCAACTGTTAAACGTCCACTATTAATTGTCAACTGTCAATTGTCAATTGTCAATTTCCTCTGCCTTCTCTTCCTTTGCCTCCCTTTTCCGGCAACCGCTCAGGCAGAGGAAGCGCCCCGCTCGACCAACGAGAGCACGATGGTCGGGATCGGCGGTTATAATTTGAGGGATACCTATCTCTCGCCTAGTACGGACATCAATTATACAGGTTGGGTGGCACGGATTCTCAATGAACGGATGAAAGTCGTACGGTTGGCAGACTATAATGTGTCCCGCCAGCAATTGATTAATGTGGAGTTCGGCTCGACCCGAAATGGTGCAGGGACAGCAAACGAATATGCCGGATTCGTGGATTATAGTCTGGGTTATCATTTCCGTTTTCCTCACCTGCAACCCGGATTGAAGGTCCTGACCGGAGCGTCCGCACGTCTTTCGGGAGGTTTTATCTATAATACGCGTAACAGCAACAATCCGGTTTCAGGCAAGGCGGATTTCGATTTGAACCTGTCAGCTATGGCAATCTATAATTTTAAGATCAAGGACTTTCCGCTCACGCTCCGTTATCAGGCGGAGATACCGTTTGCTGGTGTGCTCTTCTCGGTGCATAAGGGCGAACCCTATTATTTCTTGACGCAAGGTAGTGCGGACGGGATCGTGCGGTTCAGTTCGTTCCATAATAAGTTTGCGATGAGGAACTATTTCACGCTCGATATTCCGGTGTCGAGCTTTACGGTCCGTGTCGGTTACCTGAACAGTATGTACCGGACGGATGTGAACAGCATCAAGACGCATGTCCTCTCCAACTCGTTTATGATCGGACTTGTGAAAGAGTTTGTCTCTTTCGGAGGCAAGCGGTTGAAGAGCGAGCGAGATCGGTATAAAAGTGCTTACTATTAAAGATTTATGATTTATGAAACCTTTTCTCTTTTCCCTCTGTCTCCTCTTTTTCTTCGGTTGCGAGAAAGCAACGGAATATAATTCGTCCCCCCGTGATAATTTCGAGGCACTTTGGCGTATCATGGACGAGAACTATTGCTTCTTTGCTTTCAAGGATGTCGACTGGGACGAGGTGCACGACCGCTACAATCTGCTTGTTAAAGATACGATGGATCAGTACGAATTGTTTGATATCCTCGGCAAGATGTTGGCCGAGGTAAAAGATGGGCATACCAACCTGATCTCTTCTTTTGATATGTCTCGTTACTGGGCTTGGTATGAAGATTATCCGGCCAACTTCTATACCGAAATACAAGATAATTATCTCGGCACGGATTACAAGATTGCCGGAGGCATGAAGTACAAACGTTTGGCGGACGATAAGATCGGATATGTCTATTACGGTAGTTTTTCGAGCGGTGTGGGTGAAAACAACCTTGATTATATGTTCGCACATTTCAAGGGATGCAAAGGGTTGATATTCGATGTGCGCGACAATGGGGGCGGTTCCATGCTCTATTCCGACCGCATCGCCTCGCGTTTCCTTGAGGAAAGGATTCTGACGGGGTATACGCAATATAAGAAAGGAAACGGGCATAACGATTTCACCCAGCCCAGTCCGGTCTATCTTTCTCCTTCAGACCGTATTCGTTGGCCTTATCCGGTGGTCGTGTTGACCAATCGGCATTCCTATAGTGCCACGAACGATTTTGTCAATGTGATGCGTCTCCTTCCGCAAGTCACGGTCATGGGTGACCGTACGGGAGGCGGCAGCGGCTTGCCTTTCAGTTCGGAATTACCGAACGGATGGAGCGTCCGTTTCTCGGCCTGCCCGGTCCTGGATGTGAACAAACAGCATACGGAGTTCGGAATCGATCCGGACATTGCGGTTTCCATTACGGGCGAGGATATCCAAAAAGGACGGGATACGATCATAGAGGCGGCGATAGAGTTGTTGTTGGCAAAAGGGGATTACAAATAAAGAGAAACAGAAGTATCTTTTCCTCATAAAGATAGGATTATTTCTTCACTTAGACCGGTGTATTTTGCGATGGTCGCAATGTCTACTCCCGTGTTTTTCATCTTGGAAGCGACTTGGCGTATACCTTCTACTTTTCCTTCCGCTTTCCCCTCTATTCTCCCTTCTAATTTGGCTGTGCCGATCACGTCGTTTTGAATCATGATGGCGTCGAGGTGACGATCATAGACAAGGCGTTCCTCGGGCGACATCGAGTAGTATTTCAAAATCTCGCGTGCCTCTTTCAAGCCCGGTGCGGTCGTGTCAGGATGGATTGTGCCGTCTTTCAGGTATTCGATCCATTCGTCTAAAGGGGTAAGAGCCACTTTGTCGAACTCGTTTACACGGATCAGGATATATTCGGGGAAGATTTCGGCAGGAAGACGTGAGACGATCACATCCCGTTCACGCGTGTTGACACGCAGATGGTCTCCCGTATGTACACCGACGAAATGATTTTGGCCGTGATAGATATAGTCTGTCCCAATACCAATGTCGAAATAGAGGATGCTGATGGAGTAGACTTTCTTGATTTTCTCGTAGCCTTCGCCAAGCGAGATATGTTCAGTGATAGCTTTAGCTACGCCGTACAGGATGCGTTCCAAGTAGTGCAGTTCGCGTGTGTTCTGTATCTCGACAAGGATGATTTCGCCTTTGCTGTTCAAGGCTTTGATGTCGACACGGTTGAACTTGTCGTCGGCGCTTTCCTGGTTGCCTTCACTTTCGAGGATTTCGACGATCCTGATTTCTTCGTTCAGCATGACGGTCAGGAAACCGTCAAGCACATCGAAATTGGCCTTTTGGCGCAACAAACGCTTGATGGCCCAGTCGAAGCGAATATACCTGTCCTGCAACTTTTTTCTTTCCATCTCTTCCGTGATTTTCAGATCCGACCCTTTTTCTTTCATAGTTACTGTTTTTATTTGTTATTACTTGATCCACAAATATACATATTATTTATAAACGGGCAACGGATTGGGAAGAATGTTCAAGGTCGCCGCACCCAATCTTGCAACAACAATTTCTTATTTCTATGGAGAGAAAAATCTTTTTTGTCTCGGATAATTCTTTCTTAAGTGCCTATTAATTCTGTAATCGGTGCCAGTGATTATATAATCAGTGATTGTGATTATATAATTGCTGGCACTGATTTTATAATCGCAACCACCGATTACAAAATTAATAGGCACTCCGATGTTTTTTTATGCCTATGTAGATAAGTTTTCCAGCAATATTTGCAGATTAACAGAATTTGTTTACCTTTGCAAACGCAATGCGGCTGTGGTGTAATTGGTAGCCACGTCAGACTTAGGATCTGATGCTTCACGGCGTGGGGGTTCGAGTCCCTTCAGCCGCACAAAAGAGTTTGTTCGATTGAGAGCAAGCTCTTTTTTTATTTGCCGGATGTTTCTATCTTTGTATCCTTGTCAAAATAAATAATAAGATGAAATATACCGGAATATATATCCTGTTGACGGTATTGTTGCTACTTGCCGCATGTACCGGAAAGCTGACGGAAGGAAAGGTGGTAACAGTGACGATAGAGCCACAACGTTTCTTTTCTGAAAAGATAGCAGGAGATAAGTTTGCCATCCATTGTGTAGTTCCATCCGGACAGAGTCCGGAGACGTATGATCCGACTCCAAGGCAAATGGTGCAGATCGGACAGAGCGAAGCGTATCTGCAAATCGGTTATATCGGTTTCGAGCAGGTATGGATGCAGAAGATTCGTGAAAATAATCCCGATTTGAAGATATTCGATGTCTCGCAGGGCATGCAGTTTGTAAAAGAGACGGAGGAAGAGGAGCACCGGCATGAAGGGCATGGTGATGGACATCATCACCATGCGGGCGGTATCGACCCACATATCTGGAGCTCCATCGAAGGGGCAAAGGTTATTGCCTGGAATACGCTGAACGCTTTTATTGAACTGGATAAGGAGAATACGGAGTATTATTGGAAAAATTATAACGATTTGCTGGCGGATATCGATAAGACGGAGGCTGAGATCAAACGTCTACTCGACCCGTTGACCGACCGTACTTTTATCATCTATCATCCTGCTTTGACTTATTTTGCCGATGAATTCAACCTCGTCCAACTTTGTATCGAGATGGATGGGAAAGAACCTTCACCTGCCCAGTTGAAGCAATTGGTAATGACGGCGAAGGAACACCATACGAAAGTTGTTTTTATCCAGCAGGAGTTCGATCAGAAAAATGCCGAACTGATTGCGAAAGAAACAGGTTGCCGGCTCGTGAAAATCAACCCGCTGGATTATCATTGGAATACGGAACTGATTCATATAGCGAAAGCATTGGCTGATGGAGAAACTGATTGACATAGAACATGTGACGGCCGCCTACGGTAATAAAACCGTATTGCGGGATATCTCTTTGACGGTTTGGAAAGGTGATTTCTTGGGTATTATCGGACCGAACGGAGGAGGGAAGACGACCTTGCTGAAGGTTATACTCGGCTTGTTGCCGCCTGTTTCCGGTATGATCCGCTTTTATGAGGACGGACAGATGGTCCCTTCTCTCCGGATCGGTTATCTTCCTCAGTTGAACAACATTGATAAGAAGTTCCCGATCTCCGTGCGCGAGGTGGTGACTTCGGGGTTGGCTTCAGAAAAGCCGCTGTTCCGTTCTTACAGTGCAAGCCAGAAACAGCGAGTGGAGGAGGTACTTGGAAAAATGGGGTTGGAAGATTTGGCGGGCCGGGCGATCGGCGAGCTGTCCGGCGGACAATTGCAACGTGTGTTGTTGGGACGTTCCATTGTTTCCCGTCCGCAGGTGCTGATCTTAGACGAGCCGAACTCATATGTAGACAAGCGGTTCGAGTCTCATTTCTATAAACTCTTGGATGAGATCAATAAGGAGAGTGCGATCATTCTGGTTTCGCATGATATCGGAACTGTATTGGCGATGGTGAAAAACATTGCTTGTGTAAACGAAACATTACATTACCATCCCGGAGCGGATGTGTCCGAAGAGTGGCTGGGCGAGAAATATGCCTGCCCGATAGAACTGATCGGACATGGAGATCTGCCGCATCGGGTTTTGAAAAAACACGAACATGAGTAATCTTTGTTTGATAGGCTTGCCAGAAGTCGGATATATTGCCGGTATCGCTGTTCTTATATTCGGTATTACCGCTGTGAGGCAAAATCCTTTCATCAGTCGTGGACAGAAAATTCTTTGGATACTGACTATTGTCGTTTTGAACTGGATCGGCCTGTTGCTGTATTACTATACCTATTACATTAAGAAGAATTGACAATTGATAATTGACAATTATGAAAAAGATATTGATTACGGGGGCCAGTGGTTTTATTGGTGGTTTCCTGGTGAAGGAGGCGCTTGAACGGGGATATGAAACTTGGGCGGGTGTCCGTTCGACAAGTAGTCGTGCGAATTTGCAGGATAAACGGATTCGTTTTATCGATTTGAAATATTCCGACCGTGAGTCATTGACTGTCCAGTTGGCTGATTTTGTCCGGGAGCATGGCCCTTGGGATTATGTGATCCATAACGCCGGACTGACGAAGACACTTGATAAAAGGAACTTTTATCGTATCAATGCCCAGAATACGGCTAACCTGATCGAGGCGCTTGCCACATCGGGTTGCAAACCGGAGAAATTTCTTCTGATGAGCAGCTTGAGCAGCTACGGGCGTGGAGACGAGAAAACGTTCCGCCCCATCTCTCTGGATGATCCTCAATTGCCCGATACAGACTATGGAAAGAGCAAGCTGGAGGCGGAGAATTATTTGCGGCATCAGTCTTATTTCCCGTATGTGATCCTGCGTCCGACAGGAGTATATGGGCCGGGCGAGAAAGATTATTTCATGGAGATTAAAAGTATAAAGTCCGGTTTTGATTTTGCTGTCGGTTTTACGCCTCAGCGTATTACTTTTATATATGTAAAGGATCTGGCTACCGTTGCTTTCCTTGCTTTGGAAAATGAGGCTGTCCGGAACCGCCATTATTTTGTGGCGGACGGTGATGTCTATACAGATGAATCGTTCGCCCGGATGATACAGGAAATCCTGCGGAAGAAACATGTTCTGCATGCCCGTATTCCAATGAGATTGGTGCATATAGCCTGCCAAGGGTCCGAATGGATAGGTAAGCTACTGAAGAAGAGTATGACATTGAATACAGATAAATATATAATCCTGAAACAGCGTAACTGGATTTGTGATGTTACGCCGCTTCAGGATGAATTGGGCTTCGTCCCGGCTTACCCGTTACGCCGTGGCCTGGAAGAAAGTATAGAATGGTATAGGAAGGAAGGCTGGCTGTGAGTCAGTCTGCTTTCCTTGTCATCACAATCCCCTCCGTCGAAAGGCTTGGGTTGCCTTTGTAGCTCAACTTGGCGAGTCCGGCAGCTTCCAAATTCAGAGATTGGCTTGCGTATACTTGGAATATTCCGAAACCAGCTACTTCACAAGATACATTCCTGGCTTTCAGGTCGTATGCTTTGATTGTCCCTTTTCCGGCAATCTCGATTGAAACCTTTTGGGCTGTGCCTCCCAGCTCATATCTTCCTGATCCGGCGACCTCGCTATGCAAGGTTCCTACATTCAGTGCTTTTCCTTTGATGGAGGAACTTCCGGCTATGCTTGTAGAAAGTCGGTCTACTAAAACCGAGTCGTTCAGATTGATTTTTCCCGATCCAGCTACTGATATATCCAGCTTTTCCGCTGTGAAAAGACCATTCAGATTGACCTCGGCCTTACCGGCAAGGTCGATTTCTTTCATTTTGGGGGAGCTTGCATGGATCGTAAATTCAGATGGCCAAATGAACTTATCTTTATAGGTGTCTTTGAGCTTGATGACTAATGTCTTGCCCGATACATATATATTCAGCATATCATATATGTTGAGGTCTGTCGTGACCAAGAGAGTGGATGTTTCTTCTGATTGGTTATAATAGATCTTCCCGGTCGGGCAGGCGATAGACAACTCTTCGTACTCTTCGACGGGTACACTCCTCTCTTCCACTTTTCCGTCTCCTTTGATGATACGGGAACAACCCGATATCACGATAAGGATGCAGGAGAGTGCTAATAAAGATAATTTCATTTTCATATTTATTTTACTTCTTCAACGGTCCCTTTGCCGATGACTTTCTGTTGTACGGCTGTCGGACCTTTATAGCGGATATTCCCTTTTCCTACGATTGTTGCTTTCAGGTTGTTGGTCGGATGGATCTGGGCGGAACCTTTACCTGTGATTTTACAGTTCACTTCGGGCACTGCTATCCCGAAAGCCATGATTTCACCATCAGTTGTGATGTTATAGTCTGCTTCTTCGGCGTTTCCTGCTTTCAGGTTGATCGTACCGGAGCCGTTAATGCTGCATTCCAGCTTGTCGGTTTTTAGTTCATTCACGACCATATTGGCACTACCGGACACGTTCAGATCGAGCTTGCCGACTTCGACTTTTTGCTTTAGTTGGACGAGACAGTTGGAGTTTGCGTTGATTTTCAACTCGTCACCTGTCAATGGGCTGTTGGCCATGAAATTCGCATTGCCGGAAGCTTTTACTTCTTTCAGCCATTTGGAGTTGGTCTTGACGATGAATTTGGTGAAATGATCGACTTTTGCCCCCTTGAATCCGACGGTAAGAACACGGTTTTTGATGTCGATGTCCACGTACGGGTGCAGGTTTTCATCTACGGTTATTTCGATATGCGGAGTAGACTCCGACTGCTCGTAGTTAAAGTCGATCACCCCGTCGAACTTGATGGCATTGAAGTCGTCGATCGTTATTTTCTTGGTTGAGAGCTTTCCGTTTCCTTTTACATGGTCTGCTGCCTGGGCAGAGAAAAACATTCCTATCAGGAAAACGATCATTAGTAAACCTTTTGTTTTCATGTCTGTCTTCTTTATGTTATACTTATAGACGTGTTTGTCGCACTTAGGTTACAAATGTAGGATGAATTTTATAGAAATGCTAATTCTTTTTGATCGAACCTCCGCCTACGACGCTTTTACTGAGCTCCGGGTTTCCTTCATATCGTATGTGGCCACCACCGGCTATACTGGCATCCAATTGTTCGGATGCGTGTACTTCAATATCGCCACCACCGGCTACGCTACATTCCGCTTTCCGAAGGACACATTCGAAAGCACTGATATTCCCGCCGCCGGCTACGCTCAGATCCCCTCTTTCGGCCTCTCCTTTGAGGAGGATGGAACCGCTGCCAGCCACGCTGCAATCCAGGTTGTCTACTTTCAGTTTGGTTGCGTTGATGTCTCCTGATCCTGCCACGCTGAAGTTGATTTTGCGTGCTTCCAGCTGCTTATCAAAGTTTATTGTGCTGCTTCCGGCAATACTGATATCCAGTTTATCACCTTTAAGAGGACTTTTGGCGACAAACTCTCCACCTCCTATTGCGTTTATCTCTTTCAGTTCACGGGAGTTGGTTTTTATCTCGCATACGGTCGGTTGGAGATTGAGCCCGTATGATCTTCCGTTCAAGACTTTCTTTTCGTCTTTGGGTTGTATGATCAATTTCTTACCCTTTACTTTTATGTTGAGGTGGGGCAGTATGTTTTCGTCTATCGTTATCTTAAAGGAAGGAGATGCATTGGATTGTTCATATTCAATGTTTACTTTTCCCACATATGAAATTTCATCATAATCAGATATGGAAATTTCTTTTGTGATAATGTTCCCGTTTCCTTTTATTGTATTCTGGGCAAATCCGTTCGTTGCCAGTAACCAGATACAAACCATAAAGAAAAATGCTTTTGTTTTCATGTCTTGTTATATTTTCGTTTGTTTTCTTTTATAGACGAGCAGGGACATATTACGGTTGCATATTTTCTTTACTTTTTTAGGAATTAGTTTTTCTTATATGCTTTACAACACAAATTAGCATTTTAACTATTGACAAATTGGGAAAAGCCCGTATCTTTGCACCGTGGTTTTTTCATAATAGTATTAGATTTAAGGTTAACAAAGTTGGTTAGGGGTTGTCGTGAGACAGCCTTTAATTGTTTATAGGGGTTTCTGTGGTGCAGGAACCTTTTCTATTTCCTGATTGGAAAGATAACCTCCGTCCTTTATCATAATTTGGTGGGTAAAAGTGATGGAATCCCCCTCTTTTAGCAGGATTTGAACTTTTTCCGCTTGTTTATCGAAACACTGTCCTCCTAAGTTATTAATCGCAAACAGGCCGTATCCACGTGCATGCGACCAACCCGGATAATTGGGATTTTCAGGATGGTCTATGAGAGCTATCGATATTTTCTCGTCTTTTATTTTCCCGTTTAAAACAACCCAAGCCGAACGTTTTCCCCAAACATTGTCACCGGTGTCTCCTTCTTTATTTTGATAGATCCCGGAAATGTCGGCTTCAAGATTTCGGTCTAAACGCATACCGAGTAAGCCTTCTTTATTTTCCGTAATGAAAATAGAATCTTTGAAAGCAGTCAGTGTAGTGGTTCGCTGAATACCTCTTTCGTGTGGCTTACCGGTGAATGCGTAGGTGGTTTTTTCTTTTAGTAGAATATATCCATCGTGGTTTGTCCAATCTGCTTCAACTGTAAATTTGTTTTCTTTCTCGTTTATATTCTTGATGCCGGCAAACCGGATAATGCCGTACTGTTCTTTTTTATCATAGGGAATGCGATTCGAATTATTCCAGAAATCCAATCCATTGATATCTCCGAAGCTAAACCATAACCCCATCTGGTGGGGATGGTCTGTCTGTTCATCGGCTTTCGGGCGGGCGGGATAGCCGCGAGTGATTTCGGTACCGGATGCAGTATAGATAGGATAAAGGACTTGTTTATATAAAGTGTCGGAGTAAAGAAATTCTGTAAAGAGAACTTGGTCTATGTATATGCTTATTTTTTGTGAATCGGGCTTCTCTATAAAATGTATGTGTGAATCCTGACCTATTACATAACTGCAATAGGATAGAGAGAAGAGGATAAGTAGAATCAGTTTGTTCATGGAGTAAAAGGAATCAAAATGGGTTAAAAGGAAGAACCAAAATTGCCCTGTCCCGCGCGTGACACGGGGACAGGGCAGTTTGACATCTTCTTTGAATATTTATAAGATACGTTTATACAGCTTCTTTTCCTGTGGTTGGATCGAAGTTAAGTCCGCGATTTTTACAGGTTGTCCGGATGCTATGCTGTTGCGGGCTGCAATTCCGACCAGGCAAGCCAAAGCACCGTCTCGGGTGTTTGCACACTGTTGGAACGGATCGTCGATATTAGGCAGGAATATCTGATCTTTTAATAATGCATCCCCGCCGCCATGTCCGGATGTCCCGAACGGAATCTGGATATATTGCCGCTTATTGAAATTCTTGAATAAAACGATTTCGTCATAATTGGCATCCGATGTCGGTCTGGATTCCTGGATCCAAGCTTCCATGCGGCCTTTTGTTCCGTTGAACGCAATCCGGTAACCTTCGTATGGAGAATAGGTTGTCAATGAATAGGCTACTTGTACACCATTTTTATATTTGATTGTTGCCGCCATCTTGTCGAAGATGCTTACATCCTTTTTGAACACACAACCGTCGCGCAGATAACCGTCGTATTTTTCATTGGCCACATACAATTCCATGTAGTTCTTGTTTTTGGTGATGTCAAAGAAGAATTTGCATTTGTCGGTATGAGGGCATGTACGGCAGTTTTCTGCCCGTATGGTTCCATTTTTCCCATAATGGTTGAGATCTCCAAGCGCATACACACTCTCGGGATCACTGTCGATCCACCAGTTTAGGAGGTCGAAATGATGGCTGGCTTTGTGTACCCATAACGAACCGCTGCATTCAACAAGTCTGTGCCAGCGGCGGAAATAGTCGGCTCCGTGTGAAGTGTCCAAGTACCAGTGGAAGTCGACGGAAGTGATATCACCGATTTCTCCGGCGCGAAGCAGTTCCCATATTTTTGCCCGGTGAGGGGAATAACGGTAGTTGAATGTGACCCGGCATGTCTTCCCCGTCCGCTTTTCAGCATCCAGAATCGCCTGGATTTTCTTTTCATCGGTCGTCATCGGCTTTTCTGTGATAATATCGGCTCCCAACTCCATTCCCCGGATAATGAATTGGTGGTGTGTGCTGTCCATTGTCGTGACAATCAATACATCCGGCTTTGTCTCGTTCATCATTTTCTCAAAGTCGGTATATGTCGGACAGGAAGTGCCGATGATGCGTTTGCCAGTTTCAACACGTCCTTCGTTTTTATCACAAAGACCTACGAATTCAAGATAATCAGGATAACTTTTCAGAATGTCCCTTCCCCACATAGATGTCCCTCGGCCCCCTGTCCCGACGAGTGCGATCCGAAGCTTTTTACCTGTCGGTGTTGCAATACCGGCAGCTTCTGCTTTTATGTCAGATAAGGGATTGAGCAAGGCCGTTCCGGCAATCGCTCCTGTTGTTGCAAGAAAATGTCTTCTTGACATTTGGTTTGTTGTGTTATGCATAGTAAATGATATTAAGTGTTTTAAAATTATTTATCATATTCCGGTAGCTGGTGGAATTCGTCTTTATTCGTGACGACATCCACTTCATTCTGAGGAATCGGACGGGTGACATGATAGGCCTTCATTTTATCTTTGACATCTGGATTGTATTTCAATGCGCGTTCCAGCAATTTGCCAGTGCGTTTCAATGTGTACCACCTGAAACCTTCCATACTTAATTCGCGCATATACTCATCAAGGATAAAATCGAGCGTAATCATATCGGGTGTGACTTTCAATGCCTCTTCGTGCCCTTCGGTCAATGCCCTTTTCCGCAATTCCGTAATGACTTTAGCAGCTTCCTCTTTTTGTCCCATATACATGTATAGCTCTGCTTGGGACAAATATACTTCACCTAAACGAAACCAGATAAAATCTTTGTGACCTTTTTCATCTTTTGCAAATTCTCGGGATGAATCCAATAGTTTCAGATTGGTATGGTAGCAGGAGCGTCCGTTCATCGTAGGCTCCCCTGTTTGTAGATTGTACATATGGTTCAATCCTTCAACAAACAGTTCATGCCCTAATGGATGAGTCTCCCCTCTCCGTCGTCCGGCTGCTACTTCTTCGTCTGTCACAGAGCGGAAATGGCGGATTAGGACCGTGTCGGAGTAAACAGGCTTCTGATTCCAATCTGTCGGGATCCAGCACCAGTATTCTTGTAATGAGCCATAAAGACGCTTATCGTATTCGTTGAAATTTTGAATCATAAATAAGGATGGCATAGTCCAGCGATATTCTCGCCCATAATATAGGGAATGGCTCCATAAGGTTGTGATTGCTTTGTTGTCGACAGCAGATTTGTTGTACCAACCGACACCGTAGCGGTGAAGTCCGTTTTCACCTCCGCCATTATAGGTTTTGTCAGTCGAATATTGTACAGACCAGATAATTTCGTCATTAACCTGATTGTCAACATCGAATATCTGTGTATAATCGTCCAGCAATCTGTAATTATAGTCAGACCGCAACGATTTTGTCAAAGCAAGAGCATCTGTGTAGCAACGCTCTTTTGTGTATCCGGCAGCAGAAATCACATCGTCCGGATAACCGGCCAGCGACATCAATACTTTCATTAAGATGAATTTGCGTATTCCTTCATTCATGCGTCCCCATTGGCTGTTTTGTGGCAGCTTCAATCCGGTAGCGGCAATGTTGAGATCTTCCAGCATTTGTTTGTAGAAAGTTGCAACGCCGGGTTGATATCCAATTGTTTTGACACCGGCAGTACTTTCTGTCGTGAAATGTGCTCCATCTCCATAGGTTTCCGTGATGATCCAGAAATAAAAAGCGCGTAGTGCGTGTGCTTCTGCACGAAGTTCAGCCCGTCTGCTTTCATCTTTGATCTCTGCTGTTTCAATGATCTCGGTTGCCAGGTTCGCAACATTGAGAGAATTATACAATTGTTTCCAGAAATCTCGGTTCCAGCCATTGTTTATCATCTGGGTATCGAAATATTCTCCGAAATAACGCCAGTCATTTCCATTTACGGCAACTAACTGCTCATCTGCTCCCATCGAGCCGAACAGGTAAAGTCTTTCGAGGAAATCGCGGTGCGTATTATATAAACTCAGAACCAACCGTTCACAACCTTCTTCCGTTTCCGAATAGTTGGTGGTGATATTTCCTTTTGGGTCTTCGGAAAGAAAATCGGAACAGGAACATAGGCTGCCTGCATATAATGCGATTATAAAGGTCCAATATTTTAGTTTCATAATTTATTACAGTTTAAAAGTCAATATTTATTCCCATTGTATAAGTTGTCGGAATATTATAGTCAAAATCGGGAGCTTCCGGGCTTACGTCATTTTTACATGCTTTATAGATATATCCGAGATTCCGGACTTGCGCATAAAGCCGTGCACGTAAAATCTTCCAGTTTTTCGGCATTATTTTGCTGAAATCATACCCCAGTGTTATATCTTGGATTTTGATGTAATCTCCCTTCATGTAGCCACCTGTACCGGCAAATGGATCATATCCGCTTAGTTTATCTGCACGGGTATATTCGTTTGTCGGATTGTCGGGTGTCCAGTATTTGAAGTTGGACGGCATCCATCGCAGTCCGTCACGTGTGATTAAGCTGGCATAGGTATTAGGATGGATCAGGCTTCCGAAATTCATGTTCAGATTGATGGATGCATCAAAAGCACCGAAACGGAATGAGTTCAGTAAAGATGCAATGATTTTTGGATCTTTCTGTCCTAATATTACTTTGTCCAGCTCTCCGATCGAACCGTCATTATTTTGATCTTTAACTTTGATGTCTCCAGGGATAGCACCATATTTCTGTGCTTCCTTTTCTTCGCCTAACTGCCATACTCCTATCATCTCATAGTTGTAATGTACTTGCAAAGGTTTGCCTATAAACCATGAATTGTTGCGAATGTCGCCACCTCCCAGCAGTTCCGTGATTTTATTCCAATTGCGGGCAAAAGTTACAGTTGTTTCCCAAGAGAATGATTTAGTCTTCAACGTATTTGCTTGGATATTTAGTTCGATACCTTTATTTTCGGTTTTACCGATATTCTGCCAAACCTTGGAGAAGCCGGTGAAAAATGGCAACGTACGTTCCATTAGCAAATCACTTGTTTTGGTGATATAACCCTCAATGTAACCGGATATACGATTGTTCCACAAGCCGAAATCCACTCCGAAGTTTGCCGTACGCGAAATTTCCCATCCTAAATCTTTATTTGGAATCATAGAAGGCCGATAAGCGAAAAATTTGTTTCCGGCATCCTCTCCAAACAGGTAATCATATTTGCTTAATCCGGCAATCGTCTGGTAAGGATCGATGGCAGAGTTTCCTACAGCTCCGTAGGAGGCTCTTAATTTCAGAGAATTCAGCCATTCTCTTTTTCCGAAGAACTCTTCTTCCGAGATACGCCAGGCAACACCTCCCGATGGGAAAAAGGCCCATTGGTTCCCTGCTGCCAACCGGGATGAACCATCTGTACGCATAGCGATGTTGGCATAGTACTTGCCTTGATAATCCCAACGTGCACGTGCCAGGAAAGATGCCAAAGTCCAATGTTGGTATGAACTTCCGATTTGCAGGTTTTCAGCGGCAGTCCCCAAGTTGTGGAACGATGTCGAAGCCACCGGCTGGTTTTCGCCACTCATGTCTCCTGTCTCTTTCGTATATCCGGTTGCTTCAAAGACTCCGTCCAGAACAAGATGATGCTTACCGAAGTTCTTATCGTAGGAAATGATATCGTTGAAAGTATATTCCACTTCATTCTGATATTTTTTCCCGGCGAGAGGTACTGTGCCTTTCCGCTCATATGAATTTTCTCCAAAGAAATAACCATTCTTTCGGTCAATGATGTTATAGGAGATATTCGCCCTGTTATTCAAATATTTTGAAAAACGGATATTGATATAACCGGTGAGGTATGCCGCGTTTTTAATAAATTCATTCGTATAGTTGTCTTTGCCATAATTGGCTAATACGTTATAGCCGGATGTATTCTGTGGTGCCGGATAATAATTCAGGCTTCCGTCCTCGTTGTAAGGTTTTGCGAGTGGAGTCATGTATTGCAGCTTTTCCTCGAATTTCGTCATACCCTGGCTATTATTTCTTTGTAAGCGGGCGGATAATCCGACTGACACGTATTTATTGATTTCATGGTCGAGATTCAATGTGATATTATATTTGTCTTTGAAATTTATTTTGGAATAACCCTCATCTTTGGTATAGTTTAATCCAAGATGTAATTTGGTTGTTTTATTTCCGGCACTGAGACCAATATAATGACTTTGTGTCTGACCGTTTCGATACAACAAATCGATCCAGTCTGTAAAATCGCGGCTTTTGATGACTGCTAATTCGGCCGGTTCGAATACATCTTCGTCTGCAAATGGCTGATCCCATCCGTTTCTGTACCTATAACCGTCGCGGCGGAACTGAATATATTCGTCTCCGCTTTGCATTTTTACTAAATTAGGTACGCTGATACCGATGTAACCGCTATACGAAATACGGGTTTGCTGCTCTTTTGCTTTCTTCGTCGTGATCAGAATTACCCCGTTTGCCCCTCTCGAACCGTATATGGCTGTACTGGCTGCATCTTTTAATACTTCTATCGACTCTATGTCATTGGTGTTAACAGCTTCCATACGTCCGGGGACTCCGTCTACGATAACCAGCGGATCATTACTCGCATTCAGTGAACGATTGCCACGGATACGGATAGAACCGGATTCGTCAACTTTGGAGGAAGATGTGATGTTCATACCGGCAACTTTTCCTTGTAGGATATCAGTAATATCGGTCGAGGCAATCGCCGAAATCTTATCTCCTTTTACACTGGAGACAGCACCTGTCAAATCGGATTTTTTCATTGTCCCGTATCCGATTACAACGATTTCATCTAAGTTTTCGGAGTCTTCGGCCAAGGTGATGTTAAATATATTTTTTTTGCCGACTTTGATCTCTTGCGACAAATATCCGATATAGGATACCGTAAGGATAGAGTTCTCCGGAACTTCTAATGTAAATCGACCTTCGTGGTCGGAAATATTACCGATAGTAGAACCTTTGACGACGACATTTGCTCCTATTATGGGCTCTCCGTGTTCATCTTTAATGACACCGGATATTTTTTTGTTTTGTTGAGGTAACCCGGTTCCTGCTGATTGGTTTAATACCTCTTTTTTAACAATAATGATATGATTTCCTTTTAGTTCAAAACCAAGACCTTGCCCTTTCAATATGGTTGATAAGACAGATTTGACCGTTTCGTTTTCTACATGAATAGAAACTTTACGGTCGATGTCGACATCTTTTACATCAAACCAGAATGAATAGTTTGTCTGAGCTTTGATTTCAGTGAAAACTTCATTGATTGTCGTGTTATTTACTGTAATGGAGACTCGGGCTTCCTGTGAATATCCTGTAGCTGAGACAGAAAATATTCCAAACAGAAGTAGCAGAATTGATATTTTCATGATATTCAAGGCCTTATTCTTGCATATAAGCGGGTATAATTTTCCTATATCCTGATATTTTTTATACATTTGTATCGGATTTAAAGTTAGTAATCAGAAATTTAAATCTATTCTCGGGATCGGAGAGTGTTGCAGCATTCTCCGGTTCTGTTTTTTTGTTGTACTACTTCATAGGCAAATGATTATTTAAGATTAAACACAAATATGAATTTAATAGACGTCTATGATATTTCCTTTTATCGTATAGGTGAATTTCTCATTAGATGACATGACTTTAAATATTTGTTCGATTGTTTCGTTATTAACGAAGTCGCCAATGAAACAACGTTTTTTGATGGATTCTTTGTGAATGTTTATTTTTACGTTGAAGGTCCTTTCCAATATTTTTGTGATTTGTTCGAAACTTTCCCCGTTGAATATAAACTTGTTATCAATCCATCCGATACAATTTTGGGAGTATCCGGTGTTATGGCAAATGCCGGTTTCTTTTGTCTGTATATTGAAGTGGGCGATATCTTTAGGAACCAATTTCAACATATCCCCATTATTTGTTTCCATTTCGACAGAGCCCCTTAGCAAAGCGACTTTTATTTCTTCGTTATCTTTATAGGCTCTTACATTAAAGCAAGTACCCAATACTTTCACTTTGACTTCTCCTGCGTCGACAATAAAAGGACAGTCTTCATCTTTTGCCACTTCCAAGTAGGCTTCACCTGATAATTTGAGCAGGCGGTTCTTCTTTCCAAAATCGGAGTCATATTGGATTTTTGAACCTGCATTCAGCCAAACTTTCGTTCCGTCTTGTAATGTCAGTTTTGTTTTTGAACCATTGGGAACTGCGATTTCTGACAATCGGATAATATTCTGATCTGAGGAATGAATGTAATATTGATAGGTCAGATAATTGAGGACAATGAATGAGATCAGGATGGCTGCATATGACAACACTTTCTTTAAGGTGAACGATTTCCGTGTGTTTATCGTGCTCTCTGCCCGGACACGTTGTTGAAAGAGCAAAAAAGCACGGTCTGAATCGTATTGTTCTCCTTCGCGGACAACCTCCATTGAATCCCAGAGCTGTTCCATATTTCTGAAATATCGGCTGTTTTCATCAGAAGCATCAATCCATTCCTGCAGGCACAAGTCGGAGTCTTCCGATATCGTCCCTGTCAGCCGGTCGATTATGAGATTTAACCAATGCTCTTTATGTTGATTTTGTGTGTCCATCTTTTCTGCTTGTATAAATAAGACAAGCCGGAAAAGATTTAGGGTAAATGAAAAACGAATTTATTTTCCGAAAGGGAAAAAAATAAGTAGAAACAAAGGTAAATAGTCTTTTAATTCTTCCCGTAAATGAGATAGGGCAGACTTGATGTGATATTTGACTACATTGACGGAAACGTTGACCTCTTGAGCGATCTCTTCATATTTGAGGTTTTCGAAACGGCTCAGGCAGAATATGCGCCGGGTAAGTGCGGGTAAATTGTTTATGCAGTTATTTATTTTGACGTCGAGTTCTTTTTCTATCAGGTTGGACAGCGGATAGCCATGTTGTTCCTCGTAATGGATCTGTTCCTTTTCCAACAGATTCCCGATATGGGAACGGACATCTTCTCTTTTGTTCAGTTGGGCAAGATAATTCAGGCACCGGTTACGGACAGCTTTAATCAGATAACTGCGTAATGAAAGGTTGATGTCTATTTCTTTCCGGTTTTTCCATAGGGCAAAAATGACATCGCTTACAATCATCTCTGCGGTGAAAGTATCATCTACATATTCTTTCGCGATGATACAAAGTATTTTGTATTGCCGATCGTATATGTATTTGTATGCTTCTTCGTAGCCCGCTTTCAGGCCTTCGATGATTTCATATTCGGTATTCATTTCATATTTTTTATATGGATCGTTATTTCGGTTGGATTGAGAATGAAAGTTTTTGTAGACAGCCAAAAAAACAGTGGGCTGTTGCCTATACTTTGTCAGGTATCGCCAGAAACCTCTACCACATAGACAAGCAAACCCACTGATATAGCGATTGCTTGTGCTTCGTGGTGGTCAAAACTGGCGATTTCGACAAAGTGAAGCACTTTTAATTTTTCTCAAATAGTTCCTCCGAACATTGCAAATATATGGAATTTTGGAGCATTGACAAAGGTCGAATGAATATCTTTGGGGAGGCTATCAATGCTTTTTTATCGGGAGTATTCCGCTATTCGCCGGGATTTAGCTGCTATTGGCCGCTTTTCTGTTGTGTAAGCGGTTGTGTGAGGGTAGTTTTGCAACAAATTAAAAATGTACGAGTATGAGAACGAATCAACAAGGGGATTTTGTCAGAGGTGGTTGTCTCAGCCACAGTAAACTGAATACGGTTGTAACGGCTGCTGTGTTTATCATAGTAGGTCTGTTGTTTCTTGGGCGGAATTTCGGGGTAATAGACTCTGACCTGTTCGATATCCTGGTTTCCTGGCAGATGCTGCTGATCGTGGTCGGCGTTGTCAATCTGATTAAACGGCATTTCTTCGGGGGAATGATAATGATTGCCATAGGAACTTATTTTCTGTTGCCGGAGATAAGCGGGGTAGAGAGCGAATGGATCGGGATGTTCTGGCCGGTATTACTTATTTTGGTGGGAATCATGATTCTTTTTAAACCGAAACGTCACCGCTTTAATGGCCATTGGGATGGTAGAAGGCCGGAGTATGTAAAGGAAGTATATAGCTCTGAAGACGGTTTTGTCGTATCGGACAACACTTTCGGATCGGTTCAGCAGATTGTCCTGGACCCGGTGTTCAGGGGGGCACGGATTAGAAATGTGTTTGGCGGAACTGTCCTGGATTTACGGCGGAGCAAACTGGCCGCTCCCCGGACATTTATAGATATTGACTGTTCTTTTGGAGGGGTCGAGATTTATTTGCCGTCGGACTGGAATTTGCAGACGCAGATCGATGCACTTATCGGAGGATGTGACGATAAACGTTATAATTCGTCTGTGGAGATAGACAAGGAACACGCTTTGATCGTGAGGGGAAAAGTTTCTTTCGGAGGTATCGAGTTTAAAAGTTGATTTATGCGGACGCATCCATTTATAGAGTCGGTCATCAATCGCGTGGTGGGGATTTCCTTGGCGGTTGTGGTCTGGATGATGTATTCATGGCTCCTGTTCTGTTATGGAGGAGAGGGGATATGGATGGCCTGCCTGGATGGTCTGGTTTCTGTCGGATTATTGGCTGTCGCCGGTTTCCTGTACGGGTATGTTGACGGAACTATCCATGCATGGCAAATACAAATTGCATTGGCGGTATTGGTTCAGGCGATCAGTTTGGCAGGAGCCTTTGAGCTACAAGTTCTTTTGGTACAAGGAAATGCCGGTGACTTTATGGATAGTGTTTCCCTCCGCCTGGTATTGGGTATATTATGCTGGATTATCCTGTTGCAATGGTATCGGATGAACCGGGCCGATGAACCGGATTTAGAGGAGATATCCGGGACCGAGCTAGGTAAGGGACAAGAAGAGGCGATTCCCGTAGATGAGACTTTTCTGGATCGCGTATCGGTAAAAGACGGTTCTCGCATTCATATTATCCATCTCGAAGAACTCTTATACATGCAAGCCGGAGGTGATTATGTGACGCTTTTTACTCCGGGAGGCCAGTATGTGAAGGAACAGACGATGAAATATTTTGAGACACATCTTCCGCCTGCTCTGTTTGTGCGGATTCACCGTTCTTGCATTGTCAATACCGAACAGATTTTACGAGTGGAGCTGTTCGGGAAAGAGAATTACCAGGTCCGTTTGAAAAGCGGAGTTTGTTTGCGGGCAAGTAATGCCGGTTATAAGCTCTTGAAAGAGCGTCTTTCTCTTTAAAAAAGAGAGCCTAAAATGTTAATTTTAGCAGAATTTGATGTCATTGTATAAAGTTTTGCCCTTTGTAACACTTTTTACCGCAAAGCTCTTCCGGGCTTAACATATATTGTCTGTAAAAGGCTTGACAAACGGACTTAGCGCATGTATCTTTGCATTGTGGTTTTTTCATAATAGTATTAGATTTAAGGTTAACAAAGTTGGTTAGGGGTTGTCGTGAGACAGCCTTTAATTGTTTATAGGGGGAAGCTTTTCCCCTTTTTATTTTTCATATGACAGGTCTTGTTATGTTTTGGCTTCACCATCTTCTGAAACATTTTTGATTATCAATGTGTATAAGGGTGAAGGTGAGCATCGGGACTGCCTTCACCCTGTTTCGTTCTGATCCTTTCGCAACCCGTATCGTTTCCAAAACAGCCGATGTCAAACAGGCCCTTGTATTGGGTGTACACGGCCCGGTCGGGGTGCTGGTGGTGTTGATAGACAGGCAGTCGCTTTCACAATAAAAAAAATGACAATATCCTCCTTAAATCGCAAAAGGATACTATGTGATTGATTATTAATTGATTGATAAAATAGTTGTTTCTTAAAAAATATTACCCTTGCGGGTAATTTGCAAAAAGTGGGGTAGAAAATCAAAATAAATGCTATAGTGTTTCGATTTGGACTAATGGATACTTGAACAAACCGTACAATAAGGTCCAATGTTATGATAAGCCCGCATGAGGCAGATGACGATGTTATGAATTTAACGCATCGTTAACGGCCTTACTTAATCATTTTTGGGTAAGGTCGTTTTTTTGTCTTTTATATTTGTCGGTTCCTCTTTTAATTTTTTGAGGATAGGGGAGAGCATATTTATTTCTATAGTCCAGCATCTGTCAGGCTGTCAGTGATCGGTGAAGGTGATTTGCGGATTATGGCGAAAAAACAAACAGATAGTGTGCAGTCAATCTTCGTTTGTTTAAAAAGAACATGTATCTTTATCTTCAAATAATTGGAATGTGATGGAATTACGAACAGAGAATGTGACACGCTATATCATGCCTCTTCGGGAAGGCGGGTCTTTGCCGGCATTGGCGGAAGCTGATGACGAGTTTAAATATGTCGTGAAGTTTCGCGGGGCAGGCCACGGGACGAAAGCGCTGATTGCCGAACTGGTTGGCGGCGAGATAGCTCGTGCACTTGGTTTCCGGGTTCCCGAACTGGTCTTTCTGAATCTGGACGAGGCTTTCGGGCGTACCGAAGGTGATGAGGAAATCCAGGATTTGCTGCAGGGTAGCCGGGGATTGAACCTCGGGCTGCATTTTCTGTCGGGAGCTCTTACCTTCGACCCGGTAGTGACGAAGGTCGGGGCTGAATTGGCATCCCGCATCGTGTGGTTGGACGCATTCCTGACCAATGTAGACCGCACATTCCGGAATACCAATATGCTGATATGGCATAAGGAACTGTGGCTGATCGATCATGGCGCTTCGCTTTATTTCCATTATTCATGGGTGAATTGGCAAAAGCATGCCGTAAGTCCGTTCGTGCAGATCAAAGATCACGTGCTGTTGCCCGAAGCTTCCGGGCTGGAGGAGGCGAATGCCGATATGAGACGTCTGCTGACGGAGGAAAAAATTCGGGAGATCGTGGCTTTGATTCCCGACGACTGGTTACTTTGGAGCGAAAGCCCCGGTACGCCTCAAGAGATAAGAGAGATTTATATCCGGTTCTTATGTGAGAGACTGGCACATTCCGAAACATTTATAAAAGAAGCACAAGATGCAAGGAAAGCACTTATATGAATATGCCGTTATCCGTCTGGTCCCCAGGGTAGAGCGTGAGGAGTTCTTCAATGTGGGAATTATTCTGTTCTCGAAAAGAGCGAAGTATATCAAGGCGCTCTATAAGGTAGATGAGGACAAGTTGAATCTGTTTTCTTCTGAGTTGGACCGTGAATCGTTGTTTGCCAATCTGCATGTTTTCGATAAAATCTGCTCCGGTACAAAAGAGGGTGGTCCTATCGCCGCCCTGGACATCCCAGAACGGTTCCGCTGGCTGACGGCCGTGCGGAGCGCATCTATCCAGACTTCGCGTCCGCATCCGGGCTTCTCCGACGACTTGGACCGAACGTTGGAGATACTGTTCAGGGAATTGGTTCTGTAACATTATTGTAATTGATAGTAAACAGCGGTTTAATACTCCGGTTGTTCCTTTGCAGTGGTTTTAATAGGTAAAAATATATTTGTTTTAACACAAAAAGGACAATCATGGAGATTAAGAGTAGAGTGACCCGGCTTGCGGGTTTACTATGTGTCGCAAGTGCATTACAGGGATTTCCTGTAATCAGTTCCACCAATCCGGGCGGAATCATAAGCGTAACCCAGCAGGGAACGTATCATCTGACAGGCACGATTGTGGATGAATACGGAGAACCCGTTATCGGAGCCAATATAGTGGAAAAGGGAACGACTAACGGGACGGTGACCGATATTGACGGGAAGTTTTCGCTGGAAGTAGCCCCTGACGCTGTGTTAACCATCTCTTTTATCGGATATATTCCGAAAGAAATCACACTGAAAGGAGAGAAGGAGCTGAAAGTGGTCTTGATGGAAGATACGCAGACGTTGGACGAAGTGGTCGTGGTCGGCTACGGCACGCAGAAAAAAGTGAACCTTACCGGAGCCGTCGAGCAGGTGACCAGCGAAGTGTTTGACAATCGTTCCGTTCCCAACGTGACACAGGCCCTGCAAGGTTCAATCCCCAACCTGAATATCCAATTGACCGACGGCAAGCCGACCCGCTCGGCAAGTTATAATGTCCGCGGTACGACTTCGATCGGACAGGGGGGTAGTGCGTTGGTCCTGATCGACGGTGTGGAAGGCGATCCCTCGATGTTGAACCCGAACGATATCGCCAGCGTGTCTGTCCTGAAAGATGCCGCCTCGGCTGCCATCTATGGGGCACGTGGTACTTTCGGTGTCGTGCTGATCACCACGAAAGAGCCGACTAAAGACAAGACTTCCATTACCTATTCCGGCAACTTCGCCATGCAGAAACCGGTGACGGTTCCCGACTTTGTGACCGATGGATACGAATATGCCAGCCACTTCTATGAAGCTTATCATGCGTGGAACAACTATTCGGCTGATCCCAAGAACATAAACAAGACGCAGGAATTTTCCCTCGGCTGGCTGGAAGACTTCAAGAACCGGAAGGAGCAGGGCATCACTGACGAGGTGACGGTCGATGCTACCGGCAAATATGTCTACTACGGCAACGAAGACTATTATGACGCTCTGTACAAGAAGACGACTTTTGCACAGGATCACAACTTGTCGGTGACCGGTAACAACGGGAAGCTGAATTACTACGTTTCCGGGCGTTTCTATGGCTACGACGGTTTGTTCCGCTATAATACCGACGATTATAAGATGATGAACCTGCGTGCGAAAGGTTCCGTGCAGGTGTTCGACTGGCTGAAGATCGAGAACAACATGGATTTCTCCAATATGGATTACCATAACCCGATCAACGTCGGCGAAGGCGGTTCCATCTGGCGTAATATTTCCGATGAGGGTCATCCGACTTCGCCCATCTTCAATCCCGACGGCAGCTTGACTTTCTCTGCCGCTTATTCGGTCGGTGATTTTATCTATGGCAAGAACGGCATCGATACCAATAACAAGGTGTTGAAGAATACGACCGGCTTTACGGCTTCTTTCCTGGAAAACAAGTTGCACGTACGGGGCGACTTCACGTTCCGCAATACGGACGAGGGGCAGACGCAACGCCGCGTACCGGTCCCCTACAGTACTTACGAAGGGCAGACAGTCGAACTGAGCACTAAATACAACGACTTGAAGGAGAGTAATATGCGGACCGAATACATTGCGACCAACCTGTATGCTGACTACGAGGAGACATTTGGCGATGCGCATTATTTCAAGGGGATGATCGGTTACAACTATGAACAGTCTACTTATAAGAGTACATATGTGCAACGTAATGGTTTGCTGCTCGATGATTCGGAAAATATCAACCTGGCGTTGGGAGATGCGATCACTACATCGGGAGGTTATAACAGATGGCGTGTGGCAGGCGGCTTTTTCCGTTTGAACTATGCATTCAAGGATCGCTACCTGTTGGAGGTGAACGGGCGTTATGACGGTTCTTCCAAATTTCCGACCGATCAGCAATGGGCGTTCTTCCCTTCCGTTTCCGGTGGATGGCGCGTGTCGGAAGAGGCGTTCTGGAAGGTGAACCCGGAGCTGTTCTCCAATCTGAAAATACGTGCTTCATACGGTTCGTTAGGGAATGGTAATGTTTCTCCCTACAGCTTCCTCGAACTGTTGAGCATCAGTACTTCTGATCGTGTCCTGAACGGCTTGAAGAACAAATACACGAGTGCTCCGGCCGTCATGCCCGACGGACTGACCTGGGAAACGGCTACGACGACCGACGTCGGACTGGACTTCGGCATGCTGAACAACCGTTTGCAGTTCAATGGCGACTATTACATCCGTAAGACAACGGATATGTACACGGTCGGCAAAACGCTTCCCGACGTGTTCGGTGCCTCTTCTCCCAAAGGCAACTATGCCGATATGACGACCAAAGGATGGGAAATCACGCTGACCTGGCGCGACCAGTTCACATTGGCGGAGAAACCGTTCAACTACGAGATCCGCGGTACGTTGTCCGACTATATCTCGACCATCGACCGCTATAACAACCAGACGGGTAACCTGAACGACTATTATGCTGGCAAGCGTGTCGGTGAAATCTGGGGATATGTGACTGAAGGCTTGTTCAAGGATCAGGCCGATATCGACAGCCATGCCGACCAGACATTGATACAGTCTTCCTCCCAGCGTGTTACCTATCCGGGCGACGTGAAGATCAAAGACTTGAACGGCGACCACGTGATCGACTACGGCAACAACACGCTGAAAGACCACGGCGATAAGACCGTGATCGGAAATACATTGCCTCGCTATGCGTACAGCATCAATCTATCCGGTGATTGGAACAACTTCTTCCTTTCCGCTTTCTTCCAGGGTGTGGGGAAACAGGACTGGTATCCTAGTTCGGAATGTATTTTCTGGGGACAGTATAATCGCCCGTACAATAACATGCCTACTTGGCATCAGGGCAATTATTGGACGGAAGACAATACGGATGCTTACCTGCCCCGCTATGCTGGCTATAATGCTTCTCTGAAGTCTACGCCGCAGACCCGCTACTTGCAGAATGTCGCTTATATCCGTCTGAAGAACCTGCAATTCGGCTATACCTTGCCGCAGCCGATCATCTCGAAAGCCAAGTTGCAGAACGTAAGGGTTTACATCTCTGCAGAGAACCTCTGGTGCTGGTCCCCGCTCTACAAGCATACGCGCGACCTCGACGTGACGAATATCTATGGGTCCGATCCCGACCTGACGGATGCCGATATGTCTTCCGGACTGAACGGGAACCGTGGTAGCGGTGACGGAAACAGCTATCCGCAGATGAAGAGTGTGAGTTTAGGTTTATCAGTAACATTTTAATTAAAGAACTATCAACGACATGAAACGGATTATATATTCTTTTGTATCTGCCTGTTTACTTCTTTCTTCCTGCTCGATGGACGAGATACCGCAGGCTTCGGTGGACAAGGACACGGTTTTCAGGACGGAGAAAGGGCTGGAAACATATTCCTATTCTTTCTACAATATGCTCCCTTCCGTCAGTGACGGTTTCCGTCAGGATGCGATGTGCGACTATGGGGCGGTGACCAGTTTCGACAATTTTATCCGCGAAGGGGCTTACTCGGCTGAGTTGAGCAGCGGGTGGTCGTGGAGTGATCTGCGCAATATCAACTATTTCATTGAGAACTGTACGAACGAGGCGGTCGATGAGTCTGTCCGTAACAACTATATCGGCCTGGCCCGCTTTTTCCGCGCCTATTTCTATTACGAGATGGTGGTGCGTTTCGGTGATGTGCCCTGGATAGACCGCACGTTAGGTGTGGACGACGAGTTGTTGTATGCTGGCCGCGATTCCCGTACGACGGTAATGGATCATGTGCTGGAAGACCTGGACTTTGCTTGCGAGAATATTTCAAGAACGAAGGACGAAACCGGTTCATTGGTGACAAAATGGGTGGCATACGCATTGAAGTCCCGTATCTGCCTTTTCGAAGCATCTTTCCGCAAGTATCATACGGAGTTGGGATTGACTGACTCGGTCGACGAATGGTACCAGGAGGCTGTCCGTGCAGCCGAAACGGTTATGAAAGAAAGCGGGCACTCCATTTATACAGGTGAGGGTACGGATGCCTCTTTCCGCTCGCTGTTTATCAGTGATAAGCCGGTGACCAGCGAAGTGATGCTGGCGAGCTGCGCCGATGCCGGACTGGCAGTATTGGGCGAGGCTAACTGGTGGTGGACTTCGGGCACGTATGGGGCGCGTTTCAGCATGATCCGCACGTTTGTCAACACGTTCCTGAATACGGATGGGACACCGTTTACGGACCGGGCTGGCTACGAGACGATGGAGTTCTACGACGAATGCCAAAACCGTGATGCCCGTCTTGCCCAGACGATCCGCACACCGGGGTATGAACGCGACGGAGCACCTGCCGCCCCTAACTTCAACGGTTATTCCTATACGGGCTACCAACCGATCAAATATACGTTGGATGATACCAAATATGATGCTGGTGCTTTGAACACGAATGCGATCCCGTTGTTCCGTTATGCCGAAGTCCTGCTGAACTATGCCGAGGCAAAGGCTGAGTTGGGGACGCTGACGGATGCGGACTGGGCGAATACGGTCGGTGTGCTGCGTGCACGTGCCGGTATCACCGGCGGCCTTTCTGCCAAGCCAACTAAGGTGGATGCTTATTTCCAGCAGAACTATTTTCCGAATATCTCTGATCCGGTCATCCTCGAAGTGCGCCGCGAGCGTTCCATCGAATTGGCTCTGGAGGGTTTCCGCTTCACCGACCTGAAACGTTGGAAACGTGGCGAGCTGATGACGATGCGTTGGACCGGCATCTATGTTCCCGCCTTGAATGTCCAGATGGACCTTGATAAGGACGGTACGCCGGACGTGATCTTCTACAAGGGAGAGAAACCGACCGGGCTGCCTGCTTCCTGTACGCCTGTTTCGGTAGGAGAGGGTACGCAGCAGGGATTGACCGGAGCGACTTCGGGCAATCTGACTTGGTCGGACAATGATCCGCGCGTCTGGTACGATGATGGACGTCAATATTATTACCCGATTCCTCAATCGGCAATCAACAATGCGACATTACCGGATGGTACGACTAATTTGAAACAGAATCCGGGTTGGTAAATGTTTAATCAATAAATGATAAGGATATGAAAAAGACGATAAGTGTATTTGCTTCGGTCCTCTTGCTGGCAGCTTTGCTTCAGTCATGGGCCATGAAAGAATCCCGCCCGGCTACAGACGGGAAGAGCGAACTGAACGTGGCGACTTTTAACCTTCGTATGGATACGGAGAAGGATGGCGTAAATGCCTGGCCGAACCGCAAGGAGATGGTGAAAGGACTGATCCGTTTCCACGATTTCGATATCTTCGGGACACAGGAAGGGTTCAAGCATATGCTGGACGGGGTTGCCGAACTGGAGGGCTATGCCTATATCGGTGCCGGACGTGATGACGGGGAGGATGCGGGCGAACACTCCGCTATCTTCTATAAGACCGGTCGTTTTGATTTGCTGGACAAGGGGAACTTTTGGTTTTCCGAGACACCGGATGTTCCAGGCAAGGGCTGGGATGCTACTTGTTGTAACCGTATCTGCTCCTGGGGTAAGTTTCGTGATAAGGAGAGCGGTAAAGTATTCTATTTCTTCAATTCCCATTACGACCATCAGGGGAAGGTGGCACGTCGGGAGTCCTCCAAACTGTTGATTGCCCGTATCAAGCAGATTGCCGGAACGGATGCGACGGTCTTTGCGACAGGAGACTTCAATGCTGTCCCGACCGACGAGCCGATGGTGACGCTGGCTTCCGACGGCCTGTTGCTGGACTCGTATGGTCTGAGTGAGCAGCCGCACTATGGTACGGAAGGCACTTACAACAGCTTCAAGACGGATTCCGAGATGAAGAACCGCATCGATTATATCTGGGTGACAAAGGGAACGAAGGTGAAGAAGTATGCTGTTCTCAACGATATGCAGTACGGTCGTTTTCCGTCGGATCATTTCCCCGTAATGATACAAGTCGCGTTTTAAAGTTTACTTAAATGACAGGTATGGTGTGAGCCGTTTCTTGTCCGTATCTGTAAATTCTTCTATCAATTGCAGGTTCTCCCACCCGGAGAGCCTGCTTTTTTGTTTCCGGAGTTGTTCGATCGCTTTCGCTTGTCGGTAATCGAGGTAAGGGTGTTTGCGGAGGGTGGCGGCAGGCAATGCGTTGACCTCTAACCTGCGTATATGGAGCGTGTCGGCAATAAACCAGGGGGCGAGGGCTTGGTAGCGTTCCTCGTCGATCCCGTACACTTCCGCCAACTGGCTGACATCGTAGAAGCCGCCTAAGAGTTCCCTGTATTTTATGATTCTCCGGGCGAAAGTGCTGCCGATACCGGGGACTTTTTTCAGGATTGTGGTGTCGGCGGTGTTGAGTTCGACGAGGGTTCCCGGTGCGTACTTTTCTGTTTGGGTGTATGGGGTATATCCTTTCCGTTTCTTGCTTGTAGAGTAGGGGACGTTATCTATAAGGATAGCATTTTTATCAGTAAGGGCGTTTTTAGTTTTATTCGGATGAGGTCCGGATTCCTTCCGGATGGAACTGGTTTCCTTTTCGGATGTGTTTTTTCCGGTGATGATCCGTCTTTCGCCCGATGCTTGTTGGTTTTCCGTTCGATGGGCATCCGTCTGCGATTCGATAGGCATTCGTTTCGTGTCTGTCCAAAGCAATAAAATCCAGGAAATAGTGACGAGACAAAGGAGTAAAGTTAGGGCTCTCCGTTCGCCTTTGGAGAAATAGAGAAGGTCGCGCCAGTTCATAGTGAAAGGTTTAAAATGGATACTATTTTACAAAGGTATAAGTTCCCTGCCGATATGCAAGGAACTTACAGGTTTATTTTAAAATAGTTTCTTCAACTGGCTGAGTAGGCCGAGTTCGTTCAGAAATACGATGCCGATAGCGATCGGGGAGACGTATTTCATGAAGAAGACATAAATGGAAAAGAGGCGGAACTTGATTGTCCCCTCGTTGGTCAACTCGGCTTTCAGGATCTTCTTGTCGACACGTATCCCGACAAAAATGCAGGTCAGCATTCCTCCTAACGGCAGCATGATCTTGGCCGTCAGGTAATCCAACGCATCGAAAAAGATCAGTCCGCCTATCGTGAACTCTTTCAATAACCCGAACGAGAGTGAACTGAGGACGCCTAAGATGAATACACCGACCGAAACGAGCCAAGCCGCTTTCTTACGTGTCATATGGAACTCTTCATGGATATAGGCGGTCACCACTTCATGCAGGGAGATGGTGGAAGTCAGGGCCGCCATCGCCAGCAGGATATAGAAAATAAGCGACCACAAGCTGCTGAATGGTAATTGTTCGAATACGTTGGGTAAAGTGATGAATACCAGTTGGGCGCCTGCCGACGGGGCAATCCCGAAGCTGAAAACGGCCGGGAAGATCATGATCCCTGCCAAGACTGCTACGAAAGTATTGATGATCGTCACCTGCCAGGCCGTCGCCAACATATTGGTGTCTTTTCCGAAATAAGAAGAGTAGGTGATAAGGCAACCCATGCCGAGACTTAGCGAAAAGAACGCTTGCCCGACGGCACTCAGCACAACGGATGAAGTCAGCTTGCTGAAATCCGGTTTGAACAGGTACACCAGTCCCGCTTCTGCATTTGGCAGCGTGACGGAGCGTATACACATCACGACCAGGATTAAGAACAGGAGTGGCATCATGATCTTGGAAGCCCGTTCGATCCCTTTTTCCACACCCGAAGCAATTACGAAATGCGTCAGCCCGATAAACACAGCTGTCCAGAAGATCGGCCGGAGCGCATTCGAAGAGAAGTTGTCGAAATCGGCGGTAAAATCCACTCTTGGCGTACTGTAGAGGCTGCCGTTCACCGTCTGCCAGACGTATTCGAGTGTCCAGCCGGAAACGACCGCATAGAAACCAAGGATCAGGAAAGCGGCTAAAATACCATTGTATCCGATCCAGCACCATTTCGTCCCGGGAGCCATTTTCTTGAATGAACCGACTGTGTTGCTGCGGGAGTACCGGCCGATGAAGAACTCGGTTACCATCACCGGAATTCCTAAAAATATCATGAAAAGAATATAGATAAGCAAGAATGCGGCACCGCCGTTCGTTCCTAACATATAGGGAAAACGCCAGATACTTCCCAGCCCTACGGCGCATCCGACGGTAGCCAGGATAACTCCGAGTTTACTACCGAATGTGACTCTGTTGTCCACCATGTTTGAATTAAAAATTAAGAATTAAAAATGATTGTCAATTATCAATTGTCAATTGAACCGTTCCGTCTTTGATATGGATCACGCGGTCCGTATCGGTTGCCAACTGCTCGTCGTGCGTGACGATCACGAATGTCTGGTGCATCTGGTCGCGCAGGTCGAAGAAGAGCTTGTGCAGTTCTTCCTTGTTCTTGGTATCCAGGCTTCCCGACGGTTCGTCTGCAAGGATGACGGACGGGTTGTTGATAAGGGCGCGGGCAACGGCTACGCGCTGTTTCTCTCCCCCCGACAATTCGTTCGGTTTGTGAGACATCCGGTCGGCCAGGTTCATGAAGTCGAGGATTTCCTTCGCTCTCTTCTCCGCCGCAGCCGGTTTTTCACGGGCGATCAATGCGGGGATCATCACGTTCTCCAAAGCTGTGAACTCCGGAAGAAGCTGATGGAACTGGAAAACGAAACCGATGTTCCGGTTGCGGAATGCTGCCAGTTTCTCTTCCGAAAGGCGGACGGTTTCGGTCCCGTTTATATATAATTTACCGCTGTCCGGAGCATCGAGTGTCCCGATGATCTGAAGCAGGGTTGTTTTTCCTGCCCCGCTCGGACCGACAATCGCTACGATCTCACCCTCACCTATCGTCAGGTCGATTCCTTTCAATACTTGCAGGGAGCCGAAGCTTTTGGTTATTCCTTCTGTTTGTATCATATCAATTGAAAGTTGAAAGTTGAAAGTTGAAAGTTGTATAAGGAAAAGAATAACTTTTCATTTTCAACTTTCAACTTTCAACTGGTTAATAACATATGAGGCCAAATGGCATCCGAATATCGCCGGCATATAGGAAACGGTTCCGGTTGTTGTCCGTTTACATTGCTCGCCCTCTACCTCTATGATGGCATCCGGATTGGCGATTTCTGTGGAGAAGACAACCGGAATACCTCTGTTTATACCTAACCCGCGCAGCCGTTTACGTACGGCTTTCGCCAGGCCGCAGTTGCAGGTCTTCGATATATCCGAGATCCTGACCTGTGACGGGTCCATCTTGGCTCCTGCACCCATCGAGGAAACGACGGGAATATTTTTCTTATAAGCGTGATACAAAAGGAATACTTTCGGACTGAGGGAATCGATCGCGTCGACGACAAAATCATACCGGGTTGCAGAAAGCACCTCTTCTGTCCGTTCGTCGCGCAAGAACTCGTTCAGGACATTTAGTTTCAGACGGGGATTGATATCTAACAGGCGACGGGCTACGACTTCGACTTTCGGCATCCCTAATGTCGAATGTAACGCCGGCAGTTGACGGTTGATATTACTTTCGTTTACCGTATCGGCGTCTACGATTGTCATGTGGCCGATTCCGGCCCGGCATATCTGTTCGGCAGCGTATGCTCCCACACCTCCTAATCCTACTACCAGCACATGGCTATGTGCCAGTTGCTCCATCCGGTCGGCGCCTAACAAAAGTTCCGTCCGTGTGTTCCAATTGTAACTCATTAAAATGATTTTAGGTGCAAAAGTAATAAATCAATCAGAAACGCCCGTTTTTTTATATATCTTTGTCACATTTTAATTCAAATACCTATGAAGATACAACTCTATTGGCTGCTTTCGGCAGCTTTATTGTTATTGCCTGGAAAGGCAGACGCTGCAAATAACAAGAAACCGTTCGTCATCCCTGAATTGCAGGAGTGGAGAGGTAGCCAGGGAATGTTCACCCCTACAGCGACCTCCCGGATCGTGTATACCGGAAAAGATCCGTCCGTCGTCCGTGTAGCCAATCAGTTTGCCGACGACTATGCGTTGATGTTCGGCCGCCGGATGATGGTGGTGCAAGGCCGTGCGGCTGCTGGCGATTTTGTTTTCTCCCTTTCGTCCGACAGCCGGTTGGGAGAGGAAGGCTACACGATGAAGATTACCGATCGTGTTACTGTTACCGCTCCCAAGAGCAAAGGACTGTATTGGGCTACCCGTACGTTGCTACAACTGACCGAACAGCTGGGAAACCAGGCTTTACCGAAAGGGACGGCCCGCGATTATCCCGATTATGCAATTCGTGGTTTTATGATGGATTGCGGGCGTAAGTTTATTCCGATGAGCATGTTGCGCGATTATGTGAAGATGATGGCTTACTATAAGATGAATACATTCCAAATTCATTTGAACGATAATGCTTTCAAGCAGTATTATAATCATGATTGGAACAAGACCTATTCGGCTTTCCGTCTCGAATGCGAAACTTACCCCGGACTGACTGCCCGTGACGGTTATTATACAAAAAAGGAGTTTATCGCCCTTCAGCAACTCGCCGACAGCCTGGGTGTCGAGATCATCCCGGAGATAGATGTCCCGGCACATTCGCTTGCGCTTACACAATACAAGCCGGAGATAGGCAGTGAAGAATACGGCATGGACCATCTCGACCTGTTCAAGCCTGAAACCTATGAGTTCGTGGATGCTCTTTTCCGCGAGTACCTGGAAGGACGTAATCCTGTCTTTGCCGGTAAGCGTGTCCATATCGGTACGGATGAATATTCCAATAAGAAACAGGATGTGGTGGAGAAATTCCGTGCTTTCACCGATCACTATATCCGTTTCGTGGAAGGCTTCGGCAAGCAGGCTTGTGTCTGGGGAGCTTTGACGCACGCGAAGGGTGAGACGCCTGTCAAATCGAAGAATGTGTTGATGAGTGCCTGGTATAACGGGTATGCCGATCCGAAAGAAATGATCAAACAAGGCTATGATCTGATCAGTATTCCTGACGGGTATCTATATATCGTTCCTGCGGCAGGCTATTATTATGATTACCTGAATACGGAAATGCTTTATAAGGAATGGACGCCTGCCCACATCGGGAAAGAGGTGTTCCCTGAAAAGCATAAACAGATCAAAGGGGGAATGTTTGCTGTCTGGAACGACCACGTGGGTAATGGTATCAGTACGAAGGATATTCATTACCGTGTGTTTCCCGCGATGCAGACGTTAGCAGTCAAAATGTGGACAGGGAAGGATTGTGCTGTTCCGTATGAAGAATTCAACAGTGCGAGGACGGCGATCAGCGAAGCTCCAGGGGTGAACGTGGCCGGACGTGTCGGTACGAAGCCGCGTGCCGTCTACAACCTCGAAACCTTGAAGCCGGGAATGGAAACGGGATTGAAAGAGATCGGTTATCATTATACTGTCTCTTTCGATATCAAAGCGGAGGCGGAAGAAAAGGGCACCGAGTTGTTCCGTTCGCCTGATGCCGTCTTTTATCTGTCTGATCCGGCTTCTGGAAAGTTGGGATTTATCCGGGATGGCTATCTGAATACCTTCAATTACCAGTTTTATCCTGAAGAGACTGCATCGGTAACCATCACCGGGGATGAGAAATCTACGCGGCTTTACATCGATGGCAAACTGAAAGAAGACCTGGATATCCAAAAACGTTACTTCAATGGAGGGAAAGATTCGATGCGATATGTCCGCACATTAGTGTTCCCATTGGAAAAAGCGGGGGATTTCAAGAGTTCGATCCGTAATGTGGAAGTGTTGAACTATTGCAAGCCGGAGATGTAGGCTTGACAGACGATAATTGTGGAATGATAGACGGGGCGTGTAGAAAAAATCCACACGCCCCGTTGTTTTATGGGGTGATTTCCCGCTTTATAAGCGCTTTTATCGGTTTGGCATGGCATTTGTATTTATGTTGATGTAATGAAGTTTAGGTTATAAGAAGATTGTTAGATTTAGGTTTTTAAGATGTAAGGTTATGAAAAAGATTGTTTTAGCATTAGTCGTTACAGTTGTTGCATGTGTGGTGGTATTTGCATCTCAGGATGTGAAATGTAGACAAGCTGCGGTATACTCATCTTTCGAACAGGCTGCTCCTGACGGATTCAGGAAAATAGATATGCAAAACCTCCCGCATGCCGTATTACGGACAATGGGAACCTCTTCCTCTTATGAGGGTTGTACTTTTGAAGGTGCTTACATGATGGGACATCCCGGAAGTGAAACTTATAAGATCGAGATTTGTAATCCGGATCGGAGCGAGGAGTTTGTGTTAATGAATGGTCGCGGAGAAGTGATTGAGTAAGAAATTATATTGGATGATTATATTGGAAGGAAGTGTGTCGAAATCTATCTGTTTTTCTATCAAGAAAAAGATGATTTTAACACACTTCCTTTTAGATTATTTTATTTTCCGATAAATCATTTCCAAAGTCGCTAATCTTGTCGTTTTCCCGGCTTCTATGCCCGGCAGGTCCGTTCCGCTCAACTTTTTCCAGGCGGCCAGAGTCGTTGCATCCACCGGCTCCTGCAAACGTGCAGTCCATTCGGGAAGGTAGCCACGCAGTCCCAAATACTGCACCATGCGGAAGTGAGGACTCGTGTAATCCACATCCTTGAAATACATAAGCGTCGCTTTCTGGTCGATCAGCTTGTCCTGTAGGCGGGAGAGGTCGATATTCTGCACCTTCACCTTCCCGTCGATCGAAAGGGCAGAGGCGATACCGGCGGCCTGTCCCATCGCCATCCAGCAAGGCTCCATGCGCAGGGTGGAAAATCCGATGTGCGAACCCGAAACCGGGACGGGCAACAGAAGGTTGTCCACCTCTTTCGGAACCATCACACCATAGGGGACTGTATATACCGCCGACGGATAACTCAGGAAGCCGTCCAGATGCACCCTTCCTTTTTCTCTTTTCCGCACCGCATGCGAATCCAACGCATAATGGCTGGCCGTTATGCTGCTTTCGTGGATGGGCGGGCGGCTGCCGATCGTTACCGGAATGGCATCGTTGGCGGTAAAGAAATAGGCGCCTTCGAAACGACGGCCCTCACGGACGTAGACCTGGCGTGGAAAATGTCCGTTGTCCGCATATTCGTCTTTCGAAAGGCCCCATTCTTTTGCCGCTTTGCGGAAGTGGGCGGGCAGTTCGGGATCGTTTTGGGCGAACCAGAAAAGACCTTCGGTATATTCGCGCAGACGTTGGGCGAACTTGTCGCGCCATTCCCACGAAGAAGTGGGCCAAGGCCAGTTTTCCTCAGGCAGGTCGGTGGAGACGAACACGCCGTGCTGGTTATTGGCGTCCGTCTTCATGTTCGGGACATGGACGATGTTGGTGATCTTGGCGATTCCCCATTTGTCACCCGGAAGTTTGGAAGGGTTGCCGGCCTTGATATGCTTCCGGTTCTCTTCCATCATTTCGGGTGTCACGCGTTGCATGGCGGCATCCGTGTTGCGTCCGGTCCAGACATCCTCCAAGATGGAGGCATAGTCTTCGCGGTTGTAACGGGCCGGCTTGGTGAAGGCCACGCGGTTCGCCGGATTGTTGGTCAGACAGAGGCGGTAATTATAGGACTGCACGGCATTGTCTTTCTTGAACGTGCTGCCGTCCCCTTCCGGACCGCCCCAATATTTGTAGACGCGTCCGGCTCCAGGTTCGCCGAACTCGTCTTTCCCTTCGCGCCCTACACGGAAAGGAACGCCGGCGGCGGCTCCGAGGTCACCTTCGTAGGTGGCATCCAGGAATACCGAACCGGTGTATTCCTCCATCTCTCCGGTTTCCCGGTTCAGGATGCGGATCTTTTCGATGCGGTTATCGCGCATAACTATGTTTTCATCTTCGGCATCGAACTGACGCATGGTCAGGACCGTGATCTTGTCCTTCTGTCCGTCGAGCATCTTCTGGAAGATGCGTGCTCCGACGGAGGGTTCGAAGTGGTAACCGTCACTGCATACTTTCACCTGCTCGGAAGCAGGACCGTAGGTGTCGATATAGTGTTGCTTCACCGCGTTTACAAACTCACGGAACAGGCCGGTCGTTGCGGCACGGGTGGCGATGTCAGTTGCTCCGAGTCCGTTGGCGGGTAGTCCACCGACATAGCGGGTTCGTTCGAGTATCACCGATTTTTTCCCCATCCGGGCGGCAGAGATGGCTGCCATGATACCTCCGGGGTTCCCTCCGACGATCACCAGGTCGTAGGACGATTGGCCGAAAGCGGTCGCACAGGCTAAAAGGAGGGAGAGTACAAGTGTTTTCTTTCTCATAAAATGCTATTTACAGTTTAATATTTCTTGTGCGTAACGGGCATAGTGGCCTTGCAGGCCGTCGGCATACCGGCGGAGTACTTCTTCCCCGATACCCTCTTGGTCACCGCATAGGTAAAGGGCTCTTGCCAAATGTAATTCCTTCAACGCGAGGTTACGGGTGGATGTGTCGTTGAGGTCGGGAACGGCTTTGCTGCGCGCTTCGGTGTAGGAAAGGATCGAATGCCCCCGTACCCCCGGTGTCGTCAGCATGGTTGCCAGTTGGGGAACCGCTTCTCGGCTGCCTATTGCTTCCGTAGCCATAGCGATGGCACGGAAATGGGAAAGATAGTCTTCCGGTTCCAACTTCTTTGCCTTTTCCAGTACGGTGGGCAGTACGGATGTTTCGCGAGAGTTTCCCAACGCGGTGATAAGGGCATCCAAGCGGCTGAGGCACATCCCGAATTGTCCCATCCCGGTGTAGTGCCAGCCCTCGTCCCAGTCTTTATATTGGCGGATGGCTTCAGCCAGTACCGGAGCGTGTTTCCCTTGTCCTAAGATACAGAGGATGCTGGCGAGGATTACCCTCTCTTTCGGCATAGTGGCTCCGGCGATTTGTTTGCCGGCGAGCTGTATACAACGTTCGGGATCGGTCAACAGTATTTCGAGCCCTTTATAATTATCCGTCACACTGGTGATGGCCTTCTTCATCTCGGAATTACTGAACCCTTTAAACTCCTTATCCGTCAGCACCCGTTGCGGCAGATTCCCGATCTCGACCAGGTGACGCTGCACCTTTTTGATATCTATCTTGCGCGGAGATTTATTTTCTTTGACACATAGGGCGGAGAGGTAGCCGACTGCATATCCCTGGTTTTGCAGGCAGGGCTGCATACGAATCACCGGCATGGCATCCCGGTGAGCACTTGCTCCCAGACCGGTTGTCAGAATCCCTTCCAATCCTTTAGGCAGAAGACTGCGTAGTGGAACATCTGCGTCATAGATCATATGCCGTTTTTCCGGCGGGTTCAGGATAAAGAGAGGGTCTATGATCATGCCATGTGTATCGAACGAGCTTTTGTGATAAGAAATCGTGTCGGGATAGCGGCGATGGTTTATCACGTCGTATACCGAGATGATGTAGTCTCCGATCACCCGCCGGCGTTCGCGTGTCTGGGGGATTTTGACCAGATCGTATTGTCCTTGCAGTTTTGTTTTGGCTTGGACGAAAGCGCGTGAGACATCCAGTATATCCGTATCGTCAACGAATAGCCAATCGTTATTGTTATAATAGTCACCCGGTGCCCATTTGCCGGTTCCCGCACCTTGTACGGCGATTGTTTTTTTGCCTGTATAATCGAATGATGCACCGGCTGCAATAGCTATGTCTGCACTTCCTGTACTGTCTATCAATATTTTGGATAGGATGACACCCCGCCCGAAGGGAGTGGCGACAACGACTCCTTTTACCTGGTTCCCTTCTGTCAAAGCCCCGCATCCCATCACGCCGAACCAGAGTTTGCCTCCTGCCTGTAGCAGCTCTTTACGATGCCATTCCATCTTCCAGTCGGCGGGGAAGCGGCCTTCCCCTTTGGGTTGTCTTGGATGGTCTTTGGGTGCCATTGCCAGGACACTTTTATCTATATGAGCAGTATATCCGCCCCGGAACCCGTCCCAATAGACTCCGATCATACCCAGCGTGCTTAATCCGCCAAGCCCGTGCAGGTATTCCAATACCAATGTGTTGGCTCCCTGTTTGGCTGCGGATATCCCGGCGGAAGCACCTGCTGTACCGCCTCCCATCACAACTACGTCGTAGCTGCCTAAAATCGGGAGTGCACCTGACGGTGAGTCGACGAATCCCTTTTGCAGAGACGGACGGAGCGGGGAGAGCAGTTCGCCTGTTTGTCTGTAGTTCGAAGCATTTACTTTGAGTTGACGGACAGTGGCTTGAGCCGGTACGGGTATATCCTTTATCTGTCTGGCAACCGTTTCTCCCATCATCTCTCCTATGAATAAAGCCGGAACGGGACGCATCACTTGGATTGCCAGTTCTCTTGGTATTTCGGCACAGGGTCCGAGTACCCATAGGTTTGCTATATTCTTTGATTTAAACGCTTGCATCGGTAGCTTGCGCAAGGAAACCGGATTGCCATTATATGCTTTTTCGCTGTCAATCGTTTGTTTCGGAATATACCAGAGCAGATCCGAGCTATCGACCTGCTCGATATCCCATGTCCGGCTGCGGATGATCTGTTCGGCCTCGGCCAGTGATGCATACGAGTCGTCTTTGAGCGGTAAACGGAATGTATAGCGGGTGACCGGATAGCTTTTCTCGCCAACCTTGATGGGTTGGGATAATTCTTCGGCCAGGATAATTTCCGGTGCTTCTTTTTTGGTATTTCCTACTACGGTATAGCAGAATTCCTGCGTACCTGCGGTAAAAGGTTTACGTTCCGCTCCTGATAGTCCTGCAACGGAAGCATTGTGTGTCGCATCGATAATCGCTTTACAACGGATGGCTTGTCTGCCCGAACGGTTCGCAATCACGACTCCCGCAGGTTTTCCGGACGGGTCCGTCAGCACATTCGTTACATAACTGCTGTAAAGGAATTGGACATTGTTGTCAATCAATTCATCTTCCAATGTTTTCTTTATATGCAGCGGGGTCGGGAAATTTTTCCCCGGAAAGAGCTTGCATGCAAGTGCTGTCTGCAATTTTTCTCCTGCTTCCCGTTCGTAGAGATGTGAGCCGCAGATGTCTTCACCCAAATAAGGCATGTAGCCAACTAAATAAACCCGGCTACCTGCTTTCGCTGCGGCAGTAGCTGCGGCAATTGCCCGCGAACTTCCGCCCGCGACCACAAGGTCTACCTCTGCAATCACCGGAATCTTACGCGCCCCTTCCTGGCAGAACCCTTCGTCGGGAACGGCTGATTGTATTGTTGACTTTGCTTCTACAATTTGTCCGACAGAAGCTAAAGCTCCACTTGCTGCTGCTATTTTAAAAAAATCTCTACGTGTAATCATGGTTTTATTATTTAAGAATTAAAATGAAAGGATTACATAAAAGAGATGAAGACGAATAAATCGTTTCTTAAATTAATTGCCCTACTTCTTGTAAACGTTTTCTTAATCGCTGAATATCTACATTATGAACATCTGGTGATTGTGATTTGCTGATTTGTCCTGCAGCGACCCCAACAGCTTCGCCTGTCACTAATGAAGGAGGCATTACACGTAGGCTGCCATGTGCGTATGGATCTGTTGAAATACATCGGCCAGCAACCATAACATTTTTAAGACCTATCGGAGTCAGGCAACGGAATGGGATTCCATGTGATTCTCCTTTTTTATAACGAGGATAATGAGTGGCGTTCTCTTTATGTACATCGATGTAATAGCAGTTTCTACCGATCCCATCCTCAAATTCACGACGGGCCAGCCAATCATCTACGGTGAATGTATAGTCGCATTTGATTCGGCGACTTTCTCGGATTCCCATTAGGTTACCGGTATTTGCTAAAAATGAAGCAGCAAAGGGTTTAGGGGCAAATTCAACTAATCCATTATGTAATTGATGAACTAATTTACGCCCTTTCATCATAGCCTCACTCAAGGAACGTGGATCAGTGCTGTCAACGGTTACATGTCCGGCATTGAATCCCAAAAATCCGGGACCAATTAGTTTATCGTTCATGTGTTTGTCTTTAACCAATGGATATTTGGGATTACCAAAAATTGAATGGATTGGGCTTTTCTTATTATTGGTATGTACGCTACCAATCAAAGAAAATTCATATGGATCAACATTCCCGACTGTAAAACATAATGTTCCTTCTTGTACGCTTCCATCTTTATCTCCCATTACAAAATCGGCTCCTGCCCATGCTGCCAAATCACCATCTCCTGTACAATCGATGAAAACGTTTGCTTTATATGCTGATAAACCGGATTTATTAGCAACAAGAATGGCATCGACAACTCCTTTTCGTTTCATCTCTACGGCAGCCATGCTGGAAAAGAACAGAACAGTAACACCTGCTGAGGTCACTAAATCATCATACACTATTTTCAGATATTCTCCGTTGATGGGAACCCAGTCGTTATAACGAATATGAGGTACTCCTTTTTTTGATTCAGTAAAAACTTTTTCTGCGATCCCTTTATAGATTATTTGTTTACCATCTGTAAAAGGGCACCATGCATTCAATAGTCCGGAAGTCCCCATACCACCAAGGGCTCCTGTACTTTCAACCAATAATGTTTTAGCTCCTTCGCGGGCTGCGGCTGCAGCTGCGGCACATCCGGAAGGGCCACCTCCAACAACGATGACATCATATTCGTCAGAGCAGGGTATTTTAGCTTTTCCGAATGCGTAATGTTCTTTCGTTGTTTCCATTGCTTTTGCTGTTGCAGATGTTCCCAAAGTGATAGATGCTAATCCTAAAGAACTGATATTATGGATAAAATTTCTTCTTTTCATGAATGATGAATTTGTAATTAATATAAAATAAAAATTATAAACCTCGGTTGTGAGTAAAAAATATCTTTTGGAAATTAAAATCACAACCGAGGTTCATATTAGTAACCTGTGTTTTGTATTAACTTGTCGTTGACTAAGATATCATTGGCAGGAATAGGCCATAGATAGTTCTTTTTCGGGTCAAAAGACATTTTATAGAACGTGATGATATAGCCGGCTGTTTCCATCGGTGAAAGATTTGGCAGTCCGTCTTCGTCAATGCTTGGTATACCTCCGATAGGGAAATTGCCATCATCCCAATTCTTCAAAATAGAGATAAAATCAGATGGTAATTCGATATTAGACTCACTACCTGTCAGACCGTTCCAGTTAGCAGATCCAGACCAAGCACGTGAAAGATAATACATCGATTTGTTATGTGATTTTTCGGCAATGCGCCAACGGAGCAAATCACGATAACGAAGCCCTTCGAATGCAAATTCCGAACGACGTTCCATACGGATGATTTTTCGTAATGCCTCTTGTGATGTGACTTCAACACGAGGATAAGTAATTCCGCTACCCCGATAAGCACGTTCACGTATCAGATTGATTGTTTTATCCAAATCCTCTTGTGTACATTTTGCCAATTCATTCTTAGCTTCGATATAAGTCATTAGAATTTCAGCGTAACGTAAGTAGGGATAACAGTTGTCAGCAACGTTACCATTGCTATTGAAATCTTTCCAGTTATCTTTTACAAATTTACGCATAAGCAATCCGTTGTAGGCTGAGTGTTGATTAGATGCTTTGGAATCTGCACTAAGCACCATTTGCCCAGAAGAAACTTCATAGACTTTAGTTGCATAAGGATTTGGATTATATTCATAACCGAGTAGGATATAGTCCGGATATTTTTCAGGAAAAGAACCGTCAATTTTTGATTGTTCATATTCTGCATAATCATCAGAATATTTGGTTTTGAACGGTTGTATAGTCATTGCCAAACGGGGATCACGGTTGGCAAAAGGATCTTTTGGATTATAGAGAGGGGACTTGTCAATAGGTAGGCCATCTATACAAGTATAGGAACAGAATAGTTCCAATGATGGACTTTGCCCGGCAGTACCTCCGATCTTACGTATAACACGGTTTTTGATATCACTGAAAAGGCCAAATCCCTTTTTTTGAGTCAAATCACCTTTAAAATAAAACATAAGTTCAGGAGAACTATCAGCTTTAAAAAGCTCTTCGAAATTGTCATGTAATTGGTAAACTCCCAAATTCATACATTCTTCAGCTGCTTGGATAGCTGTTTCCCAATCTTCATGGAAAAGGGCAAAGCGAGCCTTAAAGCCGAGTGCAGCACCTTTAGTAGGACGTTGTTGTCCTTTGTAGGATACAGGTAGGTATTCTGCAGCTTTGTCTAAACATTCGAAGGCATACGCTAATACTTCACTTTTAGGTGAACGAACAGCTTCGTAGGCCTCATCCAATGTCATGCCTTTATTTAAAACACAATCACCATAATAGGTTGCTAATTCACAATAAGCAAAACCTATCATGAAGTAAGCTTCTCCTTTATATTGATTTATTTTATCTTCACTAACTGCATTGGCGGCTCCGCTTTCTAATGCTTGTATGACTTTTATGGCGCGAACAACCGATTTGTAAAGTGCACTCCAGCGATCGGATACTGTTTTCCATTGCGAAGTAATAGTTCCCAATGTGATTTCATTCGATTTTCCGCGGTCCAGCATATCATCGTCCCATTTTATATCATCAATAGGAAAGAAATCAGGTCTCAATAAATCATTGAGAGCCATTTTTATTTCGGTTTCATCACGATACCAGTTTTCACTTGAACCTTCAGATAGGGGATTTAAATCAAGATCGGCACATGCATTCGTACTAAATGCAATTGCCCCGATAAATAGATATTTATATATTTTATTCATACTATTAGCTAATTAAAATGAAACATTTAGACCAAAAATATAGGAAGACATGATGAGGTCTCCACTACGATCCCATTCAGGGTCAAATCCATCAGGATATTTTGAAAATGCAGGTAGATCATTCGCACTGAAGTAAACTCTCAATTTATTTACGAAAAACTTCTTTGTGATATTCGATGGAATGGTATAACCTAATGTAATATTTTTAATACGCATATAGGCTCCGTTAAACAGGTAAAAGTCACTATTGGCGTAAATATTAGTACCATTTGTCGTCAATTTAGGATATTTCGCTTTTGCATTTTCTTCATCTGTAGCAGTTGGGCTCCAATGACTTTCAATCAGATTTAACGGGCAGGCATATGCTTGGTAATTGAACGGGGTGCCTGGCCATGACCAATATTTAAGTTGATGACCGATTCCTTGGAATGAAAGGTTGAAATCGAAATTTTTCCATTCTGCCCAAATTGAACCACCATATTGAAGTTCAGGCAAAGAATTACCTAAATATACTCGGTCATTGGAAGCTGTGATTTTTCCATCTCCGTCAATATCCTGGTAGCGAATATTACCCGGGGAGTCGTTATTTGTTAAAACAGGTATTTTGTTACCTTTATCATCATACATCGCAGCTTCATTTAAAATTATACCCATATTTTTATAGCCATACCATTCTTGATAATAACTTCCTTCCTCTGTAATTTTATTATTATCAATCTTTTGGCGATCTGCCATATATCCCATTCTTGATCGATAGTCTGAAAGGTTGAAACTAACACCATAGCGGAAATCATTGATTTGATCATTCCAGGAAAGCTCTAAATCCCAACCTTTCGTATTCATATCGGCCGCATTATTTTGTGGTGCATTATAACCGAAATAAGAGGGGAAGCCTACTTGCATCAACATATCAACTGTTTTTTTATAATAATAATCCGCTGATGCACGTAGTCGATTATTAAGTAATGTAATGTCTGCACCGATGCCATAAGTTGTAGTTGTCTCCCATGTGAGACTATTGAATGCATAATCTGTTTGGTAAGCCGTTTGTACGATATCTGCCACTCCTGTAGACGAATTCGGGATAAAACCTGTACCAAAAGATAATTTGGCTTGATAAGGAAACTCCGAACCAATGCGTTCGTTACCCAGTTGTCCGATGGAACCACGAAGTTTTAAATGATTAATTACATTTTTGTTAAACCAAGATTCTTCTGAGATAACCCAACCTGCACTGACAGAAGGGAATGTTCCCCAACGGTGTCCATCAGCAAAACGAGATGACCCATCGGTACGTATATTGGCTTGCAATATATAGCGATCAGCCCAGGAATACATAATACGACCAAATATGGAACGATAAGCATTATGACCTGCTTTCCCACTATTGTATTGATAATCTTTCGGACCTAAATCTAAATAGGGGAAATTATCTAATGTGTAATTCGTACGTGATGCTCCTTCTTCTTCCCATTTGTAGGAATAGTCTTCATAACCGGCCATTAAACCGAAAGAATGTTGCTGGATTTTGAATTTGTAATTTGCGTAAAACTGCATGGTCAGGCTACGGGTATCATTACGTGTTTCATTGACGCTGGTAGAGGAGTAATCTACACCAGGTATTGCGTCCCCACTGATCCGATAAACCTCATATCTTGTTTTATGGTCTTTCTTTTTATCAAATGTGTAGCGGGGAGATGCGATGGCTGTGACTGTCAATCCTTTTAAGGGGGTGAAATCTAATTGCAACTTACCTCCTACACGATAATATTCTCCTTTGTTCAAACCTCCTAATTGATTTAATGCTATTGGGTTATCTCCATCTTTCCCATCAGCATAGCGTCCATCTGACCAAAAAGCATTATATATCGGAGCACGATACATGAGGTCTTTCATGGTGCTTCCTTCTTTGGAATGTGGTGAATTTGTATTCGAATAAAGCAAGTTGATATCTACATTGGCATGAATCCAATTATTAATGGCATAATCGTTGTTTGAACGAATGTTGAAACGTTCATACTCTTTGTTATTATAAAGCGCTTCTGATTCGTAGTAGTTAAAACTAAAATTGGTTTTCAGTTTATCTGTCCCTCCACTGATGGAAAGAGCATGTCGCTGATGATGAGTGGTGTTATTCAATCCTAATTCCATGAAATCGGTATCGGGATAAAGATCCGGATCTTCAGCTCTTAATTGTGCATAATTATTAATCAAATCTTCAGAATAAGCAGAGTTGAGTGAAGAAGCTCCATCGTTGTAGGCTAATTCATTGTATCCTTTCATCCATTGCACTGCATTTGCGAATTTAGGTTTGGTAGTTGCTGCATTAATACCGTATTCCATGTTGTAGGAGAGATGGAATTCTTTATTGCGAGCACGTTTTGTTGTAACAAGGATAACACCTGCTGCAGCGCGTGAACCGTAAATGGCAGCGGAGGCTGCATCTTTCAACACTTGAATGTCCTTTACATCTTCAGGAGCGATATCACCAAGTGTTCCAGGTACTCCGTCAATAATCACTAATGGATCATTTGTTGATAGTGTAGTAACACCGCGCACACGAATAGTCGCTCCAGAATTTGGATCTCCACTTGAACGTGTGACCTGTACACCTGCCATTTGCCCTTGCAACTGATTGGCGAGTTGTGGTGTGTTTTTCATTTGTAATTTATCTCCTCCCAGTGAAGCGGTTGATCCGGTCAGGTCGATTTTTCGAGCTGTACCATAGCCGATCACTACGACTTCGTCTAAAGTTTCTGAATCTTCTTCGAGTGTGATATTGTATGCGTTCTGTGAATTGACTTTTATTTCGACAGATTTATATCCGATGTAGGAAATCAAAAGCGTAGCACCAGGTGCTACGCTGATATTGAAGGCCCCTTCAATATCAGTAATGGACCCGTTAGTTGTCCCTTTTTCTACCACGTTAGCACCTATGATCGGGTCGCCGTTACTGTCAAGGACTTTTCCTGTAATTTTCTTGACTTGTTGTTGCTGAGCGTATGCTTTGCGCATAATGTTAATATTCCGGTCATTGATGGTGTATGTCAGTCCTGTTCCGGCTAATGCTTGTGTTAGGACTTCATCAATTTGATTGCTGTTGGCTTTTACGTTGACTTTGATGTTTGCGACATCTTTGTCTACATAGAAGAATAAGAATTCGCTTTGTTTTTCTATTTGTGAAAACAGGTCGGTGAGTAATACCTGATCAGCTTTGACGGATATTACTGCTGATTGTGAATAAATAGATTCGGCTTGCATTGTGGAGGGTAAAACCGTTAATAGCGAAGCAGCCGTAATTTTTGTGATTGTTACTAATTTTTTTAGGCTTCCCGGATAAAGATGCCTGTAATACGAAACATGTTCCATGCTTGTGTATTGATTTAATGGATTAATAATTTGCTTATGATTTTTTGTGTGCCCTTCTTCTTTTGCGGGCATCAGTGTTGTTTCAAAAAGTATCAGTGTTTTATCATAGGCCTTATCTTTTTAGTGTTGCATATTGGATATGATAAACTCCATCATGATTTGTCCATCGTACAGGTAAACTGTATGAGATTACTTTCAAAATCTGGTCAAAACTTTGTCTCTGATCAAATGTTCCGGAGACGGTGACGGACGGATCTGCCAGTCTTTCATCATCAATCCGGATTTCTACTTGATACATGTCTTTCAAGTTCTCGATCAATTTGGTGAATGGAATAGATTTGTATTTCAACAGGCCGTCTTTCCAAGCAGTGAAAGTGTCGGTATCTATTTGTTTTACATCAACCTTGTTTGTTGACCTGCTAAAAGTTAGTTGCTGGTTCGGGGTCATTACGATATTTTGTTTTGCACCTTCGAAACGGATGGAACCTTCCACAAGGGTTGCTGTGATATCGTCGGATTCCGCATCTGCTTTCACGTTGAAGTGCGTGCCCAATACGGTGATAGAGGCGCCGTTCATCTCTACTTGGAAGGGCTTGCCTGAATCTTTTGCCACTTCGAAATAAGCTTCACCTTCCAATTTGACGTTGCGGTTGTCTTTTCCGTATTTGTCGGAATAGCTTAGGCGGCTGTTCTTGTTCAATGTGATGACAGTTCCGTCTTCCATCGTGAAGTTGGAGGTATGTTCGCCTGCCAGCAAAGTGTAGTATTCGGATGTACGGTCCTTTGTATTATACCTTAAATCCGCAACTCCATTCCCGAAGTGCTACCTACATAAAGAGAAATGGACTTTTGATTCGTAAGATAACCAT